>JYMV01020076.1_pt1 | contig 24656 bp, 20 predicted proteins | sample 338911 | NCBI WGS metagenome assembly JYMV01 (sample SAMN03354496, study PRJNA234377) | hydrothermal vent metagenome | biome: Deep sea; feature: Hydrothermal plumes at the Eastern Lau Spreading Center, Western Pacific Ocean; material: Seawater | place: Tonga | collected 2009 | depth 2000 m m
CCCAACTGCCGGGCGTAATAGTAAGCACAGAAATAAACGATCATCGACACCATGGAAACCAGAATCAGTTTATGGTGCCGGGTTCCCTGGGCCTTTTTGGCCATCGCCCAGGCCACAAGAAAGAGGATAGTAAAAACGAGTGCCAGCAGATAGCTGATATCAGCCCCTATCGTTCCCGATGGGGCTAAAAAACCAGGTTGCTCAAGGAGGGTTTTCATGGATAAATTTTATTTCTTATGGAGAAGGAGCATTGTCCTGTCAGGAGGAAAAGACCTATTGACCTTCCTCTTTGCCCATCAACCAGGTCCCGCCATAAAACTCGGAAGCTCCAATCAACGACCAAGTCAGCAGGGGTTCCATACTCATCTGGGTAAAGAACATGAAAACCACCGCCGAGATGGTGGCCAAGCCTATCAATTGCAATGTCCTGCCCAAAAAATATCTTATGGAACCCATAAAGATTTAGCCTTTCAAGGAGGCTTTGACCTGTTTATTGGCATCCATTAATTTTACTAAACTGTCTTTACAAAGCTCGTGCATGGTATCACGAACAACTGCCAGCACCACACTGCCCGCCTTGGTAAAAGTGCTGGGAGAATCTGGTACTGAAGGGTCGGCCTGGCCACTCATAACTTGCTCGTGCCGTTTTGCCACCACCTTATTGTCAAACAAATCATCCAGAGGAAACCGGTATTGGAGCTTTACATAGTCCCTCTTTTTTTCGGTTTCCTTTCTTGAGTCCCAGACTATATTTTCCATTTCAATCGACTCAGGCTTGCGCTTCCCTTTCCCTAGAACTTTTTTGATTTGCTGGAAATAGGATTGCATCGCCTTGGGGGTTTTGATTTCATCCTCTGGAATTTTTGAGCTGATCTCAAATTCAATAGTGTTGCCATTCAGGGTAGGGCGACTGATTTCGTAGGTTATATTATCATGGTTAAATCTGCGTCCTTTTTTCGCGGTATATTTAGACTGCATTTCCTCAACCAGTGCAGAGAGGCCTTCGGTGGCAAATTGATTAAACAACAAACCTTTTAAAGTCGGCATTCATTTTTCTCCAAATCAAAATTTTGATTATAATTTATTACGGTCACTGGTCTCTTCTTCTATCCTAAATAGAGCGCCGAAACTTGTTTTTATCAGAAAAAACCGAGATTGGGAAGAGCGGTCTTGGAAACCCCAAATATTTTCTTCTTGCTATCAAAACGAAGTCTTGGGCTTTAGTGGGAGGGAAGCCGTTTCAGACGAGGTTGTCGTATAAGCGCCACCTGTTTTCAAAAAGCTATTGGACCCGTTATCCTGATACACATAGCGTATTTTTACACATCCCGCCTCTTTGTTGTCACAATAGAAGCTCAAAAACTGAAGCTTGGCAAATTTGCCATTCGCAGTCCGTACTGCATAGATATTATCCTTGGCGGTGAGTTTGTGGGTGAAGTAATTATAATTATACCATTTTATCAAGACCGGGTTTTCCGTTTCCGTTCTCGCGGCTACATCCTGGATATAATTATCCTTGGGCGCTTCCGCCACCGTGTCAAAATCAACCTTACCCAGGTCGATGAGGCCCGCTTTTCCCAGTCTGCTTGAAGCGCCGCCGTTAGATATCACCTTGCCCCTTCTAAAAGCTAGATCCCATTCCAAGGATGAGGTATCCAGAATGCGAACTGGCTTACCGCTGGAAAAGTCAAAATACACATAATCTTTTTCAGAAGAAGCGTTTAATGTTGTCACCTGGGTTGTCATTAGATTGGCAAATGACTTCGGTGCAGGTTCCGCCTTTTCTTCAGATTTTTTGGCCATTTCGCCTTTTCCAGGAACGTTAACACTGGGAGAACTTAGAAAATCGTCCACTTGCATCAGCTTTGCGGGTAACCAGAAAATGCCTACCAAAAGCAACGAAATGCAGAGGTTGAGCAAAAAGATGTTCCGCCAAAGCTTTCTTTTTTTGTCCATCCCCGGATCAGCGGTGCCATTAAAAGGTTCATTCATAGTTCAATTCTTTTATGGTTTTTCGGTTCCATCCCGGTTCCTAAATTCCTTTAACACAAATTTCATAGCAGAGCGGGTAAAGTCTTTCTTATTCAGCCAGCGACCCTTATGTTGGTCGAAGTGCTGAATGCCCGGTCTTTGTCGCCCTACAAAACGAGCGCCCCATATAACTTCCCGGGTTCGGGGGTCCACTAAAAAAGCGGTGAACTCCAAGCCGCTGGCTATGCTTTTCTGAACTTTCCCATACCGATCTATATACTCATCGGTAAACTTTGTGACCGCTCCGACCATTACCGCATCAACCCTGTCGCCGGCAACCAGCGGCACTGTTTCCTCAGTATCCGAATCAACCAGATTTTGATCTGCTACAGAGCCGGGGGTTTTGACAATTTTAAACCGCGCATCCTCCATCAACTGCGGAGGGATAATATTAGAGTAATTTTTGTTAGTTCTCAATTCCTGATAAGCCTGCCTGGATACAATGTCCCCGGCCATTTTGTCTTCAAAAGGCGCAAAAGTTTTGTTTTCAAAGCCCATTACTCCGATCCTTTGGAGATGGTTAAACCGGTCCGGGTTGAACACCTTGCTTTGCACCTGATCTACCGGTTCAATTTTTAATAACTGGATATAAATATCCCGCCTGACATGGACCGGTAAAGGATGCGGTTCGTTGATTCCATCTGTCAAGTTGGGAAAAAGGTCCGGGTTCAGTGGAGGTGTCCCTTCCCATTTAGGAAATACCCCAGGGTGATTCCCGGCCTGATTCCTGTCAAACTCATCCTCAACGGGAACCGATAATGCGGAAACCGGGAACAAAATTCCCCAAAACACCAAAACCGGCAATACCCGGAATTGTATCCTCATAAATTCTAGCAAGGTCAAAAACCTCCAAAATCAGATTGGAACAATGGATGATCCTCCATGCGTTATAATTATATATTACCCAGACTACGAATAAAATAGCAATTCTCGAATAAAAACAATAATCTAATAATTCCTCAACCCTACTAGGCGTGAGGCCAGTAGCCGTGATATTCTTCCTCAGCTTTTACCCTTGCAGGGCATGAAGGTTAATGAAGAGGACATCTCGCGTGCTCTGAAGGGGCAAATAGTTTTTGCTGGCGAGCAAAGAGTTATTTCGGCTTAACAAGCTCTTGCACAATTTACTCCTCTGGGGCATGAAGATAATAATTATGATGAGGATATCGCAGTTTACGCTGCTAAGGGGTTACACCGTTTATGGACCAATATATTAACCGTGCTTTCGAATGGGTTGCCCCTGACCTGCAACCTTGGGTTCTGGTTTTTCTTATCCTGAGCGCGCTTACGGCCTTTGCCCTGAGCGTATGGCCGAAATTGAACCTTCTGCTGAAAGCTGAGAAAGAAAACCGTATTGACCAACCCATAAAACGAATTTTCACCACTCTCAGCATCGCTTTTGCGCAAAAAAGGCTCATACAGGAACCCAAATCGGGCTGGATGCATGCCCTGATTTTCTGGGGATTCCTAATCCTCCTCATCCGTGCCGGCGAGTTCTTTATAGTCGGATTGTTCCCGCAAATTGATTCTCATTTGTCCGGCACCGCTCCCCTTATCCTGCCTTATTTATGGGTCAAGGATGGCGCAGTCTTCATGGTCACGTTGGCGGTTCTTTATGCCCTTTACCGCAGGTTGGTGATTAAACCCGACCACCTCACACTCTCCGTCGAGGGCCTGGTAATTCTGTGTCTGATACTCATCATCATGGTTAGTGACGTTTTATTCGATTCAGCTTTTCTGGTTCTCCATCCGGATATTGAAGTTTCCGGGCCTCTTGCAGCCCTTTTTGTTCCCCTTGTCAGCCTATTGGGAAAGGAATTGACGGGGCACCTTCACAGCTTGTCCTACTGGGCGCATGTGTCCGCCATCCTTTTTTTCATAACGCTGCTTCCACGCAGCAAACACTTTCATATCCTGACTTCCATCCCAAATGTTTTCTTTTCCAAATTGGACCCCGGAAATGATCTGCGTCGAATCGATTTTGAAGACGACGAAAATGAAACCTTTGGGGTCACAGAAATTGAAAGTTTCACCTGGAAGCAACTGCTGGACCTGCATACCTGCACCCAATGCGGCCGGTGTGACCAGGTCTGCCCGGCACTGGCAACCGGCAAACCTCTTTCGCCACAACAATTGACCGTTGACCTGCGCGACCATCTTAACGGTCCGCACGATTCCAATATCCCCCTTCTCGGCGGAGTAATCCAAGATGAAACACTTTGGGCCTGTACCACCTGCGGAGCCTGCGAATCCGCCTGCCCGGTGATGATCGAATACGTCGACAAGGTGATCGATCTGCGGCGCGGACTAGTCATGACCGAAAACCGCTATCCGAAAGAATTCGAATCCGCTTTCAAATCACTGGAAACCCAGTCCAACCCATGGGGATTCCCCAAACACACACGCTCCGACTGGGCGGCGAAAGAGCTGGACGTTCCGATCTGGGACAAGAGCAACCCTACCGAATACTTGTATTTTGTGGGGTGCAACGGGTCGTTCGATACACGCGGCAAACAAATTTCCGCAGCGGTGGTGAAGGCTTTGAAACAGGCGGGAGTCAGCTTTTCTATTTTAGGGAACGATGAGGGTTGTACCGGCGATCCAGCCCGCAGAGCGGGTAATGAATACCTGTTCGACATGCTGGCCAGCAAAAATGCCAAAACCTTCCAACAAAAAGGTGTGCAGAAAGTCATCACCCACTGCCCACATTGCCTCAACTCGCTGAAAAACGAGTATCCCGAATTCGGAGCCCATCTGGAATGAAAATATTGATCGCCGAGGGGAAATTATCCATCGGAGAAAAAACTGAAGACAATGTTGTGGTGCATGATTCCTGTTACCTGGGGCGACATAATGGAATTTACGATGCACCCCGCAATGTGCTCTCAGCAGGAGTGGAAAAAATTCACGAGGTTGAACAAAGCCGGGAGAAGGGGACCTGTTGCGGGGCTGGCGGGGCCCGGTTCCTGCTCGAAGAAAATACCGGCACACGCATGAGCCATCACCGGCTGGATGAGTTAATGGTGACCAATCCCGATACTATTGCCGTGTCCTGCCCCTATTGTGTACTCATGCTGGAAGATGCTGTGAAAGCCAAGGGCCTGCAGGACAAAGTGCAGGTCAAAGATATCGGAGAAATGATTTAAGCAGAGATAACTCTTTGCTTGCCAAATATAGTTATTGCTAGTTGGCCCCACGCCTAGTGGAATCAGCAATCGGATGCGATTTGAAGCGCGTTTTTCAAGCGTGCGAGGGTTTGTTCCCGGCCCAGCAGAAGGATTACATCGTAGATGCCGGGGCTCACGGTGGTTCCGGTGAGGGCCACGCGAACCGGTTGCGCCAGCTTGCCGAGCTTTATGCCCTCTTCCTCTACAATTTTCTTGAACAATGCCTCAATCTCTTCGGTAGAAAAATTCTCCAGTTGGGAAAGTCCGGCAATGGCTTTTTCCAACAAGGGCTTGGCCTCAGTGGTCAGAAATTTTGTTTTAGCCTTCTCATCGAACTCCACTTCCTTTTTAAAATAGAATGCCGACTTTTCCGCCATCTCTACCAAAGTTTTAGTCCTCTGGTTCAGGGACGGGATGACCCTGGCGATTTCCGCAAAGTCCAAGCCGTGGCCTTCCTTCAGGATTCCGGAGCGGATGAGAAACGGCTCCAGATGCCTGGCCAGTTCTTCCGCAGGAGTGGTCTTTATATAATGCTCATTCAACCAGGACAGCTTGTCCGGATCGAACACCGCCGCCGAGGTGTGAACCGAGTCGAAGGAAAAGTGTTGGACCATTTCTTCCCGCGAAAAAATTTCCTGATCCCCATGTGACCACCCCAGCCTTGCCAGATAATTGATCAAGGCAGAAGGCAGGTAGCCCATGTCTCGATAGGCCAGCGCCGAAGTTGCCCCATGGCGCTTGCTGAGGCGGGCCTTGTCCTGTCCCAGAATCATGGAAATATGAGCGAACCGGGGCCGGGGAAAATTTAGCGCGTCATACAACAAACATTGCCGGGGGGTGTTGGAAAGATGGTCATCCCCACGCACCACATGAGTGATACCCATATCGGCATCATCGACCACCACCACAAAATTATAAGTGGGAGAACCATTGGTCCTCTGCAAAATGAGATCGTCTAGTTCGGCAATGTCAAACACCACCTTGCCGCGCAACAGGTCTTCAACCACCACCGAACCCTCGAGAGGTGCCTTGAACCGGACCACAGAGGGAGCCCCTTCCGGCGTGTCGGTCCGCTCCCGGCAGGTTCCATCATATTTGGGTTTGAGTCCCTTTTTCTGCGCCTCACTGCGTTTCTGATCCAATTCTTCCGCCGTACAGTAACAACGGTAGGCTTTGCCTTCCTTAAAAAGCTGGTCGACCTTTTGCGAATAAAGTTCCTGCCGCTCTGTTTGCCGGTAAGGGCCTCCGTCCCAGTCCAACCCCAGCCACCGCAGGGACTCCAGAATTTCGGAAATAGATTCCTCCGTCGAGCGCTCGTGGTCGGTGTCCTCAATGCGCAGCACGAATTGTCCACCATGATGGCGGGCAAACAGCCAGTTGAACAGGGCAGTTCTCACCCCGCCGATATGCAAAAACCCTGTAGGACTGGGTGCGAAACGAACTTTAACCGGATCACTCATTTTACTTCCTTAAAAAAAGACCTGTTATTGTTTTTATGGTTTGTGAAACGGCTAAGGGTAACAAATTAGATGGAAAAAATTAAGCGCAATCATCAGGAGGGTTCGAGGAACTGCTATCATGTGGATGAATTTATCTTCTGATGCGGAAAAACAGATAACTAAGGCTATTTAAAACAAAAAAAACAGCCGACCGGGAGCACTGCGCCCCCCTCCCCTCCAGGTGGTGAGACCATGAATCCCGCCACAATTAAAATAGAACCCAGAACCGCCGCATACACAATAAAAGAACGGTTTCTTGCCATCAATCCCAAAAGAACCAGGACCACATAAAGCATTCCATCCGCAATCCCCAAGGGAATCTGGGCGTCAAGCACAAAGATCAACCCCGAAAGAACCAGCCCAACGACCAAATATTTCAGGGAAGAAGGTTTTTTAATTTTCGTTTCTTGTTTCATAATTTGAATCGTCGATTTTAATAAGATATCGCATCAACACTCCTTGAACTCAGGTAAAAAACTGGAAACAGTTTTTTTATGCTTCCAAGAATTGGACACCAACAGGGAGAATAGCGGAGTATAGTAAAAAATGATAAAATGGTTAACTGAAAAACAGGATTCTATTTACGGGAACAGCATTTAGAGGGGTGGCAAATTACTAGCTCATAAAATTCCCAATTATTAGTGATCCCTATAAAAGTTTTACAAATGAATATAAAAATAATATGGGTTCTTATAATAGTAACTGTTGGTTTTCCCAGTGTCAATTGGGCGGGAGAAACCAAAACCGAACTTGTACTGTATAAGGAACTTTGGGATTCAGGGGCCCTGTTTTTTAGAGGGCGCACCTGCAATGAAGTTTTTACTATTAAAAAAGACCGGAATTACTCAGACCTCCGGGACATGAGGAATTATAATTGTGAGGGGGAATACTCCCTGACCCTGGACGGCCCGCCCGGAACTACCATCACCGTATTCGGGCAGTTTTTTTTCGGTGAAGACCACGGTTACCTGATCCTGACCAAGAAAGATCACCGACGAGTCTGGCTTTGGGATCTGGAAGACTTTCCGGATGGCAAATGGGTGGTCGCCGAGGCCAACAAGGACACGGGGGCTTATGAAGTTTATTTTCACGCCGGCCCCAATTTTAAAATGAGCCTGGGATCCGTAAAGTGGAATGAAATCCCCTGACTCGTTTCCATTTCCCAAACTTTCCTTTGGGTAAAGAGTGTGCAAATCAACCTGATTAAAAGCAAAAACCTGCTAACTCGTGCAAGTGGCTATCTTAAGGGAGTTTGTTCACACTCACTGAATCCGTATGGCGGCTGTGGCTACGGACTTTCCTCTTGTGGGGAGGGATGTTATGTCCGGTTCAATCCTTGGCTGACACGGGGCCGTGAGTGGGGAAAGTTTGTCGATGTAAAAATCAACGCCGAGGAATTGTATCGCCAATCGGCAGAAAGGGAAAAAAACTGGGCGCATAAACGATCCATTCCTTTCGGGATTTTCATGTCCAGTGCCACCGACCCCTGGCAACCGGCTGAAAAAAAATACCGGGTGACTCGTGCGGTCCTCCAAGCCATGACAATCTCCCCACCCGACACGTTGATCCTGCAAACCCACAGTGCAAGCATTCTGGACGACCAGGAAACCCTGCTGAAACTCGCCCAACTCTGCTCACTCAGAATTCACCTTTCCATAGAAGGAGATCGGAACCGCCTGCCCGGCCTTCCTCCTCCCCCCTGTAGCATTGAGAAACGGATTTCCGCTTTGCAACAACTGTCTGCGAGAGGACTCAAAACCGTTGCCTGCTTGTCTCCTTTATATCCATTGGAAAACCCACACCGATTTTTTGATCGTCTGAAAAATGCGGGAGCATCGGCAGTGATCATTGATCATTTTATAGAAGGCGATGGAACGGTCGATGGTTCCCGGACTTTTAAAACCCGTCTTCCTTCAGCTATGAGACAGGTCCGGAAAGATTCGATCCATCTTTCCTACCGAAACCAGATCATCAGCATTGCCCGCCATTATCTTCCCGTAGGGGTTTCGGCTCAAGGATTCGCCGGCAACTATAGTCCCTGACCGCCATGCCTGCCCCGCAAGAACTCATTGATCAGGTTATATCCCTGGATGGCAAAGGTTACAAAACCTATAAAAACCTGCAGGGCAAAAGTTTTTCCTTTGGCCCGTTTCAATTGACGTTTGAACATGTACAGGGCGACCCTTTTGCCGCGCCTTCCCGGTTATCTATAAAAATTGGACTTAAAACAGCCGGATTTGCAAAAACTCACAATGAAAACCCTTTAAGAAAACTAGCTCTCGAAGACCATTTATTGCGAGAGGTGGATCGCCATGTCCAGCAATGCAGGGGGAAGGTTAAAGGTTCCGGGCGAAGCGGAGAAGTGGCGGTGCAGTCACCGGGGCAAAAAATAATTCGCCGAAGCGGAATGCAAATCAAAAATGATAGCCTGATGTTAACCTTGTTTGCCGGGCTTCCGGGAGATGGGCGCAGGGTGCTGGCTAAAGAATGCGTCAAACTTTTTTCTGAGATCCTTCCCCCGGTCTGGGAAGAGAGCCTGCTGGCGAAATCCCTCGACATGAACCGGGTGCAGAGGGCCCTTGATACTTTGGAAGATTATTCCGCGTTGAGCCAATTGCTGGCGAAAAATAACTGGGCCAGTTTTGTCGCCGATGGCTCGCTTCTTCCCCGCGCATCAGGAGTCAGCGACCTGCCTCTTAAAAAAGGCGGAGTGATTTTCTCCGCCCCGGAAGAACTGAGCGCCGAAGTGCATTTACCGCATAGCGGAAAAGTCCGCGGCATGCCCATTCCTTTGGGAATCACTTTGATCGTTGGTGGCGGGTTTCATGGTAAGAGCACTTTACTGAAAGCCATGCAGGATGCGGTGTACCCCCATGTAGCGGGAGATGGACGAGAATACATCGCGACCCAGCCCACAGCCGTAAAAATCCGCGCGGAAGACGGCCGCTCCGTCCAACCTATCAACGTATCCGGGTTTATGGACAACCTGCCGCTCATCGCATCGACGAAAAATTTCTCCACCGTCTCCGCCAGCGGCTCCACTTCGCAAGCGGTAAATATTCTGGAAGCCATTGAGGCCGGCTCTTCGCTTCTCCTCATGGATGAAGACACCTGCGCCACCAACTTCATGATCCGCGACGCCCGAATGCAGGCCCTGATTGCCTCTAATCAGGAACCGATCACACCGCTGGTCGACCGAATTGGGGAATTGCACAAGGATCTCGGAGTCAGCACCCTTCTGGTAATGGGAGGAAGCGGGGATTATTTCGATTCAGCAGATCAGGTCATTGCCATGGAATCGTTTCAACCTAAGCTGGTGACGGCAAAAGCAAAACAGATTGTTCAGGAAAATCCCGGCAGTCGCAAAACCGAAACCAGTCAGCCCCTGCCCAAAGTACCAATGCGGACCCGCAATTTATCGACATTAGATTTCAGCCGGGGGAAAAAAACCTGTGTGATTCAAACGCAGAAGTTGACCGCGCTCATCCTGGGACGAACCGAGATTGATGTGCGTTATGTGGAGCACCTTGTGGAAATGGGACAATTAGAACTTTGCGGCTGGATTCTGAAACAGCTTAAAGACCGGCAGGGAAAAGACCCAAATGTATCTAACAACGAAGCAATAAAAAATATTCTCGAAGCGATTGAAACCGGGGAATTGGAATCGGTCACGCCTTTCAACAATGGCCTTCTGGCTCTGCCCCGCCTCCAGGATGTGATGGCCGTCCTCAACCGACTGCGTTAGAAGAAGTCTCAATAAACAGAACCTATTTCTTCACCAGTTCCAGAGCAATATATAAACCGGCATCGGTCACCGTATATTTGCCTTCGACCTTATCTTTCTTTTTCAGGTTAGATAAAGTTTTCAGGCCATCCGGTTGGGTTTTTTCGTTCACGATAACCGTGAACCGCTTTTTAGTCTGCGGGTCTTTAATTCCCACCTTGTTTTTGTCCGCAAGAACTTTTTTGACCACTCCTGAAAAAGGAACCGCATCTGCCGCTATCGCAATCCCTATAGCGGAGAAATAAAACAAAACCACTATTAAAAAACTTAACCGAGTTATTCTCGTCATTTTGTTCTCCGGGTTAAAACCTACATCCCTCTATTACAGTATTCTCTTATTATATAGTGGATAGACTATTTTGTGAACGGTATGAATTGAACCAAGGGCTTTTGTTCCGACAAAAGGCGGGGGTATCCCTCTTTTAAAACTTTTTGCATGCCCACCGGGTTGGAAGGCCAGATTCCCTTCATCCTATTTTCAGGAGCGGTCCCCTCAAACACCAGATAGCCATACTTGCCGTAATGTGGCAGTTTACGCATCAGACCGGGAATGCTTTCCTTGTTACCAGCAATAACCCAGGTCATCGTTCCTTTTATTTTATCCGTTCTATCTAAGGTAAAGATAAAACTATGATCCTTCCAGGGATAGGAATGGTCTGGAAACCGGATTTCCTTTTCGTCCACCTCTATTCCAGATTTTTGCAATTGGGCAATGAAGGATTTTTTCAATGGATGGTCCCACCCAAAAACCCATAAACTGCCTTCCGGCAACGAGGCGTTTTCATACCCTGATAAAATATTTTCCGGTTTTGCTACCCCCTGTGCAAACTGCTGGTAGCCTGGATTATCTTTCTCCGGAAGAAGTGCCGTTATAGTTTGGGCTCCGTAAGTCTGCCCCAGGCTGGGTGGGGTTTCCTCGATTCCCAGCAGGCGGAACACATCGTTATAAGGGTCCAGCCGAACCGCTGTCGGCTCTGCCGACAATTGAAAATGAAAATTCTGCTTGTCTGCGACAAGTTCTACATAATGAATCTCGGCAACTTTTGAGCCGGTGGTCCAGATGGCAACAGGCAATTTCAGCTTAAAAGCCGGACTCTCTTGCTCCACCGACACCTGCAGGTCATATCGGCCCTCATTGGCAACATAAGACGCCTGTTGTAAACGGATTTTTGGAGCCCCTTTGCGATTTATCCATTGCTCAAAAAATTCGGTCAAACTCTGGCTGGACACCTTTTCAAAAACCCTGCACATATCTTCATAACCGGCATATCGGTACTTAAAGATCTTATAAAACTTTTTCAAACCTTTTAAAAAGTTTTCATCTCCGACTTCGGTTCGCAGCATATGAAAGACCATAAGGAGCTTGGCATAGCCAATCGCCTGGGAGGCCATACTGTCCCGATAGCGGAATTCACTCAGGGGAAAATCATTCTCTTCGTTGACATAGTTTGAAAACTTCATCATTTCCTGGAATCGGTACTGGACGCCTTTGCCTTTCAATTCCAGAAGCAGGTGATCGGCAAGGTAGGCGGTCAAGCCCTCTGACCAGTTTCCCTGGTCCAGATCGGGAAACACCCCGTTGCCCCACCAGTTGTGCAGAATTTCGTGCGGATAAGAACTGTGCAAAATAAACGGGAAACGTATGATCCTCGATCCCATCAAGGTGAAAGAAGGCATGCCATAGCCGGTTTGTCGGGAATTTTCCACCAGGGCAAACTTTTCATACGGGTAAGGCCCCAGCAGACGGGAATAAAAATCGATGTATCCCTTCGCTGTTTGAAGATACCGGTCGGCCAGATCATCTTCCCGTTCCAGCAAAAACGCGTACAGGGAAAAGCCGTTATGTTCTGCCTCATATATATGGAACTTATTACCCATCAAATAGATTTCTTCCGCAGGCCGGGAAGAATTCCAGGAAACGATCCTTCTTTTTCCAGAAAGACGGTCGCCGGATCGTTGCCCCTGGCTCACCACCTGCCAGGGTTCGGGAAGGGAAACCTGCAACTCAAAAGTAACCAGAGGGGAAGGCCCCTTCGTCTGTGGGTAAAAATAACTGCCGCCGGAAAAAAAGAAGCCACCGGAACCTGCAGGGTCATCAGTATCGTAAAGAATCCCGGAATAATCCAACACCATTGAAAATGTTTCAGGGCAGGTTGCAGAACGGCTTTTACTAATCTCGATCTTAATAAGCCGGGGTTCAGCGGATTTATGAGTGGCGATTTGCATCTGCCAACTTGTTGGAACCTGGTGACGGTTCAGTTTCAGGTCAGCATGGAGGTAAAAGACGAAGGACGCACAGTTTTCCCGGGAAGGTTTGAACTGGATAGTGTCCTCTATTCTAGCAAACCGGGACGACGGTTCCAGTTCTATGCGCAAGTGGTGATGGATCGGGCCGTTGGAAAAAGACCAAACCGGGGTTACCGCCACCATTAAAACCAGCCAGCAACACAGTAAAAATTTAAACCCTTTTAATGCAGCAACGAATTGCAAAGTTATAGGAATCCCTAAAAAATGTCTGTGGCCATGAACGTGCCCTTTATTTAAAGGGCGCGCGAGTTGCCACGATATGAAAATCATCCCACGACAGCATCCAATCCGCGCTGGCTTTCCCCTTCAATCCTCACCACCACCTTATTCGGCAGGCATGCTGAGAGACGGTCGGCATACTGAATGTATCCCGACTTGATGCAGATCTTGAGTTTGCAGGGTGAGCGGACTATCCTCGCTCTGCCTTGGCTGATTTCCACTTCCGTGGTACCCAGAGGCCCCTGCACCTGGATGACCCGGTCTGTCATGAGAGGAAAGCGGGCCACCTGTTTCTCCGCCACTTTGATGATGACCCAATCGCCCTGGTTAAACCCGGCGCCAAAATAATAAAAAAGACCGGCATTGAATAACACCAGCAGGACTAACAGAATTTTATCGCCTCGATTAAAACTCATGGCTTACCTTTTCACAAAAAAATTGTCAATCATTCCACTTCGCGTCCTGCAAATTAATACGAGAAGTTTTACGCAATGCAAAATTAATCCTTAACACGTCCAGTCCAGCTAAATAATTGCCGGAGGCAAAAAAGTCTTCCCCCGGTCCATGATAACGGCGCGCAAACAAGCCAAACCTCTGCCCGGTTCGAACAGCATAATTTTGCTTAAAAACTTCCAGTTCCCGCGCCCGCATTCCTTTTACATCGGGAAACTGATCCAACCGGTAACGCAAGAGGTTTAAAAAGCTTTCATCGGTCTCCCATTGTAACGGAGGCAGGAGCGAAACAGAAGAAAACTCCAGTAATGGTGAGTCATCGGTGATCTCACCGGCCCCTGCCAAAAAAGGCGACAGGCGTTTTCCATCCGTAATAAAAAAATCCGCAAAATCCAAAAACGAGTACACTTTCATTTCCTCAGCAATCTGCCTTATTTGCTGACTGGTCATAAGCGTCTCGAAATAATTTTTATCCAGTACTATCGACTCCCGGCTTCCTACCAGCAGGACGATCCGCGTGAGAAAACTGTTCCAAACCGAAAACTCAGGGAAGACCTGCCTAAACGTATGGGTAATAGACCGAGCATCTTCCGGCCCTATCAGATGCAAGGGAAGCCATTGCACCAACAAACCGTCTTCTTTTAAATGGCTCAAAGCCAGTTCATAAAATTCCCTGGAATAAAGATTCACCACTCCGGCCTGCAGGGGAGACATGGGTTCCTCGTAAGTTGACTTCGACCATTTCAAAAATGTCCTGCCATCCTGAATAAACATTTTGGTATTGGATCGGCTTAAAACATCATGGTTCCAGGTAACAAACCATTTTGAAAACTCCAGCACATTTTTATCAATCTCAACCCCATGAACCTCAGCACCCGGGAACAGGGAAGCCGTTCCCATAGTGTTACCTGTGCCAAATCCGATCACCAGAACACGCTTTTCAGGAGCGGGATGCAACGCCATTGGCACAAATCCCATGGCCTGCATATAAGTACTGCCGGAAAACGAGCTGGACACGGTGGCGGTGCTGAATCCATCCAGATAAATCGTACGTGCCCGATTCTCCTTATCCTCCACCACGCTGATGGTGGAATATTCGCCCTCCTTATAATCCAGCAGACGTATGCGATCAGCAGGAACATTCACTTCCATCCGCGCAAAGTTGCCCTGCCCGGCTTTGAGGATCTCTATATCCGGAACCCAAAAACCTTTTCCCCAGACCAGGATAAATAATACACCGCCCAACAGCATCAGCCTGGACAATGGCCGAAATCCCCGGACTCTTCCCAGGATATAAAAACCAAACAGGATCAATACCGCATAAATCATATAAAGGGATAAGCGGATTCCCAAAAGTGGTATGAATACGAAGGGTGTCAGGATGGTACCCAATACTGCGCCCACCGTATTGACGGAATAGGTGTTGCCCAGGACTTTCCCGACTCCTTTTCCGACACCCTCAAAGCGGTATGAATAAATGTGATTGGCTAACGGGAAAAGAAGCCCAAATCCAAAAGTGGGAAGGAACATCAGTCCAAATGCGAACAATGATCGGATCAAAAAGGTTTTGCCCGCAGCGGAAGGTTCAAGGCTATAAAAATAGCCATCAGCCAGCGCGGTCCATTCCGTCAGGTTTCCCAGCACGGGAAGGATGGCGATACAAAAAACTCCAATGGCAATTTCAATACCCACAAACTTGAGAACCTGGTGGGACCGTCCCAGCAGTTTGTTCGCGGCCAGGCTTCCTATCGCGATTCCCAGCAAAAATGTGGAAAGGATCAGCGCGAACGAATACAAAGTACTGCCAAGCGGGAAAACAAGAATCCGGGTCCATAAAATCTGACTGGACAAGGAAGCCATTCCGGAATAGGCAAGCATGGCAAAAACCAACACGATAATGGCAGGGGAAACCATCGTATCTTGTTTGCCTTTACGTTTTACCGGTTCAGGTTCATCCTGGATGGAAACGGAGCCCATCGCAGAAAAAATTCGACCATAACACAGCATAAAAACCACCGCGTTGAGTCCCATCGCCAACCCCGTCGCGCCCTGAACCCCCCAAAGGCGGATGGCAAAAAACTGGGTAAAAAGACAGCCAAAAACCGCGCCGAAAGTATTGACCCCATATAACCGCGAAACCTGGGTAAAAACCTGCTGGGTCTGATTGCCGGTAGCCCAGCATCCAACCAGCGGCAAAGTGGCCCCCATCAAAAAGGTAGCAGGAACCATTAAGAGCGTGCTCAGGAAAAACTCCAGCATGTGCACCCCCAGGCCCACTTGTCCGCTTTCAGGCAAAAACAAAGGATACAGTTTTTCCAGAAGATCTAATCCAAAAGGAAAGCACAGAGCATATAGCCCGATCAATCCCTCCAGCAATCCATATCCGCGAATCAATTTATCCGGCGCTATATCATTGCCTGCCCTGGCCAAAACCCGTCCCATAACCCAGGCCCCTGCCGCAAGCCCCATCATGAACGCACACAGCACGGCACTCAGCGCATACAAACTGGCTCCGAACACCAAAGCCAAATGCCGAAACCATATCAACTCATAGCCCAGGCTCGCGGCCCCCGAAGCGAAAAGGCAGGCATAGGCAATCCAGGGAATTTTATATGCAGGGTGAGTCGCCATAAGAAAGGGGATTTTCCCACAGCCTCATCCATCCGTCAATTTACCCAACAGGTATTGCATCACAATTTCATGAGTGCTATTCTCCCCCCTCTAGCGAGGGAGGCAACTAGCCATAGCTTATTTGGCAAGCAAAGAGTTATCTCGGCTTGACGAACTCTTACCCAGCTGCCATTGAATTATTAAAAAAGACCTTTAAAAAACCCTTTTACCCATTGACAAAATAATGAAAAACAGATTCTACCTTTTAGTTTTTGTTGTCTTTTCCCTTTGCACCCTCACCTTTCCGGAGGTGGAAAAAGCCTCCGCGCAATCCTCCACAGCAAACCTGAAAATCCCCGATGTTGTAGCGCGGGTCAACGGGGTGGATATCCAATCGAAATATATTGAGTTCAGGCTGAATAAGATTTTAAAAAACGTGCGGCGGCCTCTGACCATGCGTGAAAAAACCAGTATCGTGAAAGACTTGATAGAAAAAGAAGTTGTGCGGGAGCTGGTCCATCAGCAGGGTGAAAAAAAGAATTTGGAGGTGGACTCCGATTTGATCGAAAAGGAGATTAAGGCCCTTCGCGAACCATATGCCAGCGATGAAGAATTCGAAAATGCCCTGAGCGCAAGAAACATCACCTTGCAGGATCTTAAAAACTCCATGGAAGTGGATATCCATGCCAGGCAATTGTTGAATGAGCAAATTAAAGGCAAGATCGACATTTCGGACAAGGATGTCAAAAAATACTATGAGGGCAACAAGCAGAAATTTCATCGTCCCGAATCTTTTCGAACCCGCCACATTCTCGCCGCACTATTTCCCCCCGATGCCTTGCGAAGACAGTCCATCAGCGAATTACAAAAAAATCGAGAGTATTTTGCGCGCATAGCGGAAGAGAAGATAGACGATATTATCAAAGAGCTTAAGGAGGGCGCAGACTTTGAAGAACTGGCAAAGAAAAAGTCGGATGATGAATACAGCCGGGATAACGGTGGCGACTTGAATTTCATGTATAAAGGCGTGTTTGACCCGGCTTATGACGAAGCCGTCTCAAAGTTGAAACCCGGTGAAACCAGCGGAAAAGTAACAACCCGGTTCGGCTTCCATGTCATCCAGCTCATTGAAAAACATCCGCCGGAGCAGGCTCCTTTCGATGAAATGGAAAACTCCATTCAAAAATTTCTATTCATGGAAGAAGCCAAAAAATTAGCTGAGGTATATATAGAAGGCATGAGAAAACAGGCAAAGATTGAAACCTTCTTCCGCTAGGCGCGGTCGGCGAGCCGCCGGTGGCCGTGATATTCTTCCTTAGCCCTTACCCTTGCTACCCCTGCGGGGCACGAAAGTTAAGGTAAAATACCACGGGGCATGAAGGTTAATGAAAAGGACATCACGCATGCCCCGGAGGGGTAAAATGGCAATAACTTTTTCAGGCTAGCCAGAAGTCATCTCGACTCAACAAGCTCTTGCCCAATTGCCTCCCTCGCTAGAGGGCGGCGAATTTCTTTCAGGTGATTTAGCACTTGGTCTAAGAGTGTGGAGGGGAAATATTTTCCCGCCATATTTTTCCGGGCGGCGACCCCCGCTTCACGAAACCTCCTCATTTCTTTTTCATCGGGAAGATCCACCCATTTCACATCATTTTTTTCTAAAACCTTTTGGGCTTTCAAGTTGTCCTCCTGGATGAGCTGGACCAGTTCCTGCAGGCACTCGGTTGCGATTTTTTTCACAGCACTCTGATAGGGTTGAGGAAGTTTGTCGAATTTCTTTTTGGAAATCAAAACTCCGCCTGTCGCGTACCCCATACGCAGTCGGGTAACGTACTTCACTTTGGTGAACCATTGCAAAGCCAGGGCTCCTTGGGTGGATGAATAAACCGTATCCACCATGCCCGTTTGCAAAGAGAGCAGGACATTAGTAATAGAAAGAGGAATCGGTTGGACCTCCATCCCTTTATAGGCCTGTTCCACCAGCGGATCACCCTCCCACATCCAGGATTTGGACCGGCGCAGATCTTCCACGGAACGAATGGGATGTTGGGAGAAAAAATGTATCCAACCAACCGGCACCCAGCCCAATAACACAAAACCTTTATCTTCATACCGGGCTGAATAATAGTTACTCATTTTGTTATATATGTGCTGGATTTCCTCATCCGTATTAAACAGGAAAGGAAGATCAAGAACCCTCACCTCCGGCAGAATCTGCCCCAGGCCCACTCCAGTGAATCCGGCACCATGAAGCTGGCCGATCCTCATTTTACGTATCACGTCCTTTTCATCCCCGGACACGCCTCCAGGATAGAACCGGAACGTGACATTACCATCGGTGGCCTTTTTGACTTTTTCGGCAAGACGGCGCATGGATTTCATCCACGAAGATCCCTCAGGAGCCAGCGTGGCAAACTTGATAATATGCTTTTTGTCGGCCTGGGCCGGACTCACTCCGATGCCAGCAAACAACACCGCCAGCAAAACCAGTAAACGGATGGTAGATTTAAAATAACTCATCAATTTGACCTAATAGTTGAGCGGCTTTTTTGCGGGCCACCTCATTGGCAAGACGTTGCTCGGGAAATAGATTGGGTGGAGCCTTCAAAACCGCCTGCAATTGCGAATCAAACAACACCCGGTCCTGATTCTGCACCGCATAGGTTTTGGCAAAAAGAAAACGCACCAGCAAATATTTATTTTCGGTCAACTCCAACGCCTTCTCAAAATGGTGACGGGATTTTTCCGGGTTCCCTCCCAGCATTCTACTGCGTCCCCCATAAAAAGCGCCGAGAAACAAATTTGGTCCGGCATGATGAAAAGCGGGATTCAATTCATGGACTTTTTTCATCAAGGTTTCCAAACGGGGAATGTCCGCAAAAGCCTCGACCGAGTCCAGGTTCTGCATCAACCAGCCTCCCCAGCATTGCCCCAGCCAAAATAAAGGGGGCTGGTGTGCAACCTCCACCTCTTTAAGGACAAGAGACCACTCGTCTAATGAGAGGTCTTGCCATTTCTCCCTTCCTGTCCTGATAATAGTCGCACGCAGGGCATAATCCTTACCCCTTTCATATAAAGAAGAAGCTCGACCGGGTTCTGTATCTTCCAGAAAACTGAATGCGTAACCGCAAAAACCTTCAGCGAGATTTTCCAAAATCCAGGTGTTTTCGGGATCTTGCTTGAGGAGTCCTTCCAGCATTTTCAAATTAGCAGGGATGGCTTTTTCGGCGAAATCAGGATCGCTTTCCTCCTGCATGGCCAGGATCTGGCTTTCTACCAACGGCAACGCGGCCTGAACTGCAAAACGGCTGGCGGAACACCCCGCCAAACCCAAAACTAAAAATAACAACGCAAAACGTGTCATGAATCAATCTTATCAGAATGACTCAACTGCATCTCTATTTATTCGATAATTTTCTCTGCGGCAACTCGCAGGCCCTTATTTTATAAGGGCTGCTCATGGCCAAAAATAGTTTCTAGAGATCTCCACAACACAACAACCGAAGGACTAATGTTTTGACATAAAATGGGCCATTTGCTACCATCACTATGGGTTTGCCCCATTGGGTTGAACCCACCCCGGGGCGGTGACCTCCTGATTTGGCCCCGCCTGTTTTTGCAGAAAAGCAACCCTACACTCCGGTGCCGAGAAAATTGGATACCCCAAATAACGACTGGATGAAAAAAATCCTTTTTGTGCTGGGCGCGATCTTTGTCGTGGTGGGAATCATCCGGCAATGGCCCCTGGCAGGAAAAACCTATATGGAGTTTATAGAGGGGAAAGGTTATCTCGCCCTCATGCTGGGTTTGATCATGATAGTACTGGGTTTCGCGGTTCCCTTGTTGATGGGGGATGAGGAAAACTCTTAAATCAATATTATATTTTTCAGGGTGTGCCATGAGTGATGAAGAAATAGAAGGAGAAGGATTCGTTTTCAAAGACAGCCGTTCATCGCAACTTTCTGAAGACGAGGCCCTAGACCAGGACTCCCAGGCAGAAGCCCAAAAAAAAGACCCCACAAAAGAGCAGGCCGCCAGTCAACCTTTCAAGATCGATTTTTCCACCTTTATCATGTCCCTGACTTCATCGGCTTTTTATCACCTGGGCGACATCGCCGACCCGGAAACCGGAAAAACCGAAACCAACCTGCCTGCTGTCCAGCAGACCATCGATATGCTGATCATGCTGAAAGAAAAAACCCAGGGTAACCTTAGTGAAGAAGAAGGGAAACTGCTGGAACAACTCACCTATGAATTGCAGATGAAATTTGTGGCCAAAAACAAAAAATAACCTCCTCTTTTCAATATCCCCTAGATTTTGTTTTACCCTCCGTTTGTGGAATGCTACCCTGCCTGAACCATAAACATATTTTATTTCGTACAGATTTAAGTCCATATGTCCCTAAAAACCGATCAAAACGGAATGTTCATCTATGGCATGACCAGCACCGATGAACTGAGCGGATTTCTCAAGCACAAGTTTTCTGAGCACCAGATTCAGCAATCCTACGACTATCTGGTCGAAGCCACTAAAGAAAAAGCCCGCAGAGAAAAAACATCACCGCTTCGCATATTCTGGCAACACCTGAAAAAGGTCTTTAATGAAGGCGTACCGCCCCTGCAATGTCATAGAGGGTGCTCTCACTGTTGTCACACAGGGGTGTCCTGCACCCAACTGGAATGGGATGGCATCCTGAAAAACGCCGAGGAAAACAGCATCGACCTCAATGCGGTGATGGAACGTTCGCAAAGAACCCTCAACAAGGTTGAAGAAGTTCTTAAAGCAGGAAAAAAACTGGAGACCGAGGAATGGCATAGACTGGTGATCAACCAGCCCTGCCCTTTTCTCAATGACGAAGGTGCCTGCGAAGTGTATGAAGACCGTCCATTGGACTGCCGCATGGTCGTAGCGTTTCGAGGTGTCTGCGAATCCAAAAAACTCGAACATGCCCAACGTGGTGTGGTGCTGGAAGAAGCGGTGGGTGCCACCGTAATCGCCAAACTCCAGCACGACCTGACCCCGAAAATTAAACGGCGAAAATTTCGCGGCACACAACCGATCAAACTCCTGCAACACTGGCTCATCTTGTGGAAAGAAAAGAATAAGAAGTAAAGAGCAGGTTGATAGCAAACTTTAATGGAGCCTTCTTTTCAAAGTACCCCTTCGGGGCATGAAGCCAATGAAGGGAACACCACAAGGGGCTAGTGGGGTTAGTCGGCCGCGTGCCAAGCACCTCCGCCGGGGGTGAGGATGCGCAGTCGGTCGCCGGGTTCGGCTTGGAATTGATTCTTCCCGCCCAGGTTGATTTCGCTCCCGTCAATTTTTATTAGCAGGTTTTTTCCTTTTGCTCCCGGTCCTCCACCGTCCATGCCGTAAGGAGCGTGGACCCTGCGCTCTGAAAGTATCGCCACCTGCAGCGGAACGAGAAATTCTATTTCGCGAATCACGCCATCGCCGCCGTTAAATTTTCCCTTTCCGCCTGAACCTTTGCGGATGGAAAACTCACGCAGGATAACCGGGTATCGTTGTTCCAGCACCTCCGGGTCGGTGATGCGTGTGTTGGTCATATGGGTGTGCACGGCAGACTGGCCGTGCCAGTCCGATCCCGCGCCCGCGCCTCCGGCAATGGTTTCGTAATAAGCGAACCGGTCATTACCAAAAGTGAGGTTGTTCATGCAACCCTGTGAAGCGGCACAAGCCTTGAAGGCTTTGAAAATGACATCGGTGATACGCTGAGAGGTTAAAACATTGCCGGCCGCCACTGCCGCTTTATCAGACGGAGCCAGCAGGGAACCCTCTTCGATCAACACCTCAATGGGTTCCAGACAGCCCTGGTTGAGCGGAATGTCGCTGTCGACCAGGCAACGCAGGCAATAGAGAATGGCGGAGAACGTTACCGCGCGCGGGGTATTCAAATTATTCGGCAATTCTTTTGAAGTGCCGGAAAAATCAAAACACGCCGATCCTGCTTGTGTGTCGATACGAACCGTTAGAGCAATGCGGCTTCCATCATCCATAAAATCTTCTGCTTTAAGACAAACCGTTTTTTCTTTTTTTCCGCCCAATTTTTTTAACAGGGCCCGCACGGATTGCCCGGCGTTGTCGCGCAGGTGTTTCATATAAGCCTGTACCACTTTAAGCGAGTGCGACTGGACCAGTTCGTTCAGGAGTGTGATGCCTTTACGATTTGCGGCGACCTGTGCTTTCAGGTCCGACAGGTTATCAGCTAAAGCCCGCGTTCCAGCGTCTTGCAAAATTTTGGTGATTGCCGATTCCTGAAACTCACCATTTTGCACAAGTTTAAATGTTTTAATGCAGACCCCCTCTTCGGCAAGGGACTGAGAAAATGGTGGCATGGAGCCGGGGGTTGTGCCGCCGATATCGGCATGATGCCCGCGACTGGCTACAAAAAAGATTGTTCTTCCTTCTTGCACAACTGGAGTGATTACCGTGATGTCTGGCAGGTGACTTCCTCCGGTTGCCGGATGGTTGGTGACCCAGACCTCCTCCTCCGCAACGGGATGAGCATTTAATTTAATCTGCTTTTGAACCGCTTCGCCCATCGAGCCAAGATGAACCGGCTGATGCGGGGCGTTGGCCACTAGATCCCCTTCTGGTCCAAAAATAGCGCAGGAGAAGTCCAACCGCTCTTTGATATTTGTGGAAACCGCGGTACGTTGCAGGACACGACCCATTTGCTCGGCGATGGACATGAACCGGGAACCAAACAGCGACAGTTGCACCGCATCAAGCTCCGTACCGACCGGCTGGATTGGCAGTGCTTGCACTTCTATTTCGACATCACCAAAAATTGTGATTTTTGCTATGCAGGAAGGCTCTATCAAAATAGTGGAAGTATTCTGAATGATGATGGCTGGACCTTCCAACACCTGCCCTGCTGTGAGCGATTCCAACAAATAAACGGGTGTCTCCTGCCACCCAACTGAAAAATAGCAGGACTTCCGGGAAAGCGGAACCCGGTTTCGGTCACCCTTGGGCAGAGGCGTTTGAGGCGGATGCGGGGATTTTCCTTCAGCACGGACCTGAATAGCCTCCACAAGAATATTTCGTTCCGGCGGATTGAAACCAAACTCGCGATGGTGCATTTTCGTAAATGACTCGGCAAAGCTTTCTTCTGCCGATTCCCTAATCATCAGGGTCGTATCGGAACCTTCATATCGCATATTCAGGTAGCGTTGAACCTTGAGGGTGAAGTTTCCTTTCTGTTTTAATTCTGCGGCGACTTTTTCAGCCAGCACCAGGAGCTTTTGTTGCAAATCGGCCAGGGTTTCTTTTTTTAATTGCACCGAAACCGGTTCCTCTTTATCGACAGCGACATCGGCCAATCCCATTCCATAAGCCGAGAGCACTCCGGCAAAGCGGCTGATAAAAATCCGCGAAATACCCAGAGCCCTGGCTATGGCACAGGCATGCTGGCCTCCAGCTCCGCCAAAACAAGAAAGGATATGGTCGCGCGCATCATGCCCCCGGGATGCAGTGATTTTAAGAATGGCTCGAACCATATTTTCATTAGCAACTTCTATATAACCGTGAGCGATCTCCTCCATGGACTGTTTTAGTCCGGTTAGGGAATGGATGCGCTGTATTAATCCTGCAAAAGCTTTTTTTGCAGCGGAGGCAGATAAAGGTTGGTCTTCATTCTCCCCAAACACGCTGGGAAAATGTTCGGGAACGAGCCGCCCCAAAACCAGATTCGCATCGGTAAGAGAGAGCGGCCCTCCGTTTCGGTAACATGCAGGTCCGGGCCAGGCCCCTGAAGACGATGGCCCCACCTGAAACATGCCATTTTCAAATAGCAACCGGGAGCCGCCCCCTGCCGCCACAGTATGGATGTTTAATTGAGGGACGAAATTGGGAATCCCTTGCGCCTCGCTTTCGAACTGCCATTCATAATTCCCGCCAAACCGGGATACATCGGTCGAGGTGCCTCCCATATCAAATCCAATTACCGGTGCACCTCCCCTAACCGTTGTCTGGGCATAACCCACCACTCCGCCTGCCGGACCGGAAAGAATGGCACGACTTCCACTAAAGGAATCGGCATCCACAAGACCTCCATCCGACTGCATGACAAAAAGGTCTGGTTCCTGTCCACTCCTACGCAGAGGGCGAACTTGTTCAAGACGGGAAACATTTTCTGATTTTGGTTCGATTCCACCAAAACCTTCACGAAAACTTTTCAGGTAATTTTGAATATGCGGGTTCAGATAGGCATCGAGACAAGTGGTATGGCCCCGGTCTACCAACCGGGCCCTCGGCATGACCTCACTGGAAAGAGAAATATATTGGAACCCTAATTTTACAGCTTCCTGCGCAACCAGAAATTCATGATCCGGGAAAACATGGGCATGCATCAAGGCAATGGCAAGGCTCTCAATACCGCGCTGGCGCAAACCCTGAAGCTGCTGGCGAACGGTTTCCCGGTCCGGAGATCGCAATATTTTTATCGGGCAGTTGGGTTGTGGGGGAATCGTATTGGTGAGTTCCTGAACCGGGTGGACCCGCTCGTTAATTTCCACCACCGCTTCATAAAGCGGTTCCGGTTTAATTATTTTTAAATCAAAAAT
>JYMV01049439.1_pt1 | contig 24641 bp, 30 predicted proteins | sample 338911 | NCBI WGS metagenome assembly JYMV01 (sample SAMN03354496, study PRJNA234377) | hydrothermal vent metagenome | biome: Deep sea; feature: Hydrothermal plumes at the Eastern Lau Spreading Center, Western Pacific Ocean; material: Seawater | place: Tonga | collected 2009 | depth 2000 m m
TTATGCATCAAGACCACGGTTCAGAGCCAGCAGTATGTTTACGCTCGATTCAATCAGGTTTTACATCAGTAATGATGGATGGCTCTTTGGAGGCGGATATGAAAACCCCAGCTTCATTTGAATATAATGTGGAAGTAACTAAAAATGTAGTAGCTCTAGCACATGCTGGTGGTGTTTCGGTTGAAGGTGAACTGGGATGTTTAGGTTCGTTGGAAACTGGAGAGATGGGTGAAGAAGATGGCCATGGTGCTGAAGGTAAATTAGACCTTGAGATGCTATTAACTGGCGTCGAAGAAGCAGCAGATTTTGTTAAAGCAACAAATGTTGATGCCTTGGCGATTGCTATTGGTACATCTCATGGTGCCTACAAGTTTACGCAAGAGCCTAATGATGAGATTTTACGTATTGATCGTATTAGGGAAATCCACGCCCGCATTCCTGATACTCACTTGGTGATGCATGGTTCATCATCTGTTCCACAAGAATGGCTTAAAATCATTAATGACTTTGGTGGTGATATGGGTCAAACATATGGTGTTCCAGTTGCAGAAATTCAAGAAGGTATTAAGAATGGTGTGCGTAAGGTAAACATAGATACTGATTTACGTTTGGTTTCAACTGGAGCTATTCGTAAGCACTTAGCGGAAAATCCATCAAACTTCGATCCTCGTAAGTTCTACCAAGAGGCGACCAATGCAATGCGTGATATTGTGGCGGCACGTTTTGAGGCATTTGGTTCAGCAGGTCAAGCTGATAAAATCAAGGTTTCTTCTTTAGATAGAATGAGTCAAAGATATGCATCTGGCGAGTTGGACGCTCAAATTACTGGAGCGTAGATTTTAAATTAATGCAATTGGTGCTTGGATCTTGTAATCGATAGTCGATTAAGATAGATCCATAGTACGCCAATTGTTGATATCGTGGAAAAATTCATTTTCATCGCTTTTATTTTCAATCAATCCAGCATTAAATTGAGCAAAAACTTTAGAAGCAAGTTTATTCTCTTTAACTAGCTGAAGTACTTCAACGATTTTTAAAATTTCTTTAGAATTTAAGTTGTCTAATTGCATAATATTTCCTTATAGTTATGGTTAGTATCATTATACCAAATAATTATTTTTAAATCGAGGCCTTTTATTGAAACTTCCATCTGCTCTAAATTTGGAATGAAAATAATATCATATATAATCTAAAAACCCAAACGATAGGATTAAAAATGAAAAACAAAATAATATTTGTAGACACAATGGCATATATATTCCGGAACTTCCATGCAAGTTACAAGCAGGAGTTAACAAATGATAGCGGATTTCCAACCGGTGCAATTTTTGGATTTTATGTAGCAATCAAGAATCTTAAAAAGAGGCTTCCAGATGCTAAGATAGTCTTTACTTCTGATTCCCCTGGTCCAACGTTCAGGAATAGAATTTACCCTGAATATAAGGCCAACCGCAAACCAGCTCCAGAGGATTTAAAGGTGCAGATAGACCCAATATATGAATTGATAAGGGTTATGGGGTTTCCATTGATAATGGTAAATGATGTTGAAGCTGATGATATTATAGCATCAGCCATAAAGGTGTCAGAATCAAAGGATATAGATGCTGTGATAGCATCAGCAGATAAAGATTTAATGTCTCTTGTGTCAGAAAAAACAAGTATGCTGGATACCAAATGGCAAATTGTGGGATACCAAGATGTAGAGAAGAAAATGGGAGTTAAGCCAGAGTATATTCATCTATTATTATCAATAATGGGAGATGCAGCAGATAATATCCCTGGTCTCAAGGGTGCTGGTCCAAAAACAGCAATCAACTGGATAAATGAATATAAAACCATCGAAGAACTCAAGGCAAACACTGCTGATGTTAAGGGGAAGATAGGTGAGAAATTACGTCAGAACTTTAACGAGATTGAGTTGTCTTATGAATTAGTGGAATTAAAATCAGATATTGAATTAGACGCTGACGTATTTGATTTAACAGTAGAGCCAGAGCAAAATGATGTGGGTCTTGATGAGTTTCTATCGAAATATAACATCACCAAGTGATATTGCTTAATTAGTCTGATTCTTTTAGGATTAACAATTGGTGCTTGATGTCAAGCTCCATAAAATCGGAATTAATAATGCTGATTTCGTCATCTTTATCGTCATCTTCGGTAGAATTTTGACTTAGAAGGTCAACCGGAACACCAACTTTATCTTCTTTATAGCCTTTATATGAGAATTTATCAACAATTGATTCATTACCATTAAATGCAGTTGAAATAGCTGTTAAATTATTAATATCAAAGGTATTATCTAGTAATAACTGAATGTGCCCAACTGTACCAAAACTCTGCTCACAGAAGCCGTAATGTGGTGTTTCTAGGTCGATAACCTCATCAGAACTAATGTTGTTAATTTGACTTTCAATATAGGTGCTGATAGGGCTGTCATTATCAATATCAGCTTGTCCTTCAGTTTCGTCAAACACATCAATAGAAAATGAGTCCGAACTAACACCCACACCCCAGGCTTCAAGTAGGTCTCCAGAGATACTATGGTAAAGATCATTAAAGATTTCTTCATCATTTTCATCTTTGATACGTGCAATGACTTCTTTCGATTCAGTTGATGAGTCAAGCGAATTCAGTTTAACCTCAATTGCCTTATTGGATTTAATTAATAATAAATAAATTTTTTTATCTTCCATGTTCTATTCCTTTTGGTTAATTGACGACATACGCGTACTTAATAATCAGCTTTTAAATATCATAGTACAAAAAACAAAAAAAGTAAAGCATAATAACGTCTTTACTATTCATTTTAGACAAAAAATTCACCTAAAGGTGAATTTTGTTTTTGAATTTGAAAAGAGATTAGGACTAGTCATAAGGTCGTTGCTTTGAAGGACTAGCCATAAGGTCGTTGCTTTGAGATAACAAATTTATTTCACTTTGCATGGTTCGTTGCGGTAATTCGCTCATGACTAGATTCGATGCGGTAATTCGCTCATGACTAGACTTAATCTCTCTTTCTATATTATATATTAATATTAACCTTATAATACTCTTTGGCTTTCAATGCCATGGAAATAAGCAAACTTATCTCTAGGGTCATCAAGGCCATCAATGTAAACGCTTCTAATTTCAAGGTTAGCAACCTTTGGAGAACAACGACCTGACTCAACACGGTCTGCTAAAAACTCAGCAGCATCTTCAAACTCTTCAAACTGCCATGTGAACTTATCACCAGTATTTAAAGTAACAACCACCTCTGCACCTGCGTAAGCTGTAGAGAAAAGTGAAGTAAGTAAAAGAGCGCCGATTAAAAATTTTAAGATTGATTTTTTCATAATATATTTCCTTTTATGTGAATTAAAATCTCCTCAAGGTTTTAATAACTTATACCTATATTATAACATATTTAAGCAAAACTCATCGTTTTACATGGTCATAAACCGGCTCATTTGTTGACTTTATTGCTCTTTATGTATATTAACTTAAAGAGTTTACGTTAATATACTTTTTCAGCTTTCACGTACCAGGCTTGGGCTTTTTCATTATCTTTTAACACATCCTTACCGTCTTCATACAGCATGCCTAGTGCATACATCGCACCTGGTAAGCCAAACTCTGCTGCTTTTTCAAACCATTCAATGGCTATATCAATCTCTTTATCTACACCCTCACCAGTCATATAGGCAACCCCAATCATGTGATGTGCAATAGCATGACCTTGATCAGCTGCTTGAATAAAGTTCTCAAGACCTAAAGGTTGGTTTTCAACCAAACCCAAACCATTCATCTGCATCATGCCTAAACGCCATAATGATTCAGCATCACCTTGAGCGGCCAGTGGTGCTAATAACTGGTAAGCCATAGAGAAATTTTTAGAATCAAAAGCGGCTATACCGCTATGTAAATCTGCTGAGAAAGCATCGGTTTCGTTAGAATTGGGCATGGTTGTTTATTTTTTAGTATTATTAAGATAATTATTTGGCACTGCTTGAAGCTTTTTGAAGGCTGACTCATAGATATTTCTTTCATCCACGGCCTCAACACGAGATACATAATATTCATCTCTGTCGTTTTCCTTATAAATGATTCTAACAAAGTTTAATTTAACCTCAGTACCACCACTGACAGTTTTTAATTTAGCAATGGCATTGCTTGATTTAATGAAACTGTCTTCGGTCTTAGAACTAAGCATGGCTCCAATGGCCGATAAAGCAACAAGAGGCATACTTAGTGCTGCCACCCCACCCATCACTGGTAAAATCGCTCCAACCATTCCACCTGCTGCCCCTGCTGTCAGCATAGTAAGCTGGTCGGTATTTGCATTGTAAGCCACCTTTAACCCTTCAGCATGAATAGTGTTCCTATACATTACAACCTTTTCAAAGCCTTCAGCTTTAGCTACATTGAAAATTTGAGTTCTAACCTTGCTGATTTTCATCGGAACAATTATGGTTTTATAATCTGGATGGTTGTGTTCAATTTTTGCAGCAATAGAAATTGTATGTATTTTTGGTTTTTCATCATCCCCAAAAGGTAGCAAGCTACATCCACTGACAAACGTTAATAAAGAGGCTATTAATGCCAATAAGTAGATTTTTTTCATCTTTCCTCCTCAGAAATTACAACTTCAAGTAGTATATATTTACTATACCACTAACTTTAAGATAATACAAGGCCATTGAATTTTAAGAGAAATCCCAGTTACATCATTTAAATATTGAAAAACCAAACGACAATCCATATATAGAATTTATAAAAGCCACAAAACCAAGGATAAAAAATCCCAGACTATGCAAGATTCAGGAAATAAACATCTAATTATAGATGCTAACGGTATAACTAGATGCTGGTGGTGTAATGGTAGCCAACAATATATGGATTATCATGACAATGAATGGGGGAAGCCAGAGTTAGATGATTTTTTATTGTTTGAGGCGCTGTCATTGGATGCATTTCAGTCAGGATTATCATGGAATACCATACTTAATAAAAGGCAAGCATTTAGATTGGCGTTCAATAATTTTGATTTCAATAAAGTGGCTAATTTTAGTGAAGAAGATGTTCTAATCCTGCTTGGTAATAAGGCCATTGTCCGCCATAGGGGGAAAATTGAGGCGACAATTAATAATGCATCACGTGCAATTGAGATTGTGGATGAGTATGGTAATTTTTCTGATTATATATGGGGCTGGCAACCTAAAGATAAGGAGCCAGACGTAAACCAGCATGGTCAAACCACAGAACCACCAAGTATCACTAAAACCTCAATATTATTAAGCAAAGATCTTAAGTCTAGAGGCTGGAAATTCGTTGGTCCAACGACAATTTATGCTTTTATGCAGGCAATAGGTTTAGTTAATGACCATATCGATGGTTGCGATAGTAGATGAGATCCAGAAGAAAATATGGTTACCCATAATTGACGTTTTAATAATATGTATATAAGATAAAGGTTCATTTAAATTAAATTAGGCAATCAATATGAATAGCAAAATTATCCCAGCATTGGGTTTGGTGATACTGGTTTCAACCACAACAACAATGGCTAATACTCCATCTTCTGCATCAGTAGACAAACTGGATATCCACAAGGAGTTATCAAACCCACCCTATATAGGGGTTTCTTTCTCAATGGGAGACGCGGATATCATTATGGTGCCAGATAGATGGCTAACAGAGCCTGAACTACCTTACGCCACCCAAGATTTCATCGCCAACCTAAATTCAAAAAAGTAAGTAAGATCCCTAAAACTTAAAGTGATTCATTCTTATAGTAGTATTTATTGAACATTTTGTATTATTTAAAATACTAGTGTTGTAAATATGCTTTTTTAATAATACACTAGTATATCCATAGCAATTTTGTTTTGGATATAACTAAAAACGAGGAGTAATAAATGAAAAATTTATTAGCAGTAATGGCAGCAATGGCAATGTTTACAGGAGTTTCACAAGCAGAAGAAGCAACAGCTGGTCCAGCTGAAACTGAAATTGTTAAGTGTGATACTAAACTTGAAGGTGCAAAATGTCCAGAAACTGAAATGCCGACGATAGCTGGGTAAGAATAAAACCTAGCATAATAAAAAGGGTCGATTTATCGACCCTTTTTTTGTGTTGACTAGTGGAGAGAAGGCTGGTAAAATATAATAACTTTGAATTCAACCATTAAAATTATGAAAAAGACACTATTAAATAGTTCGATACTGGCCTTATTATTGGCAACCTCAGCACCTACAATAGCTACTGAAACTTCAGCTATAACGACCTTCATCGCCGAAGTTAAGGAATCTGGCGTTAAACTTTACCAAAAAGGCGAAAATGATATAAGCCAGATAACTGGTAAGGTTGTTGAAATATATGAGGCAGGAGTGAGTAAGGTTTCTGATTTAAATGAGGTTTTAAGTGAGTACACGCAATCGGACTTAGATGAAAACGAGGCAGAACTAAAAGCTGATGAAGATGCTAGTGCTGGTGAAATTTTAGATTCGTGGCTTGATTCTGGAGCAAAAACGGCCACCAGGTTGTATGATAGTGGAACTAAGAAAGCCTTAGAGTTATACGAGGCCTGGGAGCAGGAGTCTAGCTCTGAAACCGATAATAGTTCTACCAATAAATAAGATGGCTCCAAGCCTGAACCTTTATATAAAAGCAAGCCCCAGTTCTAAAGATGATTTTCATCAAGTAATACCGGTTTCATCGTTAATCGAAGCCTCAAAATACGTGAAAGCAACTAACAGAGAACTTGATGATTCGTCAGGTGAACTTATTAGTGCTATTGTGAAAAATAAAGATAGATGTGTAGCAGAAATAACGCCTTCTGGCAATATTTTGGTAGATTTACTCAAAAAATAGAACTTTGACAGCAAGTGTTTCCTTGCGTATCATTTGTGCATGAATGAAGCACTAAACCATAACGAAAATCCATATAATTACCAGATGCAAATCTTGGCGATGGTATTGGTGTTTATTATCACTATTCTGCCACGTGATTGGAGTGTAATAGTTGGCGCGTCAATGATTGGCTTGGTATTTATTAATTTCAAATGGGGTATTCGGCCAGCAGTATATCCGGTATTAATAATGTCGATAGCGATAGTTGTGTTATCGGTAATAACTCTAATGCTACCAGATACCAATGCGCCTTGTACTTCAAATGGAATAATATCAAATTGCGTTCAATATCTTGTCGATCCAAACCTGACAAAAGGCATGTATTTGCATCTTGTAAATATGATGATACCGACACAAGGTGCTTATATAGCTTTGATTTCTGTTTATATTTACCGCTCAAAAGGATTATTTTTAAAAACCACATTTAAAACAGTAATTGCCACAGTTTTAATTTTGCTACTGGCTCTATCTAAGGTTATGGATGTAATACCTGGATTGGTCTGATGGCCAGTCAGGTTTTATGCCAGCATTGTTTGTTGTTTTTTTCCAAACGCCCAATAAAAAACCACCTTTTAGGTGGTTTTGGATTTTATTGTTAGTGGTCTTATGGCAATTAAGCAACCATAGCTTTAATTTAGAGCAAACACCATCTTTTTAACACTCTTGCTGTTAGCGCCAGATTTCAAAACATCTAGATTGATTTTTTCATTCAAACCAGTGATGCCATTACCTGAGTGTGCCAAGGATTCTTTACGCATGGCATCTTTTCTGGCCGTAAATTCATTTTCATTTTCAGAAAAGCAAACGTGTGAGATGTTTTCATAGTCAAATGGAATAGCGTGCTTATCTCTAATGATGCTAAATTTATCACCGGCCCATCTAGAGCGGTCGGTATTTTCTGGATAATAATCACCGCCACCCTGGGCTGTGTTAACAGCAGAAGTTAATAATGAAAATGGGTGAGTAATGTATTCTTCTCTAAAAACATAATTCATCTGATATTCTAATAAGTCGATATATTCTTTTTTAGTATTATTAAGGATAATAACATTATCAAAGAATTGGTTCTTAACATTTTCAAGGGTATTATCCTTAAATGTAATCTCGTTAGAGCCTTCATAGCAATCTTTAAATTCTGTAGAATCATCATAATCACAAGCCCAAACAATTGGTTCATTTTTCCAAGCACCTTTTTCAATATTATGTAAAACCAGATTTAAATAGCTACCACCAATGTAAGAATGTTCCATCATTTTTGCACCCGAATCCACTGACCAAGTATCAATTGTTTCATTTTTAGAAACACAAACCGCTTTATAATATGCACCCATTTTTCACCCCTTATATGTTATTTATATATGCTCTTATTATAACATATATTGAGGTATTAGCACCAGAAGCCAATGGTGTCAATGAATTTTAGTTAGATGATTATCGGTGACTAACTTGCATTAATGGCGTTTGTTTTGACGAAGGTTGGACGCTTAGTTCATCAACGTATTCATTTAAAAGCTCGTTTCTATCAATAACTGTTAGATTTGCATCGCTTAGTCTAGCAGATAAGTATGAACCCTGAATAATTGGAAAATCAAGATTTTTACCATTTCCAGTAGAATCTACCCAATCTCTAATTATCTGATCTTGCGTTATATTTACATTAAACTGTGGCGCCATGTATTCCTCCTCAAGAATTTTTAGTTGTATTTATTAATATTGTACTGTTTATTTTTTTAAAATGCACAACAGCTAAAATCATGGAGTAGAGGGCGGATTAATTACTATTGTATTAAGCGCTCATTCCATTACAATAAAGTAATACACAGTTAAAAATAAAGAAGAAATCCAATGGGTATTTTAGTAATAGCATTAATAATGTCAGTATCAATTTTAATTTTTTTAATTTATAGATATGGTAAATTGTATAACAAATCACAGGAATTATTGAACATCTCAATTGCTCAAACTGATGATTCGTTAGAGCTGGTTTCTTTTTACAAAAAATCAATAGCGGATTACAATGGGGTGTTAGAAGAATACAGAGCCCGTACTAATGATTTGGAGAATCAGATTCAGTTAACATCTAGTCATGAAAAGGTTTCAGTGCCTCCAGCATACAAGCTCCACTAAAATTCAAAACCAGCCAAAAAAATCATATCGATTAATAGTCTTATTAATCACTCAAAAAAAACCATCTTCCATTATTAGTTATTCTCTGTTTTGATGTATAATATAAGTACATTAATACTGGACAAAACATCCAGCCAATCAAGTGTAAGAAAATTTATGTTATAATATAATTTTCTGCAATCAATTAATATATAGGGAAATAAAATATGAAATTACAAGAAGGTTTTAATGAAATTGAGAAAATAGTAGGTGTACCACTCGGTCAAATATTTGAAAAAGCCGGGGCTGACATTGGCACGGCTAACAAAGGTAGTGTAGGGCAACTTCTTGAAAAAACTATCGGCCTCTCAAATACTAATTTTAAACTAGATTTTGAAGACGGAGAGCTTAAAACCAACAAGTGCAAGGTTGGCAAGAATGGGGAGATAGTTCCTATGGAAACATTATTCCTTCGCCAAATTTCTAGTGAAATTGATACTTTTGTGGGTGAAGGTTCTCAGCCATTTGAGGATACTAGTTATTATGACAAGATGCAAAACTTGCTATATGTGCCTATCTGTAAAGAGTCTAAGGACCCCGCTGATTGGTACGTTATGGGTTGTTTCAATATTCAAACAACAACTAGGTCTCCTTGTTTTGAGCAACTCAGCTCAGATTGGGATTCGATTCGTGCAGAAATGAGGGAATCTTGTTTGAGTGAAGGTACGCTTCATACCAGTAGTGGTAAATACATCCAGACTAGAACCAAGGATTCTCAACCATATACGCCAATCATATCATCTGAATTCAATGAGGTTTCTAACAAAAATCGGGCAGTATATTTTCAAAAGAAATTTATGGTAGATATTATTAGTGGTGTTATTGATAGCAATCAGAGCCAGGTAGCAGATTTAACGACAAATTCCAAGCCGAAGAAAGAGAGATCCAATGCTCTGGCTCTCTAGTTTTAAGATATTATCTGACAATTTTCTTGACAATCTGATTGCCAAAGTTTAAAATTACATGATTAATGAATTAAGACAGATGAGTCAGAGTGCTTTTTGTATCTTCTTCTTCGATTTATATCACTTTTTTAATCTAATAGGCCACAGATATGTTGAATTTAAATGATATTCAATATCAGATTATACTTAATAAGTTAGAGGCCAAAAATTGGAGCAGCTATGCTCCACGGGATGATAGGGTTAGTCTCTTGCCTTTGCCAAAGGATTATCTTATTTATGAGAATTCCCATTGGGGACCAATAAAAAAACTAATCATTCAAAATAGAAAAATGAGTTTTGGTTTTTACGCTGGTTATGAACAAAATTGGGCTGGATATCTGGACTTCATCGAGCTTCGAGATTTTTAATTGCCAAAAGCCTTGGTTCGTATTTCTAAACCGTGATTTTTGACATTGATGCCTTATTAGTGTAGATTTGAATATATGAAAAAAGCACTAACAACAAGCATTATAGGCATTATGATTTTGGTAATTTATCAATTAATAACCCCCCAACTACAGGCACATGAAAAGGTCAGTGATCCAAAGCCGAAAGGCTTAATGGATATTACTGATATTAATTTAGGGTATTATTAATAATGCGACTCTCATTGATAGTTGCCATGGATTCAAATAATCTGATAGGTAATAAGAATACTCTTCCATGGCATTTGCCAGAGGATTTGAAATATTTTAAGTCGGTAACAACTGGAAAGCCTATATTAATGGGTAAAAAAACTTTTTTATCTATAGGTAAGCCTTTGCCTAATAGAAGGAATATTGTCTTAACTAGAGATCAGAGTTTCCGCGTAGATGGAGTGGATACAGTGGGATCATTGGCAGAGGCTTTGGAATTAAGTAAGTTAGCACCAGAGTTAATGGTGATAGGTGGTTCTTCAGTTTACGAACAAATACTTCCTCAGGTGGATAGAATTTATCTTACGAAGATTGATGAGTCTTTTGATGGTGATGCTTATTTTCCATCAATACCAGAAAATGAATTTATTGAGGTATCTAGGATTAGCCATAATAAGGACGCAGAAAAGACTTTTGACTACCACTTTATAGTGCTAGATAGAAAAAATACATAGTCACCGCCACATCAATAAGTGAGTATCAAAATACTACCCTACCCCCCGGACTAAGGTCTGGTATCAATAGCCTGTTTTTCTTTTTCAGAAGGTAGCATATCTTCTTTAGTAATGCCCATCGCTAAAATCATGGAGCTAGCCACGTAAATTGAAGAATAAGTACCAACGCCAACGCCAATCAACAAGGCAATAGCAAAGCCATTAATTATTTCCCCACCCAAGAAGAATAATGCTAATAATACTAGTAGCGTTGTTAGTGATGTCATTATCGTTCTGGATAGCGTTTGGTTCAAAGCATTATTGATTATTTCCCCAGAATCAACAGCTCTTGTGGAAAGGAAGTTCTCTCTGATTCTATCAAATACAACAATAGTGTCATTCAATGAATAACCAATAACAGCAAGTATGGCTGCTAAAACCGTCAAATTAAACTCCAGTTGAAATATTGAGAATACCCCAAGCGTAATAATTACATCATGCACTAATGCAGTAATAGAACCTAATGCGAAGCGGTATTCAAATCTAAATGCAACATAAATCAAAATCCCAATCAAGGCATAAAGCATGGCTAAACCTCCATCATTGGTGAGTTCTTCGCCAACCTTAGGGCCAACAAACTCAACCCTACGAATATCAGCATCTTCGCCTAAAGCCATGATGATTTTACTACTAAGCTTTGAGCTAGATATGGATTGCGGTTCAAGGCGAATTAAGATTTCATTAGCCGACCCGAAGTATTGGACATTACTTTTATTAAATCCAACATCCTTGAGCTTGGCTCTGATAGATGGCAAATCAACATTTTCCGTATAGCCGGCTTCAACAAGGGTGCCACCAGTGAAGTCAATACCCAATTTAAGTCCAGAAGTGGTAATGGAGAAGAGGCTAGCAATGACAATCAAAGCTGAAAAAATAATAGCATAGTATCGCTTGCCAACAAAATCAATAGTTGGAATTTTTAATGCACTTAAACTCATATCTTTATCTCCATAATTTTTTTATCTTTATAAACTTTATTAATAATAGCTCTAGAAACGATAATGGCGGTAAACATTGAGGTAATAATGCCAATGGATAAAGTAATGGCAAAGCCTTTAATCGGTCCAGTACCAAAACTAAACAACACGATTGATGCAATTAATGTGGTAATATTGGCATCAGCGATTGTTAGTACGGCTTTGTCATAACCAGATGAAATGGCATTTTGAATACTCTTATTAGTTCTGAGTTCTTCTTTAATTCTTTCAAAAATCAGCACATTAGCATCCACCGCCATACCAACGGTTAATACAATGCCAGCTATGCCAGGAAGTGTCAAGGTTGCCTGTAATAAAGATAATACAGCCACAATCATTACTAGGTTAAGTGTAAGTGCCACATTGGCTACCATGCCAAATACTTTATAACGCCAAGCCATAAACATTAACACCAGGATAAAACCAATGATAACACTCATCACACCTTTCTTAATGTTATCAGCACCAAGTGATGGGCCAATGGTTCGTTCTTCGATAATTTCAATAGGAGCAGATAAGGAACCAGCCCTTAATAAGAGTGATAGGTTCCTGGCTTCACGAGCGGAATCAATGCCAGTAATCTGAAAACGCGATGAAAAAGTTCCTTGTATGGTTGCCGCATTAATGATGTCTTGTGTTCTAGTACGTTTCTTTGTGGTTTTGCCATTAATTAGGATAGTTTCTACTTTATTTTCAATAAACACTACTGCCATTCTATGATGAAGGTACTTCTTGGTTGTATCCAGCATCGCTCGACCACCAGCCCCATCTAAGGTGATATTAACCATAGGTGCAGAACTTTCTGAATCCACCCCAGATGAGGCTCCAGTGATGTTTTCACCAGTTGCAATAACGCGCTTCTTTAATAGAAGTGGTCTTCCATCTCGAAAATAATAAAGCTTTGAGCCAATCGGAGCTCTACCAGATTGAATGGCTGTTTGTGCATCATTTTCTTCATCCACCATTCTGAATTCCAACGTGGCAACGGCACCTAAAATCTCTTTTGCCCGTGCCGTGTCTTGAACGCCAGGCAATTGAACAACAATACGCTCTAAACCTTGCTGTTGAACGATTGGCTCAGCAACACCTAATTCATTAACACGATTACGTAGTGTGGTTATATTCTGTTTCACGGCATGTCCCTTGGCCTCTGCCATGGCAGATTCATTGACGCCCACCTGAATAAGTAATGCGTTGTCTGATTTTGAATCTAGTATGTGTAGTTCAGTTAATTCAGACTTAATGAGTTTTAACCCCTCGTTGAGAGATTCATGGGATTTAAAGGTAATGCTGAATATATTTTTATTCAAATCGATGCGTTTGTAAAGTCTACCTTTTCTCAACAATGCTCGTAATGAGTCAGAGGTCGAGTCAAGATAGGTTTTTTCAACAGCCACCATATCGACTTCAAGCAGGAAATGGACACCACCCCTAAGATCCAGACCTAAAGACATGGCATTAGCACCAAGTGAAGAAAGCCAATCAGGGATAGAAGGTGATAAATTCAAAGCTGATACGTATTTTCTACCAAGTTCATTTTTCAGTAAATCTTTAGCTGTAAGTTGAGATTCATTATTTTCAAATCTAGCTAAAACTCGCTTCCCCTTGAGTTCTACTGACTTGTAGGGTATGGCGTTATTATCAAGGTGTGTCTTGACCTTTATTAAGTCTGATTGACCAGCTGGTTCATCTCCAACAAGGGATATTTGAACAGAAAGATCAGAGCCAAAAATATTCGGCAACGAGTAAAGGATAGATAGAAATAAAATCAAGGCGATGAAGAAATTTTTCATAGTTGAATATTGGTTCATAAAATGCTCTTTAGTGGATTATTTATTGGGATGTATGAGGTCGGCAAAAGTCTGTTTTTTGCCAGTATCACTATATGTATCGATTAATTGATCTTCACTTTCATGACTAGATTCTCTAGTTTTTGAGGTTGAATTATCACTGGATAATCGCAGGGATATTTTAGATTCTTGTTTGTTGAATTTAGCAACTACCACGCTTATTTCACTGCCTTTGATGTACTGTTCGTTTATTTTTCCAAAATCAGATTTATTGGAAAATAAGCTAGATATATGTATTAACCCAACAACTGAAGGGGCTAATTCGACAAAACATCCAAAATCAGTTGTAGTTTGAATGGTGCCTTTGATTATATCTTCCATGTTGTGTGTGTCGAAAAATACGTCAATAGGGTTTTCCGTGGCTTGTTTGATGGATAATGATATTTTTTTATTTAGGAAATCACAATTTGTTATAGTGGCCTTAATTTGTTCACCAACGCTGACAATCTCAGATGGGTGTACATTTTTATTATTCCATCCCATTTCAGAGATGTGGACTAAGCCTGTTAATCCGTTGCTACCATTAATGCTAACAAAGCAACCAAAATCCGCGATTGATTCAACGACCCCATCAATCAACTTCCCTAATGGGTAGGCATCAGGTTTTTCCCAAGGGTTCTCTTGAGCCTGCTTAAGGCCTAGGCCTAGCCTACCCTTTTCTGCATCAATGGAAATGACTTTAACCTTAACTTTCTCACCCACCGATAGTATTTTGCTTGGATGTGAGACTCTATTCCATGAAAGGTCAGAGATGTGGATAAGTCCATCTACTCCACCAACATCTACAAAGGCGCCGAATTGCACTAGCACCTTGACTTCCCCTTCAATAAAATCACCAATCGATAATTTGGCAAAAACTTCTGTGGAGGCTGAGTTTCTATCTGCCAATAAAGCGGCTTTCCTAGAAACGACAATGCTATTTTTTTTAGTATCTATTTTTATGATTTTAACATCAATAGTTTTGCCTATAAACTGTTCGAAGTCAGTGACTAATTTTGTATCAATCAGAGAGCCAGGGAGAAAACAGTCGATACCCTCGTAATTTGCCAGCAAACCACCTTTGGTTGAATCTGTGATAATAATGGGGATGAGTTCCCCATTATCGAAGAGGCTATTGATTTTATTAATAGTTTTGAACCTAATTGCTTCAATGCGAGAAACTGAAATGCTACCTAAGCCATCATCAACAGATTTCAACAATAATTCTGTCACGTCTCCGACCTGAATCGTGCACTTCCCATCCGCCCCTTGGAATTCCGCAATCGGCAAGAATCCTTCAGATTTCAAGCCAACATCCAAAACTACCAAATTATTTCTAATATCAATGATGGAGCCGGCAATAATAGTGTTTATAATCTTGCCATTGGAAAATAACTGTGGATATTCGGAGTTTTCCAATAAGGATGCGAATGAAGGGTTGGTTGATGGTGATGGTATCGTCATTGTGTTAATTTAATTATAAAAAATGAATCTTTCTCATTTTATTGAGCATTTTATTGTAATGGAAAAAAAGGTTATTAGTAATGTATTATACCATTAATAACCAGTTAAATTGTTTAAATAATACCAAACTAAAACAGCCGTCTAGGTGAACTGATTATATCGCCCAGAACCACCCATAATTTATGCCTCTATATAGTATTATATTACTTGAATAATATTTTGGGATATATATAATAATAGGATAATTTATTATAAATCCTAAAGGGGGCACCACTCAATGAACAAATCAATTTTTTCATCAATATTTTTATTATTCACTGTATTAACAACTAATACTTTGGCCAACAGCCAGTATGATTCTATCAAGAATGAATTTACAAACTTATCAACAATCAATGCGGAGACTGATAATCATGCACAAGTTTCAAAGATAATAGGCAAGAGCGATTACTGGTCTTATAAAAGAAACGCCGAGCAAGTTAATGACAGAAGACAAAAGTTTTATGCCCGAATTGTTTCCATTTATGAAAGAATTATTCAAAGGTATGAAGATTTGTACAAGAGAGTGGAGTCTTTTAGGCCAGCTTTAAGGGACAGGATTAAGAATTCCAGTTGGTATAAAAGGAGTATTCAGAGGCTTCCTGTTTATAGACAAAGGATTGATTACTATAGGGCAAAAATCACTCAGGTTTTCGAAATCAAAAGAAAATATACATTTTATACCGATAAAAATGAGGTTAAATCCTCGAAACCTTCAGAGGTTATAACAAGTAGTACGACTAATTATGAGAAAGATGGTTGGAAATGGGAGAAAGTGTCTGAAACAATAAGGGTATTTGTGGATGTGACTATAACTAGTTGGAGAGATATTGAAATATATTACTCAGATGGAACTACTAAATTGCTAAAAGACCAGAATAAGAGAACTTATACTTACGAGAGCGCGAAAATAGAAAAAACAGAAACCCATAATAAGTTAGAGCAAATAGTTGAGGAGATTATTGTGCCAGTAGAGGATTTTGAAACTACTGAATACAATACTAACTATGGTTTAACCTCAATTGGTGCTAAAACTGCATATGAGCAAGGCTATACTGGTAAAGGTATAACAGTTGCTGTTTTGGATACTGGTGTAGATACAGACAATGCCAATTTAACTAATGTATTGCAGGGAGAGAGATTTTTAGGAGATTCTTCTAGTAGCACTGAGGATGGACATGGACATGGAACACACGTGGCGGGAATTATAGCAGGTGCTAAGAATGATGGCAATACTCACGGTGTGGCATTTGAAGCATCAATTTTACCAGTTAAGGTATTGCAAGATGATGGCCGTGGTAGTCTTGTTGATATTCTAAGTGGTATTTCTTATGCATCAGGCCAAGGAGCGGAGGTTATTAATATTTCAATTGGTGCTACTGATTATTCAAATTATACTCAAATCCCAGCAGAAACAGCCACGGCACTACAGCAGGCAAATCTTGCTGGTTCATTTGTGGCAGTAGCTGCTGGAAATTCTGGATTAAGTTGTAATGACACGCATTCAGACGATCAATATAAGTATTTGGGAGTTGTATGTTCTTGGCCAGCAGCCCTTCCATCACACACAGACTTAAAACAATATTTTGAGGAGAACTTGGGGTGGGTTTCAGTTGGTGCAATTGATGAAAACAATAATATCGCATCATGGTCTAATAGGGCAGGAATAATGAAGGACTACTACATAGTTGCTCCTGGTGTTGATATTAAATCTGACTACATTAATGGTGGTACGGTTACAATGTCAGGTACATCAATGGCTGCCCCGCACGTAGCAGGAGCAGCAGCATTATTATTCCAAAAATATCCTCACTTAAAGGGTAGGTCTATTCAGGATATAATGTTGTGGACAGCTGATGACCTTGGAGCGATTGGAGTTGATGAAATATATGGTCACGGAAAATTAAACGTAGATGCAGCATTTATCGAAGGCGATGAGTTAATTTTAGCTAACGGAGTAAAAGCCAAAGAGTACAAGGCCTCAACAAACGCAGTAATTGGTTCAGCATTTGGAACAGCATTAAATTCAGTTGACGCTTTATCATCCGTTGCCTTAATAGGTTCAGCTACAGATGATGCAGATAATCCAATTTATTATGATGCAGATTTCAGCGATGATATTGTTGGTGTTGCTCCATCATTTAGTTTTGAGGGTTTTCAGAAGACTAAAATTGGTAATACCGTTGTTGGTATTCAATCAGAGGCTGGAAATATTAAAAACCTAATGGTCGGCTACGAGAAGAATGGTTTGTCAGTTAATTTCGCACAAACACAAGATTTACTTGGAACAAGCGATTCGTCAATGTTTGGAGATGCAAGAACAATCTACACAAATATAGGCTACGAGAAGAATGGTTTATCAACTTCAGTAACCTACGCTTATGGTTCAGCTGATTCAGGCAGTAATAGTTTAGTGTCTAATGTGTCAGGTGTCTCAGCCGTGGGTATTGACGCAAGGTATGGTCTAAAGTCTAGTAAAGATACATCGTGGTACGTAAGTGCTGCAGTTCCATTGAGGGTTGTGCGAGGAGAAATGGGAATTTCTACTTCAACGTTATCTACTGCGGGTATACAGCAAGCATCAACGACACACTCATTGAGACCAGATTCAACAGAGGTGAATTTAGTAACCGGTGTTAATCATAGGTCTGGAAATTGGAGCCTTTCAGGATTAGCTGGAGCAACAACAAACGCCAGCCATAATTCAAATAACGGCGTTAACTCTTTTGTTAATTTTGAGGCAAAACTAAAGTTCTAATTTAGAAACTTTAGTTAGGTAATTAAAGCTTGGTCGTCAATCGACCAAGCTTTTTTTTTGGTTTTTTGAAAGCGATAAAAACAACTCAAAAATACTTGAGATGATAATTGACCAGCATATTGCGTTTTTTTCCCAAAACGAATAATTAATATGATATAATTGCAATACTAATAACTACCACAAAGAATATATATATGAATTTTCAACTACTAATAATTTTCCACTCAATTATTTCGCTTGCTCTAATGGCCTTAATCTTAATGCAACATGGAAAAGGCGCTGATGCGGGAGTATCATTTGGAGCTGGAACCTCGGGTTCCGTTTTTGGTGCTCGTGGAGCCAATACATTTATATATAAATTAACAAGTGGCGTAGCATTAGCTTTTTTTGCCACAAGCGTGTCTTTGGCTTACCTTGCTACGAATGATGAGAATAAATCCCAGGCCTCACAAGTTAGTGTTATGGAACCTGAATCTATAAAGGGAGAAAAGTAATGTTAAATACTCTAAGAGGTAATAGTGAGTTAATGTCACGAATCTGGTTTTTATTGATTGCATTAATAGTGTTTAGAATGGGCACACACATTACCATCCCATTTATTTCTATGGGAGCGTTATCATCACTTGTTCAAGATCAACAAGGCACTATTTTGGAAATGTTCAATATGTTTTCAGGCGGCGCATTGGAGCGATTATCTATATTTACTCTAGGAATCATGCCATACATTTCGGCCTCTATTATTGTTACCCTGATGACATCAGTTGTGCCAAAATTAAAGCAATTAAAGCAAGAGGGTGAGACGGGAAAGCGTAAAATAACGCAATATACTCGCCTAGGAACAGTGGTTCTGGCGGTTTTTCAGGCTTACGGTATTTCTATTGCCTTGCAATCTCAAAGTGCCGGAGGCGTGGCCTTAGTTACTTCACCGGGAATATCATTTACAGTTATTACTGTTATGACCTTAACCACTGGCACATTGTTTTTAATGTGGTTGGGAGAACAAATTACTGAAAAGGGTATTGGCAATGGTATTTCAATGATTATTTTTGCAGGTATTGTTTCTGGTCTACCATCAGCCTTAGGCTCAACACTAACATTATTATCAACTGGTGAATTGAGTCCGATTACGCTAGTGATTATGTTTGCATTGGTTATATCAGTTATTGCATTCATTGTATTCATGGAAAAGGCTCAGAGAAGGATAGCCGTTGCTTATGCAAGAAGAGCGAGCGTAGGAGATGGTTCCAGTTCGTATTTACCTTTTAAAATTAACATGGCGGGGGTGATCCCACCAATCTTTGCCTCATCTATTATTCTATTCCCAGCGACGCTAGGTGGTTGGTTCTCGCAAAGTGAGGGTTTGGGATGGTTATCGGATATAGTTGCATCTATTTCCCCAGGACAGCCACTATATGTACTATTCTATGGCCTTGCAATCCTGGGCTTTACATTCTTCTATACAGCCTTGACATTCGACGCAGTTGAAACTTCAGATAATTTACGTAAATCTGGCGGGTTTATACCAGGTATTAGGCCAGGTAAGAATTCGGCAGAGTACATTGATACAGTTGTGTCTAGGCTTACCGTAGTGGGAGCTTTTTATATTGCTGCTGTTTGTTTACTACCAGAGTTTTTAATTCTAGGTTGGAATGTGCCATTTTATTTTGGCGGAACGAGTTTATTGATTATCGTAGTAGTAGTAATAGATTTTCTCTCGCAATATAAAAATTACCAAATGAGTGATAAATATGATGATTTGATGAAAGCAGGAGGGTTAAAGTGATGAATAGTAAAAGTTTACCAACAGCAGTTCCTTTATTTGTCTCAATAATGGCAATTGCATATACGATAATCAACCCCAATAATTTCCAGACGCTATATTTGAGTATAGGTGCTGTATTAGTATTTGGATTAGTTATTTGGCTTTTTAGCCAAACTGATAAGGGTGTTGAGTGGCTAGCTGAATTCCAGCAGATAAAAATTGAAATGAGAAAGGTTGTCTGGCCCCAAAAGTTTGAGACTTTTTCGACCAGCGGATATGTGCTTATATTTACGATAGTAGTGGCAATTTTCTTATGGATGGTTGATTCTATTTTTTCATGGTTGGTATTAAAGATAGTTTAGGTTCAGGATATTAATCAACAAACAAAGAAGATGGAATATAAGTTAGGAGAAAAGTTTTCGCACACTAAGGTTGGTAATGTGTATCATTACCGAGGCTGTGAAATTAAAAAAAATCCAGATTTTAATGGCCACGGTAAAAGTTGGATTATAAGTAAGTACGATGATAGTCTCCTTGCTGAAACTATAGCTGATTGCTTAGATGACCATGCTGATTACCATAAACTCAAGGATGTAAAACATACGATAGACAAGGGGCTATTCTTGCGTAATTATATGCCCACCAGACCAAAACTAACAGAACGTGCTCTAGAGGTGTTTGAATTATTGGTTCCATCTCATGGTGTGGCCACAACGATTCAAGGGGAGTTAATTCGTGCCGAATTCAAGATAATTGATGAATTTTATCGAAATGGCAATCAAAATTTTATCTACAACATTTTTGAAACAAACGCCAAAAACCGCCAGGATGATTGGTATGAGATGTTTGAAGAGGGAGAAAACTGGTTTTACAAGAAGACTGATGATGGCACAGATATGCAGTTGAACCATACAAAGCAGGAAGCTATCTTTGAGATGAATTATAATGGACAGGCTGTAAAGTCGGAGTCGGACATAATTAAGCAATACGGTGCAGAAATTTTTCCATCATTAGTAATGGATATAATTCAAGAATCAATCCTTGTTGCAGCTCCAGATGTTCCACTGGGTATTGCATCATTCGAGGAATTAGAACAATATGAGCAAGATAATGGTATTGAGTTATCATTTGGAAGAAGTGATTGGGAGCAAGAAATAGTGGAAAGAGCTATCGATTACTTTATTTCCAAAAACCTGATGGTAAAATCATTGGAACAGTCCCAAGAGAAAGATTACACCGTGCAAAGCAAAAAACTCAAAAATATTTTTTCACCAACGTAAAAACTAAGGACCACAATGTCACAAGAAAATAGAAATACTATCAATCCAGAAACAATATTAATTTTTCTTATTAGGCTATTGGCAATTGGGCTATTATTGCAGGGTGTTTTATTTTTGATGGGTACTAACGAATATAATTTCATTATACCAACGGGATTGGCACTTTTGTTAGTATCATTGTTTCATGGTGCCCGTATGTGGTATGCCTTTAATTCAAACCACTCTAGTTAGTGCTCGTAAGCCAACGATAGAAAGTATTATTTTCAAAAACCACAAGCAGTGGTTGGATTATTGTGGATATTTATATATAATACATAGATTAAATCTCAAATATAAATATTATGAAATTATCAACCATATCTGTAATAATATTATCATTTTCTTTATTGCAATCTTGTACTTCCAAGAAATCAGAAAATGTAAAACCACAAGTTTCGGAAATAAATATAGGCAGCAAAATATCTCAGCTCCCAATATCATCGTTCCCATTGACCTATTCAACGCCACCGGCAGAATTCAATTACTCAGATATTTTGATTTGTGCGGATAAGACTAAGGATGGCAATCTATGTAAGCTCAATGAAAGATTTTATACGATAAGTATTGATAGTAATTTCAGCATTAGAGAGAAACTACTGCAAAATGCCTTATATAAGCTAAATTCCACCGATAAAGAAGCGGATTTGGTCAATATACTTAATGGAATCAATAAGTTCACTTATCTTTCTGACCCAACAGAACAGCTCCAAGCAATATATAGTAAATACAATGCCGAGGAATTAGCCAATATCAACATTCCAACTCCATTTAAGATGAGTCTTATTTTTGATATAAAAAAGGCTTCAAAGGATGATTTTTGGAAAAATAATCACACTAAATTTACAATAACGATGAAAGCGTCAATATACAGAGCGGTAGATCAATCAAATCCTTTAAGTAGTAAAACATTTAAGATATCATCGAAATACTTTCCGTATGATAAGGGTGATTCACTCATTCCAGTCAAAGGTTTCATAATAGATTCTTACAAAAAGCTTACTCAGAAATTTGTTGATCATGTTAATACATCCACAAAATCTATATCGAAGGTAATGAGAGTTAAGGGTGATTCGGTGTTGTCGAATGCAGGCACTAATATTGGGATAGGAAAAGAGGAAACCGTTTTATTGTTTGCCTTTAATCAAGACCAATATTCAATACCATTAGCATTAGGAACAGCTTATCCGAATGGTTCATCAACTCAAACTCAAATTAAGAAGTGGTTTGACAATTCTCTAGCAAATAGAATTAAAAATGCATCAAAGGATAAGCCACTAGAGACTAAAAAGTACGATTTTTATCTAATCACCGCTCCATTCTCTAAGTAATGTTGAGAGGTATATTATTCGGACTCTTTTTATTGAGCAATATAGCTCAGGCAATATCCCTGGGTGAGATAGATACTATTGATGAGCTTGTTGTTGTTAAAATAAGCAATCAAAACCCAAATAAGATTCCAACCGGTGAATATTTATTTACCAAGTCTTGTGCCCGTGGTGAAGACTCAGTAGCCCTATCAAAGTCAAAAGTTTACGCTACTGAGTTTTTTGCCAATTTTATAAAAACAGAATCTCAGTCATCCATGTTCGCTAGTTCGAGTGATGATAATAGCAAAATCATTAAAACCAGCCAAACCAAAACCAAAATGGTATTGCCTGATATAAAAATATTCAAAAAAACCTCTAATTATGATGAGGTGTGTGTTATTTATTATATGTCTTTAATGCCAGTTGCTCAGCTAATTCCAAAACCCCAGACCAAAACCCCAGACCCATTATCAGACCTGGATTCGCTATTAAGTTCAAGCAGTGCTAAGTCTTCCAGCAAGACAACTGCCACTAGCGAAGATGGCCAACCAAAATATATAAAGTTAGTTGTTATCGGTCAAGCCGAAAATAAATTCACCACCGAATCGTCAGCGACCCCTCGCCAAAGGGCTATTAAAGATGCATTGGTGAATGCACTAACACAGGCTCTAGGAACCTCAGTATCTTCCAATTCAATTGATTCTTCAAGTGAGTCGATTAGTGGTAATCAAAATACCTATAAACAAATAGCATCACACATTACATCACTAGATACTAAGGGTAAGATTGCTAATTATAAAATCATTAGTGAATTTGTTGATGATTTTGGAATCTATAACGTCAAGGCAGAAGTTAGTGTTTCTGAATCTGCACTTTCTGAGACACTAACTTCTGTTGTTGCTACTATGTATCAACCAACGGTTTATATAGAAACCAATAATGCTATAGCCATTGATAATCTAACAAAAATAGCCAAAGGCGTGGGTTTAGAGGTTATTACTAGTAAGAGTGCATATGCAGATTTTAAAATAAAATACACTCATAGTATTTCAGACAAATCAAAAAGAACAATTTCAATGCAAGTGCAACTAATAGAAACCGGAAGCGGTAAGTTGGTATCAACTTGGAATAATCAGCGTAATAAATATGCTTTTTATGATCAGAATCAGTCAACAATTAATAAGATAATTAAAACACACTTTATCGTGGCAAAAAACACTGACACTCTTAAAAATTCCTTATTGGCTGGTTTTAACTCCATCGCGTCCAAGGGTGGAATTATAAATAATATTCTTGTGTCATCAAGGTTGAATATTTCTAATACAACAGATATTAAGAAAATAACTGGACAAATTGATGGCTTATCTATTGTGGACATTGGTGTTGAACCATATGGTACAAAATTTAAAATCCGCTATTCGGGAAACCCAAAGCAACTGGCCACTATTTTGGGTTCAGCCTTATTTGTCTCATCTTCAATAGAGCCAGTTTTAACAAAGGGCACAAAGGGGAGATATGTGGAATTTTCAGATAAAGATTCCAGGATAATCCAATCCCCGAAAAGATTTAATGTTTTTATTCATGAGCAGATAACGGTAGGCAGCGGCCTTGAGGGTGATTTGAAGAATTATCCGATAATAAGTTCAGCACAAGTGGTCAATGGAGATAACTATACTCAGGTAACATTTAGCTTTTATGGCAGAGATGATGAGCTTCAGGGTATTTTAGATTCTGGTATAAGGGCAAATTTAAAGGCAAATATTAATTACACTACCACAATGATTAAAAAATCTAATACAATGTATCATTACTCAATCAACAACAAAGAAATTAATATTAACCCATCGACATGGGAGTCTATATTAGATTGGTTTAAGATTTTGGCTGATTATATGATGTATTGGCTAGGGATTGGATTGAATCAAGCAAAGGTTTGGTTTGATGTGAGCTGGAATTGGATATCAAGCTTTGTGAGCAATCAAGAACAAATAACGTAAAAAAAACAAAAAAACAGGAGAGAGAGTATGAAAACAAACAACAAACAATTATTATT
>JYMV01035586.1_pt1 | contig 24640 bp, 23 predicted proteins | sample 338911 | NCBI WGS metagenome assembly JYMV01 (sample SAMN03354496, study PRJNA234377) | hydrothermal vent metagenome | biome: Deep sea; feature: Hydrothermal plumes at the Eastern Lau Spreading Center, Western Pacific Ocean; material: Seawater | place: Tonga | collected 2009 | depth 2000 m m
GTAGATAAAAGGATTTTCTCCAAAAACCGGTACCTTAAAATCCGAGCAGACTCTTGGAAAGATGTTTTTAGATGGAATTTTTCCCTGGCTACATCTATCTCTTCTATAAAAAAAGGGAGAGAAAGCTTGTCTGCTTCCTTCCTTACAAACCTTGCCTCCTCATCAGACTCTTTCCCCCTAGACAAATGGTTTAAATGAGCGACAAATAGGTCATAGCCAAGCTCCTTCGAAAACTGTTCCAAAAGATAAAGTAATGCCAGCGAATCAACCCCGCCGGATACAGCAACTAATACCCTGTCTCCCGGAGAAATCAGTTCAATAATAGCTGATCTTGTTTTTTTTAAAATGTCTGGCATAAAATTTTTATCGAAAGGAAGTTTATGTAGAAATCAAGAAGGAAAGGATTGGGTAGAAAACATAGAATTTAGTCAAGCCTGAATCAAAGTCGGTCTTGGAAAATTAAAGACGATTTAGGAGCTTTTCTTTGCGCTTTTGATATTCCTGTTCAGATATCTTGTTTTGATCGCGCAATTGTTTAATATGTTTGAGTTTTTGCTCCAAGGACCCGAATTCAGAATCTTCGTCTTGCTTTGAATTTTCCTTCGACTTCTCAACGGACTTATACATTGCCTCCCATTTTTTCTGTAAAGCCTGTTGCCTCGAATGGTTTTTCGATCTTAATTTCTTTTTTCTCTTGTCTTTACCGTTGGTTTTCTCGATTTCAAAATCCCTTGAAACCATGCTCTTATTTTTGGCGGGTTCATCAAATAAGGTTACTTCAATAAAAGCGGATTTTTTCAATTCATTTATCCAATCGTCATAAACTTGTTTTTGCTTTTGCATGGAAAGAATCTTATGAATTCGATTCTTGACATCTTTTAAAGTTAAAGTTTTTCCAGGCAAAACTTCATCAACCTTGATAATATGGTAACCATACTCCGTTTCAACGATATCACTGATTTGCCCTGGCTTTAAACTAAACACCACCTCCTCGAACTCACGAACCATTTTACCTCTCTTAACAAACCCCACATCCCCACCACTGCTGGCAGAAACATCTTCCGAATATTTGATGGCAAGTTTGGAAAAATCACTGCCCTTTCGAATCTCGCTGAGGACTTTTTTTGCCTGCCGTAATTTTGCTCTTCTTCGGTTTTCAGAAGAACCGCGCTCAGAAATAAAAAGGATGTGGCGAGTTCTTACCTTGCCCTCCTCCCAGAATTCTTTCTGATTTTTTTTATAATATTTTATTATGCTTTTCTCGCTGACTTTCACCCGGTTACCAATTTCAAACTGGGTAATTTTTGAAACCAATATCTGGTCTCGAATATGGTTTTTATAGGATTCCAGGGTCCTCCCTTCCCGCTTCAACATTTCCTGCAACTGCCCATCCGCCAGATTGTTTTTCTTTTTAATATCCTCAACTGCTGCATCTATGGCATATTCATCTACAATAAAGCCGAATTTTTTCCCCTCCTGAATCTGCAGTCTTTCTTCAATAATCATATTCAGAGCATCCTTCAACAGATCCTGCTCTGAAATGCTAATAGGAGCACCCACGTACTTCTGCCTCAATAATTCAGCCCGTTCTTCAATAGCGCTTAAAGTAATTATTTCGCTATTTACTTTTGCGGCCACCTTATCGAGAACCCTGGCATGAACCGACAACGACCCAAAAACCAATGGCAATAATAAAGACAAGATAAAACTAGCTTTAGTTAATTTTTTCAAAGAAATCATAATTGATCTCAATCTCTGATTTTTCTTTTAACTGAACCAACCATTTTTGGAAAGCTGTATCTTGAGGTTCCTGGAGCAGGAATTGTTCAACCGGTTTTTTAGATTCATCAAAGCTCATTTTCCGTTCTTTAATTTTATCGATGACCTTAAACAGATGAAAACCATAAGGAGTGCGAATGATGTTACTGACACCATCAATTTTCAGCTTGAAAACATTATCAAACTCTTCAGGCATCTGACCGGCCTCAAAATAACCCAAATCCCCGCCCAGAGTTCCTTCCGGACCCAGCGAAAATTCTTTGGCGAGTTCAGAGAAATCTTTTTGCTTCGACTGCAATTCTTTTTGAATTAGACGGATTTCTTCTTCCGTCTCAACCATGATATGCAGGGCTCTTACCTGCTCACGCTTATGAAACTTGGACTCATTGGCATCAAAATAACGGCGCATTTCTCCATCACTTACAGATACTTTACTATTGACCAAAATACTAATCAATTTTTTTATCAACAAGTTGTTTTCTATAGTGTACTCCCATTCTTTTCGGGTCATTCCCTCAAATTCCAGCTGTTTTTTAAACGAATCATTAGAATACCCCGCCTCTGCTTTCAACAAAGCTTCATCCAGTTCTTCCTGACTGATCTCTATTTCATTCTTTTTTATTTCCTGTCTTAAAAGAGTATTATGAACAGTTTGCTCCAAAACTCTGTTTTTGAGCCAAGTCAATTCTTCCGGCAAGATTTCTTCGGTGCTGTGCACACGGAATTTCTTCTTATACATTTTTAATTCTGCCTTAAACTGCTCCAGAGAGACTTCTTCATTATTTACAACTACGATGGCAACGCTATCAAGCAATTCATCGGAGGAAGAGGAACCATTGGAGCAAGAAACCATACTCAGGAACATTCCTAAAGCGATTCCTTCAAGCCATTTATTCATTATCAATTTTCCTCCTCAACCGGAAGCAACGAATGTGCCAGCTTTTGCAGGTAATTTTTGACAAGTTTCAAATCCGTTTTCCATCCCTTGCGATCCAAGCGGATTTTAATCTTATACTCCGACTGCATACTCAAGCGTTCATCGAACAAAGAAGTTAATATTTGTGGGTTGATGGCCGTTGAAGGTAAAAGATGCAAGCACGCATCATTATGTTTAAGTTCGATTTTGGAAATATGAATTCTCTGGCATAGCATACGTATCTCTAAAAGGGCCAGAAGTTTTGCAACCGATTCAGGATGCGGACCATACCTATCTTCTAATTCACTCGCTATTGCCAAGCCTTCATCATATTCGCTGGCAACCTGCATTCTCCGGTAAAAATCCAGACGCTGGTTCAAATCAGGAACATAATCTTTGGGAATAAATCCTTTAACCATCAAATCCAGCTCCGTCTCAATTCTGGGGTCGGATTTTTTCCCACGGATATCTTTCACCATATCTTCAACAAGCTTGCAATACAGGTCAAATCCGACTGACGCGATATGTCCGGATTGGTTGTGCCCCAGCATATTGCCCACTCCGCGGATTTCCATATCACGAGCCGAAAGCTGGAAACCTGCCCCGAGGTCACTCATTTCCTCAATAGCACTAAGACGTTTGCGGGCTTCGACCTTCAAGCCTCCAGTTCCCGGGATTAACAGATAGGCATAGGCCTGATGTTTGTACCGCCCCACTCTTCCCCGCAATTGGTAAAGTTGGGCCAGTCCGAATTGATCCGCGCGATTGATAATGATGGTATTGGCAGAAGGTATATCGAGCCCGGATTCAATAATAGACGTACAAAGCAGAAGATCCACCTCCTTATCCATGAATTTTTTCATTACACTTTCCAATTGATGTTCCGGCAATTGGCCATGGGCAATGTCTATTTTTACTCCGGGAACCAGTCGCCGAATCAATTCGCCGATGGAATGGATGCTATGAATTTTATTATGGACAAAAAACACCTGCCCGCCCCGGTCTACTTCCCTCATTATTGCCTCACGAATCACTTTTTCATCAAACTTTCGAATAAAGGTTTTGACCGCAAGGCGGTCAACGGGGGGTGTTTCGATGACGCTTAAATCACGCACTCCCATCAGGGAAAAATGCAATGTGCGGGGAATCGGTGTTGCAGTAAGTGTGAGGATATCTACGGAATTCCTAAGCTTCTTCAACTTTTCTTTGTGCTTGACTCCAAACCGTTGTTCCTCATCGATAATGATCAAGCCGAGTGAGGCAAACTCCACATCCTTCGACAACAATCGATGCGTTCCTATAATAATATCGACGTTGCCTTTTTTTAGTTGCGCCAGAGTCTCTTTTTGTTCACGGGGAGTTCGGAACCTGTTGACCATGTCAATATTTACCGGGTATTCGTGAAAACGTTCCCGAAATGTCTGCAAATGTTGCTGGGCGAGAATAGTGGTTGGCACCAGTACGGCAACCTGCTTTTTATCCAGAACTACCTTGAAAGCCGCTCGCATGCCGACTTCCGTTTTACCATATCCAACATCCCCGCAAATCAACCTGTCGGTGGGCTTATCCTTTTCCAAGTCCTCTTCTACATCCTCAATGGCTTTCAATTGGTCCTCGGTCTCCTCATATTCAAACGCGTCCGCAAACTCCCGCATCAAAATAGTATTCTGGGAATAGGAATGACCTTTAGTAAGTTCCCGGGAAGCATAAAGTTTCAGCAAATCTTCTGCCATTTCCTGAATCGCTTCCTTGACTTTTTTCTTTTGGCGCTTCCATTTTACTCAAGGGGGGTGGGGTTTCCGTTGACCCTACATATTTTTGAACTAGCCCAAGCCCCTCCATCGGGAGATACAGTTTTTCGTCATCGGCATAGAGGATTTCCAAAAACTCGCCACCCCCTACCCCGGTTTGGAGGTCCCGGGTCCTCTGATACAAGCCAATGCCATAATCAATATGCACCAGAAAATCACCTTCTTTTAAATCCTTAAGCCCTCTTAGAAAAACTTGTGAACGGGGTTTTCTGCGGTGCCGGTGTTTGTGGGTTCTTCCAAATATTTCGTGTTCCGCGATGAAAACCTGATTGAATGCAATTAATTGAAAGCCTTCACTGATTCTTCCAAGGTCCACATCAATTTCAAGTCCCCAATCATGGAACAACTCATGAATACGGCGAACCTGCCCCTTTGTGGGGGCAACCACCACCACTCTATTTTCATCCTCCTGCCAATTAAGAACTTGTTCGCTGAAGGCATCAAACTTCCCTGCTACCAAAGGAATGGGTTTCACCTCCAAGGCGAGGGTCCGTTCCGCTTCTTCTGAGGTTTTCAAGGTGTTTAAGGCAACACATCCCTTGAATTTCGACACATAATTATTAAATTCATCCATGGTTAAATACAGTTCTTCGGGAGAAGCGGCGACATCCCCATTTTCCATAACCGAGTGATATTCTGTATCGATGAGACTTTGAAACTGCTCAGATTTAGCCTGAAGCTGGTCCTCCTCCTCAAGCACCACTAAAGAATCTGGATGTAAATAATCAAAAAGCGATTCACGAGTGGAATAGAAAAAAGGGGCAAGATATTCCATCCCGGAAAACACTCCGAGATGCTGAATTTTTTCCAGCAGTTCCTTCAGGGCAAAACGGTCGCACCCATTTTTTCCGGCAAAATTTTTGATGGCCTCCACCCCATGCTTTTTTTCAATTTCGTTCAGGCAAAGCTCCCTCACAGGAAGTATATTTACTGCTTTCAGTTTGTTGATGGAGACTTGGGATAACGCATCGAACTCACGAATGGACTCCACTTCATCGCCAAAAAATTCAATTCGAACCGGATTCACCCCTCCTGGCTGGAAGAAATCGACAATATCTCCCCGCACGCTGAACTCCCCTCTATTTTCCACTAATGCAGAACGTGTAAAACCATTATCAGATAGACAGGCTTCCAAAAATTCCCGCTCCAAACTCATTTTAATGTTTACCGGGAGGATCAGTTTCTCCAGGACGGAACGAGGCATGACTGTTTGCAGGCCTGCTTCCAAAGGCACAACCAGAATCAAAGGATCTCCGATCCGAAGCCGATTAAGAATATCCAGCCTTTCTCCAGATATCTCGTTTAAAGGGGAAAGCAGTTCGTACGGAAGAAGTTCCCAAGCGGGGAAAAAAAACGGCTGGTATTTTATTTTTTCATAGTGGAAAAAATATTTGAGGTCATCCAGTAAAACTTCGCCCCTGTTTTGATCAGCCGTAAAAATAACCACAGGACGTTTTCGGATTTTAACCAGCTTCGCCAAAAAAAGTGCGCGCGAAGAACCCCTCAAGCCTTCGACAACAACAGGAGGGCCTGATTCTTCCGTCCATTTTTGAACCAGGCTGACTTGAGATGAAAAATCTCCACTCTCAATAATGGGCGTTAAAACCCTTTCATTCATAACTAAAAACTCAAGATTTCAGAATGGATCAAGCTGGCCCTCTAGCGAGGGAAGCAAATAGCAATAACTTATTAAGCCAAGGCAACTTGTATCTAGCCAGACAGAGCTATTGCTCACTGCCCCCGGCGATTACGCCGGTTTAGGATTAAAACCCACTTTATCGGGGAGCAAGGGAATCCACTTGGGTTCACCCTTGGGTTTAAAATTAACACAAACCACAAAAGAAGGGCCTTCATAGAAGTTTAACTTGAAATTTCCGCCGCCAAAACGTTCAAAGAGATATTCTTCGGGACGGTCTCTGAAACCATCCAGCTCCTCTTTGCTAATTTTTGCAATTTCATAAAAATAGATGGCGACCCCTTCCAGAACTCCCACAAGAAGGGTGCAACTGACCTTACTGTAAATTTCTTCAAAACGCCGATCCATTTCCTCCTGGCTGGGCTCCCTCTTCAGTTCCCGCCTTAATTTTGGTTTATAATAATCTCTAAATTCGCGTTTGATCCACATAAGTAATTTTTAGTATAAAAGGTATAGAATTAAAAATGGAGGTGGGGAACCTCCGCTGTTGGCTTGCAATAAATTTTTACCCCAGCCGCATATTGCACAAGAAGTTGTAAATCACCCCAGCCCCTGTGATATTTCTTCATTAGCTTCATGCCCCGAAGCGGGTACTTTAAAAAGAGGGGTCCATTGAAGCTCCCCCCTTCCACGAAGGGACGGAGAACCTCCGCCGGTAAGTTGCAATTCTTTACCCTGCGGATAAACATTCTCTCGGCTCAACGAGCCTTTGCTAGTCGGCCCCACGCCTAGTGGTTGGGGAAATTTGTTTTTCTGCTTGCAAGCGGAGCCCTAGCAAATGCTACAATATTTTATTATAACAAACTCCTTTGAACGAAATTACTATTATCTTTTTTAAATCTCTATGAAAAAAAATGAGATCGACCTATCGACAATAACTGTGGGCCTTGTTCAAATGGCCTGTTCACCGGATGCCGATAAAAATCTGAAATGCGCGATGGATTCCATTCGTGCCGCAGCTAAAAAAGGAGCGCAAATCATTTGCCTTCCCGAGCTTTTCCTGACTCAGTATTTCTGCCAAACTGAAGACACCCAAAATTTTTCCCTGGCCGAACCCCTGCCCGGCCCAACGAGCGACACATTCTCGAAGCTGGCCAAAGAGCTGGAGGTGGTACTGATTGTTCCCCTTTTTGAAAAGCGGACCCAGGGCATTTATCACAACACGGCCATTGTTATCGATGCGGATGGAAGCGTTGCAGGAACCTATCGCAAAATGCATATTCCTGATGATCCGTGTTTCTTTGAAAAATTTTATTTCACTCCAGGAGACACTGGCTTCAAAAGCTTTTCCACCCGTTTCGGAAAAATTGGAGTGCTCATCTGCTGGGATCAATGGTTCCCTGAAGCGGCCCGGTTAACCTGCCTTTCTGGGGCACAGTTTTTATTTTACCCAACCGCCATCGGCTATCAGGATGAAGATGCGAAAGAATCTATACAGCAGATTACCGCATGGGAAACCATACAAAGATCTCACGCTATTTCCAATGGTGTCTTTCTCGGATCGGTGAACCGGGTGGCCCGGGAAAATGCCCTGACCTTCTGGGGCCGATCCTTTATCTGTAATCCATTTGGAAAGGTTATAGGACAGGCTGATAATGAACCGCAGATCGTGATTGCTCAATGTTCCCTGCCAGAAATTGAATCAGTAAGGCAAAACTGGCCCTTCTTAAGGGACCGGAGGGTCGATGCATATCAAGGTCTCTCTAAATTGTATCTTGATACCGATGAATGATTTTCCCTCTCCCGCCTCTGAAGGTTATCGCATGCCAGCCGAATGGGAACCCCATGCAGGTACCTGGCTGACCTGGCCCCATGATCCAGAAACCTGGCCCAGCCAGGATATGGAACAAGTCGAATCCGATTACCTTCAAATTGTAAAAGCCATCGCGCAAGGGGAGCAAACTCATATTCTGGTTCAGGATAAATCTGCGGAAGAAGCTTTGCATATTAAACTCCAGTCCAATGGCGTGAACATGGGTCAGGTATCCCTGTATGATATTCCTACTAATGACTCATGGATCCGCGACTACGGCCCTAATTTCCTGGTCCGGGAGAAGGAAGACGGAAGGGAAGTAGCTATCAACGACTGGGATTTTGATTCCTGGGGACGGAAATATAAATGGGAGCTCGATGACCTTGCAGGTAGCATTATTACCGAACAATTGGAATACCCAAAGTTCAAACCGGGAATTGTGTTGGAAGGAGGTGCTATAGAAGTAAACGGTCGTGGAACCTGCTTGACTACCGATTCCTGCATCCTCAACCCAAATCGCAATGGAGGGATACGCCGGGAACGTATGGAAGAGTTTTTAAAAAATTATTTAGGGACATCAAAAATCATCTGGTTGAGTGGAAATTTGGAAGGAGATGACACCGATGGGCATATCGACAATCTGGCCCGTTTCGTGAACCCTGCTACCATTGTTTGCTCTTTAGAGAAAAATGAAAGAGATGCAAACTATCTAGCGTTAAAACATAATTATGAGCGCCTGCAAGCGGCAAAAGACCAGGACGGAAACCCCTTCCACATAATCCCACTACCCATGCCGGGTTGCGTTGGTTCTGAGGAAGAGCGTCTTCCTGCCAGCTACGCAAACTTTTACATTACCAATTACGCAGTACTGGTACCTATATATGATCACCCTAATGATGGAAAAGCTCTGGATCTGATAACTCCCTTGTTTCCAAAACGGAAAATCATCCCTATTCGGTGCAAAACCCTCATTTGGGGGCTGGGTGGTATCCATTGCCTTACCCAGCAGCAACCCCGGGCTGATAGCCCGTCTGCCTCAAAATGAGCGGACCATTTCTAAAGGACAACTATGATAATTAGTGACAAGCGATCGATCATCCTTGCCTACAATACGGTAGAGAGGTTGTTGAAGGGAGATTTTTTTCACTTCTCAAAAATAGAGGAAATTACTCAGGAATTTGCCAACTTTGACAAAGAGTGGCCGGTGATCGGGTTAGGCACAACCAATTGGTATAAACGCAATGGCGAAGCCATCGTCGAAGGGTTCGCTGAAAATCCCGAGTTTCTGTGGGCCGACCCAGAGAGTAACCCTCCGGGAAAGCTGATCAACCTCAATTACGATCATCCCGATCATGAAGAAAACCTGAAAAGTCCTGTGATCGGTCCGGATGACGCCCTTCCCCAATTCCCATTCATGGCCATTGCATTATGTGATCCGAAAGAATCAATTGATTATGCCCTGTCAGCTGGAGAAAACATTCACGAATGGATAGAGAATAAATTTTCTTCTGATAATCTGGGCCTGGCAGCAATACATGTCAGCGGGAAACTGGATGAGGTCAAATCTACAGCCGCATGCCACATCCCCCTTGGTGGATTGGATTTGAACGAGGGATATTCCCTTAAGGACAATTTTAAATTTATTGAATACCAGACAGGAACTTGGAGCATGCAGGGATTATATGGAATCAATCCTACTATTCAGCAGGTTTTGTCCGTGCCAGGGCACCCCTTGCATCTTCACGGATTTGAAACCAATGAAATGCGAGGTGGGCATATAAACCAGGCGATTTCCACAACCAACACCCGAATTACGGTTTACCCCATCAAAGACATCAACATCCGCATCAAAGATTTGGATAAAGCCCTTTTACCTGTCAAACCCCTCCAATAGCAAAACTTGTATGAGGATTCAGAAAATTTTTCCGGCCAGTATTCAGGACTTCCCTTTATTTATCATGGGCTTTCCGTCAAATTTACCCACTTTCCCTGGAAATTTATATAGGGCAAAAAAAACCTCCTTCAAAAGCGGGGCATCCAATTGACAAGAAGGCCATCGGACCCTAGATTCAAGGAAGGTACCTGGATTACCAACCGTATTCCTGACTTGGAGATTAATCATGGCAAAGTACGTCCCCCACAGATACGTAAAAGACCAAACTATCCGGGAGGAATTATCCGATTATATGAGTCCCACCGTAATCAGCGTCGAGTCGGATACCACGGTTCAAGACACTGCCCAGTTCATGCATGAAAAAAACATAGGCTCGGTTCTTATAAAGGAAAAAGATGAATACATCGGGATCGTAACGGAAACGGATTTAACACGCAAGGTCCTGGGCGGGGGATTGGACCCCAAAACCACAAAAGTAACTGCTGTTATGACCCCTCAACCAATTATAACGCTGGATTGCCACTTGCCGGTGACGGATGCCAATGCCTTTATGGCGAAAAAAAAGATTCGCCACCTCCCGGTTACAGAGAACGACAAGATTGTAGGCATGATATCGGTCAAGGACCTTGTTTCTTTTTTCGCAAACCCGCGATTAAGATAAAAGGGCTCGGGACTAAGAATCGATGGACGATTCTGCCTGGGCGGGGAGTTGGGAAGTGTTTTTGAGACTTTCTAATTCTTCTTCCATGGAAGAGATAGATTTATTTTGCCTGCGAATGGTGGACTTTAATTTGAATAGCTCAGACAGACCCATAACCCAGGCGATCAAAAAGCCTAATAGTAATGGGATCAACATCACCACCATTAAAGGCAGTTCTATGATTTGGAGCTGGAATTCAAAATCATAATAACTGATCCCCACCGAAGCCATATTTTGCACGGCGAACGAAGCAATAACGATCAGCAGAAGGATATAGAATGAATTTTATGGCTGGCATGACTTGGAGAAAACTAAAGGGTTGAAGAGAAAATAAGAGCTAAATTACTCGTCTTCGTCCTCTTCTTCATCATCTCCGCCTTCCTCCCCGCCCTCAGAACTTTCTTCCTCAGCAGAAGCTTCTTCAGCAGGCTCCGATTCCATTGCAGAAGCCTCAACTTCCGGTTCGGACGCTACCTCTGCAGAGGCTTGGGTCTCTGCTTCTTCAGTAGGTTCTTCTGCCACAGGCTCTTCAGCTGGTTCTTCAGCGACCTCCGGGGTGGAGACAGGAGCTTCTTCCAAACTGACGATTCCCGCAGGTATGCCCCTGGTGGCGAGGGTTTCCCCCGCTCCCAATTCTGTCAACAATGCCTCAATGCCTGCTACCACTTCGCCAGACTTTGCATTAATATCCGGAGAATTACCCAAAGACATTTCCTGAACGGTAACCAAAGCGCGCTTAAGTTCCATCACCGCCATCATACGCTCATAATTACCCACCTTTGTTTTCAATCCTGCTATATCTTCATTAACTTTACGAAGACCATCGTCCACATGCCTTTTCAGGGGAGCAATTTTATCTTCAAGGTTTGTCACAGTACCGTCAATGCCCACCACCCGGGTATCCAAATCACGGACAAAAAACAGGATAAAAATAATTGCCAAGGCCGCCATGCCAAAACCCAGAAAGGCTACCGCCTTCAGCAAATTCATTTCTTCCCGTTCCGCTTTGACCGGCTCAACGGCCCCACTTAATTGGGCTGCTTCGTTCACGTTATCCTTTGAGTCTTCTTGCGCATAATAATCACTTGCATCCTCTTTCTCTTCACTTTTTATTTCCTCCAGGCGTTCTCCAGGAGTTTGAGAAGATTCATCTTTTTTACCTTGATCATCCGTTGTCATAATTCAACCTTTTATTAAAATAGAATTTCTTATGCGCCAAGCCAATATTCAAACAATCTAATCCCGCCACGCAACATCTAAATCATATATAATGGTAAGGGTAACTGGCGAAAAGGACATTAGCCCTTTTTATTCAGGTCTGTTTCAGAGTCATTTTTATAAAAAATGCTCCAGTTTTATACAAAAGAAGAGAAAAAATGAAGCCTGATAGTACAAGCGGAGCCCGTATTTTGTCAAGAAAAATCAGGGTATCTATCCTTCTCATTCTGAGCCTGTTTTTAACGGGAATTCACGCCCCACAAAGCTTTGCTGAGAAAGGGGTCGGGCTTCTTATTACCCCGGCAATGTTGAGCGCCATCCCACAGGATAAGAGAGTCGTTGTGGATACCCGCCCGGCCTGGAAATTCCTGTTCGGGCATATTCCCGGAGCAATAAACCTGGATGATTGGTGGGAATTTACATATAAATCAGAGGGTGTGAAAGGATTGCTCAAAGACGATAAGACTTTCATTGCAGAAAAATTTGCGCCACTGGGTTTTTCCCCAGGAAAATCCATCATAATCTATGGCGAACCAGATGACCCCTGGAGGACGGATGGCAGGTTTTTCTGGATGTTTGAATATTATGGATTTCAGAAAGTTTCCCTGCTTGACGGTGGATTCGCAAGCTGGAAAAAGGCTGACAAAAAAATCGAAAGAGGCCGGCAAAATCCCACTCCCCAAGAAAAATCAGCCCTGAACAGTATTAATCTAAATCTTGATGTTATTGCCGATAAATCCATGATTAATAGATATTTTTTGTCAAATAATTTTATGATTATTGACAATAGGACCCAAAAGGAATTTGATGGCGCTACTCCATACGGTTCCCCAAAGGGAGGGCATATCCCCAATGCCATCCATATTCATTGGTCGGAGTTTTTTCAAGCAGATGGGACCCTCAAAAAACTGCCTGCTCTCAATTCACTGTTGAGCCAAAATGCTATCCGTCCGAATAAGGAAATCATCGTTTATTGCACCGGCGGGGTTCGATCGGCCATGGCCTATTTTGTTTTTCGTTATTTGGGCTTTAAAGTGAGAAATTATGATGGCTCCTGGTGGGACTGGAGCCGGTCTTCTTTGCTTGTGGAACACAGTGGATGACAGAATTTACTGAAGTCGCCGATCTTGAGGAAGTTCCGCCAGGAGAAAGAAAGCGGGTTGAAGTTAATAGCGAACTCATCACCCTTTTTAATATAGATGGGGAACTGTTCGCCATTTACGACCGTTGCCCGCACAAAAAAACCACTCCTCTCGTACGAGGAACCTTAAATGGTCTTGGGGTAAAATGCCCCAATCACGGATTCCGTTTCGATCTTAAAACGGGAGAATGTGACCGGGGCGCAGAATGGAACACACGGATTTATCAAGTTAAAATAGATAACGGGAAAATTCTGCTAGGCCCTGCACTCAACAAAACCTCATCTTCCTAATGGACGGAGAACCTCCGCGGGCCAGCGTGATACCCCATTCGGGGCATGCGTGATGTCCTCTTCATTTGCCTACGGGGCACGAGGGCTAAGGAAGAATATCACACGGCCACCGGCGGCTCGCCGGTCACGGCTAGTGGCTGCTAGCCGCAGGGGCACCTGGAAAGAACTCCTTGGGCCGAGATAACTCTTTGCTAGCCAAAAAAGCGATTGCTCATTGGCCCCACGCCTAGTGGGAGCCTTCGTCACGCCGTTGGGAAAAACCGTCATCCCGGTAACCACCACCAGGGGCACCACCCCCAGAGCCTTCTTCCATCATAGGCATACTGGCACGTCGGCCGAGTGACTCCGAACCATGTTTCAGCGCTTCATTATAATGTTTCAACGCTTCCCTGGCGTGTCGCAAAGCCATGGGGCCATGAGTTCTCAACTGTTCACTGGCATCCGGCAATTGCAGGCTGAACTCCAAATGTTTGACCATTTCCTCCAAGTGAAGGTATCCCTCTTCACCGTGGCCCAGTCCTACACTGGCATGACCACCAGATTGCGCCCAGACAGGGTTTCCAGCCAGAAAAATTGCCGCGAAGAAACATATGCCCGCTATAATTTTTAAGTGAAACCTTTCCATCATTTTTAACCTCCCGAATACTTTAAATCGTTCCCTTGCTCATAGAAACGTTTTGGCTTTATGCACAAAAAGCTCTTAATAATATCTGCCAATAAAACGGGCTTGTCAACATTGAAGAAAGGCAAAAAAAAGCCCCTGGAAATATTTCCAAGGGTTTTTAAGCCGAGATAACACTTTGCCCATCAGATCGAGTTATTACACATTGGCCCCGTGATATTCTTCCTTAGCCCTCATGCCCCGAAGGGGTACACGCCCAGTGGTTAAACCTGGGTCCGCATCACTTCCTGATAGGCTTCAACAATTTTATTGCGCACCTGCATGGTCAAGCGGAATGCAATATCGGCTTTTCCCACAGCAATCATGGTTTCGTGAATATTGCGGGTATCGCCAGCAACAAAATCCTGAATGGCAACATCCGCGTCTTTCTGCAAGGTATTAACCTCTTTCAGAGATTGCGCTAGAGTATCGGCAAAAGATGGCCCTTTTGTATCTGCACCAACTTTAGGTGCACCCAATCCCTGGGAAGGCCCCGCTCCTTGTAACGCTTTTAAATTGCTGGATACGGTAATATCTTTCATAATTTATGCATCAAAAATTTAATATCTCTAACCAACCTATTATAACCCTTTAAAATTTAAAAAAACCAGGTTTTCCTTAAACCAGAGCCTTATTGTTGCGGCAATTCGGTAACGGCTGAACGGACTGTTGCCCCTCTTTTCATCATCAATTGGACCGTTGCGTTGTACAAAATCTGATTTTCGGCCATTTTTGCCATTTCATGATCGATATCGACATTATTCCCGTTGGATTTTGCGGCAGCATCCTCTTCAAAAGGGTCCGCGGCCAAATCCATAATATCAGAAGTAGAAGGCCCAATATGTTTTTCGTTGGTCGTTCTAAGGTTCAAACTGCCTTTAGAACCTATGGCTGCGCGCAATTGTGCCTGGAAATCAATGTCACTAGCCTTGAATCCGGGAGTATCGGCGTTACTGATATTCGAGGAAATCAAGGTCTGACGGGTGGACATAAAATTCAGGCTCTTTTTCATGAGAGTTGGGACGGAATCCGAAAATAAAAGTTTATCAATCAGTGGCATATCTATCTCCTTGCCCTTTATAGAGCAAAACCTATGCCACCAGCCCGGGAACGGGACATTTTTCTGCAACCCAAATAACTTGTTATGTTTAAAGCCTCTGAGAAGCTATCCATCAACCCCCTGCCCTAGGGCCGTTCCGGAAAGCGACCGAAATCCGGCCATTTCTGCCGGAATTTTGACATTCTTTCCCCACTCGGGTGGGGCCAATGTGCACCCTGAGCCACATCGAAGAGGAGGGTTTGCTTTGTCATACTGAGTAAATCGAAAAGGTGAAAGCTAAGGTTAAATATCACGGCCACCGGTGGTTCTCCGAGCCACGGGAGTTGTAAAACTTCGTACACTTTCCCAGTCCTCCCATTCGTGGGATTGTCAAAATACTTTACTTGTCTTAAAGTGCTCTACTTTCGCTATTTGCTTCCTGCGCAATAGCCAACAATCCACCAACATTCAATAGTACTCACGCTGAGGAACCATGAGAGAAAAAAAAGTTTATGCCAAGGGGGAATGGATCATCCGTGAAGGCTCTGTCCAGAGGGACGCTTACATCATCGAAAAAGGGACAGTGGAAGTTTTCCGGCAAGATGAGAACGGAAACAAAAAGGTCATAGCGGTCCTTGGCAAGCAAGAAGTTTTCGGCGAAATGACCCTTCTGGAAGGCGGCACCCGTTGCGCCAACATTATCGCCCTGGAGGATTGCCAACTCAGCGTTTTATCGTTTCAAAGTTTCAAAGATATTCCGGACACCAACCCCGGGGTAATAGCTCTTAGAAAGATTATGGAGCAAAGAAAAAAGAGTGACGCCCTCCTGGCATAAACTCCTCGTAATGACGGCAAACCCCCTGTAGGTAAATCACCCCACCGCTCTTTAGGCCCCGGAGGGGTATATCTGTGGATAAAATCCTGTATTTATTCTATACTTATTCTTCCACTATGTAGTTTTATTACTCAATCCTCTAAATATCATGGCCCCGAATCCCTCTGATCATTTGATTTCCCGGTTCGGCAAAGAAAGCCTGCCGGAGATTCTTCATCATATTGCCACCCGATTGAAGAAACTCTATGACTGCCAAATGGTGCGTATTAATCTTGAGGACCTTTATGAGGGCATGCTGGTTTGCCAATATGTGACCGGTCAGAACCAACCCAATGAACAACCCATCACCAAATTCGTCTCGCCCGAAGCTTCGATCATATCGCAGGCTTTTCTCAACAATGAAGTGGTGTTTTCCTGGAACTGGCCCGATGGTTTCGCAAAAATCCAGAATCCGTTTGAGAAATTAGCCGGAATCAAGGCTATCGCCGTTTTCCCCATTACCCATCAGTTCCAGCCTATTGGCACCATCAGTCTGGATTGGGGCAAGGAGGGGGAGTTCCTTAATGAAGAGCAGAAAAAGGAGATTGTCGATTTTCTCGCCGATGTCAGCAGCACCCTGGACCGCGCCAAACGTTTCCGCCAAAAATTATCCTTTTCCCGTCACCTCGACTTGGCACGGAAAAAAGAAGCCGCCTGGATGATGATGCGTTCTGCCGTACAACTCATCGATAGACTGGCTCTTGCTTCGGTATGGGTGCCCTCTTTCATTAAAAATCCTGAATCCAAATCACCGGAACTGAGCAACCGGGTAGAAATTCTAGCGGCTTTTTCAAAAAACAAAGAAGATGCGCTGATTTATACCAACCGGGATCATATCAATATCCACAAGGAACACCTGATCAGCCGCATTGTCCTTTATGACAAAGAGAAAGGGCTCATTGCCAAAGACCCTGACCTAAAAGCGGTGTATATCGAAGATGTCATGGAAGAAAGTTTCAGCCGAAAAGCGGTGGCGCGCAAAATTGATCTCGTCTCCCTTTATCAAGTGCCAAAAATCAAGCAGAAAACCGGGCAGTTGATTTGCGTGGTGAATTATTACACCAACTCCTTGCACAAGTTCAACTCTTTTGAAAAGAAGCTTCTGGAAAATCACGCGGCCATGGTGGAAAAATTAATTTTAGAGGAAAATCCGGAACACATAGAAATTGAGGTGCTCAGTGAAATCGAGGAACTGCTTTCTGATGCCGGTGACGACCTGCAATCCTTTCTCGAAAAGATCCTGGCAAAAACCTCTGAGTTGATCGGTGCCGATTCGGGAACCATTTCCATCTATAAAATGTTGCAGGGAAAACCCTGGCTCATCATTGAAGATGCAGAGGGCATTCTGGTTGGGGCTAAATCCCGCGGCTGGATGAAAAGGAAAATTCCTCTTCTTCCTGTTGGCGGGCAAGAACTTCGGGCCGAGCAAAAATCACTGAACGGTTTTGTCGCACATACTGCCAGACCCGTTTTAATTTCCGACGTGGAAGATGAAAATCGGACTCGAGGATTTTACAAAAACCTTTCAAGTCAAATTCGGTCCGAGTTGGCCGTTCCCATCATTCACGGTAGCCGTGTTCTTGGTGTGATCAACCAGGACAGTTTTCGAAAACATTTCTTTACCCAGGAACATCAAAGAATCCTGCAAATTATTGCCAGTCTTATCAGCCAGAAAGTAAATAATCTCCAGCAAATTGAAACCCTTAAACAGGAGCTCCTTCAACTCCGAAAGGATATTGAGTACCGGGACCCCAAAGTTTCGTCTTATCACTTCGGCAACGTTATCGGAAAAAGCAAAAATGTCAGCTCGCTGGTAAACCAGATCCAGACTGTTGTGGAATCTATTTGCAACCGCATGCTTAATTGGCGGGGCAGTCAACAACACGAGGATATAACCGGATTGCCCAGCCTTCTTATTCAAGGGCAAACCGGCTCTGGCAAGGAATTCTTTTTCAACAATATCTACTCCCATCTCAATGACCTATTCCAAAAAGAGAAAGGAGCCCACTTCAAATTATCTTTAAAAAAGACCAATATAGCCGCCTACAGCGGTGAACTGACTTATAGTGAATTATTCGGCCACAAAAAAGGAGCTTTCACAGGAGCGGAGTTCCACCGCCAAGGCATTTTGGAAGAAGCCAATGGTGGAGTGGTTTTTCTCGATGAGATTGGTGACGCAGATCCAAAAACTCAGGTACAGTTATTGCGCTTTCTCGATACCGGGGTGTTCATGCGATTGGGTGAAAATCATCCCCGTTATTCCAAAATATTCCTGGTCACCGCAACCAATAAAGATTTAATAAGGGAAATTCAGGAAGGACGGTTCCGGGAAGATCTGTACCATCGTCTCAATGCCTTGAGCTTTCATATTCCGCGTCTGAATGAAAGGGAGGAGGACATCGAGGACCTCGCTACGCATTTTCTCGGCATCCTGTTTAATTCCTATAAAAAAGAAGGCGATGACCCTACCCCGCCGCAATTGGAACCGGCGGCGGTTGAATATCTTAAACAACATCAATATCGGGGAAACGTCCGGGAATTGAAAAACATCTTGCTGAGAGCCATGTTATTCCGCAAAGGGGCTTTGATCACCAAAGGCGAAATCATATCAGCATGTAGTTCAGAGCTATCCTTTTCAGAAGAATCATCAGGGCACACCACAGGCAGGAACTTTATCGAAGGCTTGCTGGACCAGTTTGAGGCAGGAGAAGCCAACTTCTGGACGGATATCCATCAACCTTTTAAAGCAAACCATTTGACCCGGGACACTGTCAGGTCGTTGATAATGGCGGCGAAAAACCGTTATCAAACAAATCTGCCGGGACTCGCGGTAAAACTACGCGCCTGTAAAACCCGTTCGCATTTGGAATCAGACGAAAGGAAGAAATTTATCAGTTTTAAAAACTTCCTTTATAAAACGGTAAAGATATCATCCAACTAAAATCAGGCATAAACTTTGTAGGCTTCAAGAATCGCAGACCGAAGATTTGACTGTAAATCCGCCGACTTTATTTCCACCATGTCATAAAATTTCCCGTCCTTGCCTTTTTTGGAAGGAAAGCCAACAAATAATCCACCATTTTTAGCCGCCAGAATCCGGAAACCTTTTATCAAAATCGAATTCTCAAAGGTGACATCCGCAAAAGCTCGCAGGGAAGAGTCCGGTTCGCCGGAATCAAAAGGGTAAATTTTTACCTCAGAAATGGTCATAAAGAAAAAACCGCCTTTTTATAGGGCAGAATTAGAACTTCTTTCCATTTTTTAGGATGGATTGACGTCTACACATAATCTGCTAAACTAATAGGAGGAAATACCGTAAATTATATGATGAAAATAACTTGGGGCTACCCCTAATTCTTACCTGTAAACAGTTCCTTATTGTATCGTAGCAAACCTTGACCCTATCTCACTCATCATATTCGTTAAATTCGAATAACAAAACCTTTTAAGGAGTAGCTCATGTCGACCACCACCGTCTCTGAAAAATATAAAGTTAAAGATCTGTCACTGGCAGATTGGGGACGAAAAGAAATCATCCTTGCCCAGAACGAAATGCCTGGCCTCATGGCCCTGCGCAAAAAATATGACACTTCCAAACCTTTAAAAGGGGCACGGATTGCCGGTTCATTGCACATGACCATTCAAACCGCGGTACTCATGGAAACCCTGGTCGAACTGGGAGCAGAAGTTCGATGGGCTTCCTGCAATATCTTTTCTACACAAGACCATGCTGCCGCCGCAATGGCCAAGGCAGGAATTCCTGTATTCGCCTGGAAGGAAGAAACTGAAGAAGAATATTGGTGGTGCACCAGCCAAACTCTGCTTTTTGACAATGACCAGGGTCCCAACATGATCCTCGATGACGGAGGCGATCTCACCGCTTACGTCCACGAAAAACATTCCGAATTACTGCCTGACATAAAAGGGGTAACAGAAGAAACCACCACCGGCGTGCACAATCTTTACAAGATGATCGCAAAAGGAACTTTAAAGCTCCCTGCCATAAACGTCAACGATTCGGTCACCAAGTCGAAATTCGACAATCTTTATGGCTGCCGGGAATCGCTTGCCGATGGCATCAAACGGGCGACCGATATCATGATAGCCGGAAAAGTAGTGGTCGTTGCCGGATTTGGGGATGTCGGTAAAGGTTGCGCCGACGCCATGAAAGGGTTAGGCGCCAGGGTAATCATTACTGAAATCGACCCCATCTGTGCCCTGCAGGCTGCAATGGAAGGTTATGAAGTCACCACCATGGAAGAAGCTGTTAAGGAAGGTGATATTTTTGTCACCACAACAGGCTGCGCCGATATTATCTGTATCGAGCATATGGAAAAAATGAAAACCGATTCCATTGTTTGCAACATCGGCCACTTCGACATTGAGATTCAAGTGGAGGCTTTAAATAAATTTCCGGGAATTAAAAAAGTTGTTATCAAACCGCAGGTGGATAAATACACCTTCCCGGATGGACACAATATCCTTTTACTGGCGGAAGGTAGATTGGTGAATCTGGGTTGCGCGACCGGTCACCCTTCTTTCGTGATGTCCAATTCCTTCACCAATCAGGTGCTGGCACAAATAGAACTATACAACAACAAATATGAGGTAGGCGTTTACACTTTGCCGAAAAAACTCGATGAAGAGGTAGCACGCCTACATCTGGATAAACTAGGAGTGAAACTGACAATACTTACAGAAAAGCAGGCCAGTTATCTTAGTTTGCCAGTCGAAGGCCCCTACAAACCTGAACATTACCGATATTAAGGTTAACCAGCAAAATAAAACCGGCTTCCCTTAAAAGGGAAGCCGGTTTTATTTATACCTTAAAATTAAATTGGATTTTTCTGTAAGAATTCTTTCATCATAGGAAGAATGCGTTCATGAGCGTCTTCCACTACAAAATGTCCGGCATCTTCCATAAGGTGCACTTCTGCCTGGGGGAAAATCTCCTGCCAACGTTTCAGGAAATGATCGTTAAAAACAAAATCATGCGCTCCCCAAATAATTTGAACAGGATGCTCTCGAAATAGTTTCAGGCTCCCTTCTATATGCTGAACCACAGAGTAGCTGGGTGAATCGGGGCTCATGGGAATATCCTGCACAAAACGCAAATTTGCCACCCGATTGGCAAAATTATCATAAGGAGCCAGATAAGCGGCCCGGACTTCCTCCGTCATTCTTTCTTGCTTGCGGCAGGCCCAGCGGATGGCGCCGCGTGCAAAAGCGTTAAAACCGCGAATGGCTATGGCCCCAAACCCAGGTATGCGGCACAAGCGCAGACTCCACGGGATCTCACTGGATAAAAACGCGGCGGTATTGAAAATTACCAACCTGCGGATTCGCTCAGGATGCCGAACCGCGAAACCCATACCAATCGCTCCTCCCCAGTCATGAACCACCAGGGTAATATCATTGAGCTCGAGGTGATCGGCTAGTTTCTCAAGATTGTCGATATGCCGGGAAAGAGTGTAAGGGTAGTCCTGCGGTTTATCTGATTTTCCCATCCCCATATGGTCGGGCACCACGCACCGATAAGAGTCCTTGAGACCCAGGATCAGGTTGCGGTAATAAAAGGACCAGGTAGGGTTACCATGGAGCATGAGAAGGGGTTCGTGGCCGGAACCTTCATCCAGGTAATGATAGCGCAAATGATCCAGTTGCAGGGAATGCGAAGAAAAGGGATAAAGCTCTGTCACCACTCAATACCCATCATCAGGCAATTGAGTCCGCTGCCTATACCAAGTAAAGCGGCTTTGTCACCCGTCTTCAGCACATTCTTTTCAATTCCCATGGCCAATGTCGTTGGCAATGAGGCCGAACCGGTATTGCCCAGAAATTCCAGAGTGGAAAAATCTTTTTCAAGGTCCAGCCCAACATTTTCATACATTAGTTTTCGATGGCCTTTGCCCACCTGATGGCAGAAGACACGGCTTACTTCTTCATTGTTCCAGCCAAGTACTTCACGGGTACGCGCCCAGGTTTTACCTGCAAGCCGACATCCCTCCAGCATCAAAGTTTCAGAATCGGTTTCCATCAGAGGCGACCATTCTCCACCCGCCCCGCTGTCATCACTGCCGCGACATAACTGATTGAACTGGGTTTCAGCCATAGAAACGCCACCCAGCAAACGATGGCCGTGCCTGGCGATCTTTTCATGGGCCAGGACAACACCGACAGCTGCAGAGCCAATGGTCAGGGAAGCGAAAGAGGACTTGATCTCAGAACGGGTAATATCCTTTTGAGCCAGCAAAGTCTCGATCGTGCTATTCACAAGCGGACCCCCATTTTCTCCAGCCACAACCAATCCTGCCAGAATCTGATTTTGCTCAATCATGCTGGCAATGATCGACATGCCATTGAGCACACCCAGACAGGCATTGGAGACATCGAACACAAATGTTTCTCCGGGAAGCTTCAGGTTATTATGAATTACAGAGGCCGTAGAAGGCTCCAAAAAATCTCGGCAAACCGACGCAGAAATCAGGCAACCTATTTGATCCGGATCCACACCCGATCGGGCAATGGCTCTTTCCCCGGCAACAGTTGCCACCTCACTGGGGAAAACCCCCTTCTCCCAGAAACGGCGTTCCTGAATACCACTCATCAACTCCAAGCGGCCTTGGGGAAGCTTGAGTCGCTCATAAAGAGGGGCCAGCCTTTTTTCAATTTCAGCCGAAGTCACAATATTGTCAGGCAGGTGGTAGGCCAGACCTTCAATATAAACTTTTTCAAAACGCATTTAATTCGATTCCTTGATATCTCTGTCTTTATCTTCCAGGTCGATGAACTGCAATTCATAATATTTCTGGTACAACCCGCTATTTGCGAGAAGGGACTCATGGGTCCCCGACTCTACGATCTTGCCTTTGTCCATGACAATGATCCGGTTGGCATGTTTGATCGTTGATAGACGGTGAGCAATAACAAAAGACGTCCTGTGTTCCATGAGATTGTGCAGAGCATCCTGAACCAGCTTTTCAGATTCGGAGTCCAGTGCAGAGGTAGCTTCATCCAAAATCAGAATCGGAGCGTTCCTTAAGAGAGCCCGGGCGATGGCAATCCGCTGGCGCTGGCCCCCAGAAAGTTTGACTCCTCGTTCCCCGATGATAGTTTCGTAACCATCATCCAGGTTCGACACGAAATGATCCACATGGGCAGCTTTGGCGGCCTTCACAATTTCATCGCGTGTGGCCTCTCGTTCACTGCCAAAAGCAATGTTGTTCCAGATCGTATCATTAAATAAAAAAGTCTCCTGAGTCACCAGAGCCAACTGCCGCCTCAAAGAAGCCAACTTATAATCCTGAATATTTATTCCATCGATCAGGATAGAACCGGAAGTTGCATCGAAGAACCGGAACAGCAGATCCACTAAAGTTGTCTTACCAGCACCGCTCATCCCCACAATGGCGATAATTTCTGATTTCTTAACAGAGAGACTGATATCATCCAAAACTATTGCCTTACGCGACGGATAGTGAAAAGAAACATTCTTAAACTCAATACCGTCATTGAAGTTTTGAAGTTCATGCTGGCCTTCCCACAGTAATTCCACATCCTGGTCAAGAATATCGAACACCCTATCCGCTCCCGCCAGTGCTGTCTGGACACTGGTGTAGATTTTGAACAAAATTCGCATGGGAGAATACATCATGAACAGTGCAACGAGGAAAGCCAAGAAGGTTCCCTGGCTGATTTCTCCGTTCAAAACCTGATTGCCCCCATACCACAGGATGAATGCGGAACTGATAACTCCCAACACCTCCAGAAAGGGTGAAGTAAATTCCACATACTTCACATTTTTTTTCATCACTTCAAGATAGCTTTCATTATCAATCCTGAATTTTTCTATCTCTCGAGGTTCCATGCCAAAGGCCCGGACAACTTTTATCCCCGAAAAAGATTCCATTATGGTTGCGTTGATATCGCCCAGAATCTCCTGACCTCTGCGCGACAGGTGCCGCAGTTTTTTTGCAATTCTTGATACCGGGATTACTGTTATGGGAAATATGATCAGGGCCATCAGCGCCCAGTCCCATTTCAAATAAAACACCCACGCTAAAAGCCCAATCAGCATCACACTGTTCTGCAGAAACTCTTTCAATAATCGCGTTAAGGTAGACTGCATAATTGCGACATCATTATTGATGCGAGACATGAGTTGGCCGGTTTCATGGTTCTCAAAAAACACGAAAGGAAGCCTGTGAATATGCGTGAACAACTTTTCCCTGAATCTCACCACCAACTCCCATGAGATCCCAAAAATAATCAGGTTTTGCGCATAGGTTAATCCAGCCTTTAAAACGTATAAAACAATCAAGGCAAGGGGAATTACCTTGAGCATAAAATAATCTTTTTCTACAAAGATATTATCGAAGGTTTTTTGAATAATTGGAACAGGGGAAGTGGCGATGATGCCAACGGTAACCGAAAAGAAAATCGCCAGATACAAACGGCCAAGATAAGGTTTTAAGTTACGGAATAAGCGCTTATAAAGTTGGGGGGACAATTAGCCACCAAGGTATCGGGACAGGAGTCTACGGGACAGAAAATGCAACAAAAAGCCCCTGAAATTGAACCCGATTCAATATCCAGGGGCTAAAAAAAACCGTTATATCTAACGCAGAAAATCTAGGCTTTCACTTCTTTTTGAGGTATGAAGTCTTCCAGACCTGCGCCATTCTTGATGGCCTCTTCCATCATCTTCACAGACTCCCGGATTCCTTCCTCACAGACTTCCAGTGAAATATCCTGGATATCATTTTGAGAACACCAAGCCATAACCCGGTTTCGGGTATTGTCCCGCATAAATCCCTGGGGAACACGCTCCAACCGTTCTACAGCCTCCGGAGACCAGTTGAAATCAT
>JYMV01042080.1_pt1 | contig 24623 bp, 32 predicted proteins | sample 338911 | NCBI WGS metagenome assembly JYMV01 (sample SAMN03354496, study PRJNA234377) | hydrothermal vent metagenome | biome: Deep sea; feature: Hydrothermal plumes at the Eastern Lau Spreading Center, Western Pacific Ocean; material: Seawater | place: Tonga | collected 2009 | depth 2000 m m
TCAATTTTCTATTTAACGAATCTGTAAAGGTACAATCTGACAACAAGCAAACACATCTTTCAGTATTTTTGAAAGCAAAAGCGCTTGAAGATGAAGGTAAAAAAATAATTCATCTTGAAGTTGGAGAATCAGATTTCAAGCCACCAAAAGAGGTGAAAATAGCTCTTGAAGAGGTATACGACAAAGGATACGGAAAGTATGGCCCTGCAAAGGGAATTACAGAATTACGAAAGAATTTGGCTATTGCAGGTATGTCTGGAGACGTGTCAGAAGAAAACATAATGGTTTGCCCAGGTGCAAGATTCGCAGTTTACTTGGCTATAACCACACTGCTAAATCCTGGTGATGAAATAGTTGTAATAGAGCCAGCATGGCCAGCATACAAGGATTGTGCATTAAATGCTGGCATCAAAGTTAGAACAATAAAGACAACATTAGAAACAAGATGGGAACCATCTATTGATCAAATCAATAATGCAATAAATGAAAATACAAAAATGATTATCCTAAACTATCCGAATAACCCAACGGGAAAGACTCTCCCAGAGAAACTTCTAGATGATATTATCCAAACAGCAAAGGAACATGATCTCTATGTGCTAAGCGATGAGATATATTCTAATATGCAGCACGGTCCAGCTTTTTGCGATTCTGTGGTGAAATATAATTATGAAAAATCTATAATCACAAAATCATTTTCCAAGTCGCATGCTATGACCGGCTATAGGATTGGATATGCAATTGCAGAACAATATATCATAGAGAAAATGTCAAAGTTACAAGCGCTTAGTCTGACAAATGTCTCAGAGCCAATTCAATATGTTGCATTAAAAGCTCTTGGATTTGACACGTCTGAGAGTGCAGATATTATAAGATCAAGGCTGAATATGTTAAAAGAAAGCGCAAAAAACATTGGTCTCGAATTCATCGAGCCTGACGGAGCCATGTACCTGTTTGCTAGGACAAAACACAAGAATTTTGATGCAACAAAATTTTCAGAAAAGCTGTTAGAACATGGTGTTGCCATAGCCCCAGGCGAGGGATTTGGAGATTATAAGGAATTTTTTAGAATCACAGCCATAGATGAAACCAAATTGATGGAAGGAATGACAATATTAGATACCGTATTGAAGAGTAATCAATGAGTCACGCCAAGAGAATTTCAGTTATTGGCGCAGGGGGAAGAATGGGTAGGTGGTTTGCGAATTATTTCCACCAGATTGGTTTTGAGATTAAAGGTTATGATATAGAAAATGAGTTGAAAGATAAATTCATCGAGAAAGGAAATTCTCTTGTTGGCGCAATCTTAAACATTGATTATGTGATATTATGTACGCCTACAAAAAAAACGCCAGAAATCATTAGATTAATTTCTAAAGAAATGAAACGGGATTCGTATCTAATAGAAATATCTTCACAGAAATTAAAAACTTCTCAAGCACTTTTAAAAATGCCAGCAAAAATTAATCCTATCTGCATTCATCCAATGTTTGGTCCAGGTGCAAAAAAAATTAAAAATAATAATATGATTTTAGTTCCAATTAAAGATGTAAAAAAAGAACTGACCGTAGCTAAATCACTTTTTCAAGGTGCAAATTTTGTTACGATAGATGCTCCTGAGCATGATAAAAAAGTCGCAGTTATTCTTGGCTTGACTCATTTAATGAATATCGCTTTTGCAAAAATACTTGCAAAAGATGAAACAGTCTTGTTGACTGAGAAAATGGCAGGTACTACATTTAAAGCTCAGAAAATTATTTCTGAGAGCATACTTTCCGAATCGCCAGAGTTAATTGAAACGATAATATCAAATCCGGAAGTAAGAAGGTTTGGTGAAGAACTTTGGAAGGATATCGGAAGGCTTCTTACTGATTCTCAAGAAGGAAAGAGCGAGGAAATAATAAATTTTGTTAAAACAATTCAGGAAAAAATTTCAAAAAATGTTGATCTGAATAAATCTTACAAAAAATTATCTTCTATGATTAGCAAAATTGAGAAGTAGAAATTGTATTCTACTAGTATTGTAACATCTTTTATCACAAATGATCAGAAAATTCTACTATTGAAAAGAAGTAACCAAGTTAAAACTATGAAGTGCTTATGGGCTGGAATAAGTGGAATTATTGAGAAGGGTGATGAAACGCCTCTATCTAGAGCAAAAATTGAAATTTTTGAGGAAGTGGGAATTAAAGAAGAGGAACTCAAACTGTTGAAGTCAATTCAGCAACAAAGAATTGTCTCACCACAATACAAAAATCACGAGTGGAATATTTTTCCATTTTTATTTAGTACAAAAAATATGGAAATTAAACTTAATTGGGAAAATTCAGAATTCAAGTGGATAAAACCAACTGAGATTGTTAACTACAAAACTGTTCCAGATTTAGATAAAATATTATCCAATTTATTGTAATTTTTTATCTTCTGTTGCATATTTACGCTGCTTCGGCAGCATGATATAGACACATGCGCCACCACACATAGTACATGGAACATTGTTTCCAGGATGCTGACCGGTTCTACCATGAATTTTAGCAGCTTTTTCTGGATCAATTGATAAAGCAAGTTGTGCATCCCAGTCTAATGTTCTTCTTGCTTCAGTCATCTTCAAATCCCATTTGATTGATTTGTCCCTAAGCTTTACCAAATCACCAGCATGGGCAGCAATTCTATACGCAATTAGTCCCTCCTTAACTTCTTCAGGCGTTGGTAATGCCAAATGCTCAGATGGTGTTAGATAGCATAAAAGATCAACGCCAGCACTTGCCGAAACTGCAGCACCAATTGCGCTTGCGATATGGTCATGCCCAGATGCAATATCTGTAACGAGAGGTCCTAGAACATAGTATGGAACATCACCAATCAGTGATTTTGCTAGTGTAACGTTTGCAGTAACTTCATTCAGTGGAACATGACCCGGACCCTCAATCATCACTTGAACATCTTTTTCAATTGCATGCTTTGCTAACCTTCCGATATTGATCATTTCCTGTACTTGTAATTCATCATGTGAATCCAAAATAGAGCCTGGACGTAAAGCATCACCAAGGCTGAAAGTGACATCATATTTTTGCGCTAATTCAATCATATAGTCATAATGAGTGATGTAAGGATTTTCCTTATCATATTTCAACATCCATGCTGCAGTTATTGTTCCACCTTTACTCACAACTCCAGCATATCGTTGCACTTTGAAAATTCTTTTTGCAATTTCTTTGGTAATTCCAGAATGAATTGTTGTATAATCAACTCCATCTTTTATGTTATTTTCAAATGCTTTTAGATAATCATCCTCCGTAATATCAAGAGGGTTTTTATGTTTTTCAACACCAAAATTATACGCTTCATAAATTGGTACAGTTCCAAACGTTATAGGTGCTACATCCAACAATGTCCTTCTAATGCTGCCAACATCTCCACCATCACTAAGATCCATGATTGTGTCAGCATGATATTTTACAGCTACTTTGGCTTTTTCAACTTCTTCCTCAACATTGACGTTTAACGTTGAAGTGCCAATGTTGACATTGACCTTGGTTTTCATGCCTTTTCCAATGCCCACATTGTGAATCTTTTGAGGCCTTACGTTGTTGCTTGGAATGATAATTGAACCGCTAGCAATTTTTGGTAAAAGCCAATCAAGCGTAACATCTTCATCTTTTGCAACCCGTTTCATCTCGTCAGTTGCAATACCTCTTCTTGCAGAACTCATTTGAGTAGCCATGAGTGTACTAACCTTCTGATAGATTTAAACAGTCGTCAAACTAGCGATCAGATTTTAAAACCTGATATACAATCCAATACAGACATGAACATTCTTTCCATTGGAGGATCTGACCCATCCTCTGGTGCTGGAATACAAAGTGATATCAAGACATTTTCCAATCATGACGTCTATGGATTTACCATTGTAACTACAATCACAAGCCAGAATACAAGAAAAGTTACCTCGATTGAACCTGTTTCTGTTAAAAGCTTGAAGGCACAACTAGATTCAATTTTCTCTGATTTTCATATTGATGCAATAAAAATTGGAATGGTTTACAATTTTCAAATGATAAAAGTAATCCATTCAAAACTAAGAAATATCAAAGTTCCAATTATTGTAGACCCTATAATAAAATCAACAACAGGTACAATGCTTCTCAAAAAAAATGCGTTGCGTGATTACAAAAAGCTGATAATTCCAATGGCGGATGTGATAACTCCAAATAAATACGAAGCTAAAATTTTGTCAGGAATATCAAACATAAAAAAATCTGCAAAAAAAATACAAACAATGGGTGCCAAATGTGTAATCATTACTGGTGCAACTTCATCAAATGGTCAAATTTCTGATTTTATTTTAGAAGAAAATAAGGAATATGTGATTTCTGGGAAAAAAATTCCTATTAGAACTCATGGAAGTGGGTGTAATTATTCTGCATCTATTACAGTCTCACTTGCAAAAGGAAATACAATTCGTTCTGCAGTAAAAACAGCGAAGAATTACGTTTACCAGTCTATAAAAAATTCAAAAAAGATTGGAAAAGGCATCAGTATCACTCATAGTCATATTTCAAATGAAATGAAGGAATTATCTGACTCAATTAATGATTTTAGGCAGATCAGAAATATTTACAAGATGATTCCAGAATGCCAGACAAACTTTGTCTTTGCTAAAAAAAACCCTGCCACCATAAATGATGTATTGGGAATATCTGGTCGTTTGGTAAAGTGCGGTAAAGAAATTGTGACAGCTGGCGAAATTATGTATGGTGGTTCACAGCACGTTGGAACTGCTATCATTCAAGTAAACAAAAAATTTCCGGAAATTCGTTCGTGTCTTAACATAAAATATGATACAAAAATTGTTTCAAAAGCAAAAAAAGTAGGATTCACTATTCTAAGCTATGACAGAAACAAGGAACCAAGAAAGTTAAGAGATAAGGAAAACTCTTCAATCTCTTGGGGAATATCCAATTCTCTTAAAACAAAATTGCCTGACATAATTTATCACAAAGGTGACATAGGAAAAGAGGCAATGATTCTAATTTTTGGTAAAAATCCTGATGATGTCGTCAAAAAGGTTTCTAAGATAATTGCTTACTGAAAACTGTGTAATTCAACATAAATAGTGCAGTAAATAGAATACAAATTCATGAAAGCAGTAATTCTAGCTGGTGGGTTAGGAACTAGACTTCAACCCTACACTACATTTATTCCAAAACCAATGTTGCCCTTAGGTGAAAAACCATTGCTGGAACATCTAATTGAATGGGTTAAAAAAAATGGCATAAAAGATGTTGTGTTGTGTGTTAGTTATCTTCGCAAAACTATAGAAGATTATTTTGAGGATGGTGAAAGATTTGGCGTAGAAATTGAATATGCTGTATCAAATAAACCACTTGCTACTGCAGGACAATTAAAAACAGCTGAAAAATTTATCGATTGTACATTCGTTTGTATTTATGGCGATTCCATTTTTGATTTTAACTTAAAAAGCATGATTAATGAGCATAAGAAAAAGAAATCATTTATCACAATGAGTCTTTTCGAATACAAAACAAACATCAAGTATGGAGTAATTGATACTAAAAATAATGGTAGAGTTTCAGCATGGAACGAAAAACCAGAGATGAAGGCTAAAATCAATATGGGCTGCTATGTTATGGAACCTGGTATTCTTGGCTTTATTCCTAAAAATAAGCCACATGGAATGGATGATGTCATAAAAAAAGCTATTTCCAAAAGAAAAAATGTTAACAGTGTACTAACAAAAAAAGGATTCCTTGACATCGGTGACAAAGAAACCTATGAAAAGGCAAACCTAGAATACAGAAAAAAGCTAGGGAAGATTTGATGATACATAATGTCTGAGATCATAATTAGGGAGATTGAAGAAGAGGATCTTGATAATGGGTTTCTTGAAGCATTAGATAATCTCAGAAAGGCCAGTGATCTTGAGAACTCGAAGGCTAAAGAAGTTTTAAAAAAAATAAAGCAAAACGGGAACCACATAATCCATGTAGCCATGGATGGCAACAAGGTTGTTGGCTCTACTACATTATTTATCGAACAAAAATTCATTCATCAAGGTGGTCTAGTGGGGCATATTGAAGATGTTGTAGTAAGAAAAGATTATGAGGGAACAGGTATTGGAATAAAACTGGTTCTTTCATTATTAGAATATGCAAAAAAGAAACAATGCTACAAAACTATCTTGGACTGTAATGACAGCGTAAAACCATTTTATGAGAGAATTGGGTTCAAGTACGAGTCAAACTGCATGCGATATAACCACAATTAAAAATATTTTTTTGGTCTTTTTTTTATTCTAAACAAAAGTGCGCCGACAACCATCATAGGTATAGAAACAGCCATGAATAATGGAGGGGTCACAGTAACTGTAAAAACACGAAGATCTTTTTCTATGCCATCTATCATGGTATTTGCGTAAAACATGCCAATTAGCAACACCAAACCACCAGCAATTATCAGCCAACCAATTTGCTTTGAGCCAAATCTCCTCGCAATCATAAAAGATGTAGCTGACATAACCAAGCCAGGCGCAACACCTATTGAAATAAATTGTAAAATTTTCGCTGTTGGTTCAACTGGTGGTTTTATGAAGTCATCCAATAATGCTTGTCCTGATGGTTCAAGCATGAAGTTAAAAATTGAAATTATTTCTCCCACAAATATCGCGTATAAACCAATACCTGCCATTGCGATATAAGCGCCATAGTCTAATGCCATACGAAACAGATTTTCCATGCATAAATAAACTATTTTTATCAAGCTTATACATGCATACAAGCTATTACACATGCATACAAGCTCATATTCTAGAATACGTAATATGTGATATTGACATTCAAAAAAGATTATGTAGACGCTTTACCTAGGAGTATTTAGAATGAACACAAAAAGACATTATTGTGATAAATGTGGATTGAAAAATAACAAATGCAAATGTGAGAAATTGAAATGACAGAGAAACCTAAAGATGTTGAAAAATATTTTGAAAACTCAAAATGTAAAATATGTGGTATTGTAGTTCAACCACATTTTCAGGGCAATACTAAACTCCCAAAAGAAGAACATTTGGCTAAAAAGCATCAGGATTTAGAATGAACGCTAATCCAAAAATCGAAGAAGCTTTAGAAATTCTTAGAGACTTAAGGTCTATGATGTACTAATCCAAACTTAGCAATCCTGACTATGTCATACCTTATACTAAGATGTTAAGAAAAGCTGAAAGTCTTTTAGAAAAATGTTAACTCGATTCATTATGGTCAGATTCGTGACCATACGAAAAGTTACCCTAATAATGAAGTCCTACGTTCAGGATAATTTGTAATATGATTGCAATAGCTGAATTACAATTACTTGCTTGTATACCTGTGGCGATAGTTGCTGGTTTTGTTTTTTACTGGATACGCAAGAAAAGACGAGAAAATAAAGTCAAAACCTAGCTGATTTTTGTACTTCCTGACCTTTCTATTTTTTATGTCTGACGAAGATTGGTTTAAGGAATATCAAAAAAATGTAGATTCTAATGCAAAATGGCGTAGCAGAAAAGAGCAAAAGGCACTAAATGACAAATGGGACATACTAAGGAATGTACATACAGAAATAATCACGACTTTAGGCATGACAACTGTTTTTGTACATGTCACTCAAAGAATGAAAAGAAAAAAGGTAATCTAAAACCAGAACTGAGAAAAAATATGGAAAAAACCCTACCAAAAGTTATGATGTTATGAACGATAAGGAAAAACTTAAAGAAATTTTACGAATGATTGATGATTTAGAAAGATATGCTGATTCACATAACGTAAGGGTTAATACTTTTTCAACAAAAGAACTCAAAAAATCGCTTCAAAAAATTAGAGACGTGTTAGAATCTTAACTCGATTCTTTCTTAATCGACTTTACAAACTCTTTGATTTACTTGAATGAAACTGCGTTATAGCTCGTATAAACGGGTAAGTTAATTTTATCTATTCTATTCCAACAAGATTAGCAAGTTCCTTTCTGCATGCTGCACCTAATATTTTAGCATCTTGTTCTGGGGAGTCTTTATTTAGAAATATGCCATATCCTCGTTCTAGACCAGACCAAAAATTTATCAGGGGATATACTTCAATGTGCCAGTGAATTTGTTTGCTATTTTTCTTTTCAGGTGACAAATGAAATACTAGATTATATGATATGTTTTTAGTATGTTTTGATAGACCGCCTAGAGTTGACCTTAGAATTAATGATAAATCGTTGATATCTTTTTGAGTTATTTTTGAGAAGCTAGTAGTGTGTTTTTTAGGACAAACCCAAAATTCAAGTTGATGGGTAGGCGCCCAAGGACAAAATGCAATGAATCCTTCAGTTTGTAAGACTTGTCGTATCCCACCGGTTTCAGTATTAACAGCTTGACACATTGGGCACACACCCTTTTCATTTAGGAGCCTGTGGGAAGACTCGGATTCCGCCTCTATTATCGGAGGTATGTTTGAAAAACTTACAATGTTAATATGTGCATGATCTACAGCACTACCAGCTTCTTTACCATGATTAACAAAAATCGAGACATACGAAACTCCTTTTTGTGTATACAACCATCGAAGTCTATCCTGGATTACTACCAAGACATTTGACCATTGTTCAGTATCTATGGTAGATAATGATTCATTGTGTTTGGGTGAAGCTACTATGACATAGTGATATCCATATGCAGGTTCGCTATACAATGGTCTATCACTGTATGAATTTTCAGCAGATGTTGAAACTGCTGGGTTTGAACTCTCAAATACACGAACGGACCAATTTCTTACAAAACTATCCTCGTTGTCCTGTAGTCTTTGTAGCATTCCATCTCTTGCAACAAGAGAAAGTATAGAAGGATTAGTCATAGACTCATTCCCGGGGCAGTATGGACATTTTTTATTAGCAGGTATTTTTTTCGTTTTTTGAGATACAATTACTGATCGCTCAAGAACATAATCTTTTCTTATCTCCCCCATGGAAATAGTTGTTTTTTCTGAGAGTTAAAATCTTTCCAAAAATGGTTTTTGGAAAATTGTTTATCAGATCGCTTTTTTGTTTACAAACTTTAAAGTGATCTCAATAAGCAATGAAATGGGGCTGGAAAAAATTACTGAAAATTTAGACGTGAAATTGGTTTATGTTCTGTTAGATGGTGTTGGTGACTTGCCACATCCAGACTTGGCAGGAAAAACACCGCTTGAAGCTGCCAATACGCCAAATCTTGATCGATTGGCTGGTAATGGTACAATGGGAGAAGTTATTACGGTAGGAAAGGGAATAGCACCAGAATCAGACATAGCGGTCTTTAACATGCTTGGATACAAATTCAAGCACGATGATTATGTTGGAAGAGGAGTTGTAGAAGCGATAGGTATAGGCATTGACTTCAAGGATGGTGATTTGGCACTGAGAGGAAATTTTGCAACATTAAACGATGACGGAGTAATCATAGACCGAAGAGCTGGCAGAAGTATTGAAAAACAAGATTCTGAATCGATTGGAAAGGAGATTGAAGAGGGGGTCAAATTCTCCGATAAAAATACGTCAGTCATAGTAGCCCCAACTATAGACCATAGACTGGTTATTAGAATCAGAAGCAATGTGCATCTTTCATCAAATATCACTAACACGGATCCTTCTTACGTAAGAGTTGCAGGAATGGGGATAGCAAAAGCTGTAACTGATTTCTTGAAAATTGAAAAATGTCTCCCACTAGATGAAAAGTCTAATTCCAAAGTGACAGCAAATTTGGTTAATGAATTTACAGAAAATTCTTTGAATATAATGAAAAAAAGTAAAGTAAATGAGCGAAGGAGAAAAGAAGGAAAGAAATTACTCAACAGTATAATCTTACGTGATGCAGGAAACAGGTTTCCAAAAGTTACTCCCATTAATGATTTTTACTCGTTGAAATTTTCTTGCATAGTTGACATGCCAGTTGAAATTGGTATTTCAGATATTTTGAAAATGAAGGCATATAGTGCTGGAGGATTAACTGATTATGAGAAAAAAGCTCAGGTTGCTGCAAAAGCACTGGATGAACAAAATGCTATCTATGTTCATTTGAAGGGACCTGATGATTTTGGACATGATGGAGACGCTCAGGGCAAAATGAAAAATCTCGAAGATATAGATAAGAGGTTTTTTGGAACTTTATTGGATAATATTGATACATCAAAAGTTACTGTTATTATTTCAGCAGATCATTCTACACCATGTATTAAAAAAGGACACAGTGATGATCCAGTTCCTTTGTTAATTTCAGGAGATATGATACAAAACGATAACTCCCAACGTTTTACGGAAAATGAGGCAAAAAGAGGAAAAATTGGGATGATTGAAGGAGCGCAAGTAGTTAAAACTGGGATAGATCTTATTAAATCATAAAAGTAGAGATTGCTTTTTTATCTAACATTTCAATTATATTTTGCTTGATTGAATCAATACTAACATCATGGTACTCACCTGATTTACCATGTAATTTTTTTAATGCTCGGTTTAATACTGAAAGGCATATTTCATTTTCGTATTTCTGATAATGTACAAAAGCTGCAGCGACTAGTATTATTCCTTGAATTAGTTCTTTTTCATCGCCTTGGCATTGTTTCCATGCTCCCTCTAGGGCCTCGTGGCTTTCCCAAAATCTTTCATTATTAAAATAAAAAATCCCATCTTTAATTGACTGGTTTTTTTCAATTTGTTCTTCAATTATATGTCTAGAATGATCAACTTTTCCAATTGATAGTAATTTTTCTAACAATAATTCAAGATTAGTTTTAGGAACGGAAACATCTAATTCAATAAATTTACTTGACACTCTACAATCACGAATGGTTAAATTCATTCCATAGGATAAATCTCGTGAATTAAAAAGAATAGACTTTGCGTCTTTTGCAGTATAATCAGAATTTTTCAAATGTACCATGAATCTATCCATTAAATTTTTTCCTGCGTTATTTCTTAAATTTGTTAGTAATTTGTTGAAGGTTTATATGAAATATTCAAAGGGAATGGAATATGTCCATAATTACGACACTGAGTGATGAAAATAACTCATTTTTGTCTAGACGAGAAATTATTTGTGATTTTCAAGGCTTGGGTGGGAAACTAAAAAAACTGGAAGCTGTTGAAATGATTACTAAGAAATTCAAATTGGGTGAAAAATTTGTTATTCCGATTAAATTACAAAACCATACTGGGCTGTCGAAAACCACTGGTATTTTCTATGTTTACGATGATGAAACACTAGCAAAAAAACATGTTAATCCTGTCATTTTTACTCGTTTAGATAAAGCTAAAACTAGTGAAGAAAAGAAGAAAGAAGTAAAAGATGATGAAAAACCAGCCAATACTGAAAGTTCTGATAATAAATCAACTGAAGTAAAAAAAGATGATGAAAAACCAGCCAATACTGAAAGTTCTGATAATAAATCAACTGAAGTAAAAAAAGACGATGGTGATAATAGTTAATGGCTGGAAAAAAGGGCACAAGTCCAAATGTTTACAAATACTTCAAAATAGATGGTGAAAAGGTAACTAGAACACGTAAGATTTGCTCACGTTGTGGCAAGGGTGTTTTCATGTCAGAACATAAAGGCAGAAGAACTTGTGGAAAGTGTAGTTTAACAGAATTTTTCTAGTAAAGTCTTTTTTTTCTCAACTTCGAACCTTTTAATTCAAAAATTTTAATTTTTGATTTTAAATCTGGATTAAATTGGATTTTTGAAATTAAATCAGTTGATAGTTTTGTGATGTTAGTATCCAATGTAATCTTTGTCGTGGGTAAGTTTTTTTCAATCCAAAATTTTATTGTCTTGTCTTCCAATTTATAATCTCTAAATCCAGACGGAAATTTTTTTGTTATATGTAAAAGTAATGTTTTATCATTAAATACTGCACGTGGTTCGAATAATCTTTCGTTATCTGCATAAACATTTTCGAAAAGATTGGAAGAGATTTCGTCAGAAAGTAACTCCATTTTAGAAATTTTACGCATTAATTCTAAATAATGCAAAAATTCATGCGCCAAAATAGCATGAACTGTACCTTTAAGACCATATGCAACTAATGGACCAGATATTTGAATAACAACTTGGAAAGTATTTTTGACAATAATTGGGATGGTTCTTGCAAATAATATACCGTATTCAAAGGAACTTGTATTTGATGAAGTTAGTATGACAGATGGTTCAACATATGCTACTGGAAAATTAACTCCTGACGCTTTTTCCAATCTATTAATTCCAGAGAGTGTGATGGGAAATCGTTTTACTATCAAAGCATATTCTTTTTCAGGTAAAAGATGGTTCTGAAATGCATCCTTAACCTTCACTAAGGGATTCATTAACAATAATCAATTCTCAATTATAAAAAATGTTAATCTTAATGCTTGATTAATTATTTTGACAAGATGATTTGATTAATGTCAAATTTTTTACAAAAACACTTTATATTTAACATCTCAGTAATATTTGGAATAACACTATTACCTTCAACAAAACGTTTTATTGGTAACCCACCGTCAGTATCTATCTCAATAGTAAATGATTGTAAAGAGTTTTTCCTATATCTTAATTTATGAACTATTTTCTTGGTTTGTTTTCCATGAGTACCAGTAAGTGTAATTGGTATGTTTATGAGTTGTTTCAACTTTTTCAGTTTATTAGATGAAATTCCCTTTTTTGCCATAACCAATATTGTGATTTTGGAACGAAAGGGAATCGAACCTCTAGGAATATAATCTATTTTTCTTAGATCATTAACAGTAATTTCGTCAAAAACAGATTTTTTTGGTAATTGAATATTTTGTCTTTTTGGAGAAATTAGTTTTGCAAAAAAAGGTCTGCCATCACCTTTAACAAGACTTGTTTTATCCTCTCCGCCTATCCATGTAAATTTGACTTGATCTGATCCAAATTTTTTATAGAGAAATTGAGATATCTTACCTTCAACGCTGTCAAAGTGAACAATCCCATGGTTGTTACAAAATATGCAACCAGTTCCTTTGCAGTCTTGGCATGATTCTTGTTTTTGAGATATACCACCCTTATTTTTGAGATATCTACCATACAAAAAAACTGGCTTTGCTTTTACTTCACATTTCTCGGTTCGAAAATTCATCGTGAATGTGATATTAGGTAGGAGGTAGTCAAGACTGGTCTTTGTTTTTTTTGCAAATTTTTTTCCAAGCTCCCTTGTAACTTCTGTCTTTATACTGTCAACACCCCTAAGGCGAAACTTTGAACGAATTTTATCATCTCTATCAACAACAGAACGCTTTAGGGTTGCACCAACCAAAAATGATGAGAATTCGTATCCAGTTGACGCGTCTTGCATCATTTTTACGTAGATGTTTGATGGAGTGAGGAGATTTTTACAGATGTAACATTTTGTAATGGTTGTAAAATTTAACGAATCCTTTATTCTACTACCCAATCTTCTCGATGATGAAAACCCTGTGAGTTTTATGAAAAATCGTCCTAAGCAATTATCACATAAAGTGTATTCTTTAAGGATGGATCTAGACTTGAATAGAATATTATCATAATCTTCGAGCATCTCAGATTTTTGCATAAAAAACAGAGCCTAGTTCAAAATAATAAACAAGCTATTAACCCATGCCAAGCTTACGAAGGAAACCTTGCATCTGTCTGCCCTTAGATGCCTTCATCATACTTTTTGAATTTTTGTAATTTTTCATTAATTCCTTAACATCGTGTTCAGACCAACCAGATCCCCGCGCAATTCTCTTAACTCTGGATGCGTTAAGAAGATCAGGATCAGCCTTCTCATCTTTGTTCATACTTTGAATGATATACCTCCACTTGTCTACCTTCTCTTCCATTTGGTCTATCTGATCTTCCTTTATCATACCTGACAATCCAGGCATACTATCAAGTAATCCTTGAAACGATCCAACCTTAGTTACTTCTTCAAGCTGATAATAGAAGTCCTCCATGTTCATCTTGCCGCTTGATATCCGTTTCATTCGAACGTCGTCAGCTTCACTTTCTAATCTCTTAGCCAAGTCTAATACAGCTTGAATGTCACCCATACCCAGTAATCTGCCTACAAAGCGGGTTGGAGAAAATGTCTCCAAGTCATCTATACGTTCACCTGTACCGATATACATTACCTGTGCACCAGTAGCCGCAGAGGCAGCTATTGCACCTCCTCCTTTAGCTGAACTGTCAAGTTTGGTAATTATTATTCCACCTACAGGAACCGTTTTGTGAAAGGCTTCTGCCTGAGCAAAGCACTGCTGTCCTATTGTACCATCAATAACTAACAAGGCTAGATCAGGGTTAGCAACTTTGTTGATTTGTTTCATCTCTTCTAACAAATCTTTTTCTTGTTTGTGACGTCCAGCAGTATCGATCAAAATAATATCAAGGTTAGAATTTTTAAAATGTTTTAAACCATTCTCCACAGTTTTAGGAGAATCCTTGTTTTTTTCTTCTCCATAAACTTCAACATCAGATTTTTCACACATTGTTCGTAGTTGAACCAGAGCCCCTGGTCTGAACGTATCAGCACCAATCACGCCTATTCGATATCCCTGTTTTGACAAAAATTTTGCCAGTTTTGAAGTCACTGTGGTTTTCCCACTACCCTGAATTCCTAGTAAGAGAACCTTATTGATTTTCCCAGATTTGAAATGAAACTCAGTGTCATTACCTAACAGTTTTGCAAGTTCATCATACAGTATTTTAACAATATGGTCCTTTCTTGACAAACCTGGTGGTAGTGTCTCATTTAGTGAGCGGTTTTCAATATTTTTCGTTATATCAAATACTAGCTTAACATTAACATCAGATTGTAATAACGAGCGTTGTACATCTTTTGACAACTCCTTGATAAGATCTTCATCTATGCCTGAAGAATTCACTATCTTTTTTATCGCTGCCCTTAGGCTAGATTTTAGGTTATCTAACATTAAAATTTAAACCAGCTACTTCTATTTCAAACCTTCCTCTGTAGCCATCCCAGATTTTTTCTGATTTAGTTATTTTGATAGGATATGAATAAAGAGGACAGTCAACAACAAAAGTTTCAGCTTCACCACCTTCAAAATTTAGGTTGAACCCATGTTTTTCAGATAAACCGCTTAACCTTGATATATCTGAGATGGAAATAATTTTCCCTAACCATGTTTCATCGAGACCGTCAGACGATACGCTAGTTAAAATAAATTTGAAACCAGAATTGATAAGATCATTCATGTATTCTTTTGGTACTGTCTTCCACAATGGTGTAACTACTTTCAAGTCATTTTCCTTACAGATGTTTTCAAAACATCTTTTCTGAAATTCACTAGAGATTCCACCATGTACTATGCCCTCAATTTGAAAATCTTTTTTGGCTTTTTCTAATAGTGTTTCAAGAACGTCCATTTGTTCAACGGTTTCATCTGAATTTAATTCTGAGACAATCTGTGGAATTTTCATTGTTCTTGCCTGCAGTTTTGTTAATTCTACAGCGGAAAAATGCAATAGTTGGCTTTCAGGAGACTTGGGAATAACAGTTACCAAACATTCAACATCATGCCCAATTTGTTTTGCCTTGTAAATTGAGTATGTGCTATCCTTTCCACCTGAAAATAATGATGCTAATTTCATATTGGATTCTTTGAATCAAGCATATTTCATTTTTTGGTGAAAGTTATAATGATGGATGCCTCAATTCTCATAATCCTCATCAAAATTCAGACGGCTTTTCCAATCATCATTAGCATCCAGCTTATGATGATTTCACGCGCATTATTTTAGTTCTATCCATGACTTTCCAGTACTCAATATCATTACCCTGTTGTAACTTTCCCTCAACTTCCTCATCAATCATATCAACATCAATAGTTTCGAATGTTTCCGAATCCATAACTTGGATGTTAGAACCTACCATGGAGATTATTTGGCCAGGCCTTTTGTCAATTAAAGGAACATGAACCTGCATACTTACAGGACCAACATGTGGACGCTTTTGTCCATCAAATATTCCTACACCTACAATTCTTGCTTTTGCTGAACCATGTTTTCCTGGCTTACTCGTATCATATTCTGTAATTCTGCATGGATCACCTGTTGGTTGATCAGACACAGGAAGTAAGATGTACGAACCAATTTTCAATGATCCCAATTCAGTAGGTTTACTCATAAAAAAAATAATGCCAAGCATCTTTTGAACTTATCTATTTCAGTTTCTCAAGAAGAGAAAGACTGGCAAAATTATGCATTATAATGCCCTTTCTAGACATATCATAACTAATCTTGTCACAATACTTGCAAATACTTTGATGACTTCTATTGTCTGCAACTTCTAAAATAACTATTTTATCTTTGTAAGGAAATGTGAATTTTGGTATATCATGACAAAACAAATCCATATGAGCTAATCCAGATTGCTGAATTTTCTCTTTTTTCCCTATGGTGTTTGCAATATCAGTTACAATATCAAGATCGTCATATTCTAGATAATATATTGAGACAAATTTCTGTTCCTCGTCCATATTCCTTTCAAAAAGTTTTTCATCAACGCTAAAAACGAACGAAGGACTGGTGTTTGTAAATTTGTCTGCATCTTTTACGATCTTTTTACTATCTTCAAATTTTGCCATCATGTAATGGTTAGTTAATGTAGGAAAATATGGTTTGATTTCATTTGAAAAGGTCACAGTTCCAAAATATATTGATTTAATGTTTCGTGACAAATTCCACATATCTTTTAAATCAAGTGTGGCTTTGTCGTGGTTATAGGGTACACAAACATAGCCATGATATTTTGTATCTTTGTTCAATATCTAAGTTAGAAGCAACACATACTTAATTTTATCAGCATAATTTCCATCTTTTGTATCAACATATCAAGTCCGATAGTTATTTAATGCTAAAATATTTTGAAAATATTGTCCCAAGTTAGCTCAGCCTGGTAGAGCTTCCGGCTGTAGTGGTTGGCTTAAGGCTAACCGTGTTCCAGCCTATCAGGCATACAGAAACCGGGTTGTCGAAGGTTCAATTCCTTCACTTGGGACCACAATTTTCAAAAGAAACTCAAGGAGTGATAACTGCACGACCGATAATTTTTCTATTTTTTAGATCCTCTAAAGCATTATTCGCTTCATCTAAAACATAACGCTTTGACACAATTGGTTTTATGATTCCTTTCTTAGCCAAATCAACAAGTTCCACTAAATCATTATAATTTCCAGTGTATGTTCCCTGAATTGTAATTGCTTTTAGAGGGATTGAGACTAGCGGTAAATCCACCTTACCCCCAAATAGACCAACTAGAATAATATTGCCACGCTTTCTAATAACGGAAAGATCCAGCGCAACTGTAGGAGGTGCGTTGACAAAATCAATTATACTGTCAACACCTTTCTCATTACATATTGACATTATATTTTTTGAAGCCCCAGGCTGTCCATATCCTATTGCGTTAGTGTTTATAATATTATTAGCACCAAATTCCTTAGCTTTATTTAATCTCTCATCATCTAAATCGACGCAGATAATATTCGCATTACTAAGTGCTTTTGCTATTTGAACTCCCATTAACCCAAGTCCGCCAGCCCCAACAATCAAAATGTTCTCAGGTGAATTTAAAATTGCTTTTTTTACTGCAGTGTATGCAGTTAAACCAGAACAAGATAGCGATGCGGCTCCCTCCAAATCAATTCCTGAAATTTTAATCAAGAATTTGTAATCTGGAATTAGTGAATATTCAGCATATCCACCATCTTGAAAGACTCCAAGTGATTGTGGAGCCTCGCACAAATTAGTGTCGCCTTTCTCGCAAGTTGGGCAACTGCCACAGCCTATCCAAGGATATACTAATACATCGTCGCCCACCTTGATTCCCATTACAGAATCTCCAATTTCTGATACTGTTCCAACAATTTCATGACCTGGGGTAACAGGAAACTTGACTCCCCTGTCAGTAACTTTCATGAAACCATCACCAGTGTCATAGCCCCCTTCCCAGAGATGGAGATCACTATGACAAACACCTACGGCTTTCACTTTAACCAGAACATGCTTACCCGTGGGTAATGGAGTATCAATCTCAGATATTTTCAATGGTTTGTTGGGTTCTATGATCTGCGCAGCCTTCAATGTCGAGGTTTTTTGCTTATTATAATATAAGAGTTGACTGGAATAGGCAAAAAAATAGAGTGCCAAGTATTAGTGAATCACAAATCAACAAATACCATGATTGAAGATAACCAAGTGTCTGGAATTTCTCAAGAGCCAGTCAATATATTATTTAATCCATCTGTTGTTTCAAAGAAAGATGTTTGGGATATCGATATTATTGAAATTTTGAATATATTGATAAAAATACTCGAGCAGGCAGGGAAAAAAGACTTTAGGGTTGCAGGTATGGCAGCACTTTCTTCGTCTCTCATTTATCGGATGAAGGTGGAAAGCATTTTTGCCCTTCAAAAATCTGCCATGGAGAAAAAATCGTTAAAACAAAGACAAGATGTAGATATTGAGATTTTGAACATACCATACAGGCACGAATCTACATATCCAGTTTCTCTCGATGAATTATTGGATTTACTTGAGAATTTAATTGGGTCAATTGCTAATCCACGCTCTCGAATAGGTAAAATAGGCTTTGAGCCTATTGACCCACCAGATTTCAAAGAATACTTTGTACCATTTGAAAATCTAGTTAGCAAATATGAGGACATGATTGTTCGCAAAATAAGAGGTAAAGGAAAAGGAATGCTAAAGAAGATTGTAGAAGATTTGGAAACTATAGATTCTATAAGATGTTTTTTTGCTGTTTTGTTCTTAGCACGTGACAAAAAAGTTGAGATTGAACAACAAGATGATGATATTGAGATTACATTAATTGAGTCGGCTAAAAGGTAGAAAAAATGGTAAAGAACGAAAATGATGATGAGGCAACGGCAAAAATTGAATCTGCATTATACTCAGCTGGTAGACCACTTTCTATAGAAGATTTAATCAGAGCATCTGGTACAGAGTCACGGCCGAAAACGTTAGCTTTGTTAGATTCAATAATGAAAAAAACAAAAAATGCATTCAAAAGCATAGAGATTGTTATTTTACCTGATGGAAATTATGTCTTTCAATTAAAACCGGAATACAGCTCCTCAATTAGGAAGTATGCATCAAAACCCATTTTATCTAAAGCAACACAAAAAACTTTATCATACATTGCCTTTGAACAACCGGTTAGCTCAAAACAGCTTGTCGAGATCAGAGGATCCGGCGTTTATGTGCATCTTAAAGAATTACGGCAGCTTGATTTTATTGAAAATCAAAATATTGGAAGGATGAAAATTTATTCAACTACGGAAAAATTTCAAAAGTATTTTGGGATTTCAGGTGATATTAATATTCTTAAACAGAGATTATTCAAAAAAATAAGGAAATCGTCAGAAATAATTTCGAATTAATTTTCAAATTAGTGTTATTTTATTCCAAATTTTCAAAAATTTTTTGAATATTAATTTAATAAGCGTGATATTTGCGGTTTCTATAAATTAGAGTAGTTTGAACAAAATTTGTGAAAAAATCGATGGAAAATTTATCGACGAGTAAAATAACGGGAGGTCGTCGTCATCCATTACGTTCTAGAAGAAAGTATGAAATGAATAGATTTCCTAATGAGGCATTACTTGGAGAACCGGTAATGGTTACAAGAAAAGTTCGTGGAAAAAATATCAAGACAGCACTAAAGACGGTTAACTTTGTTAACTTGGCAGTTGACTCAAATGTCAAGAAAGTAAAAATTCTTAAAGTTCTAGAAAATGCTACAAATAATGACTATCAACGACGTGGAGTTATTTCGAAAGGTGCAATACTAGAAACAGCAGAAGGGAAATGTCGTGTTGTTTCCAGACCAGGACAACACGGTGTAGTAAACGCAATACTAGTAAAGTGATTTCATGAAAAGTTACGACCATGTCGTAATATGGTTAGACTATTTTAACAAAACATTGTCTAGAAAAAAGGGAAGAAAACTGCCAAAAGATAAGTGCGTTTTTGATCCTTCTCTAAACGAACTGATTGAATCGTCAAATGCCGCAGGATTAAAACCAACCGAAACAGATGACAAAGTTAGATTTCCAAAAAGGGCATATGTCAGATCAGGTTATATAATCTTAGAAAAAAAATTTTCTAAAACAAAAATTCTTAATAAAATTTCAGAAAAGCTAGTAATCAAAAGAGCCAAACAGTCAAAATAAAATTCTATCTAGCTCTAAGATAAAGTAATTTTGACAAAACTCTATGATAACTATTAGATGATTTAGAATGTAATTGCAGGAGGTAGGGGAAATTATGCATCTTGCCCGCAGTGGCAGAGTCATTGTAAGGCTTTCCAACACCGTAGGTCCCAATCAGATACTCTGTGATGACAAAAGCGTGAAAGTAGCAAAGGTTACTGAATTAATTGGACCAGTTGCTAAGCCTTATGCGTCTGCCATCTCTTTGACGAACAACATCAAAAAATTCGTGGGAAAAAAGATGTATACATTTGAAACCCCTTCTGCGAAAAAATTCAAAAAGCAAAGGAGAAAACAAAAATGAAAACAATAGAAATAGAAAGATGTACAGTCTGTAAATCATCGGTTATTGATGATACGCAGAATGGTGAAAGGATTTGTTCTGGCTGTGGAATAGTAGTTTCAGAACAAATGGAAGATTATGGTCCAGAAACAACAGGTAGTAGTTTAGAAGACAAGACGAAGCTTGCAAGAGCAACGGGACAAACAACATATTCTCAACATGATTTGGGAATAACTACAGAAATTTCCATGCAATCAACCGATTACAGCGGGAAAAAAATAAATTCAGAAATGATGGGTCAGATGAAGCGAATAGGACAATGGCAAAAAAGAGTAAGAATCTCTTCTTCACGAGAAAGGAGATTATCAAACGTCTTGGCAAAAATTTCAGAAATTTGTAAGACAAACTCTCTTCCAAAAAATGTTTTGGAAACAGCCTCACTGATTTATCGAGGCCTTGATGGAAAAAATATCAAAGTCAAGGGCAAATCTGTAGTAAGCATTTCTGCTGCGGTAGTTTACATAGCATGTAAGCGATGTGATGTAGTTCGATCCCTAGACGAGATCGTTAGAGAATTTTGTCAGCCAAAAGACGTAAAATCAAAAACAAAACTGGCTTCCAAGTACTACAGAACTATGGTAATGGAGCTTGACTTACCCCATGTGCCTGTAGTAACAACGGAAAAATACATTTCAAAAATTGCAAACATGACAAACACTGACGTCAAAGTTGAAAGACTTGCTCTAGAGATTTCAAAGAAAACAAAGGACAGTAATCTATCTGATGGGAAGGCACCCAATGGAATTGCAGCTGCATACTTGTATATTGCATCAATTCTACTAGGACAAAGTGTTCTTCAAAGAGATGCATCTACCGTTTCGGGTGTAACTGAGGTTACAATTAGAAACAGATGCAAAGAAATTCTCACAAATTATAAGCTGAGCGTAACTCTCTTTTTTCTTTTTTTTATCTTCAATTAAAATAAGATTTTTCGGTTAGGATTAGCTAAAATTCCACGAGATTATATAGAGAAATAATATCGTATCAACATATGCCTACTCTTGAAATTAAAGACCTCCACGTTACAAGAGATGGTAAAGAGATTCTGAAAGGAGTTAATCTGAAAACAGGTCCTGGTGAAGTTCATGCAATAATGGGTCCTAATGGTTCAGGAAAAAGTACCTTGGCATACACAATGCTTGGTCATCCCAAATACCAAGTAACAAAGGGCGATATCTTGTTAGACGGAGAAAGTATTTTAAAATTAAAAACTGATGAAAGGGCAAAAAAAGGACTGTTTTTGGGCTTTCAGTATCCGACTGAAGTTTCTGGTGTGGGTTTTTCTCATTTTCTTAGAACATCATATAATGCGTTAAGCAAAGCACTTCAAGACAACGACCGTGAGGTATTCATCACTGTGAGAGAATTTCAAAAATATCTCAAGAAAAATATTAATGATGTTGGGTTGGATGACGCATTCCTGTCAAGATACTTGAATGAAGGATTTTCCGGTGGTGAAAAAAAGAGATCTGAGGTATTACAGATGACCGTATTTAAGCCAAAAGTTTCGATATTAGATGAGCCAGATTCTGGCTTGGACATAGATTCTGTACAGGCAGTTGCTAAGGCTATCAGTAAAACATTTGATAAAAACACAACAACAATCCTAATTACGCACTATGCGAGAATTTTAAATTATTTGGACAAACTAGATTTTGTTCATGTTTTTGCCAAAGGAAAAATTCTGAAGAGTGGTGATTCATCTCTTGCAGGTGAACTTGAAGAAAAAGGTTATGATTGGGTAGTAGGAAAGAATACTGACTAAACATTGGAAGGAAACGATAGCGAACAGTATTTTTTTAATTTTTCATTTTTTAAGCTTGATTCCAAATGGAGATGGATGGCAGATTTAGCCAAGGAAGAATCTGCCAAAGAAGTTGAAAACGTAATTCTAAATTCGGGCATAAAATTCAGATCTTATTCAACTCTGGGTTTACGTGACGATGCTGATTTTTTGTTTTGGTTTGCATCACAGTCAATAGATGAAATTCAAAATGTGATTTCAAAGCTTTACCTGACAGTATTTGGAAAATACATTATGCCATCACATGTTTATCTTTCCTGTACAAGACCTTCCACGTATGCCAGAAAAGGAACACTCTCATCATTTGTGGTAGGGGATGAACCAAAAAAATTTGTGATAGTATACCCATTTACTAAGACAAGGGAATGGTACCTCTTACCACAAGAGCGAAGGCAGCAAATGATGGATCAGCATATCAATGTAAGTGAGAAGTACCCTCAAGTTACACTAAACACAACGTACTCGTTTGGGATACATGATGAGGATTTCATGCTTGCGTTCGAGTGTGACAACTTGCGCGATTTTCAAAATCTAATCATGGATTTGAGACAAACCAAAGTTTCTGCCTATATTGCAGTTGATACACCCATGATTGTAGGTACAAAAAAGGACATTGTTCCTATAATTACTAGCTTGGGATGATGAACGCGCTAAAGGAATGGGCAACTGTTGTTAACGCCCTGGAAAACGGAGACCAGACTGTACTTTTGAGAAAGGGAGGAATTCTAGAGGATTCATCCGGCTTTGTAGTTGAAAGTGAAAAGTTTTTTTTATTCCCAACCTTTGAGCACCAAGAAACGAGACACCTCAAGCCACAGTTCTACAAACACTTGGAAGACGCTCTAGCAAGCAAACCAAAAGACGGGTTCAACAACATCACTTCCTTTGCCCATGTGTTATATCAAAAGGACATTGACTCTGAAGATAAAATAAATGCCCTGTCGCCGTTTCACATCTTGAGTGACTCTTACGTCAAGGAAAGGATTGACTGGCTTCCCGAAAAATCAATGAAGGCGCTGTTTTTGAGAACATACAAAGTTCCAGAGTTTGAAATTCCCATAAAGTCAGAATATCACGGATGCAAATCTTGGATAGGATTAAATGAAATGGTTCAAGATGCAAAATCAGTTTTGAGCGATGAAGAGATAGAATCAAGGATGAAAGAGTTCAAGGAGATTGTGAATTGAAGTACAAAAAACTTGGAAAAAGCGGAATCAAGGTTTCTGAGATAGGATTTGGCGCGTGGACCATAGCGCTGAACTGGTGGGGAAAAGATATCCAGGAAGATGAGGCAAAAAGAATGCTCAAGAAGGCATATGACGTTGGAATCAACTTTTTTGAAACTGCCGACATGTATGGAAAGGGAAAGAGCGAGAAACTGATAGGGAAAGTTTTTTCTGGAATGCGCAATGAGGTTGTCATTTCAACAAAGTACAGCTATGATTTTGAAAACGTTGATCAGATTGGCCACAAGGAGCTGCCGCAGAGGTTTGATGCTGAATTTACAAACAATGCGCTAAAAAATAGCCTTGCCAGATTACAGACTGACTATGTTGACGTTTATGGCTTGCATAATCCAAAACTAAGACATATTCACGACGATACAATATTTCAAACGCTTGACGGCTTGATTGGGGAAGGAAAGATCAAGACATACCAAGTGGCACTGGGTCCTGCAATCGGATGGACGGAAGAAGGTATTGAGGCTATGGAAAGAAAAAATGTCAGTGCAGTACAAACTGTTTACAATATTTTAGAGCAGACTCCGGGCAACGAGCTCATTGAAAGGGGCGCAGCGAAGGATGTTGGCATACTGGTTCGCGTTCCAGATGCCTCTGGAATACTTACTGGCAAGGTTGATGAAAATACCAAGATTGATGAAAAGGACCATCGCTCCGTTCGCAAGGGCGAATGGATTAAAGCATCATTGAAAAAAGTGGAACAACTTCGCCCAATAGCCGAAAGAAACGGCCTTAGCATTATAGAACTTGCAATCAAGTTCATCATATCAAAGAATTCAGTCTCATCAGTACTGCCAACTGTCATCAGCGAGGAGGAAATCGAACGGTTTGCTACAATGTCTGACGGAAATTATCTCAGCAGTTCCGACATGAAAGAGATTGACGAGTTGTACAATAGCTGGTGGAAAGAATCTCCCTATGAGCTAAAGGCTACGGTTCAATAGCTAA
>JYMV01010159.1_pt1 | contig 24621 bp, 25 predicted proteins | sample 338911 | NCBI WGS metagenome assembly JYMV01 (sample SAMN03354496, study PRJNA234377) | hydrothermal vent metagenome | biome: Deep sea; feature: Hydrothermal plumes at the Eastern Lau Spreading Center, Western Pacific Ocean; material: Seawater | place: Tonga | collected 2009 | depth 2000 m m
AGGTCCCGCTAGGACGATACTGACTGGAGTGGTTTCGAGGTAGGTTCGGTGAGCCTCATAATGGTCCAGTCGAGTCTGGAGTCCATCGCTTCGATCGAGGCAGTAAATGGCGTAGAGCATTAGGTTATTCTCTGAGTTGGCTACAGTGGAATCGAAACTGTTATTGTAGGGTAGTTGTGACCAGACTACTCCTGGCGCGCGCGATAGAAGACGACGAGCGCTGGGAGGGAGAACCGAGATGATGGGTAGGGCTCGTAAGACCAATTTTTTGCGTCCGTTGTATCGCATGGGCTGGCTCACGATCTGGAGTGCTTGGGTGGTGGTCTTGCTCTATGGCGTTCCAGCTTGGGTGCCGTATAACGACAAGCTGACTTGGGTGGTGCTCACGGTGTTGGTGACCACGGTGGCTTATGGATTGCACCGTCTGTTGGATTATTTTGTCACCGGTCGTCCTTTGCGAGCCCCTCGGCAGATTGGCGGTTAGCCGCACAGTCGATGGAACACCCGTGGGCACGTGCCTTAATCACCTGCGCTGGCTTCGTGTTGTTGCTGAGCCCGCTTGCACTCTGGGTTGCTTGGTCACAAGCTATCTTTATCGGTGTGCTCTATACCATGGCCGTCACTATTGTGGTGGTCATGATTTTGAGTTGGGGCGAGTTGATATCGAGAACAGTATTAATATGGTTGCACCGGTTGTTGATATGAGGCAGGTGCAGGGACAGGTTGCAAGCGTGGGGTAAGTGAACCGTGTTCTTTAATGACCACAGAAAAGGCTTGATACGACAGTGGCTTTTTATGAGCCTTGTCGGGGTTCTGTGGTGTGATGTTGGCGTTGCTGATGACGGGTCGTTCGGCCCATTCACACGCGATCTCAGTGACACTGACTGGGGTTACCAGTTGCTTCTTGATCCCACCGGATTCGCACCGACGGAAGAAGTGGAACGTTTCGAAGTGCGACTCGGTGATTGTTCGAACGACGGCGATCGCGATGATTGCGCGGATAGCCGAGAACGTTCCGAACTTACGGAGCGCGCGCGCTCACGCAAGCCCGTGACGGGTCTCCAGTGGTATCGTTGGCAGGTGTATTTTCCCGAGGACTACGAAGTCATCTATCCGGCCCGTGTTGTTCACGCCCAATTCGCTCAGCAGCGACTTGGCGCGGCGTGGGTATTCGAAATTGGAGCGACCGGAGTGTTGTGGGTCGGTAACCGACTGGATGAGGAAGGGAGCTACCAGGCGTTGATTGATGAAGACTCGCTGCGAGGACAGTGGCACGACGTCGTGGTGCAGGTCGACTGGTCGAATAAAAACGGTGTCCTGGTGGTATGGGTCGATGGTGTGCGCAAGGCACAATTCCGTGGCAGGACCTGCAGCAGTTGTCGCGTGTACTTCAGTTATGGCATCGTTCGTGAGCAGATTACGCGCTTTAATCAGGCCTACCCGGGAACAGCATTGCCGACTCAGGTGGTGTATTACACCAATATGCGGCGCAGTCGTTTGGTGACGGGACTCAAGTTGGCAGATGAGCCCAGTCTGACACTCGAAGGGCACGAAACGACGCCCGATCCTGCCACGTCGGCTGAGAAAAATGTGACCAAGCCGAAAGCGATGACGGCGGAGACGCCTTTGCCCACGGTGGTTTCAGAAACTGTTGACACGCCGCCTGTATTCGAAAGTTTGCCAACTCAGAAGCCGCCAACGGATACTGTTTCCGAGGACGATCGCCCCTAACGTTTTGTCAGGTGAGCCGGTTAGCCGGTGAACCGGTTAGCCTTGGCGCCCACAGTCGACGGCCACTGTTTGTCCTGTGATAGCGGTGTTGCTGGCCAGAAACAACATGGTTTGCGCAATGTCTTCGGGCTCAACCATCCGTTGCAGCAGACTGTTGGCGATGCCGCTTTTCTTTCTCTCTTCGGGCCAGGGCTCGGTCCAAGGTGTGCGCACAAGACCCGGTGCAATGGCATTGACGCGCACGTCGGGTGCCAGTGCCTGGGCCAGATTGCGGGTCAAATTAATCACGCCTGCTTTGCTTGCACCATAGGCAATACTGCTGCCAGGCACACCGAGACCGGCGATAGAAGCCGTGTTAATGATGGCGCCGTGTGTTTTCTTCAGATGCTCGGCTGCCGCCCGAGCGCAGCGAAATGGGCCGATCAGGTTGGTGTGTACAATCTTTGCCCAGAAGTCTTCGGTCATGGCATCAAGATCATCAAAGGCGATAGGTATCCGAGTATTGGAAGTGCCGGCATTGTTGACCAAGACATCCAGGCGCCCCAGTGCTGCAGCTGCTGTGGTGACCATGTTCTCTGCTTCGCCGGGAATGGATACATCACCTGGTGCGCTAATCACGTCACTTCCGTTCGCGCGTAACGTTTCGATTACTGTCTCGGCACTGGGATCATCAGGTAAATGATTGACGGCGACCGTTGCACCGTTATCGGAGAAGATTCGGGCGGTGGCCAGACCAATGCCTGAAACAGCACCGGTGACCAGTACGCATTTGCCTTTGAAATCAGCGGAGATCATGCATCACATCCTTTAGTGAATTTCGGCCATTAGTGTACCTGTGACTTGCCAGGGATGAAGGACCTGGCCGCAACAGACAGTCATCATGGAACCTTTGCACCGGCGGCACGGTGCAAGGTGCAAGGTGCTTGAAGAGTCGCTAGAGTGATGGGCATCTACTTCAAGGGTTACCGCCATATGAGTCGTATTAGCATTCAGTTCACTCGATTTTCTGCCTTCTACTCCCCGTTAATTGCCACAATCTCCGGCGGTTTTCTCAAAAATGAAGGGCTTGATCCAAGTCATTCAATTGCCCCGCCAGGGCGTTCAGCCATTGCCGCGCTCATCGATGGCAGTGCCGACGTAGTCCAGTCGGCGCTTTCACAGGGCTTTACCGCGCTCGAGGCAAATGAGCAACCACCGGCGGTTCATTTTGCCCAGATTAATGAGATGGATGGATTCTTCATTACCGGCCGCGGGGCTGAACCGGGCTTCGAGTGGAACCGACTGGTTGGTAAACAAGTACTGGTCGATCATGGGGGTCAGCCGCTCGCCATGTTCCGCTATGCCTGCCACCAGATGAACGTAGCCTACGACACCATTGAAGCGATCGATGCGGGTGATAGCGCGTCGATGGAATCACGCTTTCGAGACGGGGACGGTGATTACATCCATCTTCAGGGCCCCGTCCCGCAGCAACTCGAGAAAGACGGTGTTGGCTCGATTGTGGCATCTGTTGGTAGCGCAATCGGACCCTGTGGGTTCTCGAGCCTGGCGGCTACTCGGGAATGGTTGGCGAGCGATGTTGCTAGCGCGTTTATGCGCGCTTATCGCCAGGCCAGAGACTACGTGAACCATACGCCGGCAGCAGAGATCGCTGCCGCAGAGGCGGCTTACTTTCCCGGGATTGATGTTGATGTGTTAGCGAGCACCATCGGTCAGTATCAGGAGCTGGGCTGCTGGACACCGCACGTCGAGATCACCCGCGCTGCCTATGAAGTGACGCTGGATGTTTTTTCTCACGCGGGGCTGATCCATAAGCGTCATCCGTTTGAAGCGGTGTGTGTATCGCCGCCAGCCATGGGCTAGAGGGACTGCTGGCTAACAGTTGGGATAGGGAGATTTCCGAGCGACGGAAAATTAAGGGAGCAGGAGAATGGCACTGGATTTAGTGATTGAAAATGGCACGGTTATCGATGGGTCGGGCGGCCCCCGGTACCGCGCTGATGTGGGGGTCAAAGCAGGCCGAATTGTCGAGATCGGTCGTATTCGCAGTGCAGCCACAGAGCGAATCGATGCAGAGGGACATATCGTGTCACCTGGGTTCATTGATGGGCATACCCATATGGATGCTCAAGTCGCCTGGGATCAGCTCGGCAGCTGCTCCTGCTGGCACGGCGTTACGAGCGTCGTGATGGGCAACTGTGGTTTTGCCCTGGCACCTTGTCAGCCTGAGGAAAGGGAATGGATTGCCCGTTGCCTAGAAGCAGTGGAAGACATTCCTGTGGACGCCATGATGAATGGAATTGACTGGACCTGGGAGACTTTTCCGGAATACCTTGATCAGGTCGAACAGTTACCGAAGGCAATCAACTACAGCGCTTTTATTGGTCATTCGGCGTTGCGTATGTACGTGATGGGCAAGCGGGCCCTGAGTGAAGTGGCCAACGAGGATGATCTTAGACGAATGGGCGCAGTCGTTGAAGAGGCTTTGCAGGTGGGCGCGGTGGGTTTGTCAACTTCGCGTGCAACCACGCATATCACACCCGATGGTTCGCCCATCGCGAGTCGAATCGCTGACTGGAGTGAGATCGATTATCTGGTGGGTACTCTGGCAAAACGAAACCAGGGCATTTTCCAAATTGGTCCGGACGTTTCAGGCGGTGAGGCGCACCAGACATTCCTCAAACGCTTGCAGAAGGTTGCACTCGATAGCGGTCGACCGATTATGTTCGGTACGCTTTCGACTCGACAGGGAATAGACCCCTATCCATGGCAGGAACAGACGCGTTACATCGACGAAACGGTGGCGGCCGGTGGCCGTATGTACGGGCAAACCACCACACGCCCGATCATCGCGCTCTTTTCTCTCAAGTCGTATCTGCCGTTTGATAACCTGCCGGCTTGGCAGGCGTTGCGTGATCTTCCCATCGATGAGCAACGACGGCGCTTTGCTGACTCGGACATCAGAAGTGCATTAGTAGCCGCTGAGGCAACGATGAAACCTCGTGATGGAGTTTTCCAAGGTGGTGGTGCGGCAACGACTGACCCCAAAAAGCCAGATTACAGTAACTTGTTTGCGTTGCGTGGCGTCGATTGGGATGATCCAACGGTAGAGGAATTGTCCAAACAGGCTGGGCAACATCCAGTGGAGGTGATGCTCGATCTGATGATAGACAATGAGGATCAATTATTTGTGCAACCCTTAGTGAATGAATCGCCAGCCGATGTCCTTGGCATGTTGCAGCACCCGAGAACGCTCGCCACTTTTTCTGACTCTGGTGCCCATGTTTGTCAGGAAATGGGATCTTCGTTACAGACTCACTTATTGAATTATTGGGTCAGACAGAAGCAAGCTTTTTCTCTAGAGCAGGCTGTTCGCATGCTGACTTTCGATAATGCGTCTGCTTTTGAGTTCAACGATCGGGGTTTGTTGCGGCCAGGTTACCGTGCGGACGTGGTGGTTTTCGATGCGGATACGATTCGCCCACGCCTGCCTACGGTCGAAACGGATCTACCAGGCGGGGCTCGTCGGTTGGTGCAAAAAGCAGATGGTATTGCAGCGACAGTCGTTAACGGTGCGGTGACGTTTAGGCACGGTGCCAGCACGGGGGTTTATCCAGGCCAACTCATTCGCGCGAACCAGGGAACGATCTAGTGAACACTACACAACGACGGCTGGAAGGGAAGGTCGCTCTTATCGTTGGCGCCGGACAGACCCCGGGTCCCACGATGGGTAACGGGCGCGCGACCGCATTGCTGTTTGCTCGCGAGGGAGCACAGGTACTCGCGGCTGATAAAAATGTAGCTTCGGCTGAGGAGACGGTGGCGTTGATTCAGAGCGAAGGCGGCTCGGCGGCCGCAGTGGAGACAGATGTCACCGACGAATCGAGCATCCAACGTGCAGTACACGATTGTACGCAGCGTTGGAATCGACTCGACATCCTGCACAACAATGTGGGTATCAGCGTTGCTGGTGGCGATGCCCCGGTGACTGAGATCACGGTCGAGGCGTTCGATCGCATCATGGCGGTTAATCTGCGCAGCGTGGTATTGGCCTGTAAACACGCGTTGCCGATCATGCGTGACCAGGGCAGTGGTGTGATCGTGACTATTTCTTCAATTGCCGCATTAGAAAGTTATCCCTGGGTTGCGTACAAGGCCAGTAAATCGGCATTGCTTGCCTTAACGCAGCAGCTGGCATATCAGAATGCCGAATACGGTGTGCGGGCCAACGTGATATTGCCTGGTTTGATGGATACCCCCATGGCGGTTGATACTCGTGCCCAGGCCTGGGGTCGAACTCGCGAGGACGTGGCCGCTGAGCGTGATGCACGGGTACCGCTTCGAAATAAGATGGGCAGTGCCTGGGATGTGGCCTACGCGGCGTTGTTTCTTGCCTCTGATGAGGCCGGGTTTATCACTGGCGCTGCACTGCCGGTTGACGGTGGCGCGAGTTGTCGCGTCGGTTGAACATCCTCTCGCGAGGACGTTTTCGAGTCAGTAGTAGCTCTAACGTGGCGCTATCGAAGTGCGAGCGGTTGGCACTCGCCAGCGCCAAGATTACGAAGCATTGAGTGGTGAAGTTTGCTGTGAATAGCCGTAGGCTAGGGTCGTCTGGTGCACAGGAGCATTAAGATGAAGATTGCAGAGGTTAAAGCCATACCGCTTGAGATCCCGTTCTCTCATGGTGGTAATGCCGCGGGTTGGACCGGCAGTGCCTGGACGAGCCTTGCCACGACGTTGGTTAAGGTGAGCACGGACACGGGTCTTGTGGGCTATGGCGAGGCGTTCAGTTATAACTGCCAGCGCCCGGTACAAGCGGCCATAGAAGACATGATTGCACCGATTGTCCTCGGGCGCGAGATCACCGAGTTGACTGAATGGATGCAGGACCTGCAGCAGAAGCTGCACCTGTTCGGTCGTTACGGCATTGCGATGTTTGCCATCTCCGGGCTGGACATTGCGCTGTGGGATATAAAGGCCAAGGCCGAGGGCGTTTCATTGTGTACCTTGCTCGGTGGTCCGGAAAAACCGACGGTGTCCGCCTACGCCAGCCTTTTTCGTCACGGCGAACCACAGACGGTGGCCGACCAGTGTCGTGCTGCAGTGGGGGACGGTTATGGCTGGATTAAATTGCACGAAACCGAAGTGTCCGAGGTCAGTGCCGCACGAGAGGCATTAGGTACCGCTGTGCCTATCATGGTGGATACCAACTGCCCGTGGTTGCCGGACGAGGCTCGCGAGAAAGCTGCAGCGTTGAAACCGTATGATCTCCTGTGGTTGGAAGAGCCGATTTTCCCTCCCGAAGACTTTTCCGCATTAGCCAAGCTCCAGGTGGGAGTGGGTATTCCAATTGCTGCTGGGGAAAATGCCTGCACGGTCTTTGAGTTTGAAAAAATGTTTGCAGCCGGTGCGGTGACCTATGCGCAACCCAGCGTGACCAAAGTGGGTGGCATTACCGAGTTATTAAAGGTCATCGACGCAGCCGAGTCAGCCGGTGTTTCCGTCATGCCACATTCACCGTATTTCGGTCCGGGTCTGCTAGCTACGCTGCATGTGATTGCCGCCCGCGCCCCCAATAGCCTGGCCGAGCGTTTTTATGTGCAGCCTGAAGCGTTACTCTACGACGAGTGGTCTCACCCTGAAGCGGGTGTCTTCCAGGTGCCAACGGGACCGGGCCTCGGTGTCGAACCCGATATGAACGTCATCAGCGACTATGGTGTTGGCGAGGTCTAAAAGCGCTTGAGACTAGTCACGGTCCAGCCCGCCAGAAATATTCATCCGCTCGGCCCCGCCGGTAATCAGCGCAACGGGTGCTTGGATGGGTGTTGATGAGGGCATCCTTGTTACTCAAGTGGCCGGCGTTGAGCCCACGGCTGTGCCGTTTCAAATGCGCGCGAAGCCTGCAGCACTTTTTTGTCTTGGCGATGCCCGCCGACGATTTGCAGCCCCACGGGTAAGCCATCGTGGGTGAATCCAGAGGGACAGGTGGCGGCGGGTAGCCAGGTCAGGTTAAAGGGATAGGAAAACCCAGCCCAGCGCAGCCAATCCCAGGGATGTTGCTCCCAGTGTTCAGGAATTAGGCGCTCGACGGGAAAGGCGGCAACGGACAGGCTCGGTGTCAGCAGCAGGTCATAATTCTCAAAAAACTCAAGCACGCGCGCATGGTAATCAAGCCGGCGTTGTTTCATCTGTACGTAATCGCTTGCCAGATGATCGGCGCCATCACGGATGCACAAGACCAACCCCGGATCCATTTTCTCTTTCCACTGTTCAAGATGAGGGCCAAGATTACCGGCGAAGTTCGCTGTCCAGAAGAAATGTTCCATATCGATGGGATCCCCCCAACCGGGATCGACTTCCTGAACATGGGCGCCCAGGCCTTCGAAGGTCTTCGCAGCTTTTGCTACTGATTCGGCCACTTCTTTATCAACCGGCAAGTACCCAAGGTCGGGACTGTACGCAACGCGCCACTCGGCGACTCCGTTGTTTAGGTCAGCCAGATAATCAATATTCCGTTCATCGGCGCTGCTTGGGTCGCAGTTATCGGGCCCTGCCATCACGTTAAGCATCAAGGCCGCATCCGTTACCGTCCGTGTGATGGGTCCGATGTGAGAAATCTGGTCATTATTGCCAACCGGGTAAGAAGGTACTCGACCGTAAGAGGGTTTGAGTCCGTAGACTCCGCAAAAAGCGGCGGGCATGCGAATAGAGCCCGCCCCATCGGACCCTTGGTGCAATGGGCCGATACCCGCAGCTGCGCAGATGGCAGCCCCGGTGCTCGAGCCGCCGGCATTCATACCGTGTTTCCACGGGTTATGTGATACACCGGTCAATGGACTATCGCTGCAGCCTTTCCAGCCGAATTCGGGCACCGTTGTTTTGCCAAGACTGATTGCACCGGCCTCGTTAAGGCGTGTCACGACAACGGCATCAACATCCGGTACTCGGTCGGCAAAAATATGTGAGCCCATCATCGTGCGAACGCCACGGGTAAAGACAAGGTCTTTGATGGTTGTTGGAATACCGTGCAGTGGACCCAGCGGTTGGTTGGTGGCAATTGCCGCTTCAGCGCGTCGCGCCGTATCCATTGCCTGTTCGAGAGTTGGCGTGCAGATTGCGTTCAACGTCGAGTTAAGACTTTCGATTCGGTCGATGGTCGCGCGCATCAGTTCGACCGGAGACAAATCACCGTTCGCGATAAGCACGGCGAGGTCAGTTGCTGAGGTATAGCACAGGTCGGCGTCCGTCATCTTTAATGCTCCATGTCCGGTAACACGACACCGGTCTGTTCTGTGATCAGTCCGTAATGTTCGATTCGGCGATGGCGGGCAAAGTCGAATACGGTTTGTTTTCCGAAGTGGCATTGATCAAGGTTACAGTCGGCAACCGCCAGTTCGTCTTCTAGAGTCACACATTGGGCCGCCACTTCGCCGCTTGGCGCGATGATGGCGCTGCCACCCATCAACTCGTGGCCATCTTCGTTACCCGCTTTGGCTACGCCGACGACCCAGGTACTGTTCTGATAAGCACCCGCCTGCATAGAGAGCAGGTTATGAAACGCACGCACGTGCGGCGCTTCATCTGACTGCGAATTGACCGTTGGGGTGTTGTAACCCAGCACCACCATCTCAACGCCCTGCAAGCCCATCACGCGGAAAGTCTCAGGCCAGCGCCGGTCGTTACAAATACACATGCCGAAGAGGCCATCGAACATTCTCCATACCGGGAAACCGAGGTTGCCAATCTCAAAGTAGCGCTTCTCGAGGTGCTGAAAAGCACGGTCCGAGTCAAATTCGACATGACCTGGGAGATGAATTTTTCGATATTTTCCGACTACGTTGCCAGACTGTTCGACCAGAATGGCAGTGTTGTAGTGATGGGTAATTCCTTCTTCTTTAACTTTCTCTGCATAACCCAGATGAAATCCCATGCCATAGCGCTGTGCTGCATCAAACAGGGGTTGAGTGCTGTTGCTGGGAATTGACGTCTCGAACCATTCGTCGACCTCCGCCTGGTCTTGCATGTAATAGCGCGGGAAAAATGTGGTCAGCGCGAGTTCTGGAAACACGATCAACTGACAGCCTCTGGCATGGGCTTTCTCCATCAGTGCCAGTAGGCGGTTCACCACGCTGACGCGATCTTCAGCTTTCTGGATGGGTCCTAACTGGGCAGCGCCTACGGTAATGGTTCTTGTCATTAGCATGCTCGATTCAGGTTATGATCTGGTGATGTTCTCCCACAGTTTATTACAGTAATGATATGAAGCATTTCGACACAGTGATACGGGGCGGTACGGTGGTTACAGCAGCGGATTCGGCTGAGTGTGACGTGGGCATTATCGACGGGCGTGTCGCCGCCTTAGGGCTAGGCTTCAGCGATGCCGATCGAGTCATCGATGCAACCGGGAAACTCGTGTTGCCGGGGGGTATTGAGGGTCACTGCCACATTGAACAGAAATCGTCTGTTGGTGGCGTGATGAGTGCGGATGACTTTTTTACCGGTACACGTTCGGCGGTTTTTGGTGGAACCACGACAACTCTGTCATTTGCTCAGCAGATCCCCGGAGAGTCCTTGCGTAAAACGGTACAGGATTACCATGAATGTGCTCGCCCCAAAGCCGTCATCGACTATGGATTTCACCTGATTATTTCTGATCCGACTGAGCAGGTCCTGGGTCAGGATCTCCCTGCGTTGGTTGCTGACGGAATGCCTTCCTTTAAGGTGTACATGACCTATGACAGTCTCAAACTGGATGATCGCCAGATGCTTGAGGTGTTGTCGACGGCCAGGCGGTGCGGTGCGATGATGATGATTCATGCCGAGAACCACGATATGATCAAGTGGTTAACGGATCGACTGCTCAGTGGCGGTTATGTCGCGCCAAAGTTTCATGCCATCAGTCATGCCGACATAGCTGAAGGCGAAGCAACGCACCGCGCCATTCGACTGTCGCAGTTAATGGATGTGCCTATCTTGCTGGTGCACGTGTCAGCCGAAGACGCAATGGAAGAGATTCGGCGCGCACAGACGTCGGGTCTTAAGATCTATGGAGAGACCTGTCCACAATATCTGTTTCTGACGCGGTCTGATCTTGATCGCGAAGGGGCGGAAGGGGCCAAGTTTTGCTGCAGTCCGCCGCCGAGAGACAAGGCCAATCACGAGGTTATTTGGCGCGGCATTGCCAATGGCACGTTCCAGATATTCTCCTCGGATCACGCGCCTTATCGTTTTGATCACACTGGAAAACTGGCCGCTGGCCCAAACCCGACTTTTCCACAAGTTGCCAATGGTGTTCCAGGCATTGAGCTGCGCCTACCGCTGCTTTTTTCCGAAGGTGTCGGCAAGGGGCGTATCGATATTCATCGGTTTGTTGCATTGACTGCGACCAATGTGGCCAAGATTTATGGGCTTCACCCGCGCAAAGGCACGATTGCGGTGGGGTCGGATGCCGATATCGCGATCTGGGACCCAGACAAAGAACTCACGGTGACCTGGGATCTTCTGCACGATAATGTGGGGTATACCCCTTACGAAGGTCAGACGATTAAAGGTTGGCCGGTGATGGTTTTAAGTCGCGGGAATGTCGTAGTTGAAGATGGTGATCTGAAGGTAGATCGCGGTAGTGGCCAGTTTGTCAGTCGCAGCCTTTCACAGGCGGCACTGCCGTTAGGAAGACTGGTGCCTGAGATGGATCCTGCCAGAAATTTCGGCGCGGAGATGCTGCCTTGAGCGGTGGTTGAAAGTTGAAGTCATGACAACGGTAGAAGGCGAAGGCGAGTGCGACGGTCGAATTGTTGTTATTAATCCGAATTCATCAGTCGCAGTGACGCAGGCAATGGACAGCGCGCTCGACTCGTTACGATTCCAGGGAGGCCCTGGCATTGATTGTGTGACAATGTCGGAGGGTCCCCCGGGGATCGAAACGCAGGAACATGTTGACGCTGCCGTGGTGCCTATCTGTCAGTTCGTGAAGGATCAGGCTGATTGTGCCGATGCTTTTGTCATTGCCTGTTTTAGCGATCCTGGATTATCACCTGCTCGCGAGATCGCCGGCGTGCCGGTATTTGGCATTGCCGAAAGCGCCTTTGCTATGGCATTGAATTATGGCCAGCGTTTTGGAGTGATTGCAATCCTGCCGGCCTCTGTGATACGCCAGGAGCGTTACGTCACACAACTGGGTCTTGTGCAGCGCTATGCGGCTAGCCAGGCGGTAGGACTCGGGGTTACCGAACTCGAAGGTCCCTCTACCGGTGCGCGCCTTGAAGCGGTAGGACGTGAACTTGTTGAAACGAAGGGCGCCGATGTGTTGATTCTCGGTTGTGCAGGAATGGCACGCCACCGTGAGAACATCGAGCGCACGTTGGGTGTGCCGGTCATTGATCCTGCCCAGGCGGCGGTGGTGCAGGCGATCGCTGCTGTGCGACTGAAGCTGACAACGAGATTAACCTCCTGAACCCACCGCTTAGCTCGTTGTAGCGGTTGACTCGTTCTAACTGGCGGCGACGTAACCCCCGTCGGCTACCAGGGTATGACCAGTGACGTTGTCAGAAAGATTCGACGCAAGGACCAATGCCAGTCGGGCCATTTCCCCGGCGATGCCAAAACGTTGCATAGGTATTTTGTCTAAGCGCTGGGCTCGCCCTTCGAGTGTATCGATAATCTCTTTGATCATGGGCGTTTCGGTCGGACCCGGTGCAAGCGCCACCACTCGCACACCATAGCGCGCCCATTCTGCGGCCGCAGTGCGTGTGAATTGCACCAAACCGGCTTTGGTCGTGGAATACACGCTGCGGTCCATGGCCCCGGTGAAGGCCAATTGCGAGGCGGTGTTGACAATGACACCACGGCCACGGGCAATCATGCCTTTGGCGAGTGCGTTTGCCAGCAGGATCGGGCCGGTTAGGTTAATGGCGATCAGTTGGGTGATTTCTTCGGTGCTTTGTTCTTGAAGTGGGCTCATGGCTAGAATGCCTGCGTTATTCAGAAGAATATCGATCGGTCCCGCCTCTACTGCCAGTTGCTCCACTTCTTCGGGAATGGACTGATCATAGCCGAGACAGGGAGGATTCCCACCGACTGATGTTGCCAGTTCATCGAGGCCCGTTTGGTTTCGATCGGCGAGAACCAAAGTCGCGCCGTGGGCAGAAAAACTACGAGCCATAGCACTGCCGATACCACCTGCGGCACCGGTGATCAGAACTCGGCGATCGGTCATATCAAAAACGTTCAGGTCTATACCGTCAGTCATTATGTTGGCGCTCCCATGAAGTGGTCAGTCGATTATAGGCAGTACATGCACGCATAATTGTTATCGGTTAGCGCTTAACGCAGAAAACAACATTAAATAGGGGGGTTAATAGATCATGGCAATTTACGAACTCAGGACATATACCTTTCAGGTCGGAAAATTAGATCAGGCTAAGACGCTTTACGTAGAAAAAGGATGGCCGGCATTAAAAAAATATCAGGACAAGTTGGTCGGTTATTTTGTCTCTGATGTCGGACCGCTCAACCAGTTGGTCCATCTGTGGCGTTTTAAAGACGACGCGGATCGCCGATTGCATTGGGACACTCTTTTTGGAGATAGCGATTTCATGGAGTTCGCAAGTCAATTGCGTACACTCGAGGTAAGTCAGGAGAATCGATTACTGACCAGCGCCCCGTGGGGGCCTGCGCCGTGAAGCGGCGAAACGTGTTTGATCTAGAGGGGGCACGCGCATGCGGCTGAAAGAGAAAAATGTCGTTGTCACTGGGGCCGGGCAGGGGATGGGTCGAAATATCAGTCTGCGTTTTGCTAATGAGGGGGCGAATCTTGTACTAGCTGGGCGTCAAACAGAGCCACTTGAGAGTCTCGTCGATGAAATTCAGAACCTCGGGAGACGCGCGCTGGCTGTTCCGACGGATGTCTCCGAAGAAGGTGCTGTAGAAATGCTAATCAGCGAGGCAGGTGCATTCTTCGATGATCGTATTGATATTCTCATGTTGGCCGCTGGAATCACTGGGCCGCTGGAGACGCCAGTGTGGAAACTGGCTGTCGATGACTTCGAAGAAATCCTTGCAGTGAATCTTCGAGGAATGTTTTTGCCGATCAAGCATGTGTTGCCCCGTATGATAAAAAGACGTAGCGGAAAGATCGTGACCATTGGTGGAGTAGCCGGTATCCGTGGTTATCGCATGCGTACCGGTTATAGCGCCTCGAAATGGGGAATCCGCGGCTTGGTTCGTACGGTTGCCCTTGAAGTGGGTCCTCACAATATCAACGTGAATAATATTTGTCCGGGCCTGACCGAAACTCCACGAATGCAAAAACTGTTGGCGGGTAAGGCGGCCGCTCGCGGGTGGAGCGAAAAGGATATCTACCAAGAGTACGTTCAGGAAATGTCATTGGGGCGGATTAGTCAGCCACAGGATATTGCTGACGCGGCGTTATTTCTCGCGAGTGACGAGAGCCGTAATATCACCGGCCAGGACCTGATTGTCGATGGGGGTTGGAAGCTGTGATCCATCTCGCTGCACACTGAATCTATTGATGTTTCATATAGACATTCCACTGATCGCAGCATAGAGCATTTGCGCAGCGAGCGCCGTCAATACCCACTGCATAATGCGACGGAAAAGATGTTCGTTCAGTTTGTTAAGCACGCGACGCCCAATCCAGGTGCCGATGACTCCGCTGAGTAGGAGTCCGATAAGAAGCGGGAGGTAGATTGCTCCGCTGAAGCCGGCCAGCCCAAAGAAAATGACTTTCAGGACGTGCTGAAACGTCATCAATGTGGCGTGTGTAGCAACCACTTGTTGGCGTTTGTCAAAGGCCGCCTTCACAAAGGGAGCGACCAGTGGTCCAGTTCCACCGACGAACATCGTGGCGAAGCCGCTGCCGGTGCCACAACCAAAGAATTTCCAGTTGCCGGGGCGGTTGCTGCGAAACCCTGGAACCCAGGTCGCGTAGAGCACAAACAATGCAAGGATCAACTGTAGCAACCAGACCTCGAGCGAGATAGCGAGGTTGCCACCGACCCACACACCCAAACCCGTGCCCGCGACAAACGGTAACAAGATGTGCAGGCGTATGTGGGGCCGTAACAGCAAGGCACGAAAACCGTTGGAACTTGCTTGCACCACACCGTGGATGGGCAGCAGTACGGTGGGTGGGAGCACCAACGCCATCACAGCGAGAGTCAGTACGCCTCCACCAAGTCCTATTGACGCGGACACCAGGCTGCCTGCAAGAGCCGCCATACACAGGCTGGCGTAAGCTGCCAGCGAAAGATCCGTCCCGTGGACGAGCAAGTCCAGCGCCATGACCAGTTGATCAGGCACTGCGCTTATTCAGAGTAGGTTGTGGTGATGTGGCGGTGCGATCATCGTCTGGTTCAAAGCATTTGTCCTCCATCGACGGCAATTGTCTGCCCGGTGATCCAGCGGCCAGCGTCGGATCCCAGAAAGACCGCAAGTTCTGCTACTTCCTGGGGTGTGCCAAATCGGCCAGAGGGAATACCGGCCAAAATACTGTCATATAGAGGACGATTTTCTCGTTCAGCCTGGGCCCATAGCCCGCCTTCGAAATAGATCGACCCAGGCGCGATCGCGTTGACACGAATTCCACGGGGGGCGAGATCGATTGCTTGAGTTTTGGTGTACTGATTCAATGCGGCCTTGATGGCACCGTAAGGTGGAGTGCGCTGGCTGTGGGTAAGGCTGGAGATTGACGAAACATGGATAATTGCGCCACCGCCTGCTTTTTCGATCTGTGGCGCAGCGTGCCAGGACCCCCGAACCGATGCCATGAGGTCGACGTCGATAGATTTTTGCCATCCTTCTTCATCGTCACCTCGACCGAACCCGGAAGGATTGTTGACCAGTACGTTGAGTGTTCCCAGTGCTTCACAGGCGGCTGATAGATAGTGTTCGAGTGCATCTGCATCAGAGACGTCGCAGCTTTGGGTGTGCACGGTCGACCCGTGGGCACTTAATTGGACTCTGGCGGCTTCGAGTGCTATCGGGTCACGCGCACAAATTGAAACGTTCGCTCCTTCCGCCGCAAAGCCTTCTGCAATTGACAGGCCGATTCCGCGGCTGCCGCCGGTGACGATCACACCTTTACCTTTTAGTTTTAGTTGCACGCAAAGCTCCCCGTCCGGTTTTTACTTCGACAAATAATGAATGTAACGTAAACGTCGGTACCAGTTTAGGCGATGCCCAATGCGGTAGCGAGGCTGGGAAAATCGTCGACGATGATGTCGTGATGCGCATTCGGAGTCGGGTCAGGCGGTGTTTCAGAACCCCACTCCTTGGGGCGACGGACAAATGCTGTTTTGAATCCAACGGCCTTGGCGGCATCCAGGTCGAAGTTATGACAGGCGATCATGCAGCATTCAGCAGGTTGTAATTGCAGATAATGCGCTGCCGTTTGGTACGCTTCTGGCAGTACTTTGTATTTTCCTATTCCCTCACAAGAGATCACAGCGTCCCAGCTCAGTCCGTTTTCTCGGGCCGTGTCAATAATGATGCGATAACTTAAGATGGTGAAAGACGCACAGATAAACTTTTGTTTGAGTTTTGGGAGTATGGCGGGAAAATCGGGCCATACTTTGAGATGATGGGTCGCTTCCCACCAGATTGCCCGGCGTTCATCAGCATTCATCTGTGATAAGCCTTGTTCGTTGAGTATCTCATCCAGTGCCATGCGATGGGCATCATCGAAATTGTATTCCGGTGCTTTATGCTGGCCCAGATTCAGCATTTTTTTGAGTGAACGACGGCGCATTTCGTTGGCAAGCTGCCCCCAGTCTTTTTCAAGGCCACGGTGCGCGCCAGCGGAACGCAGTGCGGAAGAAAAGCCCGTGTGCCAGTCGAGAATCGTGCCTCCAGTGTCAAAAGTAAGGGCTTTAACATCAGCTAGGCTCATGGGATTAATCTCCTGGTTAGCGGACCGTGATGACGGGAATTGCGGTGAGTGTAGTTGGAGGCACCATCCATCGCACCATCGGCGGTGCGCTTCTCTGACCATTGATTGGCGGCCTGCCGCTATAGTGGCCACTAAATAATACATACGGTTAGGTTGGATAAGTCCCTGTCGAATAAGACGCAATCGGGAAAAACAGGTGAATGCGTGCCACAGCAGCATAAAATTGATCGGGCTAGAGTGCGGTTGGGTTTCGTTTTCGCGATCGTGTCGACGCTGGGGCTGGGTCTTGCGATCGCCGTATCCCGGTTTGCTTATGATGGGGGGTCAAATGGACTGACTGTGTCGGCGTGTCGTAGTGTGCTCATGTTGGTTGCCGTGGGACTATTTTGTATGGCAACGGGCCGCCGGCTTTGGATCACGCGTAAGGATTTCGGGCAGACAGTCGGTCTGGGTGTGTTGATGGGCGCGGGTTTCTACGGCAATGTCGGAGCGGTTCAGTACATACCCATCAGCCTTGCCGCCATCTTGTTTTTTTTGTTTCCACCGTTAATCGGTTTGATTCACGTCATTTTTCTAAGAGAGCGGCCGGGCTGGATTCGATCCATAGCGATATTGCTGGCGTTTCTCGGCGTTGTCATGATGATCGGTGTTGTTGCTGTGCAACCGGACTGGCGCGGCGTGGTTCTAAGTCTTGGGGCTGCGGTTGCTGTTGCATGGAATGCGGTTTGGATCCAACGCCGAGTTCCCCATGTGGATCCAGTGGTACTGGTTTTTCACATGGGAGTTGTGGCTGCGGTGATGCTTTCTTGTCTCGCACTTGTGGGAGGACAAGTACAGTGGCCGCATAACTTCAGCGGCTGGTTGGGTTTGGCCGCTGTGGGGGTGCTGCAGTCGGCCTGTTTGCCAATCTGGTATCTGGCACTGGCAAGAATCGGTGCACTACAGGCGGGTATGCTGACGAACTTGCAGCCGATCGTTACCATGACAGCGGCTTATCTATTGTTCAATGAAATCATGCGCATTCCCCAGTTCGTCGGGGCCGGCATGATTCTGATTGCTGTTTTTGTTATGCAGAATCCTTTCACATGGGGTGCATTCGGCAGAAAAACTGATCAGTGAGTCAGTGCGAACCCGATTAGGCGTTGATTGAAGTTTTCGTGATGGGTGTCCACTGACGATAACGGGCAGACTCAAACAGAGCATCGATGACCGCCATATTTGCTGCGGCATTTTCCAGGGGCCAGGTAGCAACCGAGCGGTCTTGGATCGCGAGAGAAAATCGATCCGCCTGGAGTGTGTATTGATTGATCGGATCGAATGCGATCTCTTGGCAGTGAAAATTTCCTACGCTGGAAGCGTCGCCGATATAGATATGGCAGCGGGTAGGTTGTGGATGGGCAAAAGGAAACTCAACGCGGATCCACCCACGATCACCGAGAACATGGACGTGCTGGTAGGTGGTGGATTCTGTTGCCACCGTCAGTGTGGCGTGGCCGGTGGGGAAGTCGAGAATCGCACTCGCGAGAACATCGACGCCGGTATTTTCATCACGAACCAGGGTGGCCAGTACCCCGTTGGGTTCGTCCCCGAATATCAATCGCGCGATAGCAATGGAGTAACTGCCGATGTCGTATACGGCACCGCCCCCCATTTCCGGTTTGTAGCGATAGTCGTTTCTGTTTTTTTCGCGGTACGCATACGCCAGTTGTATTGATTGCGGTGTGCCGATCGTATTGGCCGCTATGAGTTCGAGAATCGAAGACCACTGTGGGTGATTGCGAATCATGACAGCTTCTTCGATGTGAAGGCCGGTTTCATCTCGCACGTGTATCAACTCGTGGACCTCGGCCTGGTTCATCGCGATGGGTTTTTCACACAATACATGTTTGCCGGCGCGTAGCGCGCGCGCACTCCATTCAAGGTGAAGATGATTGGGTAGTGGGTTGTAAACGACGTCGATGTCCGGATCATCGAGTAGTGCCGCATAGCTGCCATAAGCATGGGCTATCCCATGCTGGGCTGCCGCCTCTTGTGCTTTTTCCAACACTCGTGAGGCGATGGCGGTTACCACGCTGTGTTCGCATGATTGCATTGCCGGGATGACACGAGTCAGTGCAATCTCAGCTGTGCCCAGGATGCCCCAACGGACTGGATTCATTACGCGGTTTTGTCAGTGAGGCGCCCAGAATAAAGCCCGGCTAACCGATGTTTAGTACAGACGATTACGCAGAGAATCCTGGACATGCCGCTCCGTTTCGATCGCATCTAAGCCAGAAATCTGGTCAGACAACATCTGGCCCAGAGTGGGAAAGTCGGATCGGTCGATGTGCAGCGAGCTATTCCATAAGGCTGAACGGACCAGCGCTTTGGCGCAGTGGAGGAAAGCTTCGCTGACTGTGACAACAATCACACTGACCGGGAGACGGTCGCGCACTTTGAATCGCTCCAGCAGGCTTGGATCAGTCGATATTTCGGCAGTGCCATTTACCCGTAGAGTCTCATTGACCCCGGGCACTAGGAACAGTAGGCCCACCCCCGGATTGGTGACAATGTTCTGCAAGGAATCTACTCGCTTGTTTCCCACTCGATCGGGAATCATGATGGTGTGCGAATCACGCACCTGAACAAATCCTGCTCGATCTCCCCGTGGGGATGCGTCCATGTTTCCAGAGGGGCCTACGCTTGACAGGATCAGGAACGGGGAGTGTGTAATGAAGCGACAACAGTGTTCATCAAGCTGCGCAATCACCTTGTCCCGTGCGATGGTGCTGGGTGTGCCGTAATGCGCTCGCAGGGCCTCAACACTGCTGATGACATGATCGGTCGAGTGCTCACTCATAACTATGGTCCATGGTGATTCAGAACGATGGGCCATAATAAGACACCAGCGGTCAATGCGGAAGTGGGGGGTTAACCGGTGAAAGCGTCACGGTACTGGGACGAGGGAGATGTGTACCAGCGTATCGTCGGCGCGCTTCAGGCCAGTGGCAAATCGATTGATCGTCTGACGGTGGAAGATCTCGCACCGGTCGACCATTTTCATGCACGGGGTTTTCGCGCGACCCAGGCACTGGCTGACCGCCTGCCTATTGCCGCAGGTCAGCGTCTTCTCGATATTGGTTGCGGGGTGGGTGGGCCGGCGCGTTACCTTGCCAAACGCTTTGGCTGTGAGGTTGATGGCATCGATATCACACCCGCATTTGTCGATGCCGCGATCCGTTTGACCGCTGACCTTGGTTTGAGTGACGTCGTGCGCATACGGCACGGTGACGGCGCGGTTTTACCCTACGCCGATGCGCTGTTTGATGGCGCCATCGGTTTGCATGTCACTATGAACATAGCTGATCGACCGGGATTTTTTCGAGAAGCTCATCGAGTTCTCAAACCTGGGGCGTTCTTGGCCATCACCGAGCATGGTCTTGGAGATGCGGGGGACGTACGCTATCCCGTGCCTTGGTCACGTGATGGGATGGGGAGTTATTTATTGCGAGCCGATGAAACACGTAAGCACCTGCTGGCAGCGGGTTTTGTAAATATCAAAATCGATGATCGTTCGGCGGAGTACGGTGCCGCCTACCAGAAGGTCATGCAACTGATCGAGGAAGATCGACTTCCGCCGTTAGGCGTGCACTTGCTTATCGGTGAGGATGCAGCGGCCATGACAGAGAATTCCGCGAGAAACATCAAGGAAAAAAGAACGTCGCCGCACGAGATTGTCTGCACTAAGCCCTCTGTAGGTGACTGACTGAAACATTCTACAATGGGATCAACGTTGTGCGTTTCGAAGCAGGGATAGGCCGCTGATCGCAATCAGGATGGCACCGCCGATGACCCACGGGCTTGGCACATCGCCCCAAACAACGAGGCCCAGCAGCACACCCCAGATCAGTCCGGTGTATTTGTAAGGTGCGACCGCTGAAGCTTCGCCAAGCCGCAGGGCTTCAATAATCAGGAAATGGGCGCCGCCATTTAGAATGCCGTTGATCAGCAACAATGCCCAACCGACAGCCTGCACTTTAATCCACCCGAGCCACGGCGCCGCAGCCAAAGCGATAATGATCACGAATACACTGGAACAGAACAGTATCGACAAGGAACTCTCAGTGGTCGATATCCGCCGAGTGACAATGTCTCTCAAGGCGCTTGAAAACGCAGCGGCAATGGCTATCAATGAAGCGATGCCCATCGTAGTTGGATCCGGCCGTACGATCACTAATACACCGAGGAAACCGATGGTAATGATAAGCCAGCGGCTGGTGCTGACCCGTTCGCCGAGAAGCAGCGGTGCCAGTGCAGCCACGAAAAGTGGACTCGAAAAAACGATGGAGACCATCTGCGCAAGCGGAAGCAGTGATAAGCCGGTGGTGATTAGGAGCGTGGTCGATAAGAACAAAACGGCACGCAGGAGTTGGGGAGCGACTCGTGTGGGTAATAAGGTTCGATAACCTCCGTAACGGGGCGCGAGGAGTGCGATGGGTACAAGCACAAACAAAGTGCGCAGGCACCATACTTGTGATACGGGGTATTCTTGGGTCAACCACTTGGTAACGGCATCACTGGCAGTCAATAGGGCACTGCCAAGGATCATACAGGTGATGCCGCGCGCAGTATTAGAGAGATTATGGTTCAATCTGGTTGTAGTTTGACCAGAGTACGCGCTAACTCAGGAGAGGAATCCCGATGAACAATCAAACAGCATTAATCGCCGAGTATCGCATGGTGTCGACTGCGAATGTCTCTGATGGTCTGGATCGCCTCCAGCTGAATGGCACACCCCATGGTATCGGACCGTTGTGGGATGCCTGTGGCAAGATTGTTGGTCCGGCTTGCACGCTAAAGTTGGTCTCATTGGACGAAGCTGAGGAATCACCCGTCTTGGGGACACTGCGAGCGATTAAGCAGGGTCGAGCGGGGGATATTCTGGTCATTGATCATGGCGGCAGGATGGACATTAACTCTTATGGTGGGGTTGCCGGATTTACAACGCGTCATCAGGGTTTGATCGGCTGTGTTATCGATGGAGTGACTCGAGACATTGATGAATACAAAGATTTGAATCTTCCCGTTTATGGTCGCGGTTTCATCCAGCAGTCCATTCGAAATCGTTGCGCGTGTGCCGGCTACCAAATTGACATACAACTTGGAGGGATTCCTGTAAAACCCGGTGATCTGATTGTTGCCGATGACAATGGTATTTGTGTCGTCCCGAGAGACAGGATGGAAGAAGTCCTCGGTTTTGCGCAGTTCTTCAAGTCAGTTGAAGAAAGGATTATAGAGGCGGTCCGGACTGGTGTTGATCCCGTTATAGCTCATGAAAAGGTTCGTTATGACATGATGACCAAAGCTGGTTACGAACCGAACTGATGAAAGTATTAGATCCGGTCAGATCCCGGCCCACGGCGAAGTATTGGTGTCGCGCCTTCGGGGAGGATGCTGAGCATATCCGGATCCGGCATTGTCGCATCCATAAAGTGCATGGCGAGTCCACGGCGAGGTCCATCCGATTCGTTCTTGAGGGATCGGTGTGGCATTAGGCAATGATGAATGGCAAAACTGCCGCTCTTTACCTCGGCCGGTACTGCATCGGCATCGTCTATCTCGGGAATCGCGAGATAGAAGCCTTTCTTTTCTGACGTATCCCACAGTTGCTCGTGGCGTAGCAACTGGTGGTGATGGCCCGGGAGGTACCACATGCAGCCGTTTTCGACTGTTGCATCGTCAATGGCTAGCCACACAGATATGGTGCGGTTCTCCGCAACTTTGAAATAATCATTGTCTTGATGCCATCTGATTTGACCACCGGTGCGGGCGGGCTTGTATACGCCCTGATAGTGGATTAACCGAATGTCTGGGCCTATCAAGCTTTCAACCATGTCAAGCAATCGTGAATCATTGATCAGCATACGAAAAACCGGGTGTCGCAAATGCGCTGTGCGAATTTGGTAAACCTGGAAGTCCTCGTCGCGATCCGATCCAGACTGGACGTTCTCAAGCGCGCGGTCTTGCTTCAATCGTTCGAGCGTCTCCATGTAACACACGCGAAGGTGTTGGATCTCAGCTTGATCGAGGAAACCATCAGCGAGGAGAAAGCCGTCCTCTGAAAAGGAGTCAATTTGTTGCCGATCGAGTCTCAACAGTGTGCACCTTGGCTTTTACACCGAATTTTTGATCTTTTCTTGTTCGATGATAAAACTGTTAAGTAGTGTACGGTAAGCAGGACTTAATGCGCTACGACAGGAGAGCGATATGGATTGCTACGAGGTAATGAGAACCACGTTTTCCGCCAGGGAGTTCACCGGCGAGTCGCTGCCCAATACTGTTCTTTACGAGATTCTTGATCACGCCCGATTTGCGCCGAGCGGGGGTAATCGGCAGGGTGGACGAGTGATCATCGTTCGCAATCAAGCAACCAAAGACGAAATGGCCCGCTTGGCGGAGCCGGCTTCTAAACGCTATGCCGCCCAGGTTGCCGCTGGTGAGAGTCCATGGAATGCGGTCATACCAAGTGGTGTCAGTGATGAAACGATTGAGCAAACGCCGGTTCCGGCATTACTGACCGAACCGCTGCGCCGCGCTGATGTGCTGCTGATTTTTGTTGTCGACTTACGCGTTGTGGCAGCGACTGATCAATCGCTCGGACGTGTGGGGATTGTTGGGGGCGCATCGATCTACCCGCTGGTTTGGAATACTCTGTTGGCTGCCCGGCGCGCTGGGTTTGGCGGCACCTTGACCACCATCAGTGTGGCGAGTGAACCACAGGTAAAAGCACTACTGGACATCCCCTCGTCTTTTGCGATTGCCGCGGTTCTTCCGCTCGGCCGCCCGGTCAAACAATTAACGCGTCTGCGACGACTCCCAGTGGAGGACTTTACCTTTACGGAGTGCTTTGGCGGCGAATGTTTGAGCCCCAATGAATCGATCCGCTGCAAACCCGAGGGAAAGGAATGATGACGGTGACTAGCGACTTTGATAGTTCTGCTGTGATGCGAGGGTTTCCGCCCTCACGCATGCAGCGGGTAACGCTCGAGAATTGGCGAACGGTGCCGTTCAGTCACTGGGCATTTCGCAATATCCGCCAGTTATTGCCGACCGCACAGGTCAGTCGCGCGGTATCGGCGGGAGACGAATTGGCTGCGCGGCCGATTGACCTTGGACGCGTCTCTTTCGAAGGTGTCGACGGTCAGGAGACGTGCCTGGATGATTTTCTCCAAGACAGTCATACCAATGGTTTTGCGGTACTGCACGACAATGATCTTGTTTTCGAACACTATGCGCACGGATTGACTCCGGACAGCGCGCACATCCTTTTCTCGGTGACCAAGTCGGTGACGGCGACACTGATTGGCATTCTCACTGAGCGGGGCCTGCTTGATCCTGATGCACGAGTCTGCCAATACCTTCCCGAGGTAGCGACATCTGCCTATGCTGATGCCCGCGTGAGACACCTACTTGATATGACGGTAGGGGTCCAATTCAACGAGGACTATGAGAACGAAACGGGAGATTTTGCACGTTACCGTTTGGCTACCGGCTGGTTGCCATCGTTGGATCCAGCAGCGGCAGACAATCTGCGCGATTTTCTTCTCACGTTACAAAAGGATGGCGAGCACGGAGAAGTTTTTCATTATGTTTCTCCAAATACAGATCTTCTGGGCTGGTTGATCGAGCGTGTAACCGGGGTTGCGTATGCTGAGGTCCTGAGTCGCGAGCTGTGGCAGCCGATGGGTGCATGGCACGACGCGTACATTAATGTCGATCGTATCTGTGCACCCCGATCCGCCGGTGGGTTGTGTATGACGCTACGTGATTTAGTCAGATTTGGTCGACTGCATTTGCCAGTTGGCTCAGGCAGAAACACTACCCTTGTACCGCAGCAGTGGCTGCAGGGGATGCGAGGCAATAGCGATTCGGTCGCGTGGGATCACGGAAACACTTGGGATCGAAGAAGCTTTGCCGATTTCATGCCTGGCTGGCGGTATCGT
>JYMV01048523.1_pt1 | contig 24614 bp, 26 predicted proteins | sample 338911 | NCBI WGS metagenome assembly JYMV01 (sample SAMN03354496, study PRJNA234377) | hydrothermal vent metagenome | biome: Deep sea; feature: Hydrothermal plumes at the Eastern Lau Spreading Center, Western Pacific Ocean; material: Seawater | place: Tonga | collected 2009 | depth 2000 m m
TTAAAGCTAAGGCGAAAAAGAAACCTAAGAAGAAAGTTCCTACAAAGGTGGCTACCAAGGAGCCCTCTTTTAAAAGCAAAGCACCTGCGGAAGAAGATGGTTCTGGGAAGGTTATTCCTAAAGGTCGCTTGATGGATTCGCCAGTTAAAGCAAAAATGGCTGGTCCTCGAGTGATTAGAATTGAAAAACCAGAACCAGAAGCAAAACCGCGTCAACCAAGACGACGACCTGGTCCAGCACCTCAAGGTGGTTCAGGTGTGCGAACGCCACAACAAGTGCCACCACCACAAGACGAATCAGGCCGTGGTTCAAGGCGAAATAAACGCCGTGATACTGTCGCGCCTCGTCAAAATGAAAGAGGGTCTCGAAGCCAAAATCCTACTCAGGATAAGGGTGAAGCAAATTGGCGTAAACAAGATCTGCTCGAACGAGAAAACCGTCTACGAAGAAGCGGCGGTTTTTTCCGACAAGCTCGTAGGGATAGCCAGAAACGAGACGGAAAATCCATTGTTCGTGCTAAAACGTTAAAACAAACTGGTGGCAAAGTTGTAATTTCAGAACCAATTTCAATTAAAGAATTATCATCAGCAACTGGTATTAAGGCAAATGAAATTTTGCGAAAACTCGATATATCTGGCGTGATACTTACAGTGAATGACAACATTGAAACTGAGCAAGCGATGGAAATGATGATGGAATGGGGAATTGAACTTGAAGTAACAGAACAACAATCTGCGGAAGCTATGATTGTTGAATCATTCACTTCTCGTGAAATGGTAAATGAACAATCACGTTCACCCGTTGTCACTATTCTTGGTCACGTTGACCACGGTAAAACCTCACTTCTCGATAAAATTCGTAAAGCGAATGTTGCAGATGGCGAAGCAGGTGGAATTACACAAGCAACTAGTGCTTTTTGCGTTCCAGTAAAAGCGGGCGAAACAGAACGTCTTGTTACATTTATTGACACTCCTGGTCACGAGGCATTTACTGAAATGCGTTCTCGTGGAGCTAAAGTCACAGACATTGTTGTATTAGTTGTTGCAGCAGATGATGGTGTTATGCCACAAACAATTGAATCTATAAATCACGCAAAGAGCGCTGGAGTTCCAATTGTTGTTGCTTTAAATAAAATTGATAAAGAACAAGCAACGGATGATAATATTCAACGAATTCTTGGTCAGTTAGCTGAACATGATTTGAACTCTGTCGATTGGGGCGGCACAACTGAAGTAATTCGAACAAGTGCGATAAAAGAAACAGGCATTCAAGATCTTTTAGAAATTCTTGATTACCAAGCCGAGCTACTCGAGTTAAAAGCAGATTTTGGTGGTGCAGCAGAAGGCTCAGTCATCGAAGCACATATTGCTGATGGTCGTGGACCTGTTGCGAATATTCTTGTTCAACAAGGTAAATTGAAAAAGGGCGACTTCGTTGTTGCTGGCAAAGGGTACGGACGAATTCGTGCGCTCATAGATGAGAACGGCAAACAGGTAAACGAAGCTGGTCCATCTACACCACTAGCGATATTGGGATTGAATGAAGTTCCTGATGCAGGTGATAAAATTTACGTTGTTAAATCCTTGAAGGAAGCAGAATCAGCCGCCAAGGAACGCACGCAACAAGTAAGAGAAGCGGCACTTTATCGCGAGAAAGTTACGCTAGATAATATTTTCGATCAAATGAAAACTGCAGACATTCGCGAACTGCCAGTTATCGTGAAGGGCGACGTTCAAGGTTCTATCGAAACGCTTCGTTCGACTATTGGAAAAATCGGAAATGATGAAGCCAAAATTGCAATTAAGCACTCTGCTGTTGGTGGAATAAACGAATCTGATGTGAATCTAGCTGAAGCATGTAGCGGAATTATTGTCGGTTTTAACGTTACAAGTTCCGCTAAGGCACGTCGCCTTGCGGAGGAAAAAGGTGTAGAAATTCGCTATTATGAAGTCATCTACAACTTGATTGATGATCTTAAGAGTGCTCTTGAAGGCCTACTTGATCCAGAAATCAAACTTGAAGTACTCGGACACGCTGAAGTCCGCGAAGTATTTACAGTATCGAAAATCGGCATGATTGCTGGTTGTTATGTGACAGATGGCATGATTGAACGAAATGCACAAATACGTGTAACTCGTGATGGAATTGTTGTTGAATCTGACCGCAAACTTACGCAACTTAAACGCTTTAAAGACGATGCTAAAGAAGTTAAATCTGGCCAAGAATGTGGCATGAAAATTGAAGCATACGACGACATTAAAGTTGGTGATGTAATCGAATGTTATAAATCACTTGAGGTTAAGCGTACGCTTTAATGTAGTGCTATGACACAGAGAACTGAACAAGTAGCATCAACATTAAAACGCGCAGTGCAAGAAGTATTGTCTCGCGGGATTGCAGATCCACGCGTGCACGGGTTAATAACAATTACTCGAGTAGAGGTTTCACCAGACCTCGCAAATGCAACAGTGTATTGCACGGTTACTCCACATAAACATGAAGAGTTATCATTGCACGGTTTACAATCGGCTTCAAGGTGGATTAGAAGGCAGGTGGCGGACAAGGTTCGCTTTCGTCGAATGCCACAATTTAGATTTAGAATTGATGAGCAATTGCTCAAACAACAAGAAGTCCTCGCAAGTATCGCAGAGGCAACTCGAGAAGATGAGCGCAGAGCAAATCTAAAAAACAAGAAGGAAAATTGAGTGAAAAACGCTACTGAATTTGCAAAGAAATTTAAAACGTTCCGGAAAAAATTGCCTAAAGAGGAAGTGGTTTACAGGAACCACGGTCCAATTGGCGAAGTGATTTATTCTCACCTGCTCTGGAACGCTACAGCAAAACAAGCAAATACTGCATACGAAAAATTGATGCATGCCGCAGTTGACATGAATGATTTACGAATGAACCATGTTTTCGAGATAGTGGAAATCATTGGTGTGTCCTACCCGCAAGCGGAAGAACGTGCAAAGCGATTGAAGTCAGTCTTGAACGCAATATATAAGCGCGAGCACAATGTGACTCTTGACAGTTTAGAAGGCGTTGGCAAACGAGATGTTCGAGAATATTTTGAAACACTAAATGGAATAACTCCATTTGTGTGCAACCGCGTTATTTCAATGAGTTTTGAAGTTGCTGCAGTGCCAGTAGATGACAGAACACTTGATGCTTTAATTGCAAATAATATTGTTCATGAAGAAGTAGATGTTGTTGAAACATCTGCATGGATTGGAAGGCAAGTAAAAGCGACAGAAGTTTTAGAAGTGCACGCTTGTTTGCAAGCTTGGGTTGAAGTGCAACCAACTCGTAAACCAGTTGTCAAGAAAGCACCGGCTAAAAAGAAGGCGGCTAAAAAGGTAACCAAAAAGAAAGTTGCAAAGAAAGTCGCTAAAAAGGTAACCAAAAAGAAGGTTGCCAAGAAAGTCTCTAAAAAAGCATCCAAAAAGAAAGTTGCCAAGAAAGTTGCCAAAAAAGCACCCAAAAAGAAAGTTGCTAAAAAGGTAGCCAAGAAAAAAGTGGCCAAGAAAACAACAACTAAGAAGAAAACCAAGAAGTGAATTGGCTCGGCTTAATTGCGAGCATCTCATTGGTTGCTTCTGTTCAGGTTTACGCCGAACCGAACAGTGCACAGGATTACATCGAAGCATTTGCAGGTTCAACTCCAGTGATGCAACCCATGCCAACAATCCGGCAATCAGCAAGGGAATACATCCTCGGTAAGCAGTTTGCTTCTGAAGGTAAGCATGGATTTGCGGTCAAGCATTTTAAAAAATCGATTGAATATGACAATAATTCTGCTGCGCCGTGGGTAGGGCTTGCGCTTTCTTTGTCAGAAATTGGTCGTGAAGAAAGCATTTTAGACGCATGGCGCGGAGTATTGCGCCGTGACCCAACAAATGGCGACGCGCTTCTCGTTGTAGGTCTTGCGTCAGCACGGCTTGGCGATTTTGAATCTGCACTGCGGTATCTATCACAGAAATGGTTGCAACAGAACGATGATTCAGTTGAAGCATTACTCCGAGATTCAGCATTAAATTCAGTCTTAAGGCAATTGAGTTATTACGATGCATCGACAGCACTGATGGGTGAGTTTCAGCAGACTTTTGATTCTGCTGTAACGACATTAATCAATAATAGCGATCGAGGTGCATGGCTTGGGGTATTACAACAATTAGTTGATGTTGGTGCAGCGAAGATTGCTTCGCAAGTAGTCGCAGCCGGTGCGCCACATGTTGGGGCAAAGGAATTAGGTTCACTATTAACGGTGTTACCTCTTTTAGAGGCGGCAAGAAATGGCGATGGTTCATTAACCGAGAGTGTTTATGCAACACTCGCTTCTACGAATGACCTACTTCCGCTTGCACCAAAATGGGATGAACCTGTAACACACGCTGAAGCACTATCTACTGCTGCGCAAACAATGTCATTGGTCGGAGCAACAGACGGTGCTATTAATTTGAATATCGCATCTTTGGCGCTTAACCCAGATAATGCTCTCACAGTAAATAACATTGCTTGGATGAAATTAATTAGAGATGGTGCGACAGATGAAGTGGTTACGCTTTGTACATATGCGTATGAATTAGCACCAGAAGAACCATATATTATGGATACCGTTGGGTGGATGTTTGCTCTACATGGTGAACCAGACAAAGCAGTGCCACTACTCGTTAGCGCTTTGCGAAATTCACGTCAGCCAAGCCCCGAAACATATGATCATCTTGGAGATGCTTATTGGATGCTTGGCAAATCTGACAATGCAGTCCGAGCGTGGCAGACGGCGGCATCGTTGTTAAACACAACTGAATCTCGACAAGCGTACCTTGAAGGATATCGCTCGATGGTTCGTTCTGTGTGGGGTATTTCTGTCGCAACACCCGAGGCAATGTATGATTTAGAGTTAGGCGAGATGGCTCGCAATGTATTGAAAAAATTAGCTGCAATTAAAAATGGCGAAGAGCCAGTAATTGCAATCAGTTCAAGTATGAATGGAGAGCAGTGAAATGGCTGGTCATAGTAAATGGGCAAATATAAAGCATCGAAAAGCAAGACAAGATGCAGTTAAAGGTAAAGCTTGGTCGAAATGCAGCCGTGCAATTATGGTTGCAGTTAAGAATGGAGGAGCTGATCCTGACATCAACTTAACCCTTCGTTACGCAATTGTTGATGCTAAGGCTGTCAACATGGCAAAGGACACAATTGAAAAAGCAATTAAAAAAGCTAGTGGCGAAGGAGATGAAGGCGTTCGTTATGAAGAAGTTCGCTACGAGGGCTATGGTCCAAATGGAATTGCAATTATCGTAGATGTCCTTACCGACAACGTAAAACGTACCGCGCCAGAAATGAGAAAATTGTTTGAAAAAGGAAATGGTAGTCTTGCAAAACCAGGTTCCGTTGCGTTTAGTTTTACAAGCACAGGCGTTTTCTTAATTGAAGAATCTGAAACAACGGAAGAACAAATAATGGAAGTGGCACTAGATGTAGGTGCAAACGATATTACACAAAGTGACGGTGGCTGGGAAGTAACATGTGAACCGCAAGACTTTTTGAATGTTCGGCAAGCGATTGAAAAGGCTGAAATAAAACTCATGTCAGCAGAAGTAACTATGGTTCCTGCAAACACAATTGCTTGTGATGTGAGCACCGGTACAAAAATGCTTAATTTTATTGATGCCCTAGAAGAACATGAAGATGTACAAAATGTGTACACAAATGCAGACATTCCAGAAGAAGCGATGGAAGAATAAATGAATAGAATCGCGTTGTTTGTTTTGTTATTGTTTGTTGCTGGTTGTTCTACGCCACAACATTCATGGCCGGGCAATTCACGCGATACGGTTTGGAGTGCAATGGTGGCTGCTGCAAATACGCCAGATTATGATTCAAATGACCCTAGAAAGCGTTGGATACTAGTTGAAAATGTAGTAGATGCAAATGCAACGATTAGTCAAATTATTATTAATCGAAAATTAAGACGTTCATTGAAATTGCCACTTCAGAACGAACAAAAAGATACGAGGGACTGGTTCTTTAAAATTCAATTGTTGCCAAACAATCCACCTACTGCAACATTCGATACAGTCTACAAAACTTTAGTTCCTTCCCGCACTATTGATGAAGCGGAACGGTACTTCCACTTAGTAGATTTGCTTTTAGAAAAACCTACCAATTAAAGTAGTACTTCAGACGACATTATTTTGATAGTCGCTAAACGCCTCTAAGTAATTGAACGATTGTCCAATTACTTAGAGGGTATTATTAGCCAGCTTCAGCACGAGGATGTGCTTGGTCGTATGTTTCACGCATACGTTTGGTTGTTAAGTGTGTATAAATTTGTGTTGTGGATAAGGATTGATGTCCAAGTAATTCCTGAACACTTCGTAAATCCGCTCCATTATCAAGAAGGTGCGTTGCAAAACTGTGGCGCAGCGTATGTGGGCTAATTGCTGGGTCAAGTCCAACTTGATCAAGATACTTACTTACTTTTCTTCGAACGGAACGCGTTGAAAGACGAGTAGTGTGCTTGTTAATAAACAATGGATCAGTAGATTCATTTGGAACAGCGTTTACTTCCATCACGCCGAGATAGTGTGAAATCGCTTTCATTGCGTGGGTGCCGAGAGGAACGATTCGTTCTTTTCGGCCTTTACCGCGAATTACAATCGCTTGTCCAGTTTCATCAATATCGCCAAAGTTAATGCCAACTAATTCACTAACGCGGATTCCAGTCGAATATAAGGTTTCTAAAATTGCACGATCGCGTGCGCCAAGAAGTGTTTTATCGTTCGGGGCAGAAAGAAGTTTTTCAACTTGTTCAACATCAATCGCTTTTGGAAGACGTTTCTTTTGCCTTGGAGTTCTGATTAACGTCATTGGATTGGCATCAATCGCGCTGTTGCGTTCTAGCCAACGGTAAAAACTTCGTAGGGTCGCGATTTTCCTCGCCATGGTGGCAGGGGAGTAATTTGATTCAGCAAGATATGCTAAAAAACTGCGTAAATACTCAGTGTCAGCATTAATGATGTGCTCGCTAATGGTTTCTGGACCAACGTGTCCTGCGATTTCTTTCTCACCGTTGGAGTATCGTTGCCAAGCATCCGTTTCTGCTGGAATATCAAGTGTGAGATTTTGTTCTTCTGTAATCCAGACGAGATATTGTCGAAGATCAACGCCGTAACATCGGCCTGTGTACATGCTAAATGCACGTTCATCTATGAGATAATCTAGGAATGCGGTTACTAGTGGTACATTATGTTCAAAATTCTTTTTCATTGCGTGTTCCAGTCCTTATGCAGCTTTGGAGGTAATTTTTGACATTTCATGACAGACCATTGCGGCATCAAACCAATCAAAATCTGTCTCGCTTGATTTGGCAATATCAGTAATTGCCCTTACAGCGGAAATTTCTTGCCCTGGACTCCATTCAAATCGCCAATGATGTTCGCCTTTTACGAGCACGACGCGATGGGGAATTGTGGTGTTTTTATTGGGCATAGAGTAGTTCTCGGTCTTTGAAGCGGTCAAATTGAGCAAATTTTGACGGTTTGCTTGAAATATCGGTCGTTGGTTTGATGTTGGCAGTTTTCGATCCATAGGTATATTGCTTGTGGTCAAAAACCACATCCACATTGTTCGTTCAACTCGTATCCATGAGTTGTCCGTCGCAGGTTGGAATGTTGGGCTCCGAGTTCCACTCAAAGCCATATCCGGTTAGCACTCTTATCGGACGAGTTCATGGCATTCCTTGAACTTACAAGTGGTACCCATAGAATCAGGGTATGTTCGGAATCCTTTCAAGAATTACCCCCGATAACATCATATTTCTCTTTTGCCTCCCCTCGCAAAATGACGCGGTTGGGTGTAGAATGGACGATTCTCGATCGCGTAGCTCAGTTGGTAGAGCACCTGACTTTTAATCAGGCGGTCTTGGGTTCGAGCCCCAACGCGGTCATTCATGGATGGAGGATTGATGCTTGTTATTCACGCCAACTGGAATGCTGGCCAACTTCACCTATGGGCTGAATCGTTGGACGAGTTTTGCGCATTGCCAAATTCAATTAATGCTTCCACCACTGCAAATGCACCACATGATGAAAACAGTCTCGGTCTTGAGGGTGGCACGAGTGTTTCAATGGCAACCGATAGCACAACGGTACATTCATTTGCAGTTGCGTCAAGTACTTTGTTAGAGGCACTCGTGGGTGCTGGAATTGAACTTGGACGATTTGAAGAATCCAACTTACAGTTGAAATTGCCGCATGATTTGCTAGGCCCTTGGCCAAGCGACAGATTGATAAGCATCATGGGCGAATATGACCAAGCAAGCGAACCGATGCTCGGCGAATTTTCTGTTCCTACAGTTGCGGTGCATCCAGCAGAAGCACACAAGATTGTAAATATCCTTTCACATCATGCCTGTGACGAAAAATTTGAAGTCGGCCAATCAGTTCACTTTTGGTCAAGCGCAGGCCAATTAATTATCGACTTACTTATTGACCAGCGGTTTATTCCAACTCTATTACAAGTCGACCGCAAGCATTTGTCCGCAAAATGGACGCCTTGGCTGCACGATGAAGAAGTTGTCGAACGTTTTGGATTACTTCTTCGTGCTATGCCTCCAATTGCAAGATGCACAGCAGACAACGGTCGAATTCTTCTTGAATCGGCTTTGGAGGATATGACAAACGGCATTGTTAGAGACATTCTTATCGAAGATGATTTTGTAGACGCTGTTGAAGATTGGGACCCATCAGACGATGCGCATGTGGCATGGCTTTCCGCATTGTTGCACGAGCAAAGTTCCGTTATTGGAAGCCCCGATCGATTATTAAGCATATTCACCGATGCCCGAAGGTGGCTTGGAAGACTGTGCGATGTTGGGGAAGATTTGTCTTGGCGTTTACTTTTGGAACTTCACGAACCAGACACAGCAGCAGGCGAATGGAAACTTACCTATGCGTTGCAATCCGCAGAGGATGCTTCACGTGAAGTTTCTGCAGTTGAAGTTTGGGGCGAGTCAGGAAGCGAAGGTGGAAGTGATGACCGACTTCCAGAACTATTCTTAAATGAACTTGATCGTGCTGCAATGTTGTACCCAAAACTTGAAGTATCACTGGAAGAATCAACACCGTGCGAAATTATGCTTACGACCGTCGAAGCACACCGTTTTTTAGTTGAATATCTTCCATTACTAGAGGAATCTGGCTTTAGAACTTCCGTACCGCTTTGGTGGGGAAGTGAACAAAGCACACTAAATGCTAATTTGCATATTGAATCTCCATCACTCGAAGTCGCACTTGCAGAACGCGCTGAAGGTACGTTTGGTTCAACATCCGTGCTTGGTCTTAATGCAATCGTTGAGTGTAATTGGCAAGTAGCAGTTGGCGACCATTTGCTGTCGCAAGAAGAATTTGAAGAATTACTAAAACAAAAACAACCTCTTGTACAAGTGCAAGGCAAATGGGTGCATTTACATAAGGGTGCTATTGAAGAAGCAAAACGTTTGTTCGCAGACGGTGCCCAATCTGAAATGCAACTTCTTGAGGCACTTCGTTTGGCGCAAGGGGATGGCGAAACATTGCACGCTCTTTCAATTGGCGGATTGACCGCGACGGGTTGGGTGCATGAGTTACTTGAATCAACAACAGACAGTGAATCCCTTCCAGAAATCCAACAGCCACCAAAATTTGAAGGCCAATTACGCCCTTACCAATTGACGGGCTTACGTTGGATGGCATTCCTCTCTAAATTCGGCATTGGCACTTGTCTTGCGGATGACATGGGTCTTGGTAAAACAATTCAATTGATTGCTCTTCTGCAACATGAGCGAATCGAAGAAGGCGCAGGAGTTGGCCCAACACTTTTGGTTGTGCCTACTTCAGTAATTGGTAACTGGGAACGTGAACTTGATAAATTCTCTCCAGAAATAAAAGTGCATGTTCATCACGGAATCGACCGACCACTCGAGGGTGAGTTCAGAGATATTGTTTCTGAAACAGATATCATAATTACGACGTATGGTTTGGTACACCGTGACCGCGAAACGTTAAATTCAATTTCGTGGCATCGGGTCGCTCTAGATGAAGCGCAATACATCAAAAACCCACCAACGAAACAAGCGCAATCTATTAGAGCATTGAAAGCGTGGCACCGCGTAGCTTTGACAGGTACCCCTGTTGAAAACAGACTCATTGAACTTTGGTCAATCATGGAGTTTTTAAACCCCGGTTATCTTGGACCTGCTGCAACATTTAAACGAACGATTGCAAGGCCAATTGAACAGCGCCGTGATCCGAAACGTTCTGAACAATTACGAAGAATGGTTCAACCATTCGTACTTCGCCGACTTAAGACGGACGCGACGGTTATTGACGACTTGCCAGATTGCGTACAGACAAAAGAATATGCAAACCTAACAGCCGAACAAGCGGGCATCTACGAACAAGTAGTTAATAAAATGGTAAGCGAAGTCGAGCGTTCTGAAGGAATTCAACGCAGAGGTCTCGTGTTATCAACACTCGTTAAACTGAAACAAGTCTGCAACCACCCAGGGCATTACTCACAAGCGGGTCATCGCGATGGAGTCATATTGAATGGTTCATCTGCCCCCGGCTTACAATCTGCACGTTCTGGAAAATCAAAACGATTGATGACGCTTCTTGAAGAAGTTGTTGCAACTGGTGAAAAAGCATTGGTCTTTACGCAATTTAGAGAAATGGGTCGCCTTCTTTCCGCGATGATTCAACACGACTTAGAGTGCGAAACATTATTTTTACACGGTGGAACACCTCCAAAAAGAAGACAACAATTTATCGATCGATTCCAAGCAGACGATGGTAATGTTCCCATCTTTATTCTGTCACTCAAGGCCGGTGGTGTTGGTTTAAACCTTACAGCGGCAAATCACGTTTTCCATTACGACCGTTGGTGGAATCCTGCTATTGAAAACCAAGCTACTGACCGTGCGTTTAGAATCGGGCAGACTAAAACAGTGCATGTTCACAAATTCGTTTGTACAGGAACACTTGAAGAACGCATCGATCAAATGATTGAACAAAAAATGGAACTCGCAGAGAATATCGTTGGCTCTGGCGAACAGTGGTTATCTGAACTTTCAGCAGGACAATTACGAGATATGCTCGTATTGCGTGAATCTGCATTGGATCAAGAGTAATGAATAAGCCAACTACTACGCGAAAAGGTAAGCCAAGTATGAAACTCAAAACTTCGTTAGAAGATTTGCGGATTCACACGCCATCAGTTTGGGTAATAGATACCATTGAGAAGAATTTTTCGATGGACCGTTTGGTTGCAGGTCAAAATTATGCAATGGATGGTCAGATTCGTTTACTAAAAATGACGAAGGGTTTGATTACATCAAAGGTGCAGTGCACAGAAGAAAAACCATTTCGCTTGGAAATTGATATTCCAGTTTTATCTTCAGACGAATGGACGAAAGTTTCCCAGCGAATGGCAGGGGAAGCGCGAATTGCTGCACGTTTGTCTGCCGGAAAAATTCCATCAAGTCTTGCAATGATGATGCAAGACTGTGGACAATCATCTTTTGCAGACGTAATTACTGTTCGGTGCGGTTGTCGGGATAAAAATCCATGCAAACATGCAGCAGCCGCATTGTTTTTAACAGCGCAGCGTTTGCTCGCTTTCCCTTTGTCTTATTTTGAATTGAAGGGTACGGATAAAGACGATTTGCTAATCAAACTTCGGCAAGCGAGAACGCTTGAAGCAAAGGGTGAAGCAAGAGCACACGCGAGTATTCGCGAAGATGATTTGCCAGATTTACCACCGCTCGAAGAGTGCTTAGAAGATTTTTGGCGTTCACCGCATTCGACCAAAGATGCGGATAGAGCACCAATGCCAACGCACCTTCCTCACACCTTATTGCGGCGTTTAGGAATTTCGCCAATGGATGGGAAATTTCCAATGGCAGGGCTGTTAGAGACAATTTATGACGATGTTTCAACTTCAGCTCGGGAACAACGGCGAGATTCTTGAAGCGACGGATCTGGTCTTATTCTAAAGTTGTAAATAAGCTGAAGAGTACAAAAAGACCTGAATTGAGCGTCTCTACATAGTTTCTTGAAAGAAATGCTATCGGGGGTGCTTATCTTTGCATGTCAAATAGCGTTCAAGTTATTGGACGTACAATTTTTTATTGTTGTGGCAAAAGTAGGGTCAAAAACCCGCCGATAGGTTCACAGCCCCAAGTATATGAAGGCACGGAAAAAACACTATGAATAACAGAAACAAATCATCCGAACATGTCCGCCCAATGCTAGAAGCAATGGCTCGATCTATCGATGCTGCCAGGGCGAAGCGTACAGCACCAGAGAAAAGCGCATGGTCTGGGTCGTCGGAGGGGACGACCTCGGCAAGTGCTAATTTTATGATTGGTTCGCCAGTTGCAGACAATGGTAAAGCAAAAGCGCAACCAAATTCTCCTGCGAGTTCCTTCTTTAGAGATAGGAACGATTATCGCAAGGCGGGGTAATCCGTGGATATTAGTTTGACCCATTCCTGACAAGAAAACGGCTCCCCAAATTAAATGGGGAGCCGTTTTTTTGTGTAGTTTTTTTCTTTTGTATTACGATTTTAAACCGCGACGGCGGTCACGTAATCGTCTTGACTTACCGATTCGGTCACGCAAGAAGTACAACTTAGCACGACGCGCATCGCCTTGTCGCACGATTTCAATTTTTGCAATTCGAGGTGAGTGAAGTGGGAAAATTCTTTCTACTCCCTCATTCGCAACGATACGGCGAACGGTAATTGTTGTGTTTACGCCGCGACCTTTTCTACCGATGAGAACGCCTTGGAAAATTTGAACGCGTTCTTTATCACCTTCTACAATGGTGTAATGCACATTGATTGTGTCACCTACGCTGAAGTCAGGGAAAAAATCATCTGCACGAAGTTGATCTGCGGTTACTGATTCGACTGTTTGTTGTTGGCCCATGGTGGGACTTCCTTTCATGTTTAGTATGCTTTATGGAACAGCACACTTGTGACTTGAGTCTTGCTCAGGGGTCAACTTCCTCTTGTTCGAGAAGATCAGGACGACGCGATTTTGTTCGCGAAACCATTTGCTCTTCTCGCCACTTGTCAACGGCACTGTGGTCGCCACTAAGCAGCACTTCTGGCACTTCCTTTTCGTTCCATACACGGGGACGTGTGTAATGAGGGCAGTCGAGAAGGCGTTTACCTTCGCTGCCCCGTTTCGAAAAGGAGTCTTGGTCTGCCGAATCGCAGTTGCCAAGAGCACCAGGGAGAAGCCGAACTACTGCATCAACAAGAAGCAGCGCTGGGATTTCTCCGCCACTGAGCACATAGTCTCCTGTACTCAGTTCGAGGGGATCTAGAGTTTCAATAACTCGTTCGTCGATCCCTTCATAATGGCCTGCGATTAACAACAAGTGTTGTTCAGAGGCCAGTTGTTCGACTCGCTCTTGTTTCAACACTTCACCTTGTGGGGTAAAGTGAATTCGAACGGGCGAACTTTCAATATTCGATTGTCGCTCAACCTCTTGCACTGCGTCGTGCAATGGCTGGCACATCATCACCATTCCGGGTCCACCGCCGTACGGTCGGTGATCCACCTTGCGGTGTTTGTTGTCGGACCAATTGCGAATGTCATGCACATGTATTTCAACATGTCCGCAATCTTGCGCTCGTTTAACGATACTTGTTGCAAGCGTTGCTTCAAGCATCTCTGGGAAGAGTGTAAGGATATCAATCCGCACAATATTCTCCTTGTTAAACCATGGTCCTTGGAATTAGCTAAGCTTTTTGCCAGGAGTTGGATCAATTTCAACTCGTTTGAGCAAACTAGTTACAGTTCGTGATGGTTGTGCACCAACACTTAACCAATAGTCAATTCGGTCAGCTTTAAAACTTAGTTGTTTATCTTCTGGCGCTAATGGATCGAACCAACCTAGTTGTTCAATTACTCGGCCGTCGCGGGGTGCGCGTTTATCCATTGCGTTAAGTCGGTAGAATGGACGATGTCGTCGTCCCATGCGTTTGAGGCGTAATACCACCATTGGGCATATCTCCTTACTTTGGCTTCGTTCGTTCTAATGAACTGTGGACCGTGGAGCATCGACTGGACCATCCAACTGATGCTGTGCGAACCACTTCACGAAGCGATTACTCGAGCCACGTATTGTAGCATTTAATTAACCCACGGTTTATTAATCCTTGTAAATCGCTTAATTAGCAGAGGGCTAATTAATGGGTGAGTGACCAAATGAAACCTGCATAATTTGCTGCTCCAATTTGTGCCCATGTAAAGACAACACTGAACATATTTGTCCAAATAAGGAGGAAAAAGAGCAACAAACCCGACATTTGGGCTTGTGGGTGGCGATACCACCCTGCAATAGTATTTGAAAGGTTTGCAAGAATGTTGGAGCCATCGAGTGGGGGCACGGGCAACATATTCAACGCAAACAAGATGAGGTTTAAAAAGCCACCAGTGAGTAAGAAAATTTCTACGTTGAATCCATTCGAGGCAGAAGTAGCAGTCTGTGGATCAATAATACATCCTAGAATTGTAAGCACTACAGCAGCGATGAAAAGATTCATCAAAGGTCCCGCTGCCGAGACGAAAATTCGACCCCATTTTCCATGCCGAAATCGATATGGATTTACTGGCATCATGCCCCAGGCGATTCCAAGAATAAGAAAAATGAGCATCGAAGGAACGCCCATGTGAACAACAGGGTTCGCGGTCATATGCCCAGTAACGCGTGGTGTATCGTCACCTTCCCACATCGCAGCCCAGCCATGCGCTAATTCGTGAAGCGTAATTGAGGCAATCACCCAAAAAATCCAAGCGATTAGTTCGGTTCCTCTTCCTGCATTCCACAATTCATGTACCCACCATCCACCCATTTACGGCGTTCTCCTAATTGCTTTTCGAATGTCCTCAACACTTGGCAAACCACCGCTCCAATTTCGGCAGCTCGCATTGCCATTCTTAGCTGGTTGAACTCCAAACAAGTCCTCATTATCAACCAAAATAGTTGGCGCTCCCCAACCAAGCCGATAGTCGCTGCTTTCGAGGGAGAGCAAGTCAACATCATGGATTTGTAGTGAGGGCTCAGCTTCGACTAGACGTTTTCTCAGTTCGGGCGTGTTTGGACAGCCATCGAAACCGAGGAATGCAATATGTTTTGAAGTTGTACAAGATGTAACCATGAGTAATAGGGCGGGTATCGTAGTACGAAGTGATTGCGGTAGCATCTTATATAGCGTACGCTGTTCATCAAATGTCTGCAGAATTAGATAATAGAACCGACGAAGAGCTATTAACGGCGCATATTGAAGGAGATGTTGGCGCTTTTCCAGAATTAATGGATCGATATAAAAATGATTTGTTGCACTTTCTAATCCGCTTTGTCGGCTCTAGAGCAGCCGCAGAAGACGTTTTTCAGGATTCTTTTCTCCAAATTCACATTTCTGCCGATACATTCGACCCATCAAGGCGATTTAAACCGTGGCTTTTTACAATTGCTGCGAACAAAGGTAGGGATTGGCACCGTAAGCATTCAAAGCGAACAGTATTGTCACTGTCGCAAAATATTGGTGGGGACGGTGAAGGCACGCGCTTCATCGACCTTATGGAAGCGGACCAGGAATTGCCAGATGCAAAACTTCTCGACATTGAACAAACAAACAGCATACGCAACGCAGTCGATCAATTGCCAAGCCACCTGCGGGAGATTCTCTTGCTGAGTTATTTCCAACAAATGAGTTATGTGCAAATTGCAGATTCACTGCAAATTCCGCTAGGCACCGTCAAGAGTCGGCTCCATGCCGCTGTCGCTGCATTTAGCCAATCGTGGCAATCTATCATTAGTGAGGACGACGAATGAGTAACGGCTTCGACCATCTTAAACTTTGTAAGGAAGATGCAGAAATGCTCGACCGCCTTGTTGATGTTGGTTTTGAACTTGACCAACTGGAATATCTAACTCCTGAAGATAAACAACGAGCAACGAGCATTCTAAAAATGTTCGGCTTCCTCGATGCTTATCCAGTCGAAGACGCATCTGATTCACTCATAGATGCAACGCTCGTACGCATCGATCAATATGAATCGCAAAGAACAGCCCGTATGCAAATTCACACACCAGAGTTGGAAACGACTAAGCGTGGTTTTCGAATTCGTATGCCAGACCTAATTACTGTTGCAGCAATGATTCTTGTTACGGTTTCGGTTTTTACAATGATAAGCAACAGCACGCGAAATCAATCTTTAACAAATCAGTGCGCAAGCAATATGGCAATGGTGGGAAGAGGTCTTGTGAATTATGCACTTGACCATAACGGGGAAACTCCTACAGAATCTGCTCCAGCAGTGGCATCACTTTTTGGTGGTCTTGCACCCGAGCGCACGAACGCACAACTTCTTGCTAAGAAAGGGTATTGCGACCATAACCATCTCAATTGTCCAGGTCATAGTGGCGAAAGTAGTGGGTTTAGTTACCAAACACAACCCGCTGCAATGTGGGATGCAATTCGAAATCAAGGTAAGTTGTTCATTATTATGAGTGACCAGAATCCAATTTTGAAACAACTTCTCGCTAACCAAAAATATGACCAACTCACGCCTTCCCCAGCGCATGGTTCGCTTGGACAGAACCATCTTCGAGATGATGGCTCTATCAATTCAGTAGCAGCGCCAATCTTCAAAGGCGACTTAATTTGGGTATTAGATGCTCAAAACAAGGGCATCGACATCTTTTTGACGCATTGATTATAGTTCCGCTAGATTGCATTTCTGCTACACTATGTGGCTCGATTGGAGCAATTAGAAATGCCAAAGTTAAAGTCACATAAAGCACTATTGAAACGCATACGTATCACAGCCAAAGGCAAGGTGAAAATTCGCCGTGCATTTGGAGGTCACTTACGTAGTCACAAATCTGGAAAGTTGATGCGTTCATACAGTTCACCAAATTATGTTGGCAAGGCAGACATTAAGCGTATTTCAGCAATGTTAAAAATACGGTTAAAGCCAAGCAAGTAAAAGATTCAACGAGAAACGTAATCGTTTGGCGGGACGAAGTGTGTAGCACAAAGCGACACCTCCGACCAAACAAAGATAAAGGAGGCAACACATGCCACGCGTACGAAAAGGTGCCGCTCGAAACAAGGCACGAAAAAAATTATTGAAAGCCGCTCGCGGTTATTGGGGAACAAAAAGCCGTCATAAACAACAAGCAAAAGTTGCGTTAACACGCGCTGGTCAATTTGCATATCGTGATCGTCGTGCTCGCCGTCGAGATTTCCGCCGAATTTGGATTACTCGAATTACCGCTGCGTGTCGTATGCGTGGTACTCGGTACAGCCGGTTTATCAATGGTTTGTCAAACGCCGGCATTTTACTTAACCGTAAAATGTTAAGCCAAATGGCAATTGAAGATCCAAAAGCTTTTGATCAACTTGTAAAAATGGCTGAAGAAAAGACCACTGCACAAGCGAGTGCGTGATTCGCTTTTTTACTCAAGCATTTAAAAACTATCGCTCAACAGGCGCGTTAGCACCATCGTCTCGTTTTTTAGCGAGAACGATTGTTCAATCTATTCCAGAACACTCACCCAAAAGAATGCTCGAAGTCGGCTGTGGCACAGGCGCGTTTACAAAAGAGATTCTCAATACATTGCGTGATGGCGATTCGTTTCATATTGTTGAGTTGAATCCAGAGTTTTGCAAAACGGTTGAGGCAACAGTGTTGAAAAAGTTTCGGGAAGGGCATCCAGATATCGAAGTCATTATGCACAATGCACCAATTGAAGAAGCAAACCTTGAAGGCAAATTTGACGCAATTCATCTATTTCAAGTAATGCTTTCATTCTTAAAGAAAGATTGCGAACTTGCATATTTTGAGTACCTTGGAATGCGAGGATTCAAGAGTATCTTTGGCTTTCCAAGAGTTCGTCGGGGAACAAAAATTCGAACGACCGACATCGACACACGATATGAAAAACAAGCTGGATCGCAGCAAATTGTTTGGCGCAATTTCCCTTCTTGCAGAGTAGTACGCCTGAAGAAATGTTAATTGAACGGGTTATCGCTGAAGATTGTTATGCATTGCGTGAATCAATTTTACGCCCTGGTCAACCAAAAGAAAATTGGACGTTTGAAGCGGATGATGATCCTCGAACTATTCATTTAGCGATGAAAGACGGCGAAGATATTGTTGCGATTGTTTCATTGTTACCAGAAGTAAAAGAAGGATGCTCATGGCGTTTGCGGGGGATGGCAGTCAAAGAGCAATTGCAAGGACAGGGGATCGGTCAGCAATTGCTTGTTACGTTAGTTGCCATGGTTAAAGACGACCTATGGTGTACAGCGCGTAAAGATGTGCATGACTTTTATTTGAAAAACGGCTTCGAAGTTTTCGGCGACGAGTTTGTGATGAACAATCTCGAACACGTGTTGATGCGACGGGTTAGGTCTTAAACTGAAGCGTCATTACCCTTTCGCGGAACGGCGTCGCTTTAATTCAGCATCCACAAAATCTTCGAGTGCACCATCCAACACAGTTTGCGGGTTTCCGACTTCGTGATTTGTGCGGTGATCTTTGACGCGGTTGTCATAAATCACGTAACTGCGAATTTGTGTTCCCCATCCTTGATCAACTTTGCCACCAGTTGCCTTATCAAGTTCGGCTTGCCTTCGTTCTTCTTCAAGTTGTTCTAACTTCGCCTGCAAAATACGCAACGCTTGTTTGCGATTTTGTAGCGCCGCCTTGTGCGTTGAACTGACGACCATGATTCCAGTTGGCTTGTGCACAATTCGTACAGCAGACGCAACCTTATTCACGTTTTGACCACCTGGCCCAGATGACCGAGCAAAGAAAGTAAAGTCCACTTCTTTTTCATCAATCTCTACATCGTTCTCATCAAACTCTGGAATGACATCAACCGTCGCAAAACTTGTTTGCCGTTTGCCTTGCGCGTTGAATGGGCTCACTCTCGCTAACCGGTGCGTGCCTCGTTCACAACTCATGTAGCCATATGCCATTAGGCCCTTAATGAGATACGTCACTTCGCTAATGCCAACTTCCGTACCGTGGGTCGTGCTGACTTCTTCCACTTTGAAGTGCATGGTTTCCCAATAACTTTTGTACATGCGGTCGAGCATCGAAGCCCAGTCGTCTGCTTCGGTTCCACCATCACGGCTTTGAATGGAAACAAAACAATTACGATAATCGTGCTTTCCATTCAACAATGATTGCGTTTCAACTTTGTTCATTCGCTTTTGCATTGTAAAAAGTTGTTCATCGACTTCAGCAAGCAAGTCAGCGTCATCCGCTTCCTTTGCAAGTTCATAGCCCACAAGAGAATCTTCAAAGTCAGTAATAACTTCTTCTAAGTCACCAGTTTGTGCTTTAAGTACTTTGTATTCGTCAATGACTTTTTGTGCGGCGCTTTGGGTGTCCCAAAATCCAGCCACATTCATATCTTCTTGAAGTTGGTCTCTTTTTTCTATTTTTGTATCGTAGTCAAAGAGAATCACGAATCGTTAAAATTCGCGCCTCAAGGTCGTCAATAATTGGTTGATGTGCGTCAAAATGCATGGGTGGCATAGTATCAGAAGGGACTTGGTTGTACCCTACCTACTATGCAAACATCGACTATCCTTCCCACTATGGAACTATCAGACCGAGCACTCTCAATTCCACCATCTATTACGCTTGCAATCAGCGCGAAAGTAAAAGAAATGAAAGCGCAAGGCAAAGAAATCATTGCTTTTGGTGCCGGCGAGCCCGACTTCGACACTCCCGATAAAATCTCGCAAGTTGCAATCGAATCATTGCTCGCGGGGAACACACACTATATGCCTTCTTCAGGAACACCTGAAGCACGCGAAGCAATCGCAAACAAACTGCGAGCCGAAAACAATATCGATTGTACAGAGAAAAATATTTCGATCAATTCGGGGGCGAAGATGTCAATCAACTTGGCGCTGATGTCAATTCTTGATCCAGGGAAAAATCAAGAAGTCGTTGTGCCAACGCCAGCGTGGGTCAGCTACAAACCAATGATCGAACTTGCAGGTGGCACTATGGTCGAAGTGCCAACAACTGTTGATTCTAGTTTTAAGTGTACGCCAGAAGAAATTGAAGGAGCGATTACACCGAACACAAAAGCGATTATGTTGAATACACCGAGCAACCCTTGTGGCACGATGTACACACCAGAAGAATTACGAGCAATTGCAAAGATGTTGGAACGACATCCAGAAATTTACATTCTTAGCGATGAAATATACGAACGCTTAATTTACAGCGATATTGAACATCTTTCACTTGGTTCAATTCCAGAGATAGCACACCAAGTCATCACAATTAACGGTTTGTCAAAAGCATACGCAATGACTGGTTGGCGAATTGGCTACGCGTGTGCTCCTGAAAATGTTGCCAAAGCGATGAATACATTGCAAAGCCAAATTAATACTTCGATTACAAGTTTTTGTTACGCAACGATTCCAGTTGCACTTGGAATGAAAGAAGAAGTCGAAGAGATGCGACAAGTTTTTGCGGCACGGGCTTCGTTGATGTTCGAGTTGATTCAAACGTGGCCAAACACCCAATGTGCAGAACCAACTGGCGCGTTCTATGCGTTCCCGAAAATTTCACATTACTTTGGCAAGACATCACCCGCAGGAACTGAAATTACTGATGCTGTGAATTTCACAAAGGCTTTGCTTGAAGAAACTGGCGTTGCTGTTGTTCCAGGTAATGACTTTGGTGGTTGTGGTCCTGAACACATTCGACTTTCATTTGCGTGTAGCGAAGACCAAATCGAAGAAGGCGTGAATAAAGTTGGTGCGTGGCTAGGGCAGTTTTAAAAGTCAATTGATTTCGTAGGAATATTAGTTGTGAAATGCCAGACAGTGGCTACGCTTGCAACGAGCCAGGCACATCACTATTTAAATCACAGCGCTTGCGACTTTGGAGACGCCATCAATTGCAGAAAGTTGTGAGAGCAAATCTTCAGTGGGGACCGTGTTCGTTTTAATAATCATCATCGCAACACCATCATCGTCACCATGACCAATAACCATTTCGTCGATGTTTACTTTGGCGCCGCCAAGCACTTCGCCAACTTTGCCCACCATGCCTGGCGTATCGTCATTAAAGAGTGCAATCATGTGCCCAATTGGAACCATGTCAAACTGGCGACCCTCGATGTTTGTAATTCGCGGTAATCCATCTGCATGAACAGTGCCTTCAATTGTGTGTTCATGTTCACCAACTGTTTTAATAATTAACGAATCGACTGCGTCAATTGCACCGACTATAGTAGATGCAGTTACGCCAAGTTCTCGAGCCATTGCAGTAACATTGATGATTGAAACAGGTTCGTCTGTACAGTGTTGTAAAAGTGCAACAAGTGCATACCTTGCAATGGTGTCGGCTTTACCTTTTGTCGCGTTGCCACGAAGTTCGACGGTAACTTCATTTGTATTGGAAATTGTTGCAACAGTCCCAAGTAACGTAATCATTCGTTGCGCAAGTTCTACAAACGTTCGTTGCCTGTTACTGAGTTCAAGATCTAAACCGCCTGCGTTTACAGCACTGTCTAATCCTTCGCCTTTTAAATAACGAAGAAGTGAAGCGCATGCATTAACGGCGACTGCTTCTTGGGCTTCAACAGTGGAAGCACCAAGGTGTGGTGTGCATAATACTTTTGCGTGGGATCGGAATGGGTGATTTTCCGCTGGGGGCTCAGTCATATATACATCAATCGCCGCGCCACCACATTTGCCTGCGTCAAGCGCCTCAATCAATGCTTCTTCATCAACAATTCCACCGCGTGCAGCATTCACTACAAGTAAACCGTTTTTACAAATCGCAAATTGTTCCTTGCCTAACATGCCAGTTGTTTCTTCAGTACGAGGAACATGGAATGTGACAATGTCGACTTGTTTAATTAAATCGTTAAACGATTGCATCATTTGAACATTTCCGTCGAGCGCAGTTGTTTCTTTCATGAATGGGTCAAAGCCGAGGACCTCCATGCCGAAAGCGAGAGCCCTGCGAGCGATCGCTTGCCCAATTCGTCCCATTCCTACGATTCCAAGTGTTCGGCCTGCAAGTTGCACACCGACAAAATTAGCCCTGTCCCATCCGCCATCTCGAAAAACAGCGTTGGAATTGGAAATATTTCTTGCAAGTGAGATAAGCAGTGCAAATGCGTGCTCGGCAGTTGTAATGGTGCTTGCTGAGGCAGAGTTCATTACAGCAATGCCATATTTTGTCGCTGTGGGTAAATCGATGTTATCGACTCCAACGCCGGCTCTGGCAATGCCACGAAGCCTGCAAACACTGTTTTTGAACGCTTTATCGAGGATTTCTTCAGGTAATTTAACTTCTGAACGCACAATAACGCCGTCAGCGGCTGAGATTGCCTCTACGAGCGCGCCACCCGTAAGTCCTGTGTTTTCAATCACTTCCACATTTGGTTGTGCTTTTAGGAATGTTGCGCCTTCAGGGGCAAGTTTGTCTGCTATAAGTATGGTAATGGGCATCTGTTATGGACCTGCTGAGGTAGAAAAAGGGTTCAAATTCTGGTAGACTAGTCGATTCAAATAAGTTGAGGAAAAAAATGACAACAATGACGACAACAATGAAAATTGATACGAATGATTTTAAACGACATGATAGTGATTGTGGCTCACCAGAGGTACAAATTGCTGCACTGACTGTTCGGATTACTGAATTAAACGAACATCTAAAAGAACATAAGCATGATAGGCACTCACGAAGAGGTCTTATCATGATGGTTGGTAAACGTAACCGATTGCTTAAATATATTTCGCGAACAAATCGTGAATCATATTTGGCAACAATTGAGAAATTAGGCCTTCGTAAATAGACGGCCGCATTAACGACCCGCAGTTTCTACTTGCTGGCCTGCATCTAAGAGTGGCAGTGGACAAGCGGCAGCCCTACCGAATTAATTGGTCTGTCTTTTGTCTTCTGCCTCTTGAATTGCAGAACCCAGTACTCGCAAGGAAATTGCCAAACAAGAGGAGTACTTAAAATGAGTACAAAAATAATTGTCGAACGGGAAATTGGAAATCGCATGATGCGATTTGAAACTGGTGAAGTCGCAAAGCAAGCAAGCGGCGCAGTTATCGCTTCTTATGCTGACACTGTTGTAATGTGTACAGCGATGCGATCAAATCCACGACCGGGATTAGATTTTTTCCCATTACAATGTGATTACCGAGAGCGCACAAGTGCCGCCGGTAAATTCCCAGGTGGCTTTCGTAAACGCGAAGGTGCACCAAATGAAAAAGAAATTTTGACGATGCGATTGATGGATCGTCCGATTCGTCCACTCTTTCCAGATGGATACATCGACGAGTGTCAAATTCAAGCATGGGTGATGAGCCACGACGGCGAAAATGACGCGGATGTGTTGTCATGTACTGCAGCTTCTGCAGCGCTTTGCTTGACCGATTCGCCATTTGAAGGTCCAGTTGCAACAGTCCGCGTTGGTCGAATTGTTACAGACGAGGGCGAGACATTTGTCTTGAACCCAACGCATACGCAAATGCAATATTCTGATCTTGATCTTGTTCTTTCTGGCCACTGTGATGGCGTGAACATGATTGAAATTGGTGCAGCACAAGTTGACGAAGCAAGCGTCATGGGCGCAATCAAATTTGGTTACGAAGAAGGCATCAAGCCGATTTTGGAATTGCAAATTGAGTTGATGGAAAAAGCTGGAACGACTGAAAAACGTACTGGCGAACTTGCATTACCAAGCGACGAAGTAATGGCGAAAGTCAAAGAACTCGCTGAATCAAAAATGCTCGAAGCACGGCGTATTCCAGGAAAAGCAGATCGAAGTGATGCAGTTAATGCTTTACGAACTGAAATGATTGATACGCATTTTACAATTCCAGAAGGTGTTTCATACAGCGAGCATATGGCTGCAGAAAAAACACAACGGCAAGCAAAAGAAGCTTTCCGTAAACTTGAAAAGAAATGCACTCGAAGATTAATAGTTGAGGAATCCATTCGCGCTGACGGTCGTTCATTCGACCAAATCCGTGATCTTTTGATGGACCCAACTTACTTCCCACGTACACACGGCTCCGCATTATTCCAACGCGGTGAAACGCAATCACTTGTTACTTGTACACTTGGTACAGGTCGAGATGAACAAATCGTTGATGGTTTAATGCCAGAGTATGCGAAGAAGTTTTATCTTCATTACAACTTCCCACCATTCTGTGTTGGCGAAGCAGGTCGAATCATGGGCCCAGGTCGCCGAGAAATCGGTCACGGTGCACTTGCAGAACGATCACTTCTCGGTATTCTTCCAGAAGTAGACGATTTCCCATACACAATTCGTTTGGTAAGTGACATTACTGAATCAAACGGTTCGTCATCCATGGCGAGTGTTTGTGGTGGTTGCCTCGCACTTATGGACGCTGGCGTACCAATTCAAAATACATGCGCAGGCATTAGTGTTGGTCGTTTCAGTAATGACGAAGGAAAAATAGTTCGTGTGATGGACATTATCGGTGAAGAAGATTTCTTTGGTGACATGGACTTCAAAGTTTGC
>JYMV01045756.1_pt1 | contig 24595 bp, 11 predicted proteins | sample 338911 | NCBI WGS metagenome assembly JYMV01 (sample SAMN03354496, study PRJNA234377) | hydrothermal vent metagenome | biome: Deep sea; feature: Hydrothermal plumes at the Eastern Lau Spreading Center, Western Pacific Ocean; material: Seawater | place: Tonga | collected 2009 | depth 2000 m m
TGATTATGTGCACGATATTCGGAAATCGAACTGCTTGCGCTATCGAAATTAATAATTACCCATCCTATTGGCTAATCACTTGAATTGAGGTGAATTTGTAGGTCTAATACGCAGTATGGCAACCCAATCAAAGCAGCCAATCGGCAGCAAACCAGAAAACCCAATCACTGTTATTGACAAAGTCACAAATAGCTTTCGAACAACAGCTGAAAATACTGTCCCTTGGTTCCTAGAGCAAATGCCGCTCATGTACTTCCAGGATACAGATGAAGAAACACAACTTGCACATTTGCGGGCAATCATCGCTGCAAAAGCATCGGGGAGACCAATCGAACTTACACTTCGTTCTGAAGATGGTTCCGAGTGGACATGCATACGACCTCTTGACTACCCTGGCGTGCTTGCAGAGTTGATGCAAGAACTTCCAATTGGCGAGACGCTTCGTGCAGCGAAAATCCACACGGCTTCAGATGGTGGCTTAGTTCTTGATACGTTTGAATTTGGAGAAGTAGAGTCTTTCTCCTTAGACAACCCTGCGCACGCGGCGCAAGTTGAAGAAACTATTGATTATGCCAAAGAGCATACACTTCCTTGGGAATCAGATGAAATTCGAGATTACTTTACGCGTTGCTCTGAAGATTATCTCGCAACGATTACACCGCTGCGAATGGAAAAACATTGGCAACTTGTTCAAAAATTGACAGGAACAGATGGAACCACAGTTGTACTTGAACGCGAGACTGACAAATCATTAAGCAGAATAATTGTTGCAGTAAGTAATTCGACTAGACGCTCGATGCTTCAACGAATTGCAACAAGATTGAGTAAATCAAGAATCAACATTCACCGAGCATACCTTGACAGTATTGATGACGGTGAAAATGGTTGGATTACACTCGTTGGTTGTGTTGTACAAGGTCCAGACGGTGGACCAATCGATGAGAAAAGTCCTCTTTGGGCTGAAGTTCGTGCGGACTTACTTCGACTAAAATGGCTCGATCCACGCACAATGCGTCTTGGTTATTCACACCCAGAACTAACGTTAGAAACTGCAGAAATTATCACTGCCCTTCTCGATTTGGTGTACCAAGTTCTAGTAAAGAAAAATGCTTACGCTTTCAACCCAACTCGATTAAACACATTAGTGCAATGCAATATTGAAATTGCATCTAAGATTGCCGACTTATTAAGGCAACGATTCAATCCGATCAACGCATTAACTGACGTTGAATATGAAGATAAACGAACAGAATTATTTGACTTGATCGATAACACGGTAGACCTCGAAGATACTCGTACTTTGCTTATAAAAATGCTTGAAGCAATCAACTCAGTTCGCAGAACAAATTTATTTATTGAAGATAGATATGCTCTTGCATTCAGAATTGATGCGTCATTCCTTACAACTGAGGATCGATCTGAATGTCCATTTGGAGTTTTCTTCGTTCATGGCAGAGAATTCAACGGTTTCCATGTGCGATTCAGAGATATCGCTCGCGGTGGAGTGCGTGCAATTCACCCGCGTGGCATCGAACAATTTACTCGCGAACAAGAACGACTGTATGACGAAGCGTACAACTTGGCATTTGCGCAACAATTGAAAAACAAGGACATCCCTGAAGGTGGGTCTAAAGCAGCTTTGCTTGTACACCCAAATGGTCGCGTTAGTAGAAGTGTAAAAGCTTTCGTTAACTCAATCCTTGATTTAATTACCCCTACCTTGTCAACCAAATCAAAAGTTGTCGACCGGTTGAATCATGAAGAATTGATTTACTTAGGTCCAGACGAAAACATCACGCCTAAGTTAATTAACTGGATTGTTGATCGCGCTCGCCGTCGCGGATATCCAATGCCAACTGCGATGATGAGTTCAAAGCCAGGCGCTGGCATTAACCACAAAGAATACGGTGTAACAAGTGAAGGCGTTGTCGTTTTCCTTGATGCAGCGCTTCGGGCTGTTGGAATCAACCCAGACGAAGACACATTCACCGTCAAAATTACTGGTGGCCCAGATGGCGATGTTGCCGGAAATGGTATTCGCATTTTGAACCGTGAATATGGTGACCGAGTCAAAATCCTAGGAATCGCAGACGGCTCTGGTTGTAGCGAAGACCCAGATGGGCTCGATCATGCTGAACTTCTTCGTTTATTCAAGGAAGCACTTCCAATTGCAAGTTACAACAAATCTAAACTAGGTCCAAACGGAATAATCGCGAGTATTGATGACCCAGAGGGCGTACACCTACGTAACACAATGCATGACCGAATAGAAGCAGACGCTTTTATTCCGTGTGGTGGACGGCCAGCAACAATCCACGGTGGCAACTGGAAAAACTTCCTGAAAGAAGACGGAACCCCAAGTTCTCGTGTCATTGTCGAGGGTGCTAATTTATTCCTAACCCCCGATGCACGAACAGAACTTTCAAATGCAGGCGCTCTCATTTTGAAAGATTCATCCGCAAATAAGTGTGGTGTTATCTGTTCAAGTTTTGAAATTGGTGCTTGCATGTTGCTCGACGAGTCTCAGTTTATGGAAATCAAAGAGACGTTTGTTGACCAAGTTCTAACTCGGCTTCGACATCTTGCACGCGCTGAAGCGGAACTACTCGCTCGCTTGCACGAACATCACCCACATTCCCCACTACCAGAAATGAGTAATCGAATTAGTAAAATGATGTCCAGAGTTTCCGATTCACTCATCGCAAATTGGGAGGAAATGGATGAGGCGCAAACCAACAATCTCAAAACACTTGTGCTTGAGCACCTTCCACCAGTTCTTCTAGAACGGGTTGGAGACTCGCTTTGGTCAAAGATGCCAGAGGCATATTTGCAGTGGATGATGGCAAAGTCACTCGCAGCAAAAATTGTTTATCGCGAAGGATTCGAATATCTTGAAACAATGGAAGATGCTAACCTGGCAGGACTTGCGCTCCGATACCTTGATTTAGAACAAGAACGAGATGTGCTAACCGAAAATATTTTGCAATCTGATTTGCAATATAAACACAGGGTTGCGGCGTTGTTACATGATGCAGGAATATTCTCGACAATGGGCAGACGCCACAATTCGTGACGCAACCCACATATTTTTATAGGAGGCCCCATGCGTAATCATTTTCTTTCAATTCTCATCGCAGGCATATCAATTGGAATTTGCTTAACTTATGGTGTGAAAGGTGTCCATGCACAAGTTTCACTTGAAATGCTTCCATCAGACGCACATTCTGTTATTTCAGATGTAACACTCTACCGAAATCGTGCTTCGATTACGCGTACTGCAACCTTAGACCTTGATGCAGGCGGTCACTCTATTTTCTTTAGAGACCTACCAGATTCAGCATACCTTGATTCTGTCCAAGCACGCATACACGGAAATGCAAAACTGCTATCCGTAGAAACTTCAAACATTCCAATCATCGAAGACACCAGCTCTCTTGTTGCAGCAATTAATGCTGAAATAAAAGAGGCGGAAGCCAAACTATCTTTGTCAAGTTCAAAAGGTAAATCCATTTCATTGCAAATTGAAATGTTGAAAACACTTATTGAAAAAGCGACAAACGATAAAGCGCCTCCCGTTGACATCGATGCTTTTGATGCGCAAATAAAATTTATTGGTACTCGCATGCAAGAGTTATCCGCGAGCAGTGCTGAAAATACTTTAGAAATACAAGAACTGAACAAATTATTGCAATACCTTAACCAACGAAAACGAAATGTTACTTCGCAACGAAGAACGCAAATCAACGCCATCGTGGACATTGGTGTTAATCTGGCAGGTACAGTCGAAATCCAATTGACTTACCTTGTTTACAACGCTAGTTGGACACCCGTCTATTCTGTACGAGCGAATCCTAAAGGTGACAAAATTGCAATTGACTACGATGCCAAATTAGAGCAAAAAACTGGTGAAAACTGGACTGACGTCTCCTTAACTCTCTCAACCGCACAACCACAACAATCCATAACGCCTCCAATGCCTAATCCGTGGTTTGTTAATGTGTACATTCCGCCAACTCCGCAACCAGTAATCAGAGTAGGCTCAGAAATACGCAGCAGCGTCGCGTATTCTATGAGTGATGCTGATCATAGCTTTGGCCTCGAGATGGACACGAGTGAAAAAAGTGTCGAATGGGCATCTGCTGCAGCGTCTATTGTCGGTGATGGTCCAGCTGTAAGTTTCGTACTTCCAAGGACAGTTACTGTGCCATCCAATAAAGAAGACGCACAGACAACCTCCATAGCGACAATCGAAACAAGCGCAGAACATTTTTTAATTGCTGTGCCAATGTTGACTGATCGTGTCTTTATTAGAAGTGAAGTTACAAACAAGAGTGGTTATGTTTTACTACCTGGTACAGCTTCAATTTTTCACGGTAGCGATTACGTTGGTAAAACGTCAATGAAAACCATCTCGCCAAATGAAACTTTCTCGCTCGACTTGGGAATTGCACCAAAAGTAACTTCAACTAGAACACTCGTAGAAAAAACTACCTCATCAACCGGTCTATTTGGTTCTGGAATACAAACGATGTACGATTACCGTATCTCCATCTCGAATGGTGAGGATTCAACAATCGACATTCATGTATACGACCGAATCCCGGTTTCACAAAATGAAGAAATTGAAGTCCTTGTAAAAAACCTTTCATCTCCTCTTTCAACAGATGCAACGTATGTTTCTACAAACCAACAACAGGGCATTCTCCGTTGGGATCTTTCCATCCCTGCAAATCAGACCGGAGACCAAAGTTTTACTATGACATGGCAAGTTGAAATTGCACGCGGAAAAGATGTAAAATTAACCCCACTTCCAGAGTGACAACGCTGTTTTATAGCATTTGCAAGCGAATCTAAGCATGTAAAAACCAACTAAAACCGTCCTTGATTGGTACACTGTGTGGCTCAATACGTCATTTAATGTGGCAATATTATGCCCATAAATTTGGAATCTAGGAATATACTCTCCCATGCAAATTTTCAATCGATTTACTAGCTCGTTCGCTCTCATTGCCATGCTCGCAATCATGCCGTTTGCATGTGAAGATGCACCCGATAGCGAAAACGCCATACAGTCAGAATTAGATCAAGCCATTTTGAACCTGGATTCTGCATTGCGTGGAAGCAATACTAGCGCACTTGAAAGTGTCATAGCAAAAACAAAACGATTACGGCCTACTATTCCATCACAATTACAAAGCAAAAATATCATTCTTGCAACTGCAAATGAAAAACTTGCTCAACTTTCATTTCAATCTATTAGTGCAGAAGCGAATGCGATTTGTGCTGAATTTCAACGCGCGGTAACTCAAAGTAACGACATTTCAATATTAAGAATTGCTGCAAATTCTTCAGCAAGTGGTACAAATCAATACAACGATTTAAGCAACGCAAAAAAAATAGCGTTACACGATTTAAAAGATTTATACGAAAGTCAACTAAAAGATGCCACATCTTCAATCGAAAGTTTAGATTCACAAATTGCTTCAAATCAAAATATAGCTGAGGACCTTCGTGCAAAAGCAGACGCACTATTATCAAAAGCTGAAAAAATAGGCCTTATTGACGGGCATAAAACATACAAGTCTGGCGCAAAAATAATGCGCGATTCGCAAAAAACCGACATGGCTGCTGCAAACTTCCATCTTGAATCGCAAACTCGAGAAACTCCTAGACGAGAAGAAGCGAAAGCAGAATTAGAAGCCATTGGAAGGAAACTCCTCGGTTTAGAACAAACAGCTAATTTACTTCGCCAACTAAACGACAATGCAGTTACCACGTCTGCAAATTTACGACAAATTGCAGACGAACTTGATAACGAAACTGCAGCGTTGCTCGATGAGACAGTTGCGAAAGCGAACTCGCTCAAGAAGAAATGGAGTGACACCTCTTCACTTCTTCAAGATGCAATTAAAAGTGCAGGACAAGACCGAAAAGCGTCAAGAGAAGCCAAAACATCTCGAGCAATTTGGAAACTCGATATGGAATTAAATCTTGGTGGCATTGAAGAATCTAAACTCCAATTCCTTAGAAGTGAATCCCACGCACTAAACTCTATTATTGCAAATGGCATTGTGACTTCCGCGAATAAATGGGTTGAATTAGAAAACACGATTGCATCTGAAATTGAAGCCACTTCTCTAAGTGCAAACGCTGCCTATGACAATGCTATTCGCCTCGCAGATAATACTGGTGCAAAAAGTGAAATGATAAAGGCAATGATTACAACTCGCATTGCTGTTCTAAATGGAGAAGTACATACGCCTATTGGGCAAACAAATACTACCCAATCAAATGCAACTTTCGGTGCAGGAACAGGATTCTCTACGCCTCTTGAATTAGCAAAAGCAGTAAATGCAATTTTACCACTAGAAACAGCGGACGGCATAGCACCAGCAGTTAACTTGTCACTGTATTTAGAAAGTGATGGAGCAATTGCTCAAAATTTGCTCTTCTTAATTCAAAAATTTTCAAACTCTATAGCAAATTCAGCTATTGCAATTCGTACTAATCTTGGCGAGGCCGCATTACAACAATTGAAATTTAAGCAATCTCTATCATCAGTAGGTACTGTTTTACTTACGCAACTAAATTTAGATACCATTGTTGAATCAGACGACTCGAATGCAACGATTATGGATGTAAATGGCAAAACGAAGCAGTTACTCCATACCGCTCAAGGATGGAAAATTAATTATCAAACAATAGCGGAGTTAGAAGACCCTCAATTTGTAAAATTCAAAATGATGATGCTAGAAGAGTTAAGTTCATTAGCTGATAGTATGGATACGATAACTGGCAAATTAAATGCTGGCGAAATTACATCGCTTAACCAACTTACCCAAGCTCTAGAAGCTTTAAGCCAAGCCTCACCCTTTTAATTCTTCTTTTTTCAAAACTACCTGAGCGGCGCTAGACACCAACGGGTCTTCTGAATGACTCGATGCGATTTCCTTTAATTTTGTAAGTAATTCTGGGTTATCAATCTCTGCAAGAATATTCCCCGCAACTATGACTGCGTTCCGCCGAATCATATTTAATTTCGCACGTTTCATTGATGAACCACGAAAGTGGTGCCTTCTTGCTTCTTCGTCCCAATGAAGAACATCCAGCACATCCAAAGATTTCGTGACTGGTGTATATGACTCGTGAATGACAGAGTGCGCCGAGCGTTCATTCGGTTGATTATGCGGACAAACCTCTTGGCAAATATCGCAACCAAAAATCCAGTGCCCTATGCCTTCATAGAGTGCAGGATCAATTGCAGTTCGATGCTCGATTGTGAGATAACTAATACATTTTCTCGCGTCTACTTCCCACGGCGTAATTGCATCTGTTGGGCAGGCATCGATACACCGCGTGCAAGTTGAACAAGGGTCTGGTGCTGAAGGTGCTGAGGGTTGAATTTCTACAGTCGTAACAATCGCTCCTAACAGAAGCCAACTTCCAATCCCCTGCTCGATTACCAGTGTGTGTTTACCGACTGATCCGATACCTGCCTTCTGTGCAAACTCACGTTCCAGCAACGGTGCTGTGTCAACGCAACTTCTGAATATTTCATTTGGGTACTGCTGCTTAAATGTATCGCAAATTGCATGCAGTCGCTTTTTCATCACCTTGTGATAATCTTTTCCTTGGGCGTACCTTGCAACTTTCCCAGAATTATTTGAAATGTCGTCTTCTTCAAGAATGCCATACCTATCAGCAATGCAGATGACAGATTTTGCGTTTTCAACTAAATTTCTTGGGTCAAGTCGAACATCAACATTTCGATTCATCCATTCCATCTCACCCTGTTTTTCATCCTCGAGCCATTGCCATAATTTGTCATCATGTGCACTTCTAGTAGCAGATGCAACACCCGCAATCGCAAACCCGTGCGAAATACACAAGTCTATCACTGCTTGTGTCGTTGGCACCCGCATTAATAGATTGCATTCGGGCCAGTTGAAGTATTTGGTGGCAATAGTTCTAATTTTGCATATTCAAGTACGAGGTGTTTCACGCCACCGTCAAAATGCACTGTCACAGTTGAGCCGCGAGTCCGCCTGATAATTCGTTGCACCTTGCCAACGCCAAATCGTTTATGTCTAACAACTGAACCAGTTGTAATTTCTTGTTCGCAAGGGCTTGGTGGATCTGCATCTGGAATATCCCATGGTTCAATCGCTACTTCTTCATGCACAGAAGTTCCAGACATTTCTCGGATGAATCGACTACCCATCGTACGATTCGACATGCCTCGTTGCGTTCTTCTTCTAGTATTCGTTAAAAGCAAATGTTTTCTAGCGCGAGTTATGCCTACATAACACAAACGGCGTTCTTCTTCCATTTGTGTATCGTCAAACAGTGATCGCTCGTGTGGCAACAGACCCTCTTCAAGACCTGCGATAGCAACGAAATCAAATTCCAATCCTTTTGCTGCGTGCAGGGTCATCAAAGTAACTGCACCATTTTCTGGGTCAACTGCATCTGCATCACTTACTAATGCAACATGTTCTAAGAAAGAGAAAAGCATATGCAGTGGAGTTGGCGGGTTGTCTTCTTCAAATTCGATGCGTTCTTCAAACTCAGATGCAGCTGAAATTAGTTCTTCTAAGTTTTCCAATCTTTCCAAGTCATCTTCGGCAGCGTTCTTTGAATAAAACTGTTCCAAGCCAGATTCGCGAACAACTCGTTCAACTAAATCCGCAAGTGACCCCGCTGCAGTAAGACTTTCTTCTGAACGACCGTCTACTTGCCATTGGTGGCAAGTAGTTGCAAACTTTTTCATTGAAGTAACTGAACGCGCAGTAAAACCCCGCTCCTTTGACACTTCTGAAATTGCATCGAGCATTGACAGGCCGTACGTTTGTGCAAGTTGTTCCAGTTTATTGATAGACGTTGCACCAATGCCTCGTGTTGGTGTATTGATTATCCGAATAAAAGCAACATCATCTTTAGGGTTCACTAACAAGCGCAAGTATGAAAGAGCTTGCTTAATTTCTTGACGAGCGTAGAACGCTGTTCCGCGAGCAACAACATATGGAATGCCTTCAGTGCGAAAAGCATCTTCCAATACTCGGCTTAATGCGTTCACTCTATAAAGCACTGCCATCTCTTTTAACAAGACACCTTCGCCACGAAGTCGAAGTACTTCATTTGTAATTGCTTCTGCCTCTTCTCGTTCACCTTCTAAAGAAAGAATAGTTGGCATATGGCCGTCTTCAAGTTCGGTATACAGTTTTTTATCTTTTCGTTGGGAGTTATATTCAATTAATTTTGCAGCGGTCGCCACAATGTGTCCAGTCGAACGGAAGTTTCTTCCAAGAGGAACAATCGTTGCATCGTTGTATTGCTCTTCAAAATCAAGGATATTTGAAATGTCCGCACCTCGCCAAGCATATACTGACTGGTCTGGATCGCCAACGACACATATATTCCTGTGGTTTTTGGCAATATTGTCAGCAATTACAAACTGCGTGTGATTTGTATCTTGGTATTCGTCAATCATCAAATACTGATATCTGTCTTGTAAACTTTGCTTGACTTCTTCATCGCGAAAAAGTAATTGAGCTGTTTTCAAAAGAAGGTCATCAAAATCTACTGCGTCATTACCGCGTAAAATATTTTCATAGGCTCGATAAATCTTTCCAATCGATTTAGCGTAAAAATCTGACGCTTCATTTTGAAATGTATCGACGTCTATTAATTTATTTTTTGCTGAACTTATTACAGAGAGAACGCTCGCAGGTTTCCAGTTTGAATCATTTAAGTTACACGCACGTATCGCTGCTTTTGCAGCACTACGCTGATCTGCTGTATCGTAAATAGTAAACGTCGTTGTTCCAATTATTCGATCACCCCAATCGCGAAGAACCCGCGCACAGAATGCATGAAAAGTTGAGACCGTCAACCCTCGCCCATGCAGTCCTTGAGAATCAAGTACGTTAAAAACTCGCTCTCGCATTTCTTTTGCTGCTTTATTCGTAAAGGTCAACGCTAAAATTTGCCAAGGTGGAACACCTTTTGCAATGAGATTCGCTATCCGCTTGGTAACAACCGTTGTCTTGCCCGAACCGGGTCCAGCAAGCACGAGTAGCGGTCCGTTCATGTGTTCTACGGCTTCAATTTGCGCTGTAGTTAAAGTATTTGCTTGTGCATCCGTGCCCATATTCATTTCGGCAGTGTAATACCAAGAGACCCTCTATCCAAGCATACATCGCTCATATTTCTACAAAAATGGCGAAAATCTGAATTTTTACCATCCCGCGACAATCTATCCACAGGGGTGGTTGACCCAGCTCGCTTTGTAACTTCCGATAGTAGGTGCATTTACAGTTATTTTAAAAAGGGTACGATATTTTGTGCTTTGGGTTATTGCAGACCCAAGATGTAGTGGTACGATAAGCAAGTGTGGTGGTTACTGTTTAGTCAATGATTTGCACTCCAAATTGTAGTAAAACACAGACAAAAGCCACAAATAGTGTCGTTTTTCAAGGAAAAACGTGTGTTTTGAGTTTTAAGGTTCTAGACAGGAGAGGGATGAGCAAATGACAGTACTTTGCGACAGACAAATAGAAGAACTAATTTCGATTGAACCTTTTCAAAAGAATGCATCGAGGGCCGGAACCGTTTCGTACGGTGTATCCAGTTATGGATACGACGTTCGAGTTGGCACAAAGTTTAAGATTTTTACGAATGCAACTTCTGGTGGTGTTGCAGTAATTGATCCTAAGAATTTCACTGATGATTTGTTTGTATCTGTTGATACTGCAGATACAGAAAACGATCACATCATTATTCCACCGAACAGTTTTATTCTTTGCGAAACCGTTGAGTCATTTAAAATCCCTCGCGATATCCTTGCTATTTGTGTTGGCAAAAGCACCTATGCTCGTTGCGGCTTAATTGTAAACGTAACTCCACTTGAACCACAATGGTGTGGAAAAATTACACTTGAGATAAGTAACACTACCCCACTACCAGCAAAAGTATATGCAAATGAAGGCATTGCACAACTTATCTTTCTCAAAGCATCACAAGTTTGTGATGTGAGTTACGCAGATAAAAACGGAAAGTACCAAGACCAAGACGGATTAACACTCCCGATGGTCGACACATAACAGCGCGGAAACCAAGCGTGGTTTCCAATAACAAAACAACCAAGACAAACAACAAAATAAACCAAGAATATAAGAAAAGCACGGAAGCAATACAGTACAGATGAAAATACAAAGACGATTTACAACAGCAGGCGAAAGCGTATGGAACACAGTCGATTGGACATCACGCTCAACTAAAATCACAAACGCAGACGGATCCATCGTGTTCGAAATGAACAACGCTGAAATCCCCGCCGATTGGAGTCAACTCTCCGCTGACATTATGGTGAGCAAATATTTCCGCAAAGCGGGCGTTCCTCAAACACAGGAAAATGGCACACCAGAATTAAATGAAGATGGCCAAGCAGTAACAGGACCAGAAAGTTCAGCAAAACAAGTCATTCACAGACTCGTTGGTTGCTGGCGAAGTTGGGGCGAGTCCCACGGTTATTTTGACACACCTGAGGATGCTGAGTCGTTTTATGACGAACTTTGTTGGATGATGCTCAATCAAATGAGTGCACCAAATAGCCCTCAATGGTTTAACACCGGTCTGAACTGGGCGTATGGCATTTCCGGTCCTGCGCAAGGTCACTTTGTATCTGACCCTGAAACTGGCGATGTCTCGCTAGCTGATGACGCCTATTCACATCCACAACCACACGCGTGCTTTATTCAATCCGTAAGTGATGACCTTGTCAATGCAGGTGGCATCATGGACCTTTGGACTCGAGAAGCTCGACTCTTTAAATATGGTTCTGGTACGGGTTCAAACTTCTCTCAAGTTCGTGGCGGTGAAGAACCACTTTCCGGTGGCGGCAAATCCAGTGGCTTAATGAGTTTCTTAAAAATTGGTGACCGAGCCGCAGGCGCAATCAAATCTGGTGGCACAACTCGCCGCGCAGCGAAAATGGTTTGTCTTGATGTTGACCATCCAGATATTGAAGAATTTGTATCTTGGAAAGTTCGCGAGGAACTAAAAGTTGCAGCACTCGTTGAAGGCATGAAACACCTCTCACCAGCACAACAACAACAAGCAAAAGATTTAGACCTAGTCCTCGATTACGATTTCAACGGCGAAGCGTACCAAACAGTAGCTGGTCAAAACTCAAATAACTCCGTCCGTCTATCACACGATTTCCTTGAATCTGTTGGCCGTGAAGAACAATGGGACCTCATCAGAAGAACTGATGGTGAAGTAGCAAAATCAATTCCAGCCAGTGGACTATGGAACACTATCTGCGACGCGGCATGGCATTGTGCAGATCCTGGCGTACAGTTCGATACTTCTATTAATGACTGGCACACTTGTCCAAAAAGTGGCAGAATCAATGCATCTAACCCATGCAGTGAATACATGTTCCTTGATGACACAGCGTGCAATCTAGCATCGCTAAACTTGCTGAAGTTTTACAACAGTGATACACGCATGTTCGATGTTGATTCATTCGAACACGCAATTCGACTCTGGACAATCGTTTTAGAAATTTCCGTCTTGATGGCCGCATTCCCAAGTGAAGCAATCGCACATCAAAGCTGGAAATTCCGAACACTAGGCCTTGGATTTGCGAACCTTGGTGCAATGCTCATGCAAGCAGGGATTGCGTACGATAGCGACGCGGGGCGAGCTGTCTGCGGTGCAATCACAGCAACACTTACTGGTCGATCGTATGCCGTAAGCGCTGAAATGGCTGGTGAACTTGGACCATTCGATGGCTTTGCTGAAAATGCCGAAGATATGCTTCGAATAATCCGCAACCACAGCCGAGCGGCAAATGGTATTGCCCGTGATAGTAGTGAATATGAAAAACTTCGCCTCGCGCCAGTTCCGATTAACCATGCACTCTTCCTAGATGACTCCATCAACATTAATAATGCGGGTGACCTTCTCGGCAGAGCCGTCCAAGCATGGGACGAAGCGCTCGACCTAGGCGGACGACATGGTTTCCGAAATGCGCAGGTTACAGTTATTGCTCCAACGGGAACAATCGGTTTACTTATGGACTGCGACACAACTGGAGTTGAACCAGACTTTGCGTTAACCAAATTCAAAAAACTCGCCGGTGGTGGTTATTTCAAAATTGCAAACCAATCACTACGACCTGCCTTACTTGCTTTAGGGTATTCAGCGAATGAAGTTGACCAGATGATGCAGTATGTCATGGGTACTCTGTCACTCGATACACCAATGCCAAAAACGGTATCCGACGACGGCGAAGAAATTTCCTTCAGTGTTTTCCTTCTCAACAATGGGTACACCGAAAAAGACATTGCGACTATGAGCGATTCACTTCCAACCGTGTTTGAACTTTCGTTTGCATTTGCAGCATGGGTGATGCCAGACCACGTACTTGAAGCGCACGGAATCACACGCGACCAAGCGACAAATAATGCTTCGTTCAACGGATTACACTTACTCGGTTTAACCAGAGATGAAATTTTGGAACTAAATCGAAGAATCTGTGGCACAGGTACTATTGAAGGCGCTCCAGATTTAAAAGAAGAACATTTAGAAGTGTTCGACTGTGCAAACCGCTGTGGCGAAACTGGTGTTCGATACATCGCAGCAGAAGGTCATATCCGAATGATGGCTGCTTGCCAGCCATTCATTACCGGTGCAATTTCAAAAACCATCAACTTGCCAAATGATGCGACAACTGATGACATTGCCAAAGCGTACTGGTTAAGTTGGGAACTAGGACTAAAAGCAAATGCACTTTACCGAGACGGCTGCAAATTAAGCCAGCCACTCAACGCAAAAGCCGATGTCACAATTGAAGACGATGAAGACACAGTTGAACTACATGCAGCGCACGATGAAGTCGCTAATGAAGTTATTGCAGCAGCTGACATGGCAGAACATGATAAGCCAGAAGTAGTTGAACGAATCGTTGAAAAAATCATCGAACGCCCAATGCGAAAACGTCTTCCTGACACTCGCCACAGCATTACACACCACTTTAATGTTGCGGGGCATGAGGGGTACCTCACCGTTGGCATGTATGAAACCGGTGGACCTGGCGAACTCTTTATTACGATGTCAAAAGAGGGATCAACAATTGGCGGCTTGATGGATAGTCTTGGAACTGCAATTAGCGTTGCATTGCAATACGGAGTTCCTATTGAAAGTCTAGTAAATAAATTTGCATTCCAACGTTTTGAACCACAAGGTATTACAACAAACCGCGACATTCCGTTTGCGAAAAGTCTCGTTGATTACATTTTCCAATGGATGGGGATGCAATTTATCGAAGGGTACCGCGAAGCGAATATTCCAAATCGTGCTAGTACCTCGACATTACCAATGAATAACATAACAACGCAACGCACAACACCCGTCAAGGAGGACGAACGATGTACCGAAAATGCAGACAACAATTCAATTACAGCTCGCCGAAATTCAACGACCACATCCTACGTTGGAATAACACCGAAGATGAATACAGGCGAGGCGAAGATAGAGCAGACCGTTATCACTCAACGGCAAACTACTACGCAAGCTACCGAGGACGGAGTACAAATCGAAGAAACCACCATGCAATCCTCATTAAGTCAAGCGACTGCGAAATTGCAAGGTGATGCGCCTGCTTGCCCTGTTTGTGGAGAAATCACGATACGAAATGGAACTTGTTACAAATGTATGAACTGCGGCAACTCGCTGGGTTGTTCATAAACTTTTGGAGAGAGCTGGCTGGGGATTGTTGGAGCCAAAACACGGATGATTGTTGATGTAAAAGTAAGAGGAAGGAACCACTTGCTTGAGATGTACACCGATGGAACGGTGCTCTTCTCACGTTCAGTCCCAATGGGGTTGAACACCATTAACAAAAAATATAACTCCATCAATTGTGACCTTCGCCCAGATCAAGGATGAACTGAGGCACCTGTGCGGAGTTTCGCCATAAGGGTGAAACTCCTTCTCTTCCCCCCCTCGAGACGGACCCACCACCGTCTTGGGGGGTTTTTTATAAGAACAAATAATAAGTCACAGGGGCAAATCCAAATTGCATTTGTTACAATCCCCTTCTGATGGATTTCACAAATTACATCCCAGTCTTACTCATAATTTGTATGGCAGTAGGCTTCAGCGTCGTGAACATCGTTGCTTCAGGATTACTTGGACCAAAGCGTTCAGGCAAAGTGAAAGATTCGGCATATGAGTGCGGTGTAGACCCGATTGGGACTGCACGCAAGCGATTTAATATTCGTTTTTACATCTTAGCAATGACCTTTTTAGTCTTTGATATTGAGATTATCTTTCTTTACCCATGGGCGGTTGATTTTTCTCAACTCGCTCAAGGCAGCGAAGAAGCAACATTATTCCTCGGTAGAATTCTGTTTTTCCTTGGAACCTCGATAGTTGCGTATATTTACGCTTGGAAAAAAGGCGTATTCAACTGGGATTGATTATCTAAATTCATGTAGAATGCCCCCCTCCCGTCATTTACCACGGGGTGTAGCTCAGCTTGGCAGAGCGCTTGTTTTGGGAACAAGAGGCCGCAGGTTCAAATCCTGTCACCCCGATTTCAAGCCCCATTTGGATTAAATCCCAATGGGGCCTTTTTATCGGGTTGATTTTTGAATCATTATTGGGCTATAGGACTATTTTACACAGAAAAATAGGTTATTTGAGCATTTTTTCTCGACTTTGTTAGCGTTGTATGCCATAGTAAAATGTTGCACTCCATAGTGTCAACTATTTGAGAAAATAGAATCCAGGTAGAGGCGAGAAAAATGAGAAAGATAATTACGATAATTTCAGCGGTAGTACTTTTTCAAAGCGGTATTTATGCGCAAACTCCTGGCGATTTCTGTTCAAGCCCAATCAGTGCCATTGTTGGACCAAACAGTTTTGACACAACAAACAACAAGCCAACTTTGCCCGAACCTGACGAATCGCAATGTTTGAATACCTACCTTAATTGGAATTCAAGCCCCGATGTTTGGTTCAAGTTTGTCCCAGCTAATTCTGGGTTTCACAACTTCAGTACATGTGACTTAACCAGTTTCGACACGTCGATGGTACTATATGAAAGCGATTGCACTTTGCAAGTTGCATGTAACGGGGATGCTACACCTGAAAACGGTTGCCAAGATTTCCATTCTGCTATTGACTACAATTTAACTGCTGGAGTTCCGTATTACATCCGCATTGGAGGCTTCGATGGCATCACTGGGGCCGGGACATTAACTATTGATCCACAAACTAATGGTGGTTCGACCACATGGTACGTTGATATTTCAAATACAGCCCCTGGCTCAGGGACAGATTGGGATTCTGCCTTTACCTACGTACAGGATGCACTCAATATTGCAACCGGGAATGACCAAATTTGGATTGCTGAAGGTACGTATACTCCTACCGATACGGACAATCAGAAAGATCCACGAGAAGCCTCATTTCGAATTCACTCTAGCCTTGAAATATATGGTGGTTTCCAAGGAAATGAGACTTCAATTTCCCAGCGGGATCCGTATCTCTATAGAGTAATTCTATCCGGCGATTTATATGGTGATGATGACTTTGGTGGCATGAATGAAAATGCATACCATGTTATCCAAATCGACGGCAACGTTGCAGCAGAACCAATCTTAGATAGTCTCTTTATCGTTTCTGGTAACGCTGATGATGCAGGCGCCAATAAATACGGAGCAGGTATAATCGTCATAAACTCCTCGGTTAGTTCTGGACTATCTGCCAAAATTAGTGAATGCACATTTATTTCTAATAACGCTGAAAACGGTGGTGCAATTGCAACGTACACATCAAACGACAGGCTATTTTTAGATAGGGTAATAATCAGAAATAATAACGCAGAGCAGAATGGAGGTGCCATTTACAACAATGGTTCGCTATTGCTTTCCAATTCTCTCATTGTCGGCAATACTGCAGGTGCTGCAGGTGCAATATACTGCGCTAGCGATTCAAGTACAACAATTACTAACGCGACCCTAGTTCAAAATAGAGCCGATTATATTGGTGGTTTGGTAATTAGGGGAAGTGGAGTCGCAACCAACAACATCATTTGGGGCAACACAGATATAAACGGTGAACATGAGCAAGTTGCAAACTACTTACCCACTGGATGGCTTAATAATTACAATTGCGTTCAAAACATAGATTCAACTTTTGGTGGCACAGGTAATATCAGTGCTAATCCAATGTTTGTGGCAGAACTTGGCGATGATGGGGAGCCAGGAACTGGAGATGAAACATTTGATTTGTTACCACGTTCCCCCTGCATTGATAGTGGCGATAACGATGCAGTGACACAATTTCTTGATCTCCATGGCAATTATCGAATTGTTGACGACCCATATGTTGCAGGAAATGGTGCAGTTGTTGATATGGGGGCCTATGAACGAGATTTCAACACAGATAATATTTACATTTGGACAGGTTCAGGGGACAATTCCCTATTGACTGATCCAAACAACTGGTTACCCATTGGAGCACCAGATATTAATACTAGCATGTTCTTCAATTCGACTACGAATGTGAGCACTGTACTTGATATCCAAATGAATATAAATGATTTTATTGTTACTTCTGGCAATATTAGTATTGATTTAGGTGGCTATGCACTTTACCTCGAATCACTTGGAAACCCACTGCGAATAGGCGGTGCAGATTCCGTAGCTTCACTACAATTTAGTGGGATAAATAGTTACGTCTATACGAATACATCAATAGATCTTTACAAAAGTAACCTATCCTTTACGGATGATATTTATCTCTACACACCAAATTTAATTGTTCGCGATAGTTCCAATCTACGTTTCGATGGAACCATGTATAGCAATCTTACTAACGTGGGTGGAGTGGTTGAAACCGCAGGTAGATCAATTGGAACGTTTACTGTTAATGGCGACCTTCTCAACATGGCTAAACTTGGACTTTCTGGTAACTTAGTGGGCTCTTTAGTATTCGATATACAAGGCAATGCTCAACATGAAAATTATGATTTTTTAAACATTGTTGGTCAAGCAGACATGTCTTGCTTAATTGGTTTGCGATGGGGTCCGTTGTTCACTCCTACAGAAGGTGATGTGTTCGACATCATGGGTGTAAGTAGCTCAACGGGAAGCCCTTCTATTGTCTATTCAGATGGTCTACCTTCACATCTCGCCGTCCGATGGGTAAACCCTTCTGGTCTTCGAGTTGGAGAAGAAGTTGTAGTAGAAACTACTGGTGCAATTATGTTTGGCAACGGTTCTTCGCACGATTTGAGTTCATCAACTGCCCCAACTGACATGGTTGTTGGAGAATTTAACGGTGATTCTTACCCAGATATTGCAATGACAGTTCAAGATAATAGTGGAGGAAATGGTAGCGTTGTGATTCTGATTAATAACGGAATGAGTGGTGATAATTGGCTTGGCTTTACAGAAAGTGCACCCATTTCTGTCGGTATCTCTCCGATGGATATTGAAATTGGTGATTTAAATGTTGACGGAACTGCTAATGATTTGGTGATTGCAAACAATGGAAGTAATACCGTTTCTATTCTTTCTAATGATAACTCTGGTATATTTACGAAAACAGATGTCTCAACAGATATTGGACCTATGTACATTGCAGTAGGTGACTATGTAGAAGAGGCAGAACCAGCGCCCCAACGGGATGATATATTTGTGGTTTGTAGTTCTTTCCTTGGCTCAATACTGACAAACTCATCGACATTTAGAACTCGTGCCATAGTATTTTCTCACACTAGTTCTATTAGTATTCCTTTAACGAGCGACGTTGAACCAAGTGACGTCAATCATGATAAAGATCTTGATTTTATTATTCTTGATTCAGCAAGTGAAGAAATTCGAGTTCTGCACGGTACTGGAGCGGGTACAACACCTGCGATGGTTGTAACAGGTAATCCTCTCCCCTCAAGCAGCAATCCGGTTGAATTACATTTTGCAGACTTCGATTTAGATGGAAATTCTGATGCGATTACTGTCAATGAAGGAAATGACACTTTAAGTATCCTTTTAGGGTCCAATACCGAATTAGGAAACGCATCAACATTCCCAGTTGGCACCAGCCCGACCTCCCTTGTCACATATGATTTCGATAATGACGGTGATGTTGACATTGTTGTTTCTGCAATCAATAAATCAACTATTATTCGTGAACTGACTCTAATCCGAAATGATACCCCATCCCCTGGCGGTACAGTCGTCCTCTCAGCAGGTGATGCTGCGGGCACTGGGGATACACCTGTCTCAGTGGAACATGGTGATTTTGACGGAGATGGACTTGAAGATCTTGCGTCTCTGATAGACCAAGGTGCAAACGGCCCTGGTGTCGGTATTTACTTCAATGTAACAGCCGTTGTTGTGAATTGCCCAGAAGATATTGATGGTGATGGTTCAATTGCTGTTGGAGATCTTCTTGCAATCATTTCTGCTTGGGGAACGAGTAACCCCTCGGCAGATGTTAATAACGATGGCGTTGTTGACGTGAGTGATTTGTTAGCAGTTGTTGCCTCATGGGGTCCTTGCCCGTAAAAATAGTGTGGTAGCATTCTTGCATTAATGCTTGAGAAACTACCTAGAAAAACAAACTCCACTCCAGAAGTTGATCGTTTTTTGCTTGACTTACTCGCCACTGGCTTTGATGGTGAAACTGCGACAGATGAATCTTCATTGTCGATTGCATCTACTGATAATTCAATTTGGCAAATAATGCCTCAGGTTGTCATTTCACCTCGTTCACATACGGGTGTAACTCAAGTTGTCAAACTTCTTGCAGAAAAATCTCACCGACATGTATCCATAACACCACGAGGCGGCGGGACAAGCACAGCAGGACAATCCCTTACCAACTCTATCGTTCTCGATTGCAAACGGTATATGCATCGAATACTTCATTACGACCATGAAACCAAACTAGTTCAAGTTGAATGCGGCGCGGTTTTACAACAGGTTAATGATGAGTTAAAACAATATGGAGTTATGATTGGCCCAACAGTTGCAACAGCTTCTCGAGCAACTATAGGTGGCATGATTGGAAACGATTCCGCAGGCAAGGGCTCGCAAGTTTACGGGAAAATGAGCGATTGTGTTGTCTCTTTAGAGACTGTCATTCGTGGTGGAACTAGTTTTGAAAATGATTCGGTTTTAATTGAATCTGTAAAACTTGCTTGTGACAATGCTCGTCCATATTTTAAAACGAACTGGCCAAAACTCCCCCGATTTATTAGTGGCTACAACTTACCAATGGCGTGGGACGGTGAGACATTTGATTGCAACCGAATATTTTGCGGTTCAGAAGGATCGTTAGGCGTTACTACATCTGCAACGCTTCAGTGTGTGCCAATACCAACAAATCAAGAACTTGTCCTTTTGTGTTTCGACTCATTCGACGATGCACTTAGATGCGGCGCATCACTCTGCAAACATAAACCAACTGCAGTAGAGACGGTTGACGAACTAGTTTTAAAAACTCTAAGAAAAGATTCTAGTTGGAGCACCATTTCTCCGCTACTCGGCGGAGCGAGGGACGACACAAACGCTATCTTGTTTGTGGAGTGTAATAACAGTAACAGTAACTCAATTTTTGAAAATGCAAAACAATTCAATCCGCAATTTGCAAAATGCATAGTAGATACAGAAGAACAAACATTAGCTTGGACATTTCGTTCAAGAAGTGTTGGACTTCTCTCTTCACTTAAGGGTCCCCAGCGACCAATCCCATTTGTTGAAGATTGTGCTGTACCGCCAGAAAAATTAGCGGGTTTTATTTCAGCATTCAAAAAAATCCTTTCAAAACACGATTTACAAGCGGGCATGTTCGGCCATGTTGATGCAGGTGTAATGCACATTCGACCTGCAATAAATATGCGGCGTAAATCTGAACGAAAAAAAATCCGCATCATCACTGAAGAAGTTGTAAAGCTTGTTCACAGTTATGGTGGAGTTCTTTGGGGAGAACACGGCAAGGGTTTAAGAAGTGAATTCGGTCCTGAAATATTCGGGGAAGTAATTTGGGAACAAATGTGCAATATTAAAAATGCATTCGACCCACACAACCAATTCAACCCAGGAAAAGTAGCGGTTCCAAACCGAACTTTTTCGCTCTCAACTCTTGAAACTACGACTCGCGGTGAATATGATGAAAGAACTCCTGAATTAGTTACCCTTTCAAACGCAACACGTTGCGATGGAAACGGTGAATGTCAATCCATTTCAACTTCAGACAGCATGTGCCCAACCTATCGTGCCACCGATGATCCGTCGCAAAGCCCAAGAGGCAGAGCAGAGGTACTTCGCCGCTGGTTACAAAGAATAGAACAAACACCTTCGAGAAAAAACGCATCGTTCATCAAAAAATTATTTAATTCGGGTAACGAAGATGACTTTAACCATGAAGTTAAACATATTCTCGATGGATGCATTGCATGCAAAGCTTGCGCTACAGAGTGCCCCATGCAAATTGATATACCAGCAATGCGTTCACAATTTTATGCGTTCTATTTCACTCGTTACTTACGACCAATGCGGGATACTGTTTGGTTAAACATGGAGAAAATGCTACCACTTCAGAAATTCATGCCTTCTAGATTGATTGCTCGTTTAGTTGGTATCTGCGACCCACCAAAACCAAATTCAAAAGTAAAAAAACAAATTAACACATTTACTCCAGAGCAAATCGTAGAAAGCAAACCCGATGTCGTGCTTCTACAGGACTCGTTTACTTCGTACTTTAGACCAGCACCATTTTTTGCAATGGTAGAAATCATAAAACAATTAGGATTGCAGGTGAAGGTTCTTCCACTTCGTCAATGTGGAAAAGCGCAACATGTTCGGGGAGCGCTAACTTCTTTTGATTCATTAGCAAACGAAAATATCAAATGGATTTCACCAATTGCAGACGCAAACATTCCGATTATTGGAATAGACCCCGCAGCCACTCTTCTTTGGCGTGATGAGTATCCTGAAAACAATATTGATGTACTTCTACCACAAGAGTGGCTTGTAAACCAAGATTTATCGAACATCACTCTTTCAAGTAAATGGCGGTTGTTTCCTCATTGTATTGAACGGTCTAGCGCGCAGCAAAGCAATGAACAATGGAAACAGATTTTTGCAAGTATTGGAAGTGAATTAGAAATCATATCGACATCTTGTTGTGGAATGGGAGGTCTTTTCGGCCACCAAAAAGAACACAAACAAGTCTCGCTAGATATTTGGGACATTCACTGGGGACAACATAATCCTCAAAGCGGCAACGCACTAACCACCGGTTATTCCTGTTATAGCCAAGCAAAGAGAATCGAAAACATTTCTCTTTTACATCCTCTGGAAGTTATTGCTACTACCAGTCCGACCACTCGCTAGCAGCTGCAACTGATGGCCTAAGTCCAGGCACATGCTTAATTTGGTCCTTATGTAGCACCATTCGTAATCGCATTTGAAGCCTATCATTCATTTCTTTGCGCTCGAATCGTAACGTTTCGAATTGAATTTGGCGGTGAACGTCATCTTTACTCATCATGCCCTTCCCGCCTTTTGAACTTGCATCCGACTGGTAATTCTCAATCATCCGCTCGCACAAACTCCAATAATCATATTTATATGCTGAAGCAATTGTCTCAAGTTTACTTTGTTGCGAAGCATCTAAAGTAGTAATCGATTTCGCAGCGCTTAACATTGGAGTTGCATCAGAACCTTTTTTAAATACTTCAGGATATGCCTTAGTTACAAACTCCATACGGACTTTCCAAGAATCTGAGTCATCTATCGTACGCAAGATAGTGTCCATAACATTTTGATTGACTAGCATTAAGTCTCTCTTTGTATCTCGAACGCTTAAAAACGAATCACGCCAGCGCTTTTGCACTGCCTCGGTACCGCCTCCTTGTGATTTTGCTTCATCCATTACCCAAAGTGCATCTTGCAAATGGTTCATTTCATACGTTGCTTGAACATAAGCATCATGCGCTCCAACTACGTTACTGTGATAGTTTTGCATCGCAGCATGGATGGCTGTGCTAGATGTTACCGTCAACCCTTCAAAGAGCGTATCTGATTCGTCTGACATCACATAGAGTCCAACCAAATCGATAGAGTCCCCTTCACTTCCTCGCCAACCAAATGCGTTATCTGGTGCTGAAGTGCGTTGCCGCTGGCGATGGTTTTCTAGCATTCTTAAGTTTACATCTTCTCGGTCTAATCCCGTGATCGTGGCAATGTCATCAAAAAAAGCCACATCAAGTTGGGCAACTACACCCGCAGCTTTCGCATTATCTTCCCTTGTCTTACGCATTCGAGCACCAGAAGAAAGGGATGTATCTTTCTGTGTATCCATTGATTTCATGGAGATTGATTTTTTTGCCTCAGCATAACTTTCGCGGTAATCATCGTAGATAGAAGTAATAATAAATTCACTATTATCTTCAAGGTCAAGAACAGTTGAAGCCCGCCTTGGAAATGTCGGAATAATCGGTTCTGGTAATACTGCACCACTACGCATAAAAATGTTATTCAATTCGATTTCATCTAATTCAGCTGCTTCTGATGACGAAATGGTTCTGCCTACAGCAACACCGCCACTTACTACGGTCGAACCGTCAGTGGAAAGTTCAACTGTTTGAATTTCGCCCGAAGCGATTAGCACTTCAAGTTCTTCTTCACTTAGTTCAGTACCACCAGAAGAAATAACTTGTATTTCTACTGAAGAATCACCACCAACCTTAGTGGATGGTGAAGTAAAGAGCATTGAATGCGTTTCCTTATTAGTGTCGCCTTGTAATATTGCTACCAATTGTTTGCCGAGAATGTTATTGATTTTCGATTCTGTCGCATTAATATAAAGTGCATTTTCACTTCGATATGTATCGAGTTTTGAATCAAACTCAGTTATAACATCCCCACTCATGATTGCAATTGTCTGCACTTTCCTTGATTTTTCAAGTATATCCGCATGTGCTTCTGTTTTCTTTTTCCACCTAGAGTTAAAGGTTGTTTGAATCTCTTCAAGATCAATTCGTTGGCCTTCATTTAATTCGCTCATTGCAAATGCGCGATCAAGAAGAGTTGCAATTCGTTTACCACCCCGCGAAGCATCATAAAAAGATTTAGAAAAGTAATAATCTTGAAGTTGCCGAGCGTCCTTTTCACCTAACATTGCATCGAGTTTTTTCCACGTTTTCCAATTTAGTTGGCTAATTACGTAGGCCTGATCAATAAGTGGTTTCAATAAAATATCGCCACGGCGTTTCAAATCTTCGATTGCACTTTCATCAGACATAAAACGCATCAACAGTGTTTGCTGATCTAAATCACGAACACCAAGTTCATCGATTTGATCTAAAGTTAACTTTACGCTCTCGACAACTGCTTCAAAGCCATCTTTCACCTCTTTGAGATACCGTTGTTCATAAGCATCAAGTGCTGCATCTATTTCTTCGCTTGGTTCAGCATTTAATCTATCGTAAATCCGACGCATCTGCGAACGTGCGCCTCTATTTAACTGACCAAGAAGTTCTGTAATAAAAATGTTGTACGCTTCTAAC
>JYMV01013277.1_pt1 | contig 24579 bp, 20 predicted proteins | sample 338911 | NCBI WGS metagenome assembly JYMV01 (sample SAMN03354496, study PRJNA234377) | hydrothermal vent metagenome | biome: Deep sea; feature: Hydrothermal plumes at the Eastern Lau Spreading Center, Western Pacific Ocean; material: Seawater | place: Tonga | collected 2009 | depth 2000 m m
ATGATCGGTTGGCCCACCGTGGCCATAAAGGCGGACCCGATAACGTTGCCGATTGCGGCTCCAACCACGGGGTGGAGCAGTCCGGTAGCTCGTTGGGCTCATAACCCAAAGGTCGGGGGTTCAAATCCCCCCCCCGCAACCAACCTGTTTAATGGGTTACGGCCTGTAGCTGCAACCCGTTCCTCTTTTTTACTAACCGTTTGTCGACAGGTGTTTCTGTAAGCGATGGCTGAAGGTTGGTCGTACCTAGTAACCGGTATCGTGCTCGGCTTGGCGGGTGGGTTCGCACCGGGGCCCATCACAACCCTCGTTATCGTGCAAAGCCTCAGATACGGACTTAAGGAAGGCTTAAGGATTGCAATTGCACCGTTGCTTACTGACGCACCGATCGCTCTGGCCGCACTATTCGTTATCGGTAAACTTGATGATGCCGGTCCAGCGCTAGGCACCATCACACTCATGGGCTCCGCGTTTCTCATCTACCTAGCTTATGAGAACGCCTTCGCACAACCACCCCAGGCCACCGCAGTGGTTGATCTTCCGAGATCACTACGGAAGGGGATCGTCACAAACCTGGTCAACCCGAATCCATATCTCTTCTGGTTTACCATCGGGGCTCCAACCGTAGTTGAGGCTTACCCAAATGGAGTCTTCGTTGGTTTGTTCCTCGTAGGTCTCTACACTGCGTTAATCGGGTCAAAAGCAACCTTCGCGGTGGTGGCGGCTAAAGGCCGATCCCTCCTAGCTGGCACAGTGTACCGATACACCCTCGTCGTATTGAGTTTGGTACTCCTCGTTCTCGCTTTGAAGTTCGCCCGTGATGGCCTAGGACATCTAGGAGTCCTTTGAATCACTCGGCCCCGTGGATGAGTGCCTGGTGAACGACGCACTCCAGCCTCGAGAGACCACTCGCCACGTCGGTGCCTAAGTGGACACGTATTACACGGCGTTTCAGTTCACTCAGCACAAGGAAGTCGCCTCGCGCTTGTGCCATGTTCAACGAACCGAATGAGTAAGCCCGGCCAGGAATCGGTAAATCCACGGTATCGCCAGCAGTGACCTGCAGGAACACGCCAGTGTTCGGCCCACCCTTATAGAACTGACCTGTGGAATGGAGATATTGTGGCCCGAAGCTGAGGCATGTGGCGACGTGCTGGACCTTTCGAACGGCGCACCGAATCTGGCTAAGCGCTTCAGCGTTAATGAGATTCATATCAAGATAGGCGAGAAGGGCGAAGTAATCACCCAAGCGGAGACTGTGTAAGTGAGCTCGCATCAGCCGATCCACTGAGCCTGCTGCACTCTGGAGCGTCACCAGATACGCGTCGGCGGCGAACAGTCGGAGTCCTTGACCCTCAGCGCATGGTCTTTCCACCGGTAGAGACCCGCGCGATTCCAGCTGGTCTGTGAGTATCTTGGTTGCGACCTTGCCCACCTCCACGTCCGGCTGATCGAACGGATTGACCCCGAGCACAACGCCGGCAACGGCAGTCGCGAATTCCCATCGAAAGAACTCTTGACCCAAGTCGTATACGTCTCGTAGCTTGATCCGTATGATCGGATGCCCCGCAGACTCAAGAGCGCCAACAGGACTCACTGAATCTTGACCATCTCCCGAGTCGAGTTCTAGCGACACAAATAGTCGGTCGTCACCATAGTCATCGGGCGAACCCACCGGCTCTCCATCTATCAGAATGAGCCCCCGCCCGTCCTTCCCCGTCGACTCCCCAATCAGTTGCTCCAGCCAGGACCCGAACGCCTTGACTCCAGGGGATGTGATGAGCGTAACCTTGTCGCGTCCATCGCTGCCGGCCAGAGCGAGCGCAAGACCAAGCTGAACACCGGGGTTATTCCCAGGAGACGATGCCGGACCGCATTCTTGAACCATCGCAGCCGCTCGGCCCAGTAGCCGTCTAACGTCGAGCCCCAAGATTGCAGCGGGCACCATGCCGAAATCCGATAAGGCCGAAAAACGCCCACCTATGCTCGGTAGTCCATGAATGAGCATCCGGAAGCCGTGGCGCTTTGCGACTGCCTCCAATGTCGACCCAGGGTCGGTGATGGCAATGAAATGCTCACCAGTCCGTTCACCAAGCTGATTCTTCACTCGGTCAAAAAAATACTGATGAAGAAGATTGGATTCGATCGTCGCTCCTGACTTACTCGCAACGATGAAAAGCGACCGCCGAAGGTCAAACGCTTCCTCAATCCGAGTGATTTGGGCCGGAACCGTTGAATCAAGAATGTGTAGTTCGGGTCCACCGACTGGTCGATTGAAACTTTCGGCAAGCACCTTAGCGCACAGGCTCGAGCCCCCCATGCCAAGAATGACCACGTCCGTGAATTCTTCTGCTGCCATACTAGCTAGCGCTTCAAAGTGAGCGAGTCGCTCTTGCTGCACGGCAACAATATCCAACCAACCTAACCACTTCGCCTCATCGCCGCCGGTCCACAACTTGGCGTCTTTAGCCCATATCCTTGCGACTAATCCTTCGCGTTGCCAACGAGCAGCCTCTTGGCACAGCGCATCCTCAAACGTGTCGGAACCGGAAATCCGCTGGCGATTTTGATTCTGGTCATTCATACGGTAATCCAATCCCTAGCACAGGAACGTCGATCGCTTCGTATTACCAGCATCCGGGTGCCCACAGGGTTGGTCTTAGATAGGTTAGGGTAGAACGGACAAAAACTACCAGCCACTAGAATTTAGAGTGTCTGGTTGCGAATTGATGCGTCGACGAGTTGAATCGGGTGCACAAAACGCAAATCCCGACCAGCAGTACGGGCCGCCGCCACGAGTTGCAGTAAACAACCGGCATTCCCAGTCGCCACAAAATCAACATCAAGGGCGGACAGCGCCGCCACCTTCCTCGCACCAAGCACTTCGGCCGCCTCTGGTTCAACCAGGTTGTAAATCCCTGCACTGCCGCAACACAACTCCCCTTCACAGGCTTCCGTAAGTGTCACACCCGGGATCGCTTCAATTAGGGAGCGAGGCTGCACGTGTACACCCTGACCGTGGACCAGATGACAGGCATCGTGGTAAACAACGCGTGCCTCAAGACGGTGACGAGAGGCGCGTGCTGGTCCAATCTCAGTAAGTAATTCACTCACGTCACGGACAGACGCACTAAAAGCCTCTGCGCGATCCGCCCACTCCGGATCATCGGCGAAGAGTCGTCCGTACTCCTTCATAGCCGATCCACATCCGCCAACATTCACTGCGATCTGGTCAACACCGGTTCGTTCGAAGGAAGCAATCATACGGCGTGCGAATGCTTTTGCCTCGAACTCACGACCAGCATGTAAAGATAATGCACCGCAACAGCCTTGCCCAGTCGGTGCAATAACCTCACACCCTTCCGCTGCGAGCACTCGGGCCGTTGCACGATTGACCTCGCCAAAGAACACCTGCTGTACGCATCCTGTAAGTAGTCCCACGGTACTGCGACGGGAGCCTTGTGCTGGAGTCCGCTCCGGCTGGCATGCACTGCAACCGGTATTGTCAGGAAGGAGTCTGAGCAAGGCACGCACACGTGCTGGGAGACAGTTCAGCCAACGACGAGATTCGAGCCAATTTCGTAAGCGCGTCAAAACCATCAACGGAGCCGTCAGTAGGCGGAGCCGCTGTGGATAGGGCAGCACAGCGAAGATTATTGAGCGAAATAACCGATCACGGAACGGGCGGCGAAACGATGTTTCGACAACAGCACGAGTGCCCTCAATGAGTGAGCCGTACTGGACCCCTGACGGGCATGCGGTTACACAGGCGAGGCAGCCTAAACAAGCATCCATCCGCTTAACAAACGAGTCGCCGATCGGCACGCGCCCTTCTGCTTCGGCCTTCATCAGATACAGTCGCCCGCGCGGTGAGTCCATTTCCTCGTCCCACAGAACATAGGTGGGGCAAGCGGGTAAACAGAACCCACAATGGACGCAGGCCGAAAGTTGTGATTCGCGATTAGAACTGACAGAGGTCACAGGTATCCGCTCCTCACGGATGAGCCTGAACCAACGAGCTGGTGGCATGCTGTCATAAAGTTAAGAGCCCTCCTCAGTTTTAGGTCACTTCGGTTGGCCACTGCCCGGGACTCAGAATTCCATCCGGGTCGAACTGCCGCTTGACGGCTCCCATGACACGCTTTGCATCGCCTAATGGGCCCCATGCATCAATATTCGCACGTAACTCCGGTGACCCCCGGAGCAACACGACATAACCGGCGCTTGACGCTAACATGCTCCTCAATTCCTCGACGATTAACTTCGACACCCCCGCGTCGGTTCCGAGCCTGGCATGTAGTACCCCGACCCCTGCACGCCCCGCAACCCAACCACCTGAACCATGGCGTCTCAAGAGAATGCCGAGCTTCTCCAATATATCGGGCATGTCCGTTGGCAAAAGCCCGATCCGACAAACATCCCCCACCCTACCCCACACAATATCGTGGTGGTGTCTCCAACACTCAATTTCAGCTGACCCGCTCAGGATGCTAGATTTCACACCACACCGCTGCCACAGATTCACCACCTCCAGAACCTGCCGCTCAGAGGCACGCTGGGCCCCCTCGAAGCGCGCCAGGAGCGAAAACGGAGGACCCTGGACCTCCAGAGCACTTGGCACTAACTGGCTTGCTGTAACAGCGCTGACCGCCTTCCCGACCGTTACAGGGTCCACATCCTTAGCAACAGCGGTCCTAGACACAAGAGGTAGTGGTGCCAATTTGAACGTCGCCTCCAGGATCACACCAAGTGATCCGAACGAACCCGTCAGCAGTTTTGACAGATCATAGCCCGCCACATTTTTGACAACGATTCCACCAGCCGAGGCCACCTCGCCATCGGCCCGGGCGAACGTGACGCCGAGGATTAAATCACGCGGCGCCCCATAACGATGTCGCCGAGGGCCGGAATCATTGGTTGCCACGATCCCCCCGATGGTCGCAAGGTCAGGGTGCGCTGTATCGAGTGGCAGCCACTGAGTCTGACGCCGCAACAAGCTATTGACGGATTTTAAGGAGGCTCCCGCTTGTACAGTGGCAGTTAAATCACCGTGCCGATGGGCTACAACCGCGTCCAACCGACAAAGGGATAACAAGAGATCAATCCGTGGAGGAGAGGCGCCCCATTCAAGCTTCGTCCCGGCACCCGTAGGGACGACAGCGAGACGACGGTCACGTGCCAAACGAAGGGTTTTTGACACGCCAACCGCGTCTGCAGGGCAGACTACGACCGAGGGGGTCACACCAGCTACCGCCAATTTAGGCGTGCCGACTTTAACCGCCTCATCACCCACTTCATGCGCAACTAGTGCGGCCAATTCATCTGCCTTCACCATCAGAAGCGCTCTGCTAGCCCCGCCTCCTCGATAGGATGCGCCCGGTATGGCCCTGGCACTTCGCCGCAAAGACGAGGAGTCGGGAAGATCTTGCCTGGATTGCAAATACCAGTCGGATCGAACGCGCAACGGAGTAATTGCATCGTTTCCAAATCGACCTTGCTAAACATTTTCGGCATATGCGTGACCTTATCGGCCCCAACACCATGCTCACCCGTAATCGAGCCACCCGCTTCGAGGCAGTAGCGGAGAATCTCTCCGCCTACTTCTGCCGCGAGTGCCGATTGACCTTCCACTGAGGCGTCATAACAAATCAGTGGGTGCAGGTTTCCATCACCAGCATGAAACACATTGCCGATGCGCAACCCCGAACTTTGCTCTAGTGTTCTGATCCGCTGTAGCACTTCTGGAAGTTTTGTGCGAGGAATGACACCGTCCTGCACGTAGTAATTTGGCGAGATTCGTCCCATGGCAGCGAACGCCGCCTTCCGCCCGGTCCAGAATCGTGAACGTTCCTCCGCATCACCGGCTACTCGTATCTCGCTCGACCCGGAATCACGGCAAATTGTTTCAACACAGTGGAACGTTTCATCCACCTCGGCCGCGGGTCCGTCGATCTCAACGATAAGCACAGCCTCTGCCTGAGGGAACCCTGGACTGACTGCCGCCTCAGCTGCCTCTATCGTCAGTCTATCCATCATCTCCGCTGCAGCGGGAACGATTCCAGCAGCAATAATTCCTGAAACCGCTTTACCTGCCGAATCAATCGATTCAAACGCTGCCAATAGGGTGCGTACTGACTCGGGCATGCGCAGGAGTCGAAGAATGACCTTGGTCACAATGGCCAGCGTCCCCTCAGATCCGACCAACGAACCAACTAAATCGAATCCCGGGGTGTCAACCACGGGGCCACCGAGGTGGACTGGCGTGCCATCTGGAAGAACGACTTCAAGTCCAAGCACGTGATGGAAGGTGAAACCGTATTTCAAACAATGTGCCCCGCCAGAATTCTCAGCCACATTGCCACCAATCGAGCAAACCTGCTGTGACGAAGGATCTGGCGCGTAATAAAGACCGAACGGTGCCACACACCTACTGATATCGAGGTTGGTGACTCCAGGCTGGACAGTCATCCGAAAGTTGGCAGGGTCGACATCAAGAATCTGATTAAGCCGTGTTAGGACGATGAGAACCCCGTCCTCCTCAGGCATCGCGCCACCTGAAAGCCCGGTCCCAGAACCGCGGGCAACAAACGACACACCAGCGGTGTAGCAAAGGCGGACAACGTCTTGCACTTGATCGGTGGTCGACGGAAGCACGACCACGCCAGGAACCGCACGAAGGGAGGTCAACGCATCGCATTCGTAGGCAATCCGGTCGGCGAGGTCCTCCACAACACCAACGTCACCTACAACAGCGCGTAACGCTTGAAGAAATGAGGACTCCATGTGTCGGGTGACCGAATTCTACTATCGTGCCTCATGCTAGGGCGAGCACAGGAGTAACCTCTTTCCCACCTAGCACTCAGAATCAGCAGTGGAGGAAACCACTCATACCATGGTGCTTAGTGAGGACAGCGCCGCAATTGGAATAAAATGGTCGCCCCATTTCTAAGGCCCCTACTTACAAGGAACGGCGCAGTCGACGCGCCACATGTAGTCGTTCGGTGAGGCTCACGTGACCACATGCACTAAAGGCGCAGCAGAACCGCGCCCTGTGGTTATCCGTTGGCAACCTGACACTTAGGGCTCGTCGCCGATTTCCACCACCGGTTCCACCGGTCGTGGACCACCACTAAATGTCAATAGATGGTCCCTAATCGAGCGGATCTGTTGGTCGGCGTTTCGGTCAAACTGCGTATAAAACGCTTCGGGGTAATCCGGCCAGAAAGCCGGCATACGGGTACCTGGTTGGATGCTCTGCGGGTCACGGATCCAGTCAATAATCCAATCTGCTTGGAGTCGCTCCGGTGTCATTCGCAAGTCTGGCGCTAGGTTCTCAGTTGGCTGGTCCTCTGGAATCTCGTCAAGAACGTGGCATTGCTGACACCTAAGTAAGTCAAATAGTTCGCCACCAGTCACCACGGAACCACGCCGAGACGACACAACCGAGTGCGGTCGAAATTCGCCAACGGTCCCTGAGATTGCACCGAAGTAGTCCAATACCTGATTCCAATGTTCATCTTCAAGGTCAAAGGTCGGCATCCGCACATCCAGCCAAGGCCTGATCGTAATTGGACCCTTGAAGAAAGCGTAAAGCCAATCAGGCTTAACCTTGGCACCCTCCGGTGTTAGCAAGGGAGGCGCTAGGGCAGGGTCGGTAACAAGTGCCTGATAGTCACCGCCATCATTCTCAATCTGGTGGCAAGCTACGCAGTTCCGACGGCGAACCAGTGCGCGCCCCACCCGTAACCCGTCCTGCCTAGCCGAGCCTTGTACCAAGGCCGCCGTCGGCTGGACATCACGCTGAAAGCTCATAATCGCCGTGGTAAGGAGGTGCACCTCCTCTGAGCTAAAATCGTAATTCGGCATCCGAAGCTTCTCTAGCGGCTGCAGAACACGGTTCTGGTCGTAGACCCGAGGGTCCTTCAGCTTATTCTCAAACCAGTCAATCTTCGTATGCGGGATATCCACGAACGCAAAATCGAGTTGCGTAAGTAACTTGGTACCTTCTTCAGACAACTCAATGCCTACCGGCCGCACTTCCTCGAAACCAGCGATGTCATGACAACTGAAACAGCCATAACGGCTAATTACCCGCCCGCCCAACTCCAACGTCCGTTCCTCGCCTGACAAACCGGCTACCGTCGCTTCCGCCTCAGCCGTTGGTACCACCGCCTTGAGATAATCAAGGAGCACCGAGTCTGCATAAAATTGGTCGTAGGTCGCTTCAGCGGGCCGCGGTTGCCCACCATCAAGAGTCAGTAGATAGGCCGCTACGTCGGCAGCCTCCCGATCGGTTAAACGCAGGTTGGGCATGAAAGTCCCTTCGCTGTAGTGCTGGGGATTCCGCACCCAATCGAACACCCACTCATAGCTCGTCTTACTACCAATATTTTGCAAAGCCTGCCCAAATGTTCGCCTTGGCCCCGCTTCCTCTCGCGTTTCACCACCGGCAACATGGCAGGCCAGACATCCGACTGATTCAACAAGCACCTGTCCATTGGCGCTGTCACCGCGTGGTGGAGCCGGAACTGCATACTCATGTTCCTGAGAGTTCGCAAACAGGTAAGCAACAACAGCATCGATTTCAACTTCGTTTCGTTGAGCATCCTCAGCCGACGAAGTGTTCGAGTTGTACCAGACACGTGGCATCCAGGTCGTCGGCTTAACCGCGCGAGGATCGCGAATCCAGTCAGCCACCCATTCCGGTGTCAGCTTTGCCTCAATCCTGGTCAAATTTGGTCCAGGCTTCCTCAAGTCCTCAAAACCATTTGACTTGTGACAGGCGTAACACCCCGCCCGCTCATACAGACCGTAAGCTAGATTAAGCACATCAGCCTCAGGAACGTACACCTCTTCGACGTGACACTTTGCGCAGGAGGCCTCCGTCATGCCCGTAGGTAGCATCGGATAGTCCCACAGGTGCGACTCTTTCCAGTCGTAGGACTCCTCCCACTCGTGCTCTTGCTGCTCGCTCACCGGAGTGTGCGACACATCTTGGAAACTAATCGACTGCGGCATGCCTTCATGACAAACGGTGCAGCCTATTGTCTCAAACGGGTGCGGCGATGCACTGCCGACGTACACGTCGAGATTCGGATGCGTTGTGAACGGCTGAGGATATTCTTCGTAGCCCTCTCGATTGATCGCTAGATGGCACGTCATGCACCGGTCAATCTTCGGGACACTTGTAAAATTCAGATCGTCAAGAATGTTCGGCGTGATGACCTGCTGCACTCTGATGGTCGGTGCCATAAAGTCGAGAAGTGGCGCGTTAAGAAAATAGTCGTCTACCAAGCTCGGCGCCAAGTCAACTAAACGTTGCTCCAACCGAGAAGTCTCTGTTGTCAGAGCACGAATTTGGTCATCAAGATCCGTGACAACCCGCCCCACTTCAGCAATCTGGTTTCTCAAACCGTCTCGCTCAGCGGTCAGCTGTTCAACTCCAAGCCCGAGTTCTAACCACTCACCGTACTGCGCCTGGATTTCCGCTTCTCGGGCGACATAGCTTTCAGAGTCGCCCTCGCGGTTAACTTCGAAAGTGTACTTATCAACATCGTAGGTAGCCTTTGCGAACTGCGCCCTCTGGGTCGCAAGGGTCAACCGTGCATCGAGGTCTGCCAACTCGTCTTCGAGAGGCGCAACTTGTCCTTCTTGGGTGGCGAGCTCCTCCTCCGCTCTAGCTCGGTCAGCTCGCAACTGTTCCAAGACTGTTGCATCGACATCAGCATTTGCCGCCTCAAGACCGAGTCGCGTTACTTCAGTCTCGAGCTGAACGAAGCGGCGCTGATAGTTCTTCCACTCGCGGTCGTAGTCATCCCAGACCATCCATAAGACCGAGATAAAGAGAAAGATGCTTGACGCTGCAAAAACGACGTTTAAAAGGTCGATGTTGTAGGCGTGTCCAATAGTCCGCTTGTCAGCCATATGCGTGGTCGATTAGATATTGAAGAAGAACTCTGGAATCGCAACGATGTATTTGAGGTTGAAAAGCCAACGAGCTAGCATCTTCATCGGTAGCGCAAGCATCATCAGAAAGAGAAAGATCCCCACATAATAGCGCGCTGGTCCAAGCTTCTCGTAATAACCCTTGAGAAAACCTTTAGCCAAGATCAGTGGTAACGCGAAGATATAGAACAGAGTGAGGACGATCCCGAAAAACTCCCGGATGAACCATTGTGAGGGCAAGCCGATCCCGAGACCACGCAACCAAATGTACTCGGACAAATTCACATTCGTGAGCGCCTCAAGCTTATGGATGTCCCAGTATTCGAACGGTCCAAAGAAATTCCAGTTCGGACCACGCAGGAACGTACCTAGTATTATGAGTGACGACCACAATACGACGAAGCCAAACAAAAAGATCGAGATCTCCGCCTTGCGTTCCTTAAAGGTGTAATAACCATTCCCTTTGGGGTTCGTGTCGATATACGGGATCGCCATTAAGCCCACAATGATCAGCGTAGGCAAGACGACACCGGCTAACCAGGGGTCAAAATAGACCAGCATTTCTTGCAAACCCAAAAAGTACCAAGGAGCTTTCGACGGATTTGGTGTGGCAGCGCTGTTGGCCGGCTGCTCCAGTGGGGCATCCAGTAAAATTGACCAAACGATCAGAACGACAGAGCACAGAACGAGGCAAATCAACTCCGTGTAAACTAGGTCTGGCCAGACCCAGACGCGCCCCTCCTCCACCTTTTCATTGACCGGCTCACCCTTGTCGAGCCTCTCATCGTTCAATACCGCTTGGCGCATCGAATACCAAGTGAAGAACACTAGGCAGAAAATCAGAGCGACAATGGGAACATTGTCTGGCTTCGCGATAATCAACCGGAAGTTTTCATCGAATAGGCCTAGACCGAAAAAGAGTACGAGAAAGATCTGCAGCCCGTAACCGACGCGGGGTTTCACAAACACATCACGCCGCCACACTACGAAAATGAACGCGCTCAGCGTCAACAAAAAGAAGACACGCGGGTCCGCGAAGAAATTGAAGAATTCCTTGATCGCATCCATGGCTCGAACTGTCCTCTACACCGGACCGGAAATACCGCCGTCTTTCCTAACACGCCAGAAATGCACGGCCATCAGCACCGCAATCGCAAGCGGCAAACCGACGCAGTGCAGCACGTAGAATCGAAGTAACGCCCCCTCACCAACAAATGTTCCACCCAGCAGAGCAAACCGAGCGTCATCGGCAGCGTGAATAAGCCTCACATCGCCCAGCATCAGCAATGCCGACCCTGGACCTTCAGAACCCATGAATGGGGTTGCTCGCGCCATGTTTGAACCGACCGTGATTGCCCATATCGCGAGCTGATCCCAAGGCAGGAGGTAGCCCGTAAACGAGAGGAGGAGCGTCAATACCAGCATGATTACGCCAATATTCCAGTTGAACTCCCGTGGCGGCTTGTACGACCCAGTCATGAAAACTCGAAACATGTGTAGCCAAACCGTGACAACCATCGCGTGCGCACCCCAGCGATGCATCTCGCGCATGATTCCAAGCGGCACGTGCTCCCGCAATCCAACGATGTCGGTGTAGGCATATTCCAATGTTGGGCGGTAGTAGAACATCAGTAGCACGCCTGTAAACGTAAGCGACAGAAAAAGAAAAAAACTGAGGCCACCCATGCACCACGTGTAGCGCAGGCGCACTCCAGATTTACGAAGTCTGACTGGATGCAGGTGCAGAAAGACGTTGGACAACACGACCAATACACGATTCCGATCTGTAATCGGCGCGTTGTGCCGGAAGACCGATTTCCATACCTGGGTTTCGGTCAGGTAATTCCACGAGCGCTCTAGGGCGCCCTCTTTAGGAGCAACTATCTTTGTGTCAGCCATAACAACTCATCACGATTGCCGAATAACGCTCACCCCACCGTTACACTCTCAGGAACGATTCAGGGTCTGCCCACTGCCCCAACTCGAACTGAAACTTTCTCGCCTTATCGACCAGAATTTGACCATCGTCAGCGAGTACGATTCGCGCCCGCTCCAAAGGACGTGGAGCCGGACCTTCAAAGTTGACGCCCGTCGGTCGAAAGCCACTCCCGTGACAGGGACACTTAAACTTCAACTCAGCCGATAGCCAGTTGGGCGTACAACCAAGATGCGTGCAGACACTAATTAGGGCGTAGAAACCACCAGCCTCCTGGACGATATCGCTCGGAGTACGCACGACCCAGATCCCAAAGCGGTTTTTCCACCGCTCGTCGACACCTGGCGCATACTCGTCGGGAAAGCCAATCTTAAATTGCTGCGGTGGCTCGTTAAGGACGTTTGGAAACATAAACCGTCCAGTCGCTGCCAGCGCCGTAGCCGAGGCCGCTGTAAAGGATCCCCAGGCTAGGCCCATCCACGAGCGCCGAGACAGTAGCGGTGAAGTGTCGTCAACGACCTTCTTCTTCGCCGTCGGTGACCGACGTGGCGCAACAGCCGCAGAAGTCGTCTTGCCTGCCAAATTGGGCGGAACGGGCGGTTGTACCGGTTTGACGGGCGGACCCTTCGACGCCGGGGCGCCTTCCACTGGAGCGTTCGGTTCGTCAGCCATTTAATCTCATCTACTCCGTGCACTAGTCTCTCACGAGCCCTTGTTTTTCCAACATCTACCTCAGCGCCGTACCTGCCCCTCAAGCCTGCCACCTGCATCAAACGCTGCAAGCGCTTCGATCGCTGCCTGACGGACACGAAGGCTTTCGTCTTGACGACTCAACTGGACGACCGAATCACGAAACGAGTCAGCATTGAGCGCCGCGACCGCATTCAATCCGGTGATCATAATCTCACCAACGCGGTCGACTTCGTCATTGCCGGCACCCATGGCAGGTTCCGCCACTCGTTCGACGTACTCGCGGTCCAACATCCGACCCAATATCCCAACACCCTGAGCGTTGCCGTGGCGCGCCAGCGCCACAGCAGCATTCCACTGAACATCTGGCACAGAATCGTTCAGCGCAGTGCGCAAGGTCGCAATCTGCTCATCACCCGGAAGCGCACCAAGCGCATAAACTGTCATCTTCCGAACACCTGCATCATCCGACGTGTACATTTTAGCCAGTTCCGGTATGACGCTGGAATCGCCCAGTGACCCGAGTGCCCAAATCACACTAATCCGAGTCTCGGTCTCAGGATCATTGAGCGCGTCGACGAGTCTAGCACCGGCATCTTCAGGCGGCGTCGTCAATTGACCAACAGCCATGGCCAGATAGCGGCGCACCCGCGGGTCATCATTCTCCGACTCAACAAACGCTCTGACCAAGGCTGGGCCGAGTGACGGCTCCGATGCCTGGACTTCTGGATCGGCCATGAGCCGAGACAATTCAAAGGCTGCAGGCCATCGCCGTTCCCGACCACCGACACGGATATCACTCAAGTACTCTTGAGGAGTTCGCTCATCGTTGAGCAGCCAACGAAATCCACCATAAACTAGGACGACTGCAACAACGACCGCCAAGGGAATGAGGAAGAACTGGATAGCCAATGCCGGCACCGAACGCCCACCGGATGGCTGATCGTTACGCTCCTCGAGTTTGTCCATTTCTGAGTTAGAGTGTCTGGTGCACAGACTCTCGGTCGTGAATTTTAGCGCAAGCTAGAAATCAGGTCAAAAGAAGCACCAATCGCCTCATATCCGGGGCAGTGTCACCTCCCGCTGGGTCTGGTACTTCCCTTTCTTATCGGCGTATGAAATTTGGCATTCCTCGTCACTCTGAAAAAATAGTACTTGGGCAATCCCTTCGTTTGCATAGATCTTCGCAGGTAGCGGAGTGGTGTTCGAAATCTCCAAAGTGGCTGTCCCTTCCCACTCAGGCTCAAATGGTGTGACATTCACGATAATGCCACAACGAGCATAGGTCGACTTACCTAGACATACTGTCAAAACATCCCGAGGAATACGGAAGTACTCCACCGTTCGAGCGAGTGCAAACGAGTTGGGTGGCACGATGCATTCAGACCCTTTGAAATCGATAAACGACCGGGGATCAAACGATTTCGGATCGATAAGGGTGTTATTAATGTTGGTAAAGATCTTGAATTCGTCAGCAACCCGGATGTCATACCCATAGGACGATAGCCCGTACGAAATCACCCCGCTCCGTACCTGCGTGTCAACAAACGGCTCGATCATCTTACAATCACGTGCCATCCGGGCGATCCAACGGTCTGCTTTAATAGTCATTGAAAATCCAGCTCCCGCGCTCAGCGTCGCATAATGGCGAAAAATAGGGTCGCTAAGAGACTCACCGCAATCGAAGTGACGATCGGAACATAAACCGTGACATTGCCACGCCGAAACACCAGATCACCGGGCAACCGTCCCAGCGGTAATCCAAGTATCATCAACCCACCGAGCGCAGTAACCATTAGTCCGATGACCACCAACGCTTTGCCCACACTCGCTACCCTTCAGCAGAATTGCTGTACTCTAAGTCCGAAAAAAAGTAGTCGACCTCGAACGCCGCAGTGTCTACAGCGTCTGAGCCGTGGGTGGCGTTGTGCTCAATCGAACTGCCAAAGTCACGACGAATGCTTCCAGCCTCGGCTATTGCTGGATCGGTTGCGCCCATTAACGCCCGCCATTTTCTGATCGCATCCGCCGACTCGAGTACAAGCATGACGGCCGGTCCAGACGACATGAACGTGACCAGGCTGTCGAAGAACGGCTTCGTGCGATGGACTGCGTAAAAACCTTCCGCATCATGCCGTGACAGCTTCACAAGACGCATCCAGCGCAATGTGAAGCCAGCCAATTCAATCCGTTGTAATATGGCGCCCACCTGTCGGGCTGCCACTGCATCAGGCTTAATAATCGCCAACGTGCGTTCCATGGGCGCTGATTATACCTTTCCTGTTAGACGTAATTGGACGGGACCGCACCGAAAAAAGGCCACGCAACGCGCGGCCTCGAACCCAGTCACAAACTCCTACGCTTTCGTTGAGTAGCCGTAATCAGCGAAGTTCCTTTAAGATTTTTTCGAATGCGATTTTCGTTGGCCTAACACGCTCAAGAGGCAGCGTCGCCAACGGTTCCTCGACGAGATTAAGCACATCAATGAAGTCTTCCTTGTCAGGCTCTACATAAATCACACCGGTTGCGAATTCTGCTCGTCGGCTCGTCTCGTGAAGTACCCGTACCGCTTCAAGGCGGTCCATCGGATCATAATCAGACTCAAGCTTCTTAAGAATCAATTGCGACCCATCGTGCATCGTAACTGCGTGGGTGGTTCCCGGCTCATACTCCACATCAATCTCCTGAAAGTGTGGGATGAAGTCGATTTCGCTGAGCGGTTCGTCGTGATCCCGAGCGTAGGCGTAGCTCTTGGTTGACCCGACGTGGTCGTTGAAGGTCACACATGGCGAGATGACATCTACCATCGCCGTTCCACGATGGCTGAGCGCAGCCTTGAGCACGGCCGTGAGTTGCTGCTTATCCCCTGAAAAAGACCTGGCGACGAAAGACGCTCCCATCTCAACAGCCAGCGCGCAGGTATCGATCGGTGGCAGATCATTGATGACGCCGGTTTTCGCCTTCGATCCTAGATCAGCCGTCGGTGAAAACTGCCCCTTCGTTAAACCGTAACAGCCGTTGTCCTCAATGATGTAGACGATGGGTAGGTTGCGGCGCATAAGGTGCACAAACTGGCCGATGCCAATTGCACCCGTATCGCCATCGCCACTCGTGCCGATCGCTATCAGTTGCCTATTCGCGAGGACCGCACCAGTTCCGAGCGAGGGCATACGCCCGTGAACACCATTGAATCCATGCGACCCACCGAGAAAGTAAGCCGGACTCTTGCTCGAGCAACCAATCCCCGAAAGCTTGATCACCCGGCTCGGGTCAACACCCATCTCGAAACACGCATCAATGATTCGCTCCGAAATGGCGTTATGGCCGCAACCGGCACACAAGGTCGTCTTGTCTCCTCGATACGGTTGCACCCCAAGGCCAATCCAATTGACCTTCTTTCCTGCTGAAGATGCGATTTTACTCGTTGAATCTAGCAAGTTACCCACTCTCTCTAATCGGTCTATCGGCTTATTACTTTAAGTACTGGCGGTCGGGTCAAGTTCACTTCCTTCACTAGCTAGAATGGTGTCGGTGACACTTCGGGCATCGATCGGCAGTCCACCAAAATACAGCACGCTTCTGAGCTTAGCCACCCGTTCGGGTGAGAGTTCCATGCGCATTAGGGACAGCATCTGCGCATCGCGGTTCTGTTCAACCACGTAAACACGCTCACAGCGATCGATAAAGTCGCCAAGATCAGCGTTGAAAGGAAACGAGCGCAGGCGACAATAAGTCAGGTCTAGGTCGGCTTCATGTTTTAGTTGGTCGCAACTCTCAAGCACCGCCCAATGACTGCTTCCGTACGCCAGCACGCCAATCGGGCTCTCGCTCTCACGTTCAATGATGGGCCCCGGCACGGCGTCACGAGCGGTGTCGAACTTCGCAGCAAGACGCTTCAGGTTTTTCTCATAGTCATCGGCCCGCTCGCTGTAATGTGCCTCGGTATCGTGACCAGAACCACGGCAGAAATACGCCGGCATCCCATCACCGGGCAGCGACCGATAGGGGATACCGTCACCGTCGACATCCCTATACCGTCCCCATTCTTGGAGGCGTTTTAGCGTCTCAGCATCTAGCAATTTCCCTCGATCGGGCAACTCGGTCGGATACTCAAATGGTTCCGACATCCAGCTATTCATCCCGAGATCAAGGTCGCTCATCACAAACACCGGCGTCTGGAAACGCTCGGCCAGGTCAAAAGCCTTTAAGCTCATCGAGTAACATTCGGTTACCGAGGATGGCAAAAGGAGTAGGTGCTTGGTATCACCATGAGACAGAACCGCGGTGGATAGTATGTCGCCTTGGGCGGTTCGAGTCGGTAGCCCTGTGGAGGGGCCAACCCGCTGCACGTCGAAGATTACAGCCGGGACTTCCGCATAGTAGCCAAGCCCCGTGAACTCAGCCATCAAGGAGATCCCAGGACCCGACGTCGACGTCATTGCTCGCGCGCCGGCCCAGCCCGCACCGAGAGTCATTCCAATTGCCGCCATTTCATCCTCGGCTTGTACGACGGCAAAAGTTGCCTTGCCGGTCTCCTCGTCGACTCGGTACTTGCCCAGGTAATCGATCAGAGTCTCACAGAGAGACGAAGACGGTGTAATCGGATACCAAGCCACAACCGTTACACCAGCCATCATCGCGCCCAGCGCAGCCGCGTTGTTACCATCGACCAAAATTTTTCCGTTCGTCTGACTCATTGGCTCAAGTACGAACTGATCCCGCTTACCTAAATGTTCGTCAGCGTACTCGTAGCCACCCCTTAGTGCCGCCTGATTTAGCCCAAGGGCCTTCACTTTACGACCAAGGTGTCTATTAAGGGATTCCTCCACATGAACGAGATCGATATTTAAAAGCTTCGCTAGCACCCCAACATAGATCATGTTGCGGACGAGTCTCCGAAGCTTCGCATTGGGGCAGGCCTCCGCCACGAGGCTAGCGAACGGCACCGGATAGAAGACCAGGTCATCACGAACCGTACTCAGGTCCACCGCCTCGTCGTAAACAACCGCGGCACCAGGATCGAGCCCCATCACGTCTTCCCGTGCGGTCGCCGCGTTCATCGCAACGAGTACATCAACTTCACGTTTCCTAGCAAGATAACCATCCCGACTCACACGGATCGTGTACCACGTCGGTAAGCCCGCGATGTTGGAAGGAAACAGATTCTTGCCAGAGACCGGTATTCCCATCTTGAAGATGGACCGAAAGAGCACAAGATTCGCGGTCTGGCTCCCAGACCCATTTACCGTGGCAATTTGAAGATTGAAATCGTTGACCGTTTGGCGGGCTGACGAACTTGCTGCGGCGTCTTGAGCCACAACACCTATAGACGACATTCGACCGTGTCCTTACCGAGGCAACAACTCGGCACGCTGCGTCCTCGTCACCGCACAGCCACCGGCTCACTAGGCAGGTCCAAGATGGCCGGGCAAACCTAAAGCAGCGTACCTGCCCACTATAGCACGATATGAGCCTGTTTTCTTGGTTTTCAGGCGTAAATTTCGATCGAATCTGATGCTCCGCTACCGCGGTTAGGAATTAGGAATATGGAATCTCAAAGGCTCAGCACCCGAATTATCTCGGTTCCAAGATCGCCAGGACTTTCCACGACGTGAACACCAGCTGATACCAGAGCGTCCATCTTTTCCAGGGCAGTACCCTTTCCACCAGAAATAATGGCACCAGCATGACCCATCCGACGGCCCGGTGGTGCGGTTTGACCGGCGACAAAGCCGACTACGGGTTTCTTAAAACTGTCCTTGATATAGACCGCCGCCTCCTCTTCAGCCGTACCGCCAATCTCCCCAATCATAATTACTGCATCAGTTTGACTGTCTTCGGCAAACAATCGGAGAGCATCAATGAACGAGGTGCCGATAAGCGGGTCGCCGCCAATTCCGATACAGGTACTCTGCCCCAGACCTTGCCCCGTTACCTGATGAATTGCTTCGTAGGTCAAAGTACCGCTTCGCGAAACGATGCCGATGCGACCCTTCTGGCAAATGTGTCCAGGAATGATTCCCACCTTACTCAGCCCCGGGGCGATCAGCCCTGGACAATTCGGACCGACGAGACGTGTGGCGGTTGGGTCGACCAGGCCGAAAACGCGAACCATATCCAAGGTCGGAATGCCCTCGGTTATACAGACTATAAGCGGAACTCCTGCTCCAGCAGCTTCAAGAATGGCGTCAGCGGCGAATCGGGGAGGAACAAAGACCAGTGAAGTATTGGCTCTAGTTGCCTTTACAGCCTGGGCCACAGTGTCGAATACTGGCAAGTCCTCATGCGTGGTTCCACCTTTACCAGGCGTAACCCCACCTACAACAGTTGTGCCGTATGAGATTGACTGCTTGGCATGGAAGGTACCTTCGCGACCGGTAAGTCCTTGAACGAGGAGTCGTGTATCGCTGTCTATCAGAATCGCCATTACAGGGTCGGTCTAGTGCGTCCGGGCCAAGCCTACAACCCGGTCAGCAGCCTGAGCCATCGTATCCACAGTTGTAAAGTTCAGGCCGCTCGCTTGTAGCATCTCCCGCCCCTTCTCGACATTGGTACCCTCCATCCGAATTACCACCGGCATCTGTACGTCGAGGTCCCTAACAGCGTTAATAACGCCTTCAGCCAATACATCGCACCGCAGAATACCCCCAAAAATATTAATGAACACGGCCTCAACGTTTTCATCGGACAGCAGTATCTTGAAGGCGTTTCGTATCTGTTCGGCATTAGCACCACCGCGAACATCCAAGAAGTTTGCTGGCTCACCACCCGCGAGCTTAATAATGTCCATTGTTGCCATCGCTAACCCGGCACCATTAACCATGCACCCGATCGTGCCATCTAGTTTTATGTAGTTGAGTGAGTGTTTGGAGGCTTCGATTTCGAGCGGTTCCTCCTCGGACAAGTCCCGCAGGTTGGCCAGATGCTTTTGCCGAAAAAGCGCGCTGTCGTCAAAATTTATCTTGGCGTCGAGCGCAAGGAATCGTCCACTACGAGTGACCACTAACGGGTTGACCTCAAGCAGCGAAACATCGTTTTCCCAGAACACTTTATTCAGCTTACGAATTAGTTCGACGGCCTCTGCGCACTGTTTATCGTCATCAGGCTTTAATGCCTCCGCTAGACTCCGCGACTGGTCCACAGTCAGTTCACTAGACACGTTCTGACGCTTGATCAACCTTGGCGTGTCGGCTGCAACTTGCTCGATGTCCACACCACCGGCTGTGCTGACCATCATCACTGGACAGGCAGCTACACGGTCGAGCACCTCTCCGAGATACAATTCGCGCTCAATGTCGAGCCCCTCTTCAACTAAGAGTCGGCTGACCTTACGCCCTTCTGGTCCCGTTTGGTGGGTCACGAGCTGCATGCCAAGAAGCTCCTCGGCGATTTGCTCAACCTCGGCTGGGCCCCTCGCCAACCTAACCCCGCCACCTTTCCCACGACCACCTGCATGGATCTGGGCCTTGAGTACAACCACGTCGGTACCCAGGCCTTCTGCGACCTTCCGTGCCTCGGCGGAGGTAAACGCAACTCTACCGTTGGGAATGGGCACGCCATAGCGCCCTAACAGCTCTTTGGCCTGATATTCGTGAATCTTCATGCAAGTTCAGATTATTGTTCTCTACGTCTCTACACATTGATTATGTCCACGAGCTCCTTTACCGCATCGGCCGACTTCTGGAGCGCCGCCTGTTCATCCGCAGTTAGTTCGATCTGAATGATTTCTTCCACACCTCGGGCACCCAACTTGACAGGCACACCGACAAAGAGGCCTTCGATACCATATTCACCCTGCAAGAAGGTTGCACACGGGAGAATCTTCTTTTTGTCCTTAAGAATGGCTTCCACCATCTCCACAACCGCCGAACCCGGTGCGTAGTAGGCACTCCCGCTACCAAGCAGCTTAACAATCTCGCCCCCACCGCCCGCTGTCCGCTTTACGATGGCATCTACAGTCGCGGTATCCATGAGTTCGGTAATCGGAATCCCAGCCACCGTTGAATACCGCGGCAACGGCACCATTGTGTCTCCATGCCCACCGAGCACGAAAGCGTGGGTATTCTCAACCGAAACTCCAAGTTCCATGGCAATGAAGGCCCGCATCCGAGCTGAGTCCAGGATACCGGCCATGCCCACTACCCGCTCACGCGGAAACCCGCTGACCCGGTACACCACCTGACACATTGCGTCCAGTGGATTCGTCACAGGGATCAGGATGCAATTTGGCGAGTGCTTGACGACATTTTCGGTAACGTCCTTAACGATGTTTTTGTTCTTCAACAGAAGATCGTCGCGACTCATACCAGGCTTACGTGCTAGACCGGCTGTAATCACGACGATGTCAGAGTTCGCTGTGTCAGCGTAGTCGTTCGTACCGAGCACACGGGCGTCTGAACCTTCTACGGGGTTCGCCTCAAGCATGTCGAGCCCTTTGCCCTGTGGAATCCCCTCAAGAATGTCCAGCAGTACCACATCGGCCAGTTCCTTCGTGGCAATGCGGCGGGCAGCGGTGGCCCCGACATTCCCGGAGCCAATTACCGTAACTTTACGATTCATACATACTGCTCCCTTGAAGCTGTCAACACACCACCGGTCACATGTTCGCAATGACGGCGTCGGCGAATTCCGAGGTGCGCAGCTTCGTGGCACCGTCCATCTGCCGAGCCAAGTCGTAGGTGACTTTCTTTTGCTTGACCGTCCTTGCAAGCGCGGTCTCGATTCTGTCAGCGGCTTCCTGCCAGCCTAAATGCCTAAACATCATGGCGCCTGACAGAATCACTGAACTTGGGTTTATAACGTCCTTGCCCGCATACTTCGGTGCCGTGCCGTGAGTCGCCTCGAAAAACCCGATCTCGTCACCAATGTTGGCGCCAGGTGCCATCCCCAAGCCGCCCACCTGGGCCGCGCAGGCATCCGATAAATAATCGCCATTCAGATTCGGCGTAGCGAACACGTCATAGTCGGCGGTCCTGGTCAGGACCTGCTGGAAAACGCTATCAGCGATCCGGTCATTTACGAGAATTTTCCCGTCGCGCTGTGCACCATTCCAGGATTCCTGTTCTGTAACAACGGCATCCCGAAATTCCTCAGTCGCCACCTCGTAGCCCCAGTCCCGGAAAGCGCCCTCAGTGAACTTCATGATATTGCCCTTGTGAACCAGCGTCAGGGTACCCCGGCGGTTAGCCAAGGCGTAACGGAGTGCCATCCGAACTAGTCGTTTGCTACCAGTCGCCGACATCGGCTTAATCCCAATGCCTGAATCAGGCCTAATTTTCCGACCCATCTCCCGATCCAAAAACTCGATAACCTTGAGCGCTTCATCAGTGCCGCATGCCCACTCAATCCCGGCATAAACATCCTCAGTGTTCTCGCGGAAGATAACGACGTTCATCCGCTCTGGATGACGGACTGGAGATGGCGTACCTTCGAAGTATCGGACCGGTCGAATGCAGGCATATAAGTCCAGCACTTGCCGCAAGGTGACATTGAGACTACGAATGCCGCCTCCGACCGGGGTGGTCAAGGGCCCTTTGATTGCAACCTTGTAAGTCTTGACCGCTTCGACCGTTTCCTTGGGAAGCCACTCGTCGGTCAAACCCTTCGCTTTTTCGCCAGCAAGAAGTTCGAACCAGGCAACATGGCGTGTACCATCAAACGCTTTGGATACCGCGGCGTCAAATACACGTACGCTCGCCTGCCAGATGTCTGGACCCGTTCCATCACCTTCGATGAAAGGTACAATTGGGTTGTCAGGAACAACCAGTCGGTCTCCATCAAGGGTAATCGCTGCTCCATCGGAAGGCGGCGTCAAATCCAAGCTGCTAGACATAGGCTACAGAAAAGAAACTGGGACTGGTCAGATATAACAGACTTTAAGAAGACGCGAGGGTGTGTTTTAGGTCAGAACCCCAGACGTTAACGAAGGATATTCACAGAATCTGTGGAAAAGCCTGTGGAAAAAAGTCCCGTCGACTTTGGTACGCCGCATCAACTAAGGCTTTCCAGCGCTTTGCACCATCGTGGTGCGATGAGGTGTCCTCAACTGCGCGGATGTGACGGCACGCCCACCACATTATACTGTATACCTACGTCGTTGTTCACCGACCAGTGGTGATTGATGGGACGCTACCTCCACCATCTTGGACGTTCGATGATCGCTAATGACCGGCGATTAACCACACATGCGACCTGAGAACCTATCAGGTGGGACATCCGTCACGCCCGACCCGCCGAAGATTGTCATTGCCGATAGCCTGCCTGAATCCGCTGCCGATTTACTTCGTCAGATGGGCTGGAAAGTCGACGCGCGTGCCAAACGGTCACGTGAAAAACTACTACGCGATTTGAAGGACGCGGATGGCTTGATCGTGCGAGGCAGTACCCAGGTGGACGCTGAACTACTGGCCTCAGCCCCCCAACTCAAGGTCATTGCGCGCGCCGGCACTGGCGTCGACAACATCGACGTTAGAGCTGCGAGCGCCCGTGGAATTCTCGTTATCAACGCACCTGGTGCAAACAGCGTCAGCGTCGCCGAACACACCTGTGCACTGATGCTTGCCCTAGGACGCTCCATTGCGCGTGCCGATACAGCGATGAAGCAGGGCCATTGGACCAAAAAGGAGCTGATAGGCATCGAGCTTCGGGGTAAGAATCTCGGCCTAGTCGGATTGGGCCGGGTTGGACAGGAAGTCGCGTTTCGTGCCCGCGCCTTCGGTATGCATGTTGTGGCTCATGATCCCTATATCTCGGAACAGCTGGCGAAAAGTCTCGACGTCGAACTCCTAACCCTCGACGAACTATGCGCCAAATCCGATTTCGTGAGCCTTCACGTACCGCTAACAGCCACAACCCATCAGATGTTCAATGCTAAGCAACTCGCCAAATGTAAATACGGCGCACGACTCGTCAACACTTCTCGGGGCGACCTCATCGATGAGTCAGCATTGGTGGATGCTATTGAATCAGGACAGGTTAGCGGTGCTGGGCTCGACGTGTTTGAATGTGAGCCACCCATCGATTCCCGTCTCATCGCACTACCCCAAGTCGTGGCAACCCCACACATTGCTGGCTCTACCCAAGAAGCCCAGCAACTAGTTGGCACCGAGACGGCTGCTGGCATTCGCGATTATCTCCAATTCGGTATCGTGCAAAACGCTGTCAATTTCCCGTCAATGCCGCTGGAGGAACTCAAGCGCCTCCAGCCGTTTGTTGATCTAGCTGAGAAGTTAGGCGCCTTTGTCGCCCAGCTGGCGACCGGCAGAACTCAAACCGTGAATATCAGATACTACGGAGGCCTTACCACCGGCAATAATGAGCCACTCGTTGGAGCTGTACTGAAGGGCCTCTTCCAGACAATGCTGTCGTCCACGGTCACCTTGATCAACGCCCGCGCAGTAGCGGAAGCTCGCGGTGTGGACGTAGTCGAGTCACGCAGTCCTCGACCCCGAAATTTCACTAGCCTCATGTCCTTGAAACTGGATACCTCCAACGGCGAGCTATGGGTCGAAGGGGCCATTTTTGAGCATGGTGGTGCCCGTATTGTCCTACTTGACGGTGTTGAAATTGAGGCCAGTCTTGAAGGTACCCACATTGTGATTCGTAATCTCGACGAACCTGGCGTGGTTGGTGCCGTGGGGTCGATCCTGGCTGAATGCGGCCTCAACATCGCGCGCTTCGCTCTGGGTCGTGACCCTGCCGGTGCAGTTTCCGTTATCAGCATCGATGATTCGATGGATTCCGATAACCGGGAATTGGATGAGGAACTCCTTGAGACGCTGAGGGCCGTGCCGGCCATCAGGTCAGCCCAACTGGTGCGGATCTAGGACAGTTGGTGAGGAAAGAAGTTGGGAGAGCTACTGCAAATATCTCCACTCTCTAGTACTCCGTCGACCCAAGTAATCATCTATGGTAATCTTCGCCGTGCGCCCTGCAACGAGTTTTGGTTCCCTCAAAACACTAACCAAGTCTTCGATCGTCGCTGTCATCCCTGCGCGTTACGCGTCCTC
>JYMV01037666.1_pt1 | contig 24576 bp, 18 predicted proteins | sample 338911 | NCBI WGS metagenome assembly JYMV01 (sample SAMN03354496, study PRJNA234377) | hydrothermal vent metagenome | biome: Deep sea; feature: Hydrothermal plumes at the Eastern Lau Spreading Center, Western Pacific Ocean; material: Seawater | place: Tonga | collected 2009 | depth 2000 m m
GTTGTCGCTTATACAAGATTTCCGGCTTCGCTCAACATGATATGGTTTTAGGACTTTTTACAAACCACAAATCATAATTATCGTTTAAGGTGAAAAATGACAATAATTAAAAAAATTAATGAGTTCCATAATGAAATGACTGCCTGGCGGAGGGACATTCATCAACATCCTGAATTGATGTTTGAGGAAAATAGGACTTCAGATTTGGTTGCAGCCAAGCTGGAAGAGTTTGGAATTGAAGTTCACAGGGGTCTGGCAAAAACCGGTGTAGTTGGAACTATCAGAAATGGTGAAGGTCCAGCGATTGGACTGCGAGCTGATATGGATGCACTGCCTCTACAGGAAAAAAATACATTTAATCACGCATCTTCAAATCCTGGTAAAATGCATGCCTGTGGACACGACGGGCATACAGCAATGCTGCTCGGCGCGGCAAAATATTTAGCCTCAAATAAAAACTTCAAAGGTACGGTGAACTTCATTTTTCAGCCCGCAGAAGAAGGTGGGGGAGGAGGTGACCTGATGATAAAAGAAGGTTTGTTTGAGAAATTCCCTGTAGATTCAGTTTATGGTTTGCACAACTGGCCGGGAATGGATCCAGGAATTTTTGGGGTAGGTGCAGGTCCAATTATGGCGGCAGCTGATTTGTTCGATTTGACTATTAATGGAAGAGGCGGTCACTGCGCAATGCCGGATCAATGTATAGATCCGATTGTTGTTGCATCTCAGGTTGTCAGTGCACTGCAAACCATACCCAGCCGCAGTACGCATCCGGTTGATTCTGTGGTGATCAGCGTGACACAAATTCATGCTGGTGATGCATACAATGTGATTCCGGATAGTGTGCGGATGCATGGAAGTGTGCGCACTTTCCTTCCCGAAACACAAGAGGGGATGCCTGTGTCAATCTTGAGGGTTGCAGAAGGTGTTTGTGCTGCTTTCGGCGCAAGTTGTGAACTAAATTATATGAAAGGTTATCCTGCAACCATCAATTCTACATCGGAATCAGAAATTTCTGCAAAGGCGGTTGTTGATCTGGTTGGAGAAGAAAATCTTATTCGTAATCCAACGCCCAGTATGGGGGCAGAAGATTTTTCTTATATGCTTCAGACGCGTCCCGGTTGCTATATCTGGCTGGGTATCGGCACAGGAAAAGGTGAGGGCGGATGTATGCTGCACAGTTCTCACTATGATTTTAACGACGATGTTTTGTCGACTGGTGCAAGTAAGTTACTGGGCAACATTGGTGGAAAACGAACTCACCGCTTAATACTAAATATAAAAAATTCTAATAAATTATGGAAATCAAAGGGAAAATAAAAAAAATATCTGATACGGTTCAGATTTCAGATCGCTTTCGAAAACGTGAATTTGTGGTGGAATATGCAAGTAATCCGGATTATCCTCAGCCACTTCAATTTGAAATGGTGCAGGACCGCTGCGAATTGCTGGATCCATTTGAAGTAGGTCAGGAAGTTGAGATATTTTTTGATTTGAGAGGTCGTGAATGGACCAACCCTCAAGGGGATGTAAAATATTTTAACTCACTCCAGGCCTGGAAGTTGGTCTCGGAGCAGAGTTCTGCATCAACTTCTTCTCCCCGTTCAGTCAAAAAAAGTTCTGCTTCAGTTCCGGATGAAAAACCCGGTTGGCTTGAAAACGAATCCCCGGATGACTTGCCATTTTAACTGGATTTTTCTCTATAGTTTTTCTGCTAAACAACAAAAATAAAGCAAATATATGCTGGTAATTTTACATCCGGACATAGAAGAAACCACAGAAGATTATAAACTTACGTGGAGTCATCTTCAGGGGTTGTCTGAAATTCGTTTACAAAAACACAAAGTAAAGGGCAGAGGACAAGGTCTGACTGAAATATATTTGATAGGTAATACTACTAAAATCAACCTGGAGGAAATAGAATCTCTTCCGGCAGTGGAGCGGGTAGTCCGGATTTCACATGATTTCAGAATTTTGGGTCGGCACTCAGAAGAAAAAGGTTCGATCGATTTTGAATATAACGGAGTTCGTTTCAGCCAGGATAATTTTCACATTTTTGCCGGATTATGTGCAGTTGACAATCCGATAAACGTTGAACGTATGCTGCAGGCGTTGCAGGAGAATGGGCAGGTCTGCACCAGAATGGGAGCCTATAAACCGCGTACAAATCCCTATTCTTTTCAGGGACATGGCAAGGAATGTTTACCTTATGTTTTTGAGTTGACAGGAAAATATGGAATAAAGGTAGTTGCGATGGAAGTAACCCATGAGTCACACATAGCTGAAATTGACGAATGTCTGGAAAAGCTGGGAAGACCGACAGGTGTGATGCTACAAATTGGTACACGAAACACGCAAAATTTTGAGCTGCTCAAAGCAGTCGGAAGGCAGCACACATACCCTGTACTACTCAAACGCGGTTTCGGAATCTCTTTGAACGAGTCACTCAATGCTGCAGAATATCTGGCCAGCGAAGGAAACAACCAGGTGATTTTTTGTTTGAGGGGGATGAAAACTTCATTCAATGCACCGCATCGCAACATGGTTGATTTTGCGCATTTACCTATTGTAAAACGCCTGACCCGTATGCCGGTTTGTATTGATCCTTCCCATTCTGTGGGCACAAGAGACGCTTCTCCGGATGGTGTTTTGGATGTTTTACATTCGACATCACAGGGCATTATTGCCGGAGCCAATATGGTGCTGGTAGATTTTCATCCGTCTCCAACAGAGGCTTTGGTGGACGGACCTCAAGCACTCACTCTGGGTGAGTTGCCGAAGTTTATTGAAGACACCAGAATTTCCAGGGAAGCATACAAAAAGCGTGTGGCACTTTGGGAAGAAAAGTAAAATTTGTTGTTCAGTTCTTAAATAAATAGTCTGCTTCTGCTCGGCCTTTTTCATCATCCACATAAAACAGGAGCACGGCACCAATCACAAATAATATCACTATCGAGGCAATGCTCCAGCGCGATGCCTCCTGACCGACCGCAATGATTTGTTCTGCCGTAGGTGAATCAGGCATCAAAATGTTTCTCATCGTTAGTCCTACTACGCCCATCAAAGCCGGACCAATAATTGCGGCAAATTTGCCGAGCATATTGTAAAATCCGTAATATTCTGCTGCCTGATTTTTTGGAATCAAGCGTGAATAATAGGAACGACTCAAGGCCTGTATGCCTCCCTGCACCAAACCTATCACCACTGCCAAAACATAAAACTCATATTTTTCTCGCATCATGGTGCCCCAGATTGTCACAGCAATATAAACCCCTATTGCCAAAAATATAGACGGCCGGACACCCCAGCGCTCTCCTAAACGGCCAAAAATTAAAGCTGCAGGGAAACCTACAAACTGTACTATCAACAGGGCAACAATCAAATCATTGGATTCAAAACCGATCGATATTCCATAATCCACCGCCATCTTGATGATCGTATCCACACCATCAATATAAAACCAATAAGCCAGTAAAAACAACATCACAGTCTTTAGATGACGAATTTCCTGAAAGGTGCCATAAAGTTGCTTAAACCCGTCACTTATTGAACTTCCCTGACTTTGCTTTTGTTCAGTTTCAGGTTCCGGAACCCAGAATATTGTAATCAGTGTAAAAACTCCCCACCAAAGCGCAACACTCACAAATGACCAGCGAACCGCTTCACCGGCATCAGCTAGTCCGAAGATTGCGGGTTGTAAAGTCATGACAACATTGAGCAAAAACAGGAGACCTCCGCCCAGATAGCCCATGGCAAAACCCAAGCTGGAAACGGAGTCAACATTTGATTCATCAGAAACACTGGGTAATAGGGAATCATAAAAAATATTTGCGCCGGAAAAACCGATCACTCCCATCACATAAACGAAAACCGCCATCATCCAGTCACCTTTTTCTACCAGAAAAAGTCCGGCTGTCATCAGTACTCCAAGGTAGGCAAAGAAAATCAGGAATTTTTTCTTCAAAGAACCACGATCAGCAATTGCTCCCAGAACTGGTGCCATCAAGGCGACAAGCAAACTGGCAATCGAGTTTCCGAATCCAAGCATGGCCGTACTCTGATTAACGTCTGTGCCGATACTCCAGTATTGTTTGAAAAAGATTGGAAAAAAACCTGCCATAACAGTGGTGGCAAATGCTGAGTTTGCCCAGTCATACATGGCCCAGCCCCATATTAATTTGCGTTCCTGTTTCATATTATTTCCTCACTTTCGAACTTCAATTAATTGATTTCAGAAGGTTCAGGAGACTCAAGATTTTCTTTAACTTTTTGCTGAATCAGCTTAGAAATCTCGAGTGCTTCATCGTTCGTCATTTCGATAGCGGTGACGTGGTGCATCCTGCCGTCCACTGACTTAAGAGCCAGCAAAACTCCGGTGGGACACGTCCCAACTTCCAACTCCATTTTTGCCATGATTTAACTCCAGGAAATTGTTTAAAGCAAAAAGAAAAAATGTTCCGTGAATTCTGACCATATTTACGTTTATCTACAAGCTGAAACGAAAGTAGCTTTCAATTCTTTGAGATATTTGGTGGATTCTGCTAAAGTTGTACTCATCTTTAAACTCACCTTTGCAGCATGGAAAATGCCAATTCATGGATAACGTCTTTTATCTACTTTCTGCCCACTCGTCCTGCACTGAAGGAATTTGCCTGACCAAAAAGAATAATGATGTCTTCATTACAAAGGATTCCGTCGGTTTTTCTGTGCTGAATGATACCGATTCAGCTGACGCAAAAGGCACAGTATCTGAGCAATGGCTTAAGCAGATTGGAGATTTTTTAGACCAGCATCAATGGCGGGAACATGCGATTGCTTTTCTGCTGCCTGCAGAAGATGTGACTTTTCGCAAAATTACTTTTCCCTTTCAGGAACGAAAAAAAGTAGAGCAAGCGCTTCCTTTTGAGCTTGAAGAGGAATTGATGGGTGATTTAGCGGATTCTTCCTACAGTGTCCAGGTACATCCAATGTCCGAGCAAAATTCTGAGGCACTGGTTTTGCTGATGGAACGCAAGCGTTTGAAGCTATTGCAGCAGCTTTGTCTGGAGCGGGACCTGTTAATCCGCAACATAGATTGTGCAGCTTTCGCGCTTTTTCGCTCTAAGATAAATGAGAATTCTCCGCTACCTGAAAGCCAGGACTTGTTTCAGATATACCTTGGTGGTGATGAAGCATTCATCAACACAATTCGTGACGGACGACTGGATGAGATCAAGATCTTCCCCAACCGTATTTCAGAAATTCTCCGGAAGAACTCCTCCCGTATGGAAAATTCACTTCCCTCATTCCTGCAATTGTTTGCCAAAGATCCGGATGGCGTAGCACATGCGGAAAGTGATTCTGAACATACTGAATCCTTTGCTCAACTCAAAGAAGAATTGGGCTGGATATGCGCACAATTTACCCTGCATTTACGTATAAAAAATTACAGCACAGAGAGTCAAATTGAAGTTCATGGAATCTTTGGACCTATGATACAGTGGGATGGAGTAGTCTTCCGGACACGTTCGTTTCCTTTGCCTGAAGCACAAGCCTTTGCTGAGAGATCCGGAGATGGCTTAATCTTTTCCGCAAAACCGGAAACTTCGTCCAATGATGTAATCACAACTCGCATATCAAATGATATTAAGACTCCGGACACCCTTGAAGAATTGATGGTGGAAGCGAAGCTACGGGAAGAATCTAACGTAAAGACTCTTAAAGAAAATCCGGAAGCAGAGTCAAATACTTCCGAAGAAATGGAAGAGAACATAAAGACAGCAAGTTATTTGGCGTCAACCGATCCGCAAGCATCACTTCTTTCACTGATCGAACGCAAACATTGGGGAATACTGGGTGAATTGCGCAAACAAGCTGAAATATTTCTCGAACCACACCGGCTGAGTCTCTATCACGAAATCACTCCATGGAGACGCTTTTTACGCCGAAATCGTGGCGCAGTGGCGGTTGCCGCAAGTTTTTTGATCATGATTTCCGCCAGTTTCGTCTGGCATACAAATGCAAAATTGGAACTGCTGAAAAAGGAAATAGCACGCACTGAGCGTCTGGTACAAGTTGAGCTAAGGCGCGTATTACCAAAAACTTCTGCCTCCGGAGTCAAGACGATGCTGCTGGAACTGCAAGAAAAAATTCAAAAACAAAAATCCTATATTGAAAACAGTAAGAAATTTGAAAAACGCGACTATAAAAATTTGCTTTTTCTCAAAAACATTTCTGCATTACTGGAAGTGGACGCGCCGTTTGAAGTTGATAGTTTGGAATATGCACCGGAAAGATTCTCGCTAAGCGGTACAATTGACAGTTACGATCGACTCCAAATTCTCAAGAATAATTTGCAGGAAATTGAAGAATTTAAGGGCAAGCGAATCATCGAAAGCAACCGAAAAAGTCCGGAAGGAATTGTTTACAGAATTTCCATTGAACTAAAATAAACACTAACTTTTTAACTATTTTTCCGCACGTGAACTCAAGAACAAAGAACCCCAACAAAAAACTCCCAGCCATAAACGGCAGCGGACAGGGCTATTTCACTCAGCCGACAGTTTTCCAAAATCAACTCGTCTTTGTCTGCGAAAACGACTTGTGGCAAGTCCCTCTGGAAGGAGGTAGAGCCCAGCGCCTAACCAGTTCTCGCAGCGAAACTCATTCACCTGCTTTTTCGCCAAATGGACATTGGATAGCCTGCTGCACCATGGAAGAAGGTGAGCATGATGTTTATTTGATGGAATCCAGTGGAGGCCCCCTCCAGCGATTGACCTGGTTAAACAGCGTAACACACATCGTGGGCTGGTCTCATGACGGACAATATATTTGGTTCCGCAGCACGCATCAGGCTGTTCACAGTCACGGCAGCGACTCCTGGCTTTTTCAGGTTTCACTCAATGGCGGTCCTGTGGAAAGTTTGCCTTACGGTCCGGCAATGGCAGTGAATCAGCAGTTGAGCGGTAAAATGGGAATCGTGCTGGGTCGCAACACCCTTAGTAATTCACGCTGGAAACGCTATCGAGGAGGAATGACCGGAGAAATCTGGGTTGATGTGCAGAACACTGGAAATTTTAAACGTTTGTTTCGCGATCTTCAGGGGAACCCTGTGCGCCCGTTTTGGATTGGAAAAAGGCTCTGGTTTATTTCAGATCACGAAGGTGTTGGCAATTTGTTTTCCTGTACCGCTCAGGGGAAGGAATTACGTCAGGAAACTTTTCAAAAAGAATATTACGTGCGTTTTCCGGTAACAGATGGGAAAACACTTGTTTACCACGTAGGCGGTGAATTATGGAAACTTGATCCCCATGAAACAAATTCACCAAAAAGTGAGAGTCAATTAAACATAGGCTGGCATTCGACAAAAACCCGTTTGCAGCGTCGGTTTTTTTATGGTGACTCATACTGGGAAGAAACCATGCTCCACCCTCAGGGGCACGAAGTAGCTCTAACGGCTCGTGGAAAATTATTTTCTATGCCGCTTTGGGAACAGGCAGTGCGTCAGCACGGAATTCGTGACGGGGTACGCTACCGCTTGCCGTGTTGGTTGTCTAACGGAAATTTAGTTGCAATTTCAGATGCATCAGTGGTACAGAGCAAAACAAAAAAACTTTCTTCAATCGAAGAACAACTAGATGTCTTCGAGCCTTTTCCGTCTGAAACACCGGTTTATTCACACAAACTTCCTCCCGGACGCATGCAGGAAATTTCGGTCTCACCGCGTTACCCGCATCTTGTGCTGACAACAAGCCGGATGGAGCTTTTTTTGATGAATGCGGAGACAGGTCGGATATATAAACTTGATGACTCAAAAGTGCGTGAAATCCGTGAAATCGTTTTTTCTCCGGATGGAAGATGGCTGGCGTACACAAAATATTTGAGTTTAGAATTAACAGCTATTTTCCTGCTTGATCTCAAACCTTCTGCAACCGGGATACGAGTTAAACCTGCTGAACCTGTGCAAATAACTCAGCCTGTACGCTACGATTTCAGTCCGGCTTTTGATCCGGAAGGACGCTGGCTTTATTTTCTTTCATCAAGAACATTCAACCCGATTTGGGACACCGTTCAAACCGGCACCTCATTTTCCCGTTCAATGAAACCGTATCTTTTGACACTGAAAAAAGATACTCAAAATCCTTTTGTACCAAAACCGCATGCACCTGGAAGAGAACTGGGAGAATCTGCAGCCAGTGGCGCAAATCAAGAATTTCAGGATGCAAAAAAAATCAAAAATCAAAAATCTCAGGCACAAAACAAAATCTCTGTTGAAATTGATTTAGACGGAATCTCTGATAGAATTGTTGAATTTCCGGTTTCTGAAGGAGTTTATGAGCAAATAATAGGTCTTTCAAACAAAGTTATTTACAGCGAATTCCCACTTACAGGCACCGTCGACGATTTGGCATCAGAAGATGATGCAGGAAAGGATGAAGGTATTTTATGGATTTACGATTTTGAGAAACAGGAAATTGAAACCATAGCTGAGAATGTAGGCTTTGTGCAAACTTCCTTAGCAGATGAATCCGAAAATTCTTCACGCACCATGCTTTACAGTTCCGGTGAAAAGTTACGGGTATTTGAGGCAGGAGTTCCTGTTCCGGAAGAAAATAAAGCTGAAAAACATTTTTCGCGCAAAAGTGGATGGCTTGATTTGAGCCGCATCCGGATTTCGGTACAGTATCAGAAAGAGTGGGCACAAATGTTTCAGGAGTCCTGGCGTTTGCAAAAAGAATTTTTTTGGACTGAAGATCTTTCAGGTGTTGATTGGGAACGCGTGTACCAACGCTATGCCCGTTTGCTGCCCCGAATTGGTTCCCGTTCTGAACTATCTGATTTAATATGGGAAATGCAAGGAGAACTGGGTACATCTCACGCTTATGAGTATGGAGGTGATTATCCTCATGCACCACGTTATCCTGTAGGTTGTTTAGGTGCAGACCTTGTTTTTGACTCAAAACGGCGTTCGTGGATTTTTCAAAAAATTTACTCTGGAGACATCTGGAAAACCAACGAGCATTCTCCGTTGGCTGAACCCGGTGTCGCGGTAAAAGAAGGAGATCAACTCCTGGCAGTCGGCGGAGTTCCGGTAGATGAACACAAAACTCCGGGAGAATTGCTCGTGCACCAGGCAGGTCAGTTTGTTCCGTTGACTGTTATCGAAGGAAATCAGAAAAAAAAGGGAGCAAAAAGGAAAGCGAAGGAAGCACGCCAAATCGTGGTAAAAACGCTCTTCGGAGAACAGAAAGTTCGCTATCGGGAGTGGGTCAGGAATAATGTGAAAACCGTTGAATCACTGACTGAAGGCCGTGTAGGCTACCTGCATCTTCCGGACATGAGTACACATGGAATAGCAGAGTTTCATCGAGGATATTTAGCCCAGGTTGATCGTGAAGGTTTGATTGTTGATGCCCGTTATAATGCAGGCGGAATGGTATCACCGCTCATTCTTGAAAAATTAGCGCATCGACATCTGGGTTATGACGTGCCGCGCTGGGGATCCCCTGAGTCTTATCCATATCATACACTGCGTGGTCACCTGATAGTGATTGCAAATCAATTCACCGGTTCTGACGGTGATATGTTCACAACAAGCTTCCGGCAACTGCAACTTGGACCTTTAGTTGGTAAACGAACCTGGGGCGGTGTGATCGGCATTGACGGTCGTTACCAATTGGTGGATGGAACAACAACAACACAGCCTCAGTATTCCATCTGGTTCCATCACGCAGGTTGGTCGGTTGAAAATCATGGGGTTGATCCTGATATTGAGGTGGAAGACACACCACAATCTTTTGTCAAAAATGAAGACCCGCTGCTTGCGCGCACAGTTCAAGAAATGTTGCGCTTGCTTAAAGAAAAACCTGTTCAGTCGGTGAGTTATTCTCCGTCACCAAGACGTTTGCTTCCGGAGTGAATTTTAGAAAAAATTCTCATTATTTGAAAACATTCCTCCAAGTTCATTTTCAGGGGTTTTTCTTAAAACTAAATAACTATATGCAACTGAATGGAGCAGTACCTCCGGGAAGAATATTCATTGCTGCAAAAAGTTAATCCGAATTTCCACTTGTAAATTTGATCAATTTTTGAGAGCATTATCTGATCACAAATAATTATTGCCAAGACTTCTCTTCAAAAATTCTTCCATGCTACAAACTATTCAACCGCTGATTGATCTTGCCAATACTGATCTGGATTTGCAGACGAACATCTTTTCAAGGTCACATTTGGAACGCCAGATCGAAACGGCAAGATCTGTTGTTGACCAACATCAAAAATTATTTGAACAAAAATATAACGAACTGGACCTCTTGACCAGTGAAGGCAAAATAGTAAAAAACAATATTGAAATTCAGGAGCAACTGATAACCCGTCTGGATGCTCAGGTTCCGAAGATCCGAAACGAAAAAGAATTTGCCGCCAGCAAAACCCAGTTAGAGGAAGCCCGCAAAATGTTGGGCTTATTGGAAGATAAATTGCTTGAACTGGATATGAAAAAAGAAGACCTGGAACAGGAAATTGAAACAATTAATTCCGAACTTACTGAATCAAATTCCACATTTCAACAGGAAACCTCAGGACTCCTGAAAAAACAGGAAAAAGCAGAAAAGAAGATTGCCAAATTGGAGCCACGACGAAACCGTCTGCTGAAAAAACTTCCCCAAAACATCAAACGATTTTATGAGCGCTGCCAGGAAAGTGGAATTTCGATGCCGGTCTGTGCCATTCAGGACAAAAGTTGCAGTGGCTGTCACATGGTGTTATTACCACAATTGGTCAATGAATTGATGGCTAACCCAAACTCCCACAAAAATTGCCCAAATTGTTCACGCATTTTGTACTACCCTGAAGTTGAGGAAGAAGTGGAGTCCTGAGCTGGATCTTTTTGAGTAGGCTTTTGTATTAGATGTTGAACGAACTCTGCTTCAACAACATACAATCATGACAAGAAATGTTGGCGCTGCTTTTATTTTCACTAACATTTTTTTTAGGATGCAGTTCTTCGGTACCTTCAGGATTTTTATATCCTGCTGAAAAATCAATGGAGGTGCGCTACCTTTGTCGTTTACCATATCTGGACGCAACCGCTCCCCATCAATCATGGAGCAAATCAGCCCCTGCCTGGGTCATTCTCAATGAAAAAAAAGTCATCGTTTATTTTAAGAATGACCGCACCTTTTCTTTCCCTCGAACCTCAGAAATCACACTTCTTTCCGGCAAGTATCGATGTACCATATGAAAATGTTTACCTGAATTATTCGGCGTTATAAAGTGTAAGTATCCCCTTTTAGCACTGCGGCAAAAACATCACGATCGACATTACCACCGGAAGCAATTACCGCCACTTTACGGCTTTTAATTTTGGATGATTCCTGTACCGCAGCCGCAAATGCCGCAGCACCGGCGCCTTCGCAAACATTATGAGTGCATTCATACAACATGCGCATGGCTTCAGCAATCTCGCTGTCAGTAACCTCCACAATCCGCTCAACACCTTTCCATATCATTTCAAGCGCCGATTGTTCCGGAATTCTGCAGGCCATTCCGTCAGCGATTTTGGTACTCACCGGTGATTCAACAGGACGTTTGCAACTGAATGACTCGGCATAGGCATTGGCATGTGCTGATACAACTCCAACAATTTCAGTCTTCAAATTCAATGCATCCCTTGCGGCAAGCATTCCGCAAATTCCGGATCCCAAACCGATGGGAACGTAGACAACATCAGGATCCTTGACTCCTCTTAGTAATTCCAAACTGTATGTGGCAACTCCGGTGACTAATAATGGGGCAAACGAAGGTACCATTTGCAGTTCTTCTTCATGAGCCAGATTTTTCGCAAATTCACGAGCAGTTTGAAAATCATCACCATGCTCAAGTAGCTTCACACCAAGCGAACGCATAGCTGCATTTTTCTCAACACTGTTTCCGTGAGGAACTACGATAGTCGCGGGAATTCCGTAACGCCGTGCAGCAAAACCAACTGACTGCCCGTGATTTCCGCGGGTCGCACTGACGACACCTTTAGGTTTTTTTGAGGATAGTGAGAGATGAGCGAAATAAACCAAACCTCCACGGATCTTGAAAGAACCATTCGGAGTATGGTTTTCGTGCTTGACCCAGACTTCTGTGCCTAATCGTTCGCAAAGCAAAGGCCAGCAATATTGAGGAGTGGCCTGCATTTCCGCATAAACAATACGTGCGGCAGCTTCGATCTCATCAAGTGTAATTGTCTCCATATTTAGAAAATTTCTTCCCTTTTTGACTAACCGATCAATTCCCCCATCACCTCGTTTATCAACCGTAATCCGGCTTGATCTTTGAGAGTCAGAATAGATTCAGGATGAAATTGCACAGAAGCAACCGGCAGTGTTTTGTGTCGAAGCCCCATAATCAAGCCGTCTTCTGTTTTGGCGGTGACTTCCAGGCAATCCGGAAGTGAATCCGGATCCACATAAAGACTGTGATAGCGTCCTGCGCTGAAGGGGTTTGGCAACCCAGAATAAAATGAGTCTCCATTGTGAATAATCTCAGCAGATTTACCATGAACCGGATGCTCAAGAGTCAGCAATTTTGCTCCAAAATGTTCGGCAATGCCCTGGTGTCCGAGGCATACACCAAAAATGGGAATAGCCCGTGCGAGCGCCTCACCTACAAGTTCCGGCACATTTTGTTCGCTTGGAAAACCCGGACCCGGTGAAATGAAAAGCAAATCCGGAGCGACTTCGTCCAGCATCTTATATGGGAATCCGGAGCGGAGTGTGATAACTTTTGCACCGGTTTGCCTTACATAGCCAGCTAAAGTATGTACAAAACTATCCTGATTATCGACAAATAAAACAGTTTTTGCCTCACCTGTCTGGGGCAAATTTAAGTCAACAGAAGCAGACGGTTTTTTGCCCAAAGTCGCGCCTAAAAAAGCTGAAGCCTTGATGTGAGTTTCGCGTTCTTCTGTCGCCGGATCTGAGTCATAAAGCAATGTCGCGCCGGCACGCACTGTTGCCTGCCCGTTTTTAAGGTGAACTGTGCGCAAAGTCATTCCGGTGCTGACATAACCGTTAAACCACAAAAAACCGATACATCCGCTGTACCAACCACGCGGTGAATTTTCAATATTTTCAATTGTTTGCATAGCCGCCGGTTTTGGTGAACCGGTTACAGTGCACGCCCACATGTGAGTCAAAATTGCATCGACTGCATCCCTGTCTTTGTTCAAAACACCTTCCAAATGATCAACTGTGTGAATCAGCCGCGAATAACGTTCCAGCAAGCGCCGACCTATTAAGCGTACACTGCCCGGCTCACAAATTCTGGCCATATCATTGCGGTCCACGTCAGTGCACATCGTAAGTTCTGATTCTTCTTTTTCCGAAGAAATAAGATCTTTGATCCGTTCAGCAGTTTCCATCGGATCATTACCGACCGGTACAGTTCCGGATATGGGACTGGTTTCAAAGCGATCTCCTTTTACACGTACATACATTTCCGGAGAAGCTCCAACCAGTTGTTCGGTTCCCATGTTGATCAAAAAACTGTATGGGCTGGGATTTTGTTCACAAATTCTTTTGAATAAAGTTGAGGGCTGTTCCGAAAATGCAGTAGAAAACACTTGCGACAGTACGACCTCAAAAAAATCCCCGCGCCGACAACCCTCCTGTATATTTGCCACTTTCTGCTCAAACTCACCAGCTGCGTGATCACACTTTATTTTTCCATCTGCTTCAGCTGAAACAACCGGAAATTCATCTCCCGTGTTCCACCAGCTTTCAGTCATACCGTCTGGAGTATCGATGTGATATTCTATTTTATAAGCCTCTTCCTTTTGCCGGTCAACAACCACCAATTCAACCGGTAAAAACAAATGGATATCTGTTTGTTCAGGATTGCGATTGTGTTTGGCTTCAATATTTTCAAATTGAAAAACCAAATCGTAACCAAATGCGCCATACAGTCCAAGATAAGGATCATCGCTGCGGAACAATTCAAAAATTTTACGTACCACAGAAAACACACTTGGCTGACGACTTCTTTCCTCTTCCGGAAAGAAATCCGGCCTCGGCTTCACCTTACCATAAATTTTTTCTGCTGGAAAATCCGGTGCATCCTCAAAAACCAGTGATTCAAGATGCGGATGATTCTGCAAAGCAGGTGCAATCAATTTCAGCAGACGTGTACCATTTGGATTGAGTGCGTTGATTTCAAACTGCTGTTTCCTGGCAATCAGTTCAAGCGCAGGATGTACAAAACCCAAATCCCAACGTGAATAACGGTCCGGAACTTCGTAATTACTGACAAAAAGCGCGCCTTTTTTGGTATCAATATATTGAAAAATTTTGTCGAGAGCATGTTCAGCATCCAAAGGAGTTATTCCCTTTTCGATTTTTACGCCGCCCTCAGTTGTAAATGTTGAGTTGTTCATGGTAAATGTTCAATGGATCACAGCCTGTTTTCAGGCAACTAAAAAATAGTGGCTTATTGTAACAGACCAGGATTTATCTGCAACATGCATCATACAGGGAGTTCGGCAGTACTTGTGCGCGATAAAACATAAAAAGCCTAGCTGTTTGCTATGTCACGGACGTTTCGCACAAACTCTTTGACTTTTGACAGATCTTTAATCCCCGGTTCGCTTTCCACACCACTGCATACATCAACACCCCATGGATTTACTTTTTTGACTGCCTCTGACACATTTTCAGGTGTCAGCCCACCTGCGAGAATCAGCTGCCCCAAACCGGACACGGACTCCGCCATTTTCCAGTTAATTGTTTGACCGGAACCTCCGTAGTGAGTTTTGCTGTAAGCATCCAGCAAAAATGTTTTCTGGCCGTAATCCTGAATTTGCTGCACCTTAAATTCCGGAGAAACACGAAAAGCTTTAAACCAGGATACTGACAGTTTTTTGCAGTGTTGAAGACTCTCATCTCCATGCAGTTGTGCCCAGTTCATTCCTGTTTCACGCATGATGCTTTCCAGCAAATCCGGGGATTCATTGACAAAAACCCCCACCGTTGTCACCGATTTCGGAAGAGCACTAACAATTTCCTGCGTTTTTTCCGGAGTAACGTAACGTGAAGAACCAGGCCAGCAATTTAGTCCAAGCCAATCCGCACCCAATTCAACACAATTTAAAGCCTGTTCACGACTGGTCAAACCGCAAATTTTAATTATTGGAGATGGAAAAGTGTAATTCGTTTTCATCAGCTTCTGGATTGGATTTTTTCAATTGAAACGCTATAATATGCTGTTATTCTAAGATACGAAGACTCATAAAACAAGCAGCGAATAATTCCAAATTAACCAATGTTGCTCAAAATTCTGCCTATACTTGGCATGAAGACACGTAGCCTGAATAAAATAAAAACAGTTGATCAATCTAAATTCGTGAAGATAACCGGCACAATAAATTATCCGAAAATGCGATTCAGCATAATTACTATTTTGCTGACAGTGCTCTGTTTTTTCCTGGCATCCTCTTCAGCGTCAGCCCAATGCTGGACCAGTGACTTGAGTGAAGAAGATCAGTTGGCAGTGGCACGTGAAACATTTGCGGATGGACTGTATTCTGCAGCTAGTGAAACCGCAAAATGTTATTTGGATAATTTTAAGAAGGGAGCAGCTCGTGAAGAAGTGTTTTTCCTGCGGGCAGAAGCTTTACGAAAAGGAGGTGATTTACAGGGATCAATAAAAGCCTATGATGAACTGAAAATAAATTATCCCCAGAGCATGTCTTATTTGGATAATGCCATGCTGCAACAAGGAATTTCTCTGGTCCTGAATAGGAAATATACTGCCGCAATTAAAATCCTGAATTCATTACTGCAAGATTATCCAGAATCCAAACTAAGGGATGAAGCTAACTATTGGCTGGGTTATGTAACTTCATATAATGCTGAACATTTCCGAAAAAAGAGTAAAAAAAAGGCCCTGCTGGAATATGAAGCTTCCACACAGTATTTCATTAATGGTGATCCAACAGGATTAACCCAAAAACAACAGCAGGAGCGTTGGTATTTAATTGGACGTGCATGGTGGTTTTTAGATGAGATCTCAAAAGCTGCTGATGCGTGGAATCAATATCTGAAACATTCAAAGTCAATCAAACCGGTTCAGGCTTTGAATCTCAAATATCAGTTAGCATCAAGGTTTCAGCAGGCAAAAATATATACAAAATCTGAAAGCTGGTTCGCAAGAATTGTTTCAGAACATCCGGACTCCAAATTGGCTGTATCGTCTGCTTTTTGGCGTGCAGAAATGGCTTATGCAGCAGCACTTCAGCAAACAAAAACTGAGGATCTGGACCTAAAATCCATCAACCGCCTGGTGAAACATTACAGACTATACATTGACCACAAAGACAAAGAGCACCTGGCGCTGTCTTATTATCGAATTGGTGTTTTAGCACAAACCCTCCAGCCAAATGAAACCATTTCTGCATTTCGAAAATATTTAAGCACAAAGGACAAAACTTACGTAAGTGAAGTTCAGTACCGTTTAGCTTACCTCTATATTGAAAGCAAACAGCTAAAAAGGGCAATCGAGATCTTCAATCAATATTTAAGTACAAAGGACAAAACTTATGCAGATGAGCTACAGTACCGCTTAGGATACCTCTATCTTGAAACTAAACAGCAAAAAAAGGCGATCGAGACCTTTAATAAATATCTGACACGTGGCAATGCAAAACATAAAGTAGAAATCCAAATCCGACTGGGATACCTCTATATTGAATCTAAAGAATTAAAAAAGGCGATTGAGATCTTTAATCAATACCTGGCAAATGGTGACATGACACATGTCGCAGAAATCCAAATCAGGTTGGGTTATCTTTACATTGATACAAATCAGCAAAATGAAGCGATTAAGATATTTCAAAAATATCTCGCCAGTGGTAATACTGAACATGTTGCAGAAATCCAAATCAGGTTAGGTTACCTCTATCTTGAAAGCAACCAACAAAAAAAAGCGATTAAGATTTTTGAACAATATCTCGCCAGCGGAGCAATAGATCATTCGGCAGCAATTCAACTCAGGTTAGCGTACCTTTATGTTGAAAACAAACAAAATTTTCTGGCAATTTCTTTACTGGAACAAGTTCGTCTTCTTCCGGATTACCAGCAAAATTCCGAAATTCTGCAAACATTAATGGTGCTCTATCGAGACACTGTTTCCAAGGAAAAGTATGTACAATTTCTTTTGGGAGTCAGAAGTGATGCCCGGCTGGAAGAAAAGGAACGTCACGGATTTCAAACTCAGCTGATTCTTACTTATTATGAACAAAAAAAGTGTGAGAAACTGCTGGCAGAATTAAAGAACAAACCGGGCTATTTGCAAAATTCCAAGAATACAAATCAAGAGGAGTGGCAACATTTACTCTTCTTGAAAGGCAGTTGTTTGATTGAAACAAAAAGATGGGAAGATTCTCGTATTGTTTTCCGAAAAATACGTGAGACTGAAAAATATCGTGAGCAATCAATCCAGATGTTGTTGGAGGCACACAAACAGTTAGAAGACTGGAAGTCAATTACATGGGAATTTCAGGATGTGTTTGACAGAAAATCTCCTGTTTTGACAATTCCATATTTTCAACTTTGGATATTTGCGGCGCAACGTAGAACAGATTTTCAGCGTCTTGAGCGTATAAAAATTATTTTTGAACGCTGGAAAAAAGCATTTCCTGAAGATTCACAAAACTTAACACAGCTCAATCTATACATCTACAGCACTCGTTTGCAAGACTTGACCGCTCAGGAAAACTGGAAGGAGGTTTCAGCTCACATTCGTAAAGGGGTTAAGTCAGGAAACATCACCCTGAATGAACAATATTTTTCTCAACTTCTCTTTGCAGAACAAAAACTGGAAAATTGGGTCGGTGTTCTAAGTGCATATTCTCTCTTAAGCAAACATGCCCCGGAACGTGCAGAGAAACTGGATATACTGATCAGCCAGGCCAAAGCTGCTGAGAAACTTGGTGATAAAGAGCTTTCACTTTCGTTTTATCGAAAAGCCTTAAAAGCAAAACCTCAAACTGAAAAAGACAGAAAGAAACAGGATGAAATCAGTAAATTTCTGGCAGAGGGCGCTTTTCAAAAATGGATTGAACAGGAAGAATGGACGAAAGTCACTAAAGCCATCCACCAGGAAGTCCGGGCAAAAAAGAGAATCCTGAATGATCAAAATTTTGATCTGTTGCTCTATGCTGAAAAAAAGAAATCCGGAAACAAAAAATATAATGGAATCCTTGATGCCTATGCTCTGTTGGCAATTTATAACAAAAAAAAGCTAGCAATCGAAGCACAGATTGAGCAAGCAATAGCCGCAGAGAAGCTTGGGAAAAAAGAGCTTTCCATGCAATTTTATCGCAAAGCCTTGGAGGTTAAACCACAAACTGAAATGGATAAAAGCAAGCAAGATGAAATCAGAAACTTCCTGGCGCAAAGTTCTTTCCAAAAACTGATTGACCGTAAAGAATGGTCAAAAGTCACCAAGATAATTTACAAGGAGGTACAGGAAAATACTAGAACCCTGGATGACAAAAATTTTGAGCTGTTGCTTTATGCAGAAAATAAAAAACCCGGTAGAGAAAAATATAATGGGATACTTGATGCCTATGCTCTGCTGGCAATTCATGATAAAAAAAAGACGCATACTATTCAAGCGCAGATTGACCAGGGATATGCTGCTGAAAAATTAGGTGGTTATAAACGCGCAAAAGGATATTACAGAAGTGCTCTCAAAAAGGTGCCTGACAAAAATGTTGACCTGGTACTACAGTTAGTAGGAGAACTAACCCGTCTCTATGAGCGTTCCAAGGATTACGAATCTCTGGTACGTACCTACAAGCGTGCCTACAAAGTCCTGAAGAAAAGTTCACGCCCAAAAAAGGAATATCAAACTTATGCCTATCTCATCGGCTACCATCAATCTTCTCACCTGAAACAAACTAAAACAGCCAGAATTTGGATGATGCGTGCAGATGGAGGCGGCGCCTCAACTCAGGAATTACAGGCGGCTTTCTGGGTGGCACAACTCGACCGTGAAGCAAATAAAAGGGATAAAGCACTGAAACGGCTCAAAGAGTTGGCAGGCAGGAAAATTTCGAAAAAATCGTCCATGTACGTTCAGATCCACTTTGAACTAGGCACATTGTATCATATCAAGGAAAAATGGAAATCCGCGTTACGGCACTATCGAATTGTGGCAAAGGCTCGTGCTCCGGCCAACTTAAAACAATTTCAAAAAGCAGCTAAACAAAAGGCTAAAGAGATCGACAATTATCTAAAATCTACTGGAGTTTCGCAGTGATGAAACTGTGGGTCATTCAGAGTTCTACAGCAAACAGCATGTCAGCTTTTTTCGGTTTTGCAAGGAACACACTAAAACAACGTGTGTGGCATATTTGCATGTTTGGACTGTTATCACTATTTGTGGGATTGCTGCCGTTTAAGGCATTTTCAGCTGAACCGTCTACGCTTAATAATATTACAGTAAAAGGCCAGGTGAGGCTCTCTTCCGGAACGGTGACATCTCCGGAAGGATTGGATGTAGTGTTATTGAAATTTGTACTCAATCCGGAAGGCGCGGTGACTCCTGTCGGACCACAAGGGCGCGTTAAAACAAAAACGAACGGTAATTTTGAGTTCGTGAATGTCAACGCCGATTTACGTGCGGGTTATCAACTTGGAACTCGAGTCGAGGGGAAATTATACAGTTCAAAAATATTTTTTATAAAATCCGGAGAAACACTCATTGAAACAAACATATTAATTCCGGGCATTTCAACTGCAGTCGAAAAACTGGAAACTTCACAGGTGTCACTTGTAATTGAATCTGGATTAGGCACAGTTACAGTGACTGAAGTTCTGGTCTTAAGCAACTCCTCTTCAGACAGAATTGATACCAGACCACAGCCTCTGGTGCAGAACCTCCCCAAAGGAATAAAACATTTCCGCATGATGGACAATAAATCCCCAAACGCCGTGAAACATCAACTGGAGGAGAATGTTTTAAAAATAGAACATATTTTTCCTATTGGAACAACACAAATTATATATCAGTATATCCTGACCTCCTGGTTTGGCAGTTTGGAAATAAACAGGGAATTTTCCCACTCGTTGGATAAAGTCAGTGTTTTTACGCCAATCGATCGTTTGCAAATAAAGTCCGACGAACTTATTTTTTCCGGCAGACAGAGTTTAAATGAAACAACTTTTCTTTCATGGAAAAGCAGGGCTTCTGACTCGAATCAACTTAAATTCAAAATCAGCAATGTTCCGGAAACTTCGCTTCAGTATGCTGGTGTTTCAGGAGTTATACTGATTTTACTGCTTGGTGCAGTTACCCTGTTTTACCGGAAACGTTTAATAAAGAAAAACTAAAACAATAATACTTTCCGGAGAAAAAATATGACATTCGCCAAGGGTTCAGGTATTCCCGCTACAGACTGGCAAAATCCACAGACACGTCAAGCGATGTTAGCGTGTCTGATTTTAGTCCTGGCAGCGCTGCTCTATTACAACTTTTTGTTGACTCCAGAGTTGAAATTTAAACAGCAATTGACAACTCAGATTCAGCAAATTAAAGCAGGCCTGATTCGAGTACAAGCAGCAACCAAAAAATTCGAGCAAGAGAATAGTTTGCAATCTTTACAGGACAGAGAAAGCACCCTATCACAACTCTTGCCCAGCCAGTGGGAGCGTGCCGAACTTTTACGCCGGCTCACAAAGGCAATAATGCAAAATGGTCTGCAGTTTGAAGAACAGATCTTTGAAGAAAGCACCCCTCAAGCTCTGATTCAGACTCTGAAAATTCGGTTAAAATTGAGCGGAGAATATGCAAACTTTCAACAATTTCTTAAACAGTTAAAACAAGGACCAAGTTTGCTGGTGCTTGAAAAACTGCTGCTGGTAAATTCCACGCCTGCTGAAAAAGAACCAAAACTAAAAATTGAAATGGTATTATCCGCACACAAAAGGCTGGAGCTTCCTGAAAACCAGGATAGCCTATGACAACTGAAAAGCGGCTAGTGACGCTAATCCTTCTTTTCCTGTCTGTGTTTTACGGAGTCCCCAATACAAAAAGTAGTTTGGCAGAGACCTCCTCCAAGATAACGCAAAGAAATCCCTTTGGTAGTTTGCTGCCGGAAAACAAGAACTCAGTTAAACGCTCCCTATCACTTTTAAAATCGACTTCGATAAAAAAACTCTCTTCCATAAAAAAAAAGGAAGCCCTGAGAAAGAAAGTGCTGAAAAAGAAAGTTCTTGCAAAAGTTGTATCTCAGGTATCTGAATTACAGCCTCCAGTAGAAACAGACATTTCTTCCAGAGTGAAGCAATTAACTAGAATCCTGCAACTGAAAGATATTCTTGAAAGTTCAGAAGGACGTTATGCTTTTATTGACGAAAAAAAAGTGTCTTACATCGTGCAGGAAGGTGAGTGGCTGGATTCAGTTTTCGTCAGGAATATCTACAAAAAAAGCGTGGAACTACAGGAAATTGACGGTGAAACAACCATTGTTTTGGTACTTCAACCATGATTAAAATTGGTTAATGCAGCATTGAGTCGGGGTTTGTTTCAAACTGTCACATGTTTAACAAATAAAAGTAAATGTATACATACCATCCAGTTGTTGAAATTTTAGTTAAGAGCTTCGGAACAACTCCTGAATCTCTGGAGCCGCTGCATGAACAGTTGCTGGCTTATCGTGAAAATACGGATGGCCTGAAAGATGCGCTGCTCAAACACAATGTTACCAGTGAGACAGCATTTCAGCAGGCATTAGCTTCATACTATGAATTAGACTACAGAGAGAGTTTTAATGATATCCCTGTGGTGCGAGAATATACGGAAATAATTCCAATACGCTATGCTAAAAAAAATATTTTCTTCCCTCTTAAAAAAGAGAAAAACACGCTGGAAGTTGCTATTACAAATCCGGAACTTTCACAACCCCTGGACGATCTGGCCCGGCATTTCAAGTGCCATATTGAACTGGTGCTTTCACACAAACAGGCGGTACTGGATTTGATCAATCGCGCCTATGATGAATCCTCTGCTTCAACTGAAGATGCAGTGGATCAGCTTGATTCAGATGAAACTTTTGAAAACATACTGGCAGTTGAAGAACCGGAAGATTTGCTGGATGCAACTGATGAAGAGCCCATTAAACGCTTAGTCAACAGTCTACTTTGGCAGGCTGCAAAGGATGAGGCCAGCGATGTACACATTGATCCAACAACTCGTGAAACCATTGTACGTTATCGTATCGACGGTGTCCTACAGCAAGTTTCTGTTTTCCCTCATCAGGTGCATATAACTGTGGTTAACCGGATAAAAGTCATGTCCCGTCTCGACATTGCCCAAAAAGGTATACCGCAGGACGGACGTTCGATGGTACTGATTGCAGGCAGGAAAATTGACATCAGGGTCTCAACAGTACCTACTATTCAAGGTGAAAAAATTGTCATGCGGATGTTGTATCAAGACGATAAAATGATGCAACTCGGTCAACTTGGTTTGGCAAAATATATCCTCCATCCGTATAAGCGCATGGTACAAAGCAGCGGTGGAATCATCCTTGTTACCGGACCTACCGGAAGTGGCAAAACCACCACGCTTTATGCTTCACTGGCGGAAATAGATAACGAGGCACGTAATATAATCACAATTGAAGACCCTGTTGAATATAAACTTTCAGGATACAGTCAGATCGAAGTTAAGCCCAAACTAGGATTGACTTTTGCCAACGCTTTGCGTTCAGTTTTGCGACAGGATCCGGATGTAATAATGGTTGGGGAAATGCGTGACACAGAAACTGCGCAAATTGCCATTCAATCCGCATTGACAGGACATCTAGTTTTCAGTACGGTGCACACCAACAACGCCCCCGCCACTATCACACGGCTGATCAATATGGGTATAGAACCATTCCTCGTTTCCTCAACAATCATCTGCGTACTTTCACAACGACTTGTACGGCGCATTTGTCCTGACTGCCGCAAAAGTTACCAGCCGCATCCGGAACAACTCCGTGAATTAGGGATAAAGGAAGTAAGCTTTCGAAAACTGGGCAGAAGTTTTTTTAGAGGTGAAGGCTGCAAAAAGTGTCGAAATACCGGTTATCGCGGAAGGATTGGAATTCATGAATTATTGATAATGAGCGACAACATCAAAGAAACTATTCTGGAGAGCAGCGACTCTGCCGCCATAAAAAAACAGGCTTTGAAAGAAAAAATGATTACTTTGCGGCGTGATGGTGTAAACAAAATTCTACACGGTTTAACTACTGCCGAAGAAATATTGTCGATTACTTCAGAGTAAATTTGCTTCCAGATTTTTGTTGTGACCTGCAAAATAATGCTTGCATTGCGCTAAAATCAGTGATAGAGCTCTTCGATAAAAAGCTGTTTAGCTTCCTCGGTAGAGGTTTTTAGTGGAGTTCGTCCTTTGTCCGCCGGACTCGATTTTGTTTTGCCATGGAGGAACTTTACCAGAATTGCTGTAGCACCTTTGAGTTCATGGGCCTCCGGAGTAATCTGGAAATTTGCCGCCCAGGCTCCGGGTGTTAAAAAAGTGGTCATTGTAACTGAGAATACTGACTACGGAATTCCTGCTGCGGAAGAAGTCGTCAAGGATCTGAAATCAAAAGGTATTACTTCAGTTACGTTCGGTGTTGATATGAACGACCAACCCTCTTATTGAACCCTTTTCTAAAATTACTTCTCATAATATCATAAACTTACAGAACTCATAATTCCACTACACCGAACCCCTTTACTTGTAGAGTGGAACTAATACTGGAACCAGTTTGTGCTATTTTAGTTATACAATCAACACAAACATTATCAACAATTCTGCACCCATCAATTCTGGTGCAGATTTCTTCCTCCACAATAACTTTCTTTGGTGGTTCAATTACCTCAATTGTTGAATAATGGTGGTTGATTATTGGGGTTGGATTGGATTTTATGAAATAAACGATTGCAACCACCATAATCATAAAAGAACCCAAATACCAAAACCCCCAAAGAAGTAATAAATCTACCAGTTCCTTTATCCCCTTCAACATACATCCTCAAAAGTGTGGTTTCTAAAATACAGTCTTATTATACCACAAAATGTCACAAAATAATAATAATAATTCAGCAAATATTGCTTATGGAACGATTATTGATGTATCACTAATTTGAGATAATGATACAAATAACTTGACAAATAGTTGTAAAATGAACTATTATGGATATAAACAACTAACCATCAATTTTCATTATAGAGGGAATATGGATACAAATGTAGTGGGTTATTACAGAACCAGTAGTTCAAGTAATGTAGGGAATGATAAAGATAGTCGTAAAAGACAAAAACACTCCGTAGAAACCTACACCAAATCAAATGGAATGAACTTGGTTGCAGAGTTTTATGACAAGGGTGTTAGTGGAACAAAAGAAATCCTAAACAGAACATCCTTTATGGAGATGTTGAATTATTGTGAAGATAATTCCATAGATACTATTGTCTTTGAGAGTAGTGATAGGTTGAGTAGAGATTTGATAGTGATGGAAACTGGATTTCAATATCTTACTTCTCTTGGTTATA
>JYMV01024899.1_pt1 | contig 24568 bp, 15 predicted proteins | sample 338911 | NCBI WGS metagenome assembly JYMV01 (sample SAMN03354496, study PRJNA234377) | hydrothermal vent metagenome | biome: Deep sea; feature: Hydrothermal plumes at the Eastern Lau Spreading Center, Western Pacific Ocean; material: Seawater | place: Tonga | collected 2009 | depth 2000 m m
CTCCACAGTTATCAGTAGCTGAAGCTGCATCCATAGGGTGAGCGTCAGAACACTCTGCTGTGTAATCAGCAGGTATGCTAAGTACTGGAGCCGTAGTATCGATAATAGTAATCGTCTGAGTAGCTGAAGAAACGTTTCCACAGTCGTCAGTCGCAGTCCAAGTACGTATAATAGAATAGTCGCCGGCGCAAAGGCCAAGTAATGTTGCTTCGCTTAAGGTTAGTGATGTAACTGTTCCACAGTTGTCGGTTGCTGTAGCAGCGTCCATAGGGTGGGCGTCATTGCATTCGGCAGTGTAGTCTGCAGGGATGCTTATTTCTGGAGCAGTGGTGTCAACAATAGTAATGGTCTGCGTAGCAGTAGTTGCATTGCCACAATCGTCCATAGCGGTAAAAGTCCGTGTTGTAACGTATTCTCCTGCACATGCCCCTGGAGTAGTAAGATTTACTACGTTTAATGATACAACTCCACAATTGTCGGTTGCTGTGGCATCATCCATAGGGTGAGCATCAGAACATTCTGCCGTGTAGTCAGCTGGAATTGAGAGTATAGGTGGGGTAGTGTCTACTACAACTATGACTTGAGAATCAGAAGTTTGGTTTCCACAATTATCAGAGGCTGTATATACACGTATTAATGTATAAATGTTAGGGCATACACCTGGGATGATTATGTCCGAATAAGTAATTACAGGCTCGCTACAACCACCTGAAGCAGTAGGAGTGCCAAAATCAGTCACATCACATTCTACCGATATGTCAGCAGGGATTGTTAGGGAAGGAGCTCCTTCGAGCCCATCACAAATACCGTCCGAATCTTGGTCAGATAAACAGTTTCCGTTACAATCGTATTGGGCGAGGGGGTAAATACAAGATCCATCATTGTTCGTTGCCTCTGAGTCGTAGTTACATGCGGATGTGTCCGTACATCCTTGGTTTTCAAATTGATCACAGATTCCATCGCCATCTGTGTCAACAATACATAGTCCGCTACAGTTATAACCTACTTCAGGGAACGTACATGTACCTGCAATGGTAGCCAACGGGTCAAAATTACAAGCAATTAGGTTCATACAACCTACACACGATAGGAACTCACAGGAGTTGTTTTCGACGTTTGCTTGAGGATTGAAGTTACAAGCTGTGTTATCTGTACATCCTTCTACTATTTGTATACAAGACCCGTCATTTTCTGTAGCAAGTGGGTCGTAGTTGAGGGAGTTTACTAGAGTACATCCGTATATTTCAAATTGGTCACAAACCCCATCACCGTCGGTATCATATAAACAAATTCCGTCACAATCATATCCCTCATCTGGGTATATACAATCTCCAGGGTAAATAGCTAAAGGATTGTAGTTACAGGCTGCAGAAGAAAGACACCCTATACAAGAGGTAGATTCACAAGAACCATCATCTGTATTTGCAAGTGGATTGAAGTTGCAAGCTCCAGGTTCAGTACATCCTAATAATATTGCGATACAAGATCCGTTATCGTCAGTTGCGTTAGGGTTAAAGTTGATAGCGTTAGGGTCAGTACATCCTGCGATTTCAAATTCATCACAAATTCCGTCTAAATCAGAATCGTTAATACAGAATCCATCACAGTCATATCCTGGTTCAGGGAACGTACATGCTCCTGCGATAATAGCTACAGGGTCGTAGTTACAAGCTGAAGGATTAATACAACCAGTGGGTAAACAAGAGTAGAAATCACAACTCCCATCGTTGAAGTTAGCTGCAGGATCGTAGTTGCAGGCGCCGGCTAGTGTACAACCAGGGATTTGGCATGAATTATTATCAATAGTTGCCGTAGGGTCATAGTTAGCGGCATTAGGATCAGTACATCCAGCACAAGATGTGAAGTCAGTACATGTAGCTGGAATTAAGGCGTCAGGGTTGTAATCACAGGCTGCAGGATTCATACAACCTGAACAAGTGACGTATTCACAAGAACCGTCAGAGTAATCAGCAGTTGGGTCAAAGTTACAAGCAGATGGGTTTGTACAACCAAAAGCGAGACATGAGAAGAACTCACAGCTACCATCATTTTCGGTTGCTGTAGGGTCGTAGTTACATGCGAATGGGTATGTACATCCAGGGTTTCCACAAGAAGTGAATTCACAAGTGCCATCCTCGTCAGTTGCTGCAGGATCGTAGTTGCAAGCTGAATAGTCAGTACAACCTAAAATTTCAAAGGGATCACAAACACCATCACCGTCAGTATCACTGATACATGAACCATCACAGTTATATCCGTTATCTGCGTAGATACAAGTAGCCGGGAATATGGCGTTAGAATCATAGTTACAAGCATCAATATTCAAACAACCGGCACATGAAGTAAACTCACAAGAGGCGTCGTCTGTATTAGCGTTAATATCGTAATTACAAGCGGTAACGTCGGTACAACCGTTGATTATGAAGAAACAAGACCCATCATCATCAGTCGCTGTAGGATCGTAGTTTTCAGCTGCAAGGTCAGTACATCCATCAATTTCGAATGGATCACAAACACCATCTCCATCGGTGTCAACTAAGCAAATTCCAGCACAGTCGTAACCTGAGTCAGCGAAAGTACAGTCTCCTGAAAGAACTGCTGTTGGATCGTAGTTACATGCAAGTGGATTAATACAGCCAGCACACGAAGTGTATTCACATGATCCGTCATTGGTATTTGCTGCTGGGTCGTAGTTACAAGCTATAGAAATTGTACAACCGGTGTAGAAACAGATACCGTTATCTTGAGTTGCGTTTGGATCGTAGTTATCGGCATTTGTATCCATACAACCATAGCATGAGCTGAAGTCATTACACACTGCCGCGATAGTAGCGTTAGGATCGTAATCACAAGCTGTTGCATTCATACAACCGGCACAACTTGAGTATTCACAAGAGCCGTCAGAATAATCAGCTGTTGCGTCGTAGTTACAAGCTCCGAGGTCTAGACAACCAAATACTAGACAAGAAATGTAATCACAAGAACCATCGTCAATAGTTGCAGTTGCATCATAGTTACAAGCAAAAGGACTTAGACATCCTGCGCATGCAATGAAGTCACAAGATCCATCGTCGTCTGTTGCATTTGAGTCGTAGTTGCAAGCGATTGAGTTTGTACACCCGTCAATTTCGAACTGGTCACATACTCCATCCCCGTCGATGTCAAATTCACATGAACCATCACAGTTGTACCCTGGTGTAGGATAAGTACACTCAGCAGAATAGATAGCGTTTGCATCATAGTTACAAGCTGTCGCATTTAGACATCCAGCACAAGAAGTAAATTCACAAGACCCATCGTCTTCGTTTGCCGATGGGTTGAAGTTACAAGCTGTTGCATCGGTACATCCTTGTATTGGAAGGATGCAAGATCCGTTATCGTCTGTAGCAGACGGGTCGTAGTTGTTTGCGTTAGGGTCAGTACATCCAGAGATTTCGAACTGATCGCAAACGCCATCAGAGTCTGAGTCTTGTAGACACACACCATCACAATCATATCCTAAGTCAGCGAACACACAAGAGCCAGTACCCCCTTGGATAGTAGCAGTAGGGTCGTAGTTACATGCTGACGTATTCAAACAACCTGCACAAGAAGTGTATTCACAAGAACCGTCATTTGAATTTGCCGTTAAATCATAGTTACACGCTCCCTCAATTGTGCAACCATAATAAATACAACTTCCACTAGAAATAGTTGCTGCAGGATCGTAGTTGTCCGCTCCTGATTCCATACATCCTACGCATGAAGTAAAGTCTATACACGCACCAGCAATAGTTGCGGTTGCATCGTAATCACATGCGTTTGGATTCATACAGCCAGCACAAGATGAAAACTCACAAGAGCCATCCTCATAGTCAGCTGTCGCATCGTAGTTGCAAGCTGTTGTATTTGTACAACCAAATGATATGCAACTCAAGTACTCGCATGATCCGTCATCTTCTGTGGCGGTAGCGTCGTAGTTACAAGCGTTTGGATTTGTACAACCTGGTCCAATTTCAGCTTCGGCGAAGTGGTTTTTGACGCCAGAAAAGTCGTTTTCTGCGGCGAAAAAATTAAAAGGTGTAAAAAACAAGAAAGCCCCGATAATTATCGAGGCGAGCGTTTTGCTTGTGGGAGCAAGAGAAGAGGGCAAACATTGCATGCTAAAGTGTTTGAAAGTCGAAAGTCAATTTAACCTCGACAAAATACGATAAAAAGCGGTTAAAGTTACATTTTTCTTCGATTAACTGATTTGGATAATATTTGCAGTGTTTTTTTTTAAATAAATATGCACAAAAAAACAGCCAACCTTAATAGGCTGGCTGTTTCTGTAAGCTATGAGTTTTCTGCTAATACAGCATGTTAAACTCTTATTTATTAACTAAGTTTTTTAGAGAAATCTAAAACACTTGGAGTAGCTATGAAAATAGAACTATAAGTTCCCACCACAACACCTACCATAAGTGCGAAAATAAATCCTTTTATATTATCCCCTCCAAAAGCGAAAATTGTGAAGAGAACTACAAAAGTAGAAAGCGATGTGTTAATTGTACGACTTAAAGTACTATTTAGCGCAGCGTTCATCAACTCTGTGTCATTTTTCTTTCCGCTATATAAACCTACATATTCGCGAATACGATCGAATACAACTACAGTATCGTTAATTGAGTAACCGATAACAGTAAGAATCGCCGCAATGAATGCTTGGTCTATTTCCATTGTGAATGGTAAGATTCCCCAGAAGATGCTAAATACAGATAATACGATAAGTACATCGTGTGTCGTAGCTATAAGAGCCCCTAATCCATACTGCCATTTGCGGAAACGGAATACGATGTAAAGGAAAATAATAATTAATGAGAATAACGTTGCATTTTTCGCACCAGCACGGAAATCATCAGAGATAGTAGAGTCAACCTTATTGTACATGTCGATTGAATATCCAGACTCTTTCTCAAAGCCTAGAGTTGCCAAACCGGCGTGTAAAGCATCATTTATTTCTGTATCAACGTTTTCACTTTGAGAGTCGATCATGAAGTTCGTCATAACACGAAGTTTTTGATCAGTCTCTTTAGTTTGGACTAAAGGATTGCCAGGAGTGCCATTCTCAGTGAATGAAGCCGAAAGAGCGGATCTAACATCGTCAGCATCAATAGGGTCTTCGAATGAAATGTCAAAAGTTGTACCTCCAGTAAATTCAACACCGTAATTAAGACCACGTGAAGTTAAAGATACTAAACCTCCGAGGATCACTAAACCACTAACGATGTACATCATGCGACGCTTGCCGATAAAATCGATACTCAAGTTAGTAAACCAGTTCTCAGTAATTTTTGAAGAGAAGGTGATGTTCTTCTTTTTGTCTAAACGAGAGAAGAAGATGAGTCGAGTAATCACAATCGCACTGAAGAGTGAAGTGAAGATACCGATGATAAGAGTCGTCGCGAATCCGCGAATAGCGCCACTACCGAAGCTGTACAGCACGAAAGCTGTAAGTAGAGTAGTGATGTTTGCGTCGATAATCGCACTGTAAGCCTTAGAGTAACCGTCCTTAACAGCTAATGCTAAACCTTTACCATGTCGCATCTCCTCTCGAATACGTTCGTAGATGAGTACGTTAGCATCAACAGCCATACCTATTGTTAAAACGATACCTGCAATTCCAGGAAGTGTCAAAGCAGCTCCTAAAGAAGCAAGAGCACCGATTAAGAAGAATAGGTTAGCGATAAGAGCAATGTTAGATACCACACCAGCTCCCTTGTAGTAGAAGATCATGTATGCAAACACCACTAATAGAGCGATGATGAATGATGATAAACCAGCTTTAATATTCGCCTCTCCAAGTTGCGGTCCTATACTCACCTCATCAACGATACGAGCAGGTGCAGGAAGAGAACCAGCTTTAAGTAGACCTGAAAGGTCTTGCGCTTCAATTAATTTCTGTTCAGTAGATTGCTGATTTCCAAAGCTAATTTGAGAACGTCCGCTAGTAATAGCAGATTGGACGTTAGGAGCACTAAATACAAGGTTGTCTAAAACAACTGCAACAGCGCGGTTGTTTTCTGACGCACACTTTTCAGTCATGGCACCCCAAATAGCAGACCCATCAGAATCCATAGTCATACTTACAACGACGTCCCCGATTTCATCATAAGAAACTCGGGCATCAACGATGCTTTTTCCAGAAAGGACAGCCTTGCCTTTTCCGGACTCGTCTTTAATAGCGTAAAGAGAAGCTATGTTTGAAGTTGTCTTTGCATCCCAAAGAAGACGTAAGTCTTTTCCAAGAGCAGACTTAGCTTCAGCTCGGTTTAAAAGGTCATTAACTCTGTTAGTGTCGCTTACTTGAGCGTATCCTACGATTGCAGAACGACGACCAAGCTCCATTTGGAATGTAGCGAAAAGTGGATTCTTAGCTTGAAGCTGCTCTTTACTTAGAGTAGAGTCTGCAGGAGCGTCTTCTCCGAATAGTTCAGGATTTAAAGACTTCCCGATAGCGGTATTCGCTTCGGAGATACGTCCAATTACTTCGTCGTTAAAGTACGTTTCCCAGAACTCGAGATTCGCAGTCGATTTAAGCTGCTTTCGAGCACGTTCACGGTCGTCAACTCCAGGAAGCTCGACTAGGATGCGTCCGTTCTGAAGCTTCTGCACGTTAGGTTGAGCAACTCCGAGCTGGTCGATACGCTTGCGGATGATGTTTTCAGTGTTGTCGATAGCAGTCTCTGACTCGTTGTAGAGAATTGCCATGATTTCATCGTCCGTACTTTTAGCGGGGAACAGATCTTTCTGCTCCATATTGTGAAATATGCGCCAAAGCTCAGTCGGATTTTCAGTTCCGGCAACTTGAGATTTCCAAGCGGCATCGAAAAGAGTCATAAATCCATCTGATGAACTCTTTTGAGCTTCGCGAGCGTTTGAAATTGAAGATCTAAAATCGTCGTTGTCAGAATAGTCGGATAGAGCAATTATTAGATCCGGGATACTCACTTCCAGAGTTACACTCATCCCTCCTTTGAGGTCGAGTCCGAGATTAAGCTCTTGCTCCTTGACTTCACGATAGGTTTGGCCAAAAGGGTGAGCTACAACATCGATACTATCTCTCAAGTATTCTCTTGTAGCTTGCTTAATAGCTTCGTCTAAAGTTAAACTTCCTATAAGGTCATTTTCAGCGAGGCTGTCAGCAACAAACTCACCATGAATCGCGGCTTTTGCTTCGAACTTCTTAGATGCCCAGTTGAATGATAAAGTGTAGAGAGTCGCAAGTGCGAGCAACACTGTGAAAAGCTGGACGGCATTTTTATTTTCCATTGTCGAAAAGGGTTCTTTTACAGGGGCGTAAATATACTGAAAAAACTCATTCATTTAACAGATGTTCTAAGTCGTAACTTGTGGCGATAATGAAAATCGAAAAATCTAATTCCTTTAGACGCATAATCAAAGTGTTAATATTAAGTGCTTTTGGCGCTTTTGCGTGTGTTTCTATGGTTTGTGGACAGTCGGATGCAAATGAGGCAACTTATAAAATTGCCGTTTTACAATACCGAGGAGGGGGAGATTGGTATTCAAATCCGACTAGTTTGCCTAATTTGGTGGAGTTCTGCAATAGTGAGTTAGGCATGAATATCGCTCGTGAAGTGCCTTATGTGGAAGTTAGTTCTTCGGATTTGTCGTTATTTCCTTTTGTCCACATGACTGGTCATGGCAATGTGGTGTTTTCCACTTCGGAGGCGAGAAATCTCAGGAGATACCTAATAGCTGGTGGCTTCTTACATATAAGCGATAACTATGGAATGGACTCTTATGTGAGGAAGGAGTTTGTAAAAGTGTTCCCCGACTTAGAGTGGGTGGAAATCCCTTTTGACCACTCTGTTTACCACCAAACCTTTAGTTTCGACCATGGCCTACCTAAGATTCATGAACATGATGACCTTCCACCTAGAGGTTTTGGTCTATTCCACGAAGGACGTCTTGTGTGTTTTTACGACACGGAATGTGATTTGGGGGACGGATGGGAAGATTACCAAGTACACAGAGATCCTGAATCAATTAGAGTTTCTGCATTGCAAATGGGTGCAAACCTCATTCAATTCGCAATGGGCGGTGAGGTAGAGTAGGAATAAAAAGTTAGATTAAAGCTCAGTCAAATGGGCTTTTATAATCCCTTTTTCATCTGTAGTTTGAGTCAATTTAAGCTTGTTAGCTTGCATAGCTAATACCAAATCATCCCAAGAATCCTCTGTCCCGTCAGCATATTTTTCTCTCAAATCATCAAGACGTTCCCCTGCAACTTCAGCTAGAACATCCCAATACGCATCGGCGGTCAGTCCTTTCCTAGGCATTCCAAACCTCTCCCAAAGAATTTTCATCGCTGTTGATAGTGAGGCTTTATTGTCGGTTACTTTCATAATGTGTGTGTCACACAAAAATGCTAGTACTGCTCCTTCAACATAGATAGATCCCTTTCTTCCTCGTACCCCTTGACGATATCCGTCTAACCATGTGTCGTAGCTTGAGTCAGCAACGCTAAGGTTGTGCCTGCCTGGATTATTTAAATGTCGGACTAAAAGGTCTTCCATCTTATCGCTCCATCCCTTTAAGTCAATGCATCCCGCTTCGAATAAGAAGAGGTCGCCCATATATGTGGTAACTCCTTCAGCGATGTAGCCTAATCTACTGGGTGAACTCTCCGCGAAATTATAAGGGGTCCATTCAGATGGGCGAATCCGCTTAACATTCCATGAGTGATATAGCTCGTGTGAAGCGATGCCTATCAGTTCGTCGTAACCCTTTTCGGATTGGATTCTCTCCGAGGGGCCGAGTGCGATAACCGTGCTATCCTCGTGTTCAACGCCGTGCCGTGCGTCCATTTCTGAGGGTAGGAGGTAGAGGAAGTGGTAGTGTGGGCTGGGGAAGGAGCCGAAGTAGGCGATTTGGCTTTTCGAAAATGCTATGTGATCCGCCATGAATCGTTCTTGCTGTGGAGGTGCGTCTCCGTAAGTCCAAACATGGAAGTCCACCCGCTGATTTCCTTCCTCCACCGTGTATTCTTCGTGCCACAGCTTGGGAGCGGCCATCCAAGGGCTGTCCATAGCGTGCTGCATATCGCGGGCTACGAGACGCCCGTTTATTATAGGAAGTGCGGTTGCGATGTCCCACTTGGAATCGATGTCGGAGAGGTCGATGTTGTATCCTAGATCGTGATTTTTACTGTCGTAAATGAAACAGTTTACGGGATTTACGTACTGTAAATCGTCAGATACATATGTCGAGCCGGCGTTAAGAATGTCAGCTTGAAATATCCATCTTAACCGATGAATTTTCGAAGGGACGATCCAACGGTGTAAGTCCGATTTCTCGAGTTTAACCTCGTTCCCCTCGCTGTCAACTCCGACCATTTTTAAAATAAACTGTGCGAAATCTGCTCGTTCATACCTCCCTGGACGCCAAACCGGCAATTGCGCTTCCCACGAATTCTCATTTTCAGGAAATACAGCTTCGAACTTCAAGGCAGACTTCCCTTTTACGCGTTCAACTTTTATGTGGATTGTATCGGAGTTGTTTGGCATGAAACAATTAGTCTAAAAGCACTGAAATCGGCTGACCAGTAGTACCATTCGGGTAAGGAATTCCAAGAATCGAGGAAATAGTAGGAGCGATGTCCCTGATATAAGTCCGTGTGTGCGTGGCGCCTTTCTTTATGCCGGCACCATAAAATAAGCAAGGAACGTGAGTGTCATAGGTAAACGGACTTCCATGTGTTGTCCCAGTCCGACCATAGGTAAGCCATCCAGGTTTCATTACAAGAAGTACGTCTCCACTGACGCCCGGTCTATGACCTGCGTAAATCCGTTCAGCAATCGGGTCAACTGCAGCACGAGACGCGAGGTCTGACACTGCAATACTCTGAATTATTCCGTCTTCTTCGAGAGCAAGTTTACAGACGTACCTCTGGAGTTCACTAGCGTTAATTCGATCACCAGTAGCGTCGGAATAGACCCACTCATACGCTTCGTCCGAGATGAAAATAGAATTATTACTCACATTTTCAATCCATAGGCGTTCGCCAAACCTCTTATCCAAATCCTCTTCAATGCGATTCTGCATATCCCCATGGCTCCAGTAATCTACTGGCAGTCCTATAGACTGGCCATATGAAGGTACGGTCGCTCCTCCGTGATCGGATGTGAGGAAAACAGTCCACATTCCCTTTCCTACTTTCTCGTCTAGCCCATCGAAAAAGCGCTCCAATTCCAGGTCCAAACGGATGTACATATCCATGGTTTCCATAGCGTGAGGACCGCATCTATGTCCCACGTAATCAGTAGCAGAAAAGCTCACCGCTAGCATGTCACAGATGTCGTCTTCGCCGAGGTTTTCGCCTTCGATAGCGGCCAGCGCAAAGTCCACTAAAATCGTATTTCCGCCAGGCGTTCCTTTGAGGATGTCGAACCCGCCATTCGCTTCTTTCAAAGCGTTCAAATCGTAGGGGAATGTGGGCTTAATCTCGCCCACAAATGACCCCTCGTATGGGTTGTTGTCGGGTGTACAGCTCGAGTAGACGGCTTCGTCTCTAAGTAAGTCCCACCCTAGATTTACTAGCCTTTCCGCTTCGCCCTTGTTGTTGAATTTTTCAGCCCAAACAGGTAGTGTTTTACCGTAATAAGTGCTCGAAATAAAATGCCCGTATTCTTTACCATAAAACCAAAAAGCGTTATCTGCTGAGTGTCCCGCCGGTAATATCGCCCCCCGATCTTTTAAGCTGATGCCGATAACTTTAGCGTGGAGTCCAGAAGCGAGCTTTAGTTCGTCACCTATTGTTGTAGAAAGTAAGCGCGAAGGAGACATTTTCCCCGCGTAACCGAAAATAGAACCGTCAGAATCGACACCGTTATTTCCCACTCCTCGAACGGTTGAATCCTCAGCGCAATAAACAGTCACGCTTTCTTCTTTTATGTACCAATTATTAGCAACGATGCCATTTACCGATGGTGTAGTACCGGTATAAATCGAGGCGTGTCCAGGACCAGTATAAGTAGGGGCGTAGCCGAAATGATGGTCATAACAAACGAAACCTCCGTCGATAATCCTCGCAAAACCACCGTCAGAAAACTCAGTGCCGAAACGGTTGATATAGTCAGCTCTCATTTGGTCTATCGTGATTCCGATGACTAGTTTCGGGTGCTGGCTTTCTAGAATAGTGCTAGAAATTGAGCTGTCTTTAGTGTTGCTTTGAGTGTTGCAACTCGTTGTTGTAATTGTGATTAAAAGTAGGGTGAGTACAAAACTAATTAGCTTCGGTTGCATTGTGAATACGATCTTAATGTTTTTCATTTGGCCCAAATCTTAAAAATTATCCATCCTACGCCTAAACATGCGATTAAGCTAACGGCAATATTTGCGAACGCCCAACTTGAATTTCCTTCTTGAAAAAGTCTGAGCGTATCTATTGAAAATGTTGAGAATGTCGAGAAACCGCCACAAAATCCGACTGCGAGCAAAGGCATCCAGATGGAATCTCGCCCCCATTTTTCGCCTCCATAGATTAATAACAATGCGAGTAATCCTGTTGCTAAAACGTTAGCTAAGAGTATTCCGAGGGGTGCTAATGACGAATCAATATTATTTTCGATTACCGAAAAACCACCGTCAGCCCATCTATTTATGCCCGCCCCTAAAGTCGCTCTTGCAACACTTCCTGCTCCACCTCCCACGAAAATCGCGGCCAAAGTAATCCAATTCAATGTCATCGTTTCTCAGAATTTATTGTCAATCCCATTCTATGTCGCACGACCTTAAGTACAACCGCTCCCATCACTCCTCCCAGTAACCAACCGAACACCACATCTCCAGGAAAATGTACCCCTAAATGAATCCGACTATATCCGATTACGACCGCCCAAACTAAGAGTCCCCAAAACCAAAAGACTCCCGCACTACCCGTAGTCCCCACAAAAAGCCCGCCCACAAAAACGGCGACCGCCATATGGTTCGCTGCGTGAGAAGACACGAATCCGAACTCTCCACCTCGATACTTCGTACCATCCGACTTACTATACAAAGCAACATCCTCAACCAAATCAACTCTATGGGAAGGTCTAACACGAGCGGCCACGGGTTTCAAAACCCGAGCAGAAATCACATCAGCAAGCACCACCGCAATTATGAGTCCCACAAAAACAACGCCTCTCGAGCCTGACTTCTTGAACACTCTCCAAATCGTAACCATAATAACTACGTAAAGAGGAACCCAAGTTTCAGGTTTACTCACCCACCACATTAGCGTATCGCCACTCGGCCACGCCCCATTTATTGCGAGAAATATCGCCTCATCAATTTGCGAAAGCCAGTCAATCACTCGATAATTACTTACTTAATCGTTCCTACTTACTCGTAAATCCCTGCAATCAAAGCTGAGTACTTTTCCTTGATAGGCTTACGTTTCAACTTCAATGTCGGTGTAAGCTCGCCCCCGTCAATAGAAAACGGTGCAGGAAGAACTCTAATTACTTTCACTCTTTCCCATTGGCTGAACGGCTCCATCAAGCTATCCACCTCTTGCATGATGCGGTCAGAAATCACAGTATCCTCACCGATTTTATCATCGCCAGGGTAGGTGTGGTCATGTCTCTTACACCACTCTGTAACAGCTACCGTATCAGGCGAAACTAAAGCAGATGGGTGCTTTTGGTTTTCACCTACAACCATTACTTGCTCAATAAAAATCGAAGCTTTCAGAGCATTTTCCAATAGGGCAGGAGCAACATATTTACCTCCCGACGTCTTGAAAATCTCCTTCTTTCTATCCGTAATTCTAAGGAAACCCTCACTATCCACCTCCCCGATATCTCCAGTATGGAACCATCCGTCCTTCAGAACTTCCGCTGTCTTCGCTTCATCTTTGTAGTAACCCATCATTACGTTTGGACCCTTTACAAGTATCTCTTTATCAGGACCAAACCCTACTTCTACATCTTGTACCACTTTACCTACCGAACCCACTCTAAGCATTCCGGGTTTGTTAATGGTGTTTACGGTCACAACCGGCGAGGTCTCTGTAAGTCCGTACCCCTCGAGAACGGGAATTCCGGCTCCGTTAAAGAAACGAGCTAGTCGAGATTGTAATGCCGCCGAGCCGGAAGCTACCGCTTTAATTCCGGTAAGGCCGAGCGCCTCCTTTACTTTTGAAAATACAAGTTTGCGAGCGATCTTGAGCTTAAACGCGTAAAGACTTTCCTTCTCTTTCTCAGGACCCCACTCGAGAACGACTCCCAAAGCCCAGTTAAATATTACGGTCTTTACACCACCTGCCGCTCGTCCTTTCGCGACGATTCCATCATAGAACTTCTCGAGAAGTCTCGGTACAGCAGTAAACATTACTGGCTGAGTAGCATTTAAGTCTACCTTAATAGTTTCGAGGCTTTCTCCGAAATGAATACTTGCTCCCATGTACATGTACAAGTAGTGAAGCATACGTTCGAAAATATGACAAACCGGTAAGAAACTAAGCACCCTCATCTCTCCCTCCATTCCATCAACACCGTCCAAAGGAACTCTGTCCTTCGCCACAAGTGCGTTACTCACTACATTCAAATGTGAAAGCATTACTCCCTTTGGAAGTCCTGTTGTTCCAGAAGTGTATATAATCGTTGCTAGCTGTTCAGGCTTTACTGCTGAACTACGAGCTTCAAGCTCCGCTTTATTATCGTCACCTCCTGCATCTAGAACCTTCCTCCAAGAATCAGCTCCATTAACATTCTCGAAAGTGTAAACACCTTCAAGAGTAGGACATTCAGCCTTCACTGCCATCACCTTTTTAAAGAGCTCTTCGTTAGATACGAAAACGAAACGACTTTCGCTGTGATTCAGGATGTACTTGTAATCCGCCTCCGTCATAGTCGGGTAAATCGGAACATCAATACCACCCGCTTGCATAATTCCGTGATCCATCACGTTCCACTCGCAGCGATTATTATGAGAAATAAGCGCCACTTTATCACCAGCATTCATCCCCAGTGCAATAAGACCTAAAGAAGCCCTATCCATCTCATCGACAAACTCCTGAGTCGAGTAGCTTAAACTTTTGCCACTACCGTCATTCGGCATGCTCATCATCACATCCAGCGGCCCGTGCTCAAGCTGATATTTCGGGAAATCAAAAAGTCTAGTCGGATTTTTCATTTGTAAATTAATTATGGCCAAATTACACTATACCTCCCCCCATTACAACTCTTCTCCACATTGATTGCAGTACTTCGATCCATCGGCGTGTTCATCCACATTACAATTCGAGCAAGATTGGGTATTCGAGTTAGATGCGGTGATAATTTCCGCACCGATAATCCCTGTAGGAACGGCAATAATAGCGTACCCGATTAGCATAATAATCGACGCTATGGTTTGGCCTGTGACAGTAATCGGAGCAATATCTCCATACCCCACAGTCGTTACTGTAACAATCGCCCAATAAATACTTCTCGGAATACTCGTAAATCCTGCCGCCGCATCCTCCACCAGGTATACCATCGTCCCAAGAATCGTTACCAAAACCAACACCGCTACCAAGAATACCATCAGCTTTCTCCTCGCACCCCATAGAGCCGTTTTCAAAACCGATGCCTCCTTAATAAATCCCACCAACTTTAATACTCTGAATACTCTCAATAGTCGTAAAATCCTCACGACTCTAATGCTGCCCACCCCAGGTAACAGCACCTCAACGAAAGTTGGAAGAATACTCAATAAATCGACCAGTCCATAAAACGAAAAAATGTACTTACTTTTTATTGTCACCGCGATCAATCTCAATACGTACTCAACAGTAAAAAGCGCAGTAAATCCATACTCCGCATATCTCAACGCCTCCCCATACTCTGCATTAATCTCTGGCACACTCTCGAGCATCACGACCCCCACACTCAATACTATCGCCAATAATAAAACAACATCGAACAGCTTTCCTAAGGGTGTATCCGCCTCAAAAATCACCTCATGTAATCTGTTCTTATTCATTTGATAAATGTAGTGAAATCTACACCAACGTTACGCACACAAATTCCTCCCCCCCAATTCTAAGTCCTCCTCAACTTCAACTCCCTTAATTTATAACATTGTGGTGTGACCGAATTCTACGATTATGAAAAATACAAGTCGTCAGCATAAGTTGGACGTGTCTTAATCTGCTATCACAATTAACAGCTCACACAATCATACCTACACGAAAAAAACTAAGCAAATGTAGGAGCGACTACGAGCTCCTTGCTTCCGCGAGTGTGGACGTAGAAACCTTCTCCAGATTTCGCGCCGAGTTTTCCTGCCATAACCATGTTGACTAGGAGAGGGCAAGGAGCGTATTTCGAAGTTCCGAGGCCGTCTTGTAGGACACGCATTATTGAGAGGCAGATGTCGAGGCCGATGAAGTCAGCGAGCTGGAGTGGACCCATCGGATGAGCCATGCCGAGCTTCATAACGGTGTCGATCTCAGTGACTCCGGCAACGCCTTCGTTTAAGGTTATGATCGCCTCGTTTATCATAGGCATGAGGATACGATTTGCTACGAAGCCTGGGTAGTCGTTTACTTCGACGGGCGATTTTCCGAGGGCCGAACTAGCGTGCATCACTTTCTCGCAAGTTTCGTCTGAGGTAGCGTAGCCGCGGATAATCTCGACAAGTTTCATTATCGGAACGGGGTTCATGAAATGCATTCCGATAACTTTATCGGGACGATTCGTAACCGAAGCGATTTTCGTGATAGATATCGAGGACGTGTTTGTAGCGAGGATACAGTGAGGTGGCGCAGCTGCGTCTAAATCACGAAAGATTTTTAACTTTAAGTCAACGTTCTCGGTTGCCGCTTCGACAACTAGGTCGGCAGAAGCAACAGAAGATGTAAGATCCGTAGAAGTAGTAAGTCGAGCGAGAGTTTCTGACTTTTCGAGTTCGGTGATTCTCTCCTTAGACACGAGTCGACTTAAATTTTTATCGATAGTAGCAAGTGCACGTTCGAGAGCGTCAGGCGCCATATCAACGATAGTGACGGGATGTCCTTTTTGGGCGAAAACATGAGCGATGCCGTTACCCATTGTGCCAGCTCCGATTACTGTAATTGCATTCATGATGAAAGAAAGTCTAAGTTACTTAAGTCGAGAATTGAGTTATCCTTTTTTAGCAGCGTGAGTACCAGAAGTTTTGCCTTTAGGGCTCTTTCTTGCGGTCTTCTTTACAGCTGCTTTTCCGCCACCTTTAGGTGTAGCAGTCTTTGCTTTTGCGGCTTTAGCTGCTTTTGTTGCAGGAGAATCCTTAGAGTCCTTTGAATCGTCCGAACCTTTACCGTCTTTCTCGATGTCTTCTGGATCGAAGGGGAGAGCTTTTTGGGATATAAGAAGGTTATACCACTGAACCAACTTGCGAAGATCAGAAGCATAAACACGGTCGTGGTCGAGGTCAGAAACGACGCTGTCACAGAAGTCCTTCACCTCCTGAGGCGAAGAGTTGTGAGAGATTGTAGCTGTGCCTTTCGTCTTCTCGTGCATCGAGTGAAGGATGGTCTTTAGTGGAACGTCATTCTCCAAAGTGTACATCGTAATGTCGCTAAGTGAACTTACGCGGATAGATCCTGGAACGCTCGAGCGCTTTCCGTCTATCATGCTTTCTACTACTAGGTTCTTAGTCGATGATGCGAGGACTTTAAATAATCCAGGCTTACCCGAAATTGCTAAAACGTCTGAAATCTTCATGCTTTAAATCTTAATTCTTTTGAATTGATTGACGCGAAAGTACAACGAAATGTGAGTTATTTATCTTCAACATAGCGAGGTATCTCACCTAAGATTTCAATAGGGTGACTAGAATCAGTAGCCACGACGTAATGCTTTAGTCCGTTTGTTAGCATCAAAAGGGGAACTTTTAGGACCAAATTATACCGTGCCGCTTGATCAAGAACGGTTTGGGATAAAGGGACTTTAGGAGCCTTACATTCAGCCAGGAGAATAGGCAATCTATCCCTATTGAAGCAAACCAAATCCGCACGTTTCGACACGTCATTGAACATCAGATAATGCTCAACGGCCATTAGTCCCATTGGATATCCTAAGTTTTCCGAGAGGTGGTAAATGAGGTGCTGTCTCACCCATTCTTCGGGTTCGAGAGCTACCCACTTCCGTCTAACTAAGCAAAGTATTTCGTCATGTTTTTCTCCAGCACGAGCTACCAAAGTAGGTTTGGCAAGGTTAAGATCGTGTAGGTCTTTGATTCTAGACATGGTGCGAAGTTAAGTTGTAGTTAACTTCGCCCTATGGCTCATCGACAAATATTACGGGATATTCGTGCTGGGAAGTTTGCGCCTTTATATGTTTTGCACGGCGAGGAAGCGTATTTTATCGAGGAGATTTCTAAGGCGTTAATGGAATCGGTAGTGGAGGAGTCGTTTAAGGACTTTAATGAAATCATCCTGTACGGAAGGGATGCCGATATTACTGACGTTCTTTCGGCGGCTCGGAGATTCCCTATGATGGCCGATAAGCAACTGGTTTTGGTAAAAGAAGCTCAAGACTTAAAGTGCTGGAAACGTAAAGACGAGCTGGAGAAGCTAGCAACTTATGCAGAGGCGCCGGTTCCGAGCACGGTTTTGGTATTTGCTTATATGAACAAAAAAATTGACGGAAGATCGAAGGCCGTTAAGACTCTATCAAGAAATGGGGTTCTATTTCTCAGTGAGAAGGTTCGTGAGTACAAACTCGCGCAATGGATCGAATCGTATGTGCACGAGCAAAAATTGAAGATCGACGGCAGAACTTCGCAACTTCTTGCTGAATATCTAGGAAACGATCTAAGAAAAATTGTAAATGAAATTTCTAAGCTGAAGATTTCATTGCCAGAAGGAAGTTCTGTTACCTCGGACGTAATAGAAAAGCATATCGGTATTAGTAAGGACTATAACGTGTTCGAACTCCAGAAAGCTCTCTCTACGAAAGACTCCGAAAAGGCGTTCCGAATAGTGAACCACTTCGAGGCAAATCCGAAGAATAATCCTCTAGCGATGATTATCCCGGTCCTATCTGCCTATTTCAGCCGAATTTTCGTTTATCAAGGACTAAAAGACCGATCCCAGCAGTCTGCATCGAAAGCGATGTCGTGTAGTCCCTACGCTGTTCGAGACTACGCATCGGCGGCCCGGGTTTATTCGACACCTAAAGTAGGCCGCATTTTCGGTTACCTCCGCGACGCCGACAGGAAATCAAAAGGTCAGGGAAACGCTACTATTTCCGACGGCATGATTTTACGAGAAACCATATTCAAAATTCTCAACTAACAGCCTTTATAAAGTTTGGCATAATCTATGCTAACTTGCACACCTGTAAGAAATTAAGAAAACTGTAAGAAACTCACATGAAACTTCAGAATAATCTACGCGTATTTGCCGCAACTTTGGCAACTTTGTCACTGACGGTTGGCGTTTTAGCACAGAATGTTAACTTGGTTCCTAATAGCGGTTTTGAGGATACAAACATCAATAAACTCAGAAGCTATGGCCAAATGGAGGAGTATAGCATGGATTGGTTTTCAGCTACTCAAGTTCCAGCCGACATTTATGGTGATGGAGCAAAGGGAGATAAAATTGCAATTCCAGTTAACAATTACGGAACACAGGAGCCCGCGTCTGGACTTTGTTACGCCGGTTTCAGAGCGTATTCAAAGGATCCTCGTTTAAGCAGAAGCTACCTCGAAGTAAAGCTTCCTCAAATGCTAGACAGAGATGTGATGTACTGTATTTCATTTGATATTTCTCTCGCAGATTTAAGCCGTTACGCAGTTAACGATATAGGCGTCCTTATAAGCGACAGGAAAATTGATCAACCGAACGAAGGAGATATGATCATGCAAGCCGACGTGAATCAGAAAACAAACAAAGTATTCGAGTTTTATGAAGGTTGGGACAAGTTCTGTGGAACCTTTGTAGGTACAGGTCAAGAGGAGTATATGGTGATTGGATGTTTCGGTGGCCGTAACGACATGACTATCGAAAAAATCAAGCGACCTATGGGACTCACTGGAGCCCAAATCAACCACGCTTACTACTACATAGATAACGTTGAGATTACAGAGATTCAAGCGAAATCGCAGTGTGTTTGTTCCGCTGCTGAAGAGCGTGATATGGACCTTGTTTACGGTTCATCTTCTGTCCAGTCAGACGATATGACTGATGGTGAAATAATCAAGTCTAGTTCTGTTTACTATGCTTTCCTCAAGCGTACCCCTACTGGAACTGGCAAGCAGACGGTAGCTGATATCGCAGCCATCCTTAACGCTAACCCGGGTATGCACCTGAAAATCATTGGCCATTGCGATGATGATGAGCGCAACGAAGGCATGGTAAATGCGCGTTACAAGGTGATAGGTAAGAATCGCGGAGACCAAATCCGTCGCATACTCGAAGCCGCCGGAATCCCCGCATCACGAATGACCATTTCCGATATAGGAAATTTGGATCCCGCAAATACCCGGGATACTGAAATCAGCCGCGCCCAAAACCGTCGCGTTACTTTCGAGCTCAAGTAAGCCGCCTCGACATAAAGCATATTTCCAGCTTCACTTTCTGAAGCGAACTTTTTAAGAAAACCGTTCTCCATTAAGAGGGCGGTTTTTTCGTGCACAACATTAAAAAGTTATTTCAAATTTGGACTAAACACAAATTTATGTTAACTTACATAGTCCTTTTCTTTCTATTCATATTTATAAATCATTATGTATAAAGTCTTTCCAGCATTATTTATCTTGACATTATTAACTAACATTTATTATTCTCAAGAGACTTCACAGAACCAAGAAATCGAAAACTTTTCTACAGCTATAAGTTATAGCTCAGGAGAAATCAATGAACTATACATACCTGCTCCAAATATTACTCCTTATTCTGTAAGGACAGCTGTGTTTGACATTGATTATGTTAGTGTCCCTGCGGATGTTCAAGCTGTTGTAGATTTTGCTGCTAGTGTTTGGCATACAGCACTTAATGCAACAATTCCCATTACTATTAAAGTCAAATGGGAACCATTAGGATGCAACGGAGGTATATGTACTCTAGGAAGCACATCGATAAATTTAGAGGGTCTAGGTGGAGGGCTAGGGAATGATCCATATGATTACCCTACATCTCTAGCAAATCAACTGGATAATACCGATTACAGTTGGTCATCTGATATTGTTTTTACTTTGAATAGTGACTATCCAAATTTTTATAAAGGTATAGACGGTGATTGCGATAGCACCCAAATAGATTTGGTGACAGTAACGCTACATGAAATAGGTCATGGCTTGGGATTTGCATCTGGTGTTTGGTCTGGTCTTGGGTTTACAGGTTTTGGTTCTAATTTTTATAACACCTTCATCCAAATAGGAGATGCTCCTGGAGGGACTGCGATGGATGCTGTTTCTTGGTCAACTAGTGTAGAAAGTGATAATTTATTTTGGAATGGAGCGAATACCATTGCAGCGAATAATGGATCTATGCCTGCTATTTACGCACCAAATCCATATGAAGGTGGATCGAGCATTTCACACTTCGATCCTTCATCTCCATCAATAACAGCTAATATTCTTATGCGTCCTGGTCTCTCAGATGGTCAAGTAATACATTCTCCGAGTGTTTTGGATATGGCCCTACTTGAAGATATGGGGTGGGTAATAAACTGCATTTTTGATGGATGTACTGATCCCGTTGCATGTAACTTCGATCCCAATGCTTGCAATGATGATGGATCTTGTATTCAGCCTGAATGGTACCTTCCTAATATTGTAGGTGGTGGACATGCGATTCTGGCATGTTCTTATATTTCGGGATATTCTAAAGCGATCAATCAATCTTGCGCAGCTGATGTAATTGCATCTGATTCGTTTTGTTTGAGTACCTCTTGGGACCCTGTATGCCAAGACGCATACGAGTGTTGTTCTGATATTCAGAATCACGGCTGTACTGAATTATATGCGTGTAACTATGATTCTACAGCTTGTTGGGATGATGGTTCATGTATTTATTGTGCACCAAATTACTCATGTTTTAATGTGACATTCACAGGAACAGAGAATATATTAATAGGTACGTCTGGCAGTTGGACTTTAACAGGTTCTGACGGTGTGATTGAAGAATCTGGGAGTTATTCATTCGGTATTTCTGGTGGAGTTAGTTCAATCCCTTCTTCCTGTGTGCCTGACGATTGTTATACATTCGAAGTCCAAGAAGCATCAGAATGGTCTTTACCTGTTTCTTGGTCTTTAGGATTTGATTCGAATACTTATTCGAGCGAAGGAGCTAGCGGTAACACACTAAGTTTTGCATCCGCTTCAGCAAGTGGTTGTATGGATCCTATAGCTTGCAATTACGACGCGTCACTTTGTTTTGATGACGGAAGTTGTAATTACCAAGATATACTCACACTAGATTTACTAAACACGACATGGTATTTAGAGAGTGAGTGGGGATGTAACACCTTTCTCCCCACCATAATAAATTCATTTTTATTTTTTAATGGAGATAATACATTTTACACAAATTTGGGGTACCAAGGGGTTTGGTCTAATTGCTTAAATACGATAACCTTCCTATACGATAACGGTACTATTTATAATGGTAGTTTAGATTTTTTCACAGGCCAAATCTCAGGCACGATGAATAACCCATCAGGTATCTTGTTAAATTATGGATGTTTCATTATGAATCAGGCCACCCCAGGTTGCTTAGATGATACTGCTTGTAATTATGATATTAACGTCACTCATGATGATGGATCATGTACGTTCCCTGGTTGCTCAGATATTAATGCGTGCAACTATTTTGTTGATGCTGGTTGCTTAGAAGATTGTGTTTATCCTTTAGGCCAAACTAATCAAGTCCTAGGATGCACATATCCGACAGCAGTAAACTACGACCCTACGGCTACTGTTGATAATGGAACTTGTATGTTCGATTTAATCGACCCAGGGATGTGCGGTACAGGAACTTACTTCGACGTCGTTGAAGGAATGTGCCTCCCTGATGGTACTGGCTCAGGCGTGACATGTATGGGCGACCTTGACGGCGACGGCTTCGTAAATACGAACGATTTATTATCGTTCCTCTCGGTGTTTGGTTCGACCTGCCCGTAATAGGGGCATAATTTTAAATAAAGAAATCTATTTTAAAAACCGTTCTCCATTAAGAGGGCGGTTTTTTTGCGAGTAATCCTTAAATATTGATTGTTTATTTTGGATTTGATGAATATTTATGTTATATTCGACTTAGTCAATGCTCTGATTTATAACTAATTGCCGTTATTATGCTTAAAAAAATATTTCCCTTATTCGCCTTTCTATTCTTTTGTAATCCCAACAGTTTCGCACAAGAACAGCAATCAAATTCCAATGCGTTTACGTTTGTGCCTCCACCAACTATCTTACCTGTATCTGAAAGAGCAGCTACAATTAATGTTACTTATACGGGATTTTCCGCAGATGCTCAAACTGCTTTTCAGTATGCTGTTGACATTTGGGAAACTTTAATAAATTCTACTCGTGTAATTAATATTAACGCTACTTGGGCTCCGGCGGCACCAACTAATTTAGGGTCTGCGGGACCTGCGTCGGTTTGGGCGAATTTTACGGGAGCTCCGATTAGTAACACTTGGTACGCACAAGCTTTAGCTGAATCTATTTGTAATTGTTCTATAGGTAGTAACCCTGATATTACTGCTAATTTCAATAGTAGTAGAACAGATTGGTACTTTGGAACAGACGGAAATACTCCAGCCGGAGAATACGATTTTGTGAGTGTGGTACTACACGAAATAGGTCATGGGTTAGGTTTTATAGGGTCTGGTTCTGTCGACGGTGCAGGAGTAGGGAGTCTTGGATTAGGAGATGATTCTTGGGCTATTATTTATGACTTATTTGTAGAAAACCTAGGTGTTAGTGTTACTGGATACGGAAACCCATCAGTCATTCTTGGAAATGTTCTTCAGGGGAGTGGAAATTTAGTGTGGAACGGTACAAATGGTGTTGCAGGAAATGGTGGACTTATGCCAGAAATATCCGATCCAGCTACTTGGACCGGAGGATCGAGTTATCACCATTTTGACGAAACATATTTCCCCGCAGGAGATATGAACTCATTAATGACACCACAACTGAGTGCGGCTGAAGCGATTCACCACCCTGGTGAATCGGGGTTGGGTTTGCTACAGGATATAGGCTGGAGTGTAAACACCTCTTCAGGTTGCACTGATCCTGATGCCTGCAATTTTGACCTAACAGCAATTGTAGATGACGGGTCATGTACATATTTTTGGTATTTGCCAGATGTTGTAAGTTCAGGCCCTGCAATACAGGCTTGTACTGCGCCAGCTAATTACCACCTTGCTGTTAGTCAGGCTTGTGTTGAATCTGTAGTTGCTGCTGATTCATGGTGTTCAAACGTTAACTGGGATAATCTCTGCCAAACCGATTACGAATGCTGCCAAGATGAAGGTTGTACAGACCCGGCAGCATGCAATTATGATCCTGATGCCTGTACAGAAAGTGGGTCATGTATATATTGTTTCGAAAACTGTGTAAACCTTACTTTATTTGACTCTTTCGGTGATGGATGGAATGGAGCTAGCAAACGGTACTTTATCTTCAGGTTCTGAGATCACAGAAACATTTTGTTTAAATTCTGGCTGTTATAATTTTGCTGTGACTTCAGGCAGTTGGCCTTCAGAAGTTTCGTGGGAACTCGTTGGTGCTAACGGAGGTGTAATTACAGGAGGGGCAGGTGAATCTATGTCGGTTTCATTTGGCGCTGTTGTGGGGTGTACGGACCCTATTGCTTGTAACTACGATGCAACTGCGTGTGGTGATGATGGTAGTTGCGACTATTACTACTCTCCACCTACAACTCTATTAGACACTGAATGGTTTGTCGAATATGATTGGGGTTGTACTGGTACCCCAGGAAATGAAGTTTGGACTTTAAATAGTGACTTCACTTATACAACCCCAGGAAATCCAGGAAACTGGTCTCTATGTGGCCTTTCGGTCACTTTACTGTTCGAAAGTGGAACAATCTATAATGGTGATTATAATATTGTTGGAGGATATTTTGAGGGTAGGTTGTACTGATAGCACTGCTTGTAATTATAATGCTTACGCAAATGTTGACGATGGTAGTTGCAACAATCTTGCCCCTGTAGTTGATATGACAGGAGCAAATTGGCTTCTTGATTACGACGGTGGATGTGATGGTAGTATTGCAGAAGTTGTGTTCGCTTTGTTTTATGCAGACAACACTTGGGATTTGCCTGATTTTTCAAATAATGGATGGTGGACTTTATGTGGAACTACTCTTGAGCTATGGCAAGGGGCAGAACTGTTTTTTATTGGTGAATGGTCATATGTAGACTTCACTTTCTCAGGCCCTTTTTATGATAATGGCGTTGAAGTAGGATGTGGCGATTTATACCTACAGGTTGCAGGCTGTACAGCTGCAACAGCTTGTAATTATGACGCCTCTGCTAATACAGATGATGGTAGTTGTGTATATCCAACTTGTGATGATCCATTAGCTTGTAATTATGACGAG
>JYMV01002072.1_pt1 | contig 24545 bp, 16 predicted proteins | sample 338911 | NCBI WGS metagenome assembly JYMV01 (sample SAMN03354496, study PRJNA234377) | hydrothermal vent metagenome | biome: Deep sea; feature: Hydrothermal plumes at the Eastern Lau Spreading Center, Western Pacific Ocean; material: Seawater | place: Tonga | collected 2009 | depth 2000 m m
AAATTGTCATTTTTTTCTGAAGAAATATCTTGATCGAATTCACTCCAATCCACAATAAAATCCTTTTGCTGAGCAAAAGTTGAGATCGAAAAACAAAAGAAAAGTAAGGTAATTGTAAACTTCATCAATACAAATAACGAGATTTAAATAATTGTATTATATTTAGAGCTTCAAAAATACTTTTTTATTTGAAGAAAGTAATAATAATGTAAGATTAACGTTATTAGGTTATAAGAAATTTTAAGCTTTAACACTAAATTGCAAAACAATGTTGTTAATTTAGCGTTAATTGCTATATTGCAAACCCAAATTTTACAAACATATTGAGGATTATGAGATTTAACTTCGCTCTTAAAACTATGTTACTTGTTGCTGTTGCTACCAGCGTAGTAAGCTGTAATAAGTCTAAAGACTATAAAGACAATTCTAGAGCTACAGGCTGGAGACTTGACGGAAAGGACGGCTCTATGAAGTATCAAACCGACTATCAAGGTCAAGAAACTGGTCCCGGATTAGTTTTTGTTGAAGGTGGAACTTTTACTATGGGTAAAGTACAGGATGACGTGATGCACGACTGGAACAACACCCCAACACAACAACACGTACAGTCTTTTTACATGGATGAAACTGAAGTTACTAACAGAATGTACCTTCAATATTTAGATTGGTTAAAATTCACCTTCCCTCCAACAGAAGAGAAATATGCTAATATTTATAAAGGTGCACTTCCAGATACTTTAGTTTGGAGAAATCGTTTAGGATACAACGAAACGATGACAAATAACTATTTACGTCACCCGGCTTACCAAAACTATCCTGTAGTTGGAGTTAACTGGATTCAAGCGACAGAATTCAGTAAATGGAGAACCGATCGTGTAAATGAATTACAGTTAGAACAAAAAGGTTATGCCGCAGAAGGTGCTAAGTACGGTGCAGATGCAGAAACTACTTTCAATACAGAAACTTATATTAACGCTCCTTCAAAAGTTTATGGCGGCAATGACTCATTAAGTAAAGGTAGAAATAACGAAAGATTAACTCAAGTTATTAAAGACGACACTGTCCACAACTACGTACAGCGTAAAGACGGTGTTCTTTTACCTGAATACCGCTTACCTACCGAAGCTGAGTGGGAATATGCTGCACTAGGACTTGCAGGTATTAGAGAATACAACCAATACAGAGGTAGAAAAAAATATCCTTGGGATGGTCAATACACTCGTCAAGGTGGAAGAAGAAAAAGAGGAGATCAGTTAGCAAACTTCAAGCAAGGAGATGGTGATTACGGTGGTATTGCCGGCTGGAGTGATGATGGTGCAGATATTACTGCAGAAATCAAAACTTACCCTCCAAATGATTTTGGATTATACGATATGGCAGGAAACGTTGCAGAATGGGTTGCCGATGTTTATAGACCAATTGTTGATGATGAGTTTAACGATTTTAACTACTTCCGTGGAAATGTTTATACTAAAAATGCAATTAACAAAGACGGTACAGTTAAATTAGTAACATCAGACTCAATTGTTTACGATACCTTAAGTAACGGTAGCATTGTTGCTAGAACACTTCCAGGACAAATTAAGCAAGAAGCTGTTACATCTGAAGACACTTACTTAAGAACCCAATTCTCAGAAAGTGATAACAGAGACTTTAGAGATGGAGATAGAGCTTCTTCTAGATATTATATGGGCAATAATACTGGTAGTAATAATAGAATGTATAATTCTCCTCAACACAGTGTTTCTGCCATTAAAGATTCAACTGGAGTAGCAAAAGGTTTAGACAGACAATACGATACCAATGCAGGAAGAACAACTTTAATTGACAATGAGGTTAGAGTGTTTAAAGGTGGTTCTTGGAGAGACAGAGCATACTATTTAGATCCTGCGCAGAGAAGATATTTCCCTCAAGATATGGCTACCGACTACATTGGCTTTAGAAACGCAATGTCTAGAGTTGGTTCTAAATCTCAAAAAGGTAAAAAAGCAAGACACTAATAATATTTTGTAAGATTCACAAGGCCCTTTCTTTCCGAAAGGGCTTTTTTTATATCTTTATTTTTATGAAAGAATTAAGCCAACTACATCAGTTATTTTTAGAAAGCACAGGTATCTGTACCGATACGAGAAAACTAAGAAAAGGAAATCTATACCTTGCTTTAAAAGGTGTTAATTTCAACGGAAATAAATTTGCCAGTAAAGCTATAGAGTTAGGAGCAAACTACGCAATTATTGATGAAGAAACCGAAGAACAAAACGATCATATCATCAAAGTTGAAAATGGACTACGAACATTGCAAGAACTCGCTGCTTATCACCGAAAATATTTAAACCTACCTATTTTATCAATAACGGGAAGTAACGGAAAAACCACTACCAAGGAGTTAATTAGAGAAGTAATTTCAAAAAAATATAAAACCGTTTCTACCCAAGGTAATTTAAACAACCATATCGGCGTCCCTTTAACTTTATTATCAATGAATGAAGAAACTGAATTTGGTATCGTTGAAATGGGCGCAAATCATCAAGGAGAAATTGAAGCTCTATGTAAAATCGCACAACCCGATTACGGTTATATAACCAACTTCGGAAAAGCTCACTTAGAAGGTTTCGGTGGAGTTGAAGGAGTGATTAGAGGCAAAAGTGAATTATACAATTATCTCATAAAAAATAATAAGACCATTTTTATTAATTATGATGATAAAATTCAGGTTGAAAAAAGCGAAGGAGCCGATATTATTTCATTTAGCGAAGGTAAAAATGCCGTCCACCAAATTACTTTTTTAAAAGCGGATCCATTTGTAAAAATTAATACCGAAGACACCCTAATAAATTCACAGCTCATCGGTACTTATAACGCTAAAAATATTGCAGCAGCCATTTGTATTGGTAAGTACTTTAAAATTCCCGCAAAAGCGATTAAAGAATCTATTGAAAGCTACCAACCTACCAATAACAGATCGCAAATCATCAATCAGAACTCTAACCAAATTATCCTTGATGCTTACAATGCGAATCCTACAAGCATGAAAGCCGCATTAGAGAATTTAGAAGCTATTCCTGCAAAAAACAAAATTGCCATTTTAGGGGATATGTTTGAAGTTGGAGATACCTCAGCAGAAGAGCATCAAAGCATTATTGATCTTTTAGAGAAATTCGAATTCTCTAGTATGCTCGTTTGCGGAAAAAATTTCTATCAAACTTTAACACAAGAGGTATTAAAATTCGAAAATTTCGAAGATTTAAAAGATTACATTCAGGAAAATAATTTTAAGGAGACCACCATTCTTATTAAGGGTTCTCGAGGAATGGCATTAGAAAGAATTCTAGAAGCTCTCTAAAAAGAAGTGGGTCATACTGGATTCGAACCAGTGACTTCTACCCTGTCAAGGTAACACTCTGAACCAACTGAGTTAATGACCCATATCACAAAAATGAAAAACCCGAAGCTTTCACTTCGGGTTTTTTGTGGGCAATGAGGGATTCGAACCCCCGACCCCCTCGGTGTAAACGAGGTGCTCTGAACCAACTGAGCTAATTGCCCTCTGTTGTTGTAATGCGAGTGCAAATATAAGCGTTTTTTACATTCCACCAAATAAAAAAAATATTTTTTTAAATAATTTCTGCAACTGTAAAAGTACTTCCTCCAACATAGATTAAATCGGTATTTTTAGTATTCTCATTAGCAGCTAAATACGCTTTTTCAACAGAAGAAAAAGCTCTTCCAACTAAATTAAAATTTTTTGAAATTTTTTCTAATTCTTTTTCATCAAGTCCACGAGGAACGCTCGGTTTACAAAAATAATAAGTAGCGCTTTTAGGAAATAATGGTAAAATACTTCCTAAATCTTTATCGTTTACTACTCCTAAAACAATATGCAATTGCTCAAATGGTTCTTCTTGCAATTGTTGAAGCACAAACCGTAAGCCCTCTTTATTATGCGCGGTATCGCAAATTGTTTTAGGCTCGGTTTGTAAAACCTCCCAACGCCCACGTAAGCCGGTATTTTTTACAGTATTCGCGATTCCTCTTCTTATGGATTGTTCATCTAATTGCCAGCCAACAGACTTTAGCACTTCTAAAGCAGTTAAGACGGTTCTCTTATTATAAATCTGATAGCTTCCTTTTAGGTCTGAATTTATTTCGGTAAAGTCATTATCTTCTGCAAAAACAATACAACTATTCATTGCATTTGCTTTCTGCTGAAAGACATTTTTTGTTTCCGCTAAAGTTTCTCCTATAACGACCGGAATATTTTTTTTAATGATTCCGGCTTTTTCGTAAGCAATAGCTTCATAAGTATTCCCTAAAAACTGCGTGTGATCTAAACCAATATTTGTAATTACTGAAACTTCCGGAGTGATAATGTTCGTTGAATCTAATCTTCCGCCTAAGCCCACTTCAATTACTGCAATATCTACCTTTTCTTCAGAGAAATACTGAAAAGCCATCCCAACACTCATTTCAAAAAAAGAAAGTTGTTGTCTAGCTAAAAAATCTTGATGTTGCTGAATAAATTCAACTACAAAACTTTCAGAAATCATTTTGCCATTGATCTTAATTCGCTCTCGATAATCTTTTAAATGCGGTGAAGTATACAAACCCACTTTGTAACCGGCTTCTTGCAATACCGAAGCTAACATATGACTGGTTGAACCTTTACCATTCGTACCACCTACATGAATTGTTTTAAATTTTTCTTGCGGTTTTTGAAGTTCTTCTGCAAACTTTAAAATATTTGTGAGATCTTTTTTAAAAGCCGTCTTTCCCTGTTTTTGATACATAGGAAGTTGCTGAAACATCCAATCAAGGGTTTCTTGGTATGAAGCCATGAAATAAAAATTAAATTCTTACTCGGAAAGTTTAAACTCGTATTCGATATAACCGGTTTGCTTTACAGGCGCATCGGCGTCGCTATTAAATTTGGTAGCCAAAGCTGCTCTTCTAGCCGGCTCCATTAAACAACTTGCATTATTAGTGGTTCCTTTAGCTCCCGGAACGGCATTAATTACCTGCCCGCGTTGATTTACTTCAATTTTCACCACAACAACACCAGATTCGTTACAGTCTTGAACAAATTTCTCTTTATTCAAGGCTTTTCTTCCGCCTAAACGATAATTCCCATCACCGTCTAACCCTTTACCTTGTCCGTAATAACTCGAAGCATTAGGATCACCATTGGGATCTCCTTTATCACCGGGTTGATTATCGTTACCTTCTCCTCCGTTGGCTTGACCGTCTTTTTTAGGTCCGTTGATTAAACTATTCAACGCATCTGAAGTATTTTTATCGGGTTTAGGATCAGGCTTTTTAACCTCTTTGGTTTCTTTTACCTCTTTTGGAGTTTCCGTAGTTTCAACAGGATTCTCTTTGGGTTGTTCTTTAGGTTGCTCTTTTTCAACTTTCTTCTCCTCCTCCTTTTCAATTACCGGAGCTGTTTCGGTATCCTGAGTTACAACTTCATCTTTTACTTCGGGAGTAGTTTCTGTAGGTTGCGGCGGCGTAGGCTGAGCGGTATTTTGCTGAGGAGCAGATTGCACCGGTTCTGTAGGCTGAATATCTCCTGAACCGACATCTGATGTTCCAAAATTAACCGCAATCCCATTTTCCGGTGGCGGATCTAGATAGGTGAAACCAAACAAGAAAAGCAGGATTAAGATCAATCCTGAAATCACTGCGGTGATCGTCGCAGATTTTTTCTCGTATTTCGTTTCAAATAAAGCCATAAGGATTACGGTTTAACCGCTAATACAATTTTATATTTATTACGTTTTGCGATGTCCATCACATTAACTGCATCTTGAATAGGCACACTTTGTTCTGCTCTCAAAATAATAGTAGGATCTTCTTCGCCACGTAAACGTTTCTGCAATTCTATCTCTAATTGATTTTTATTGATCTGTTCTGAATTAATAAAAACCTCTAGATCTTTGTTGATGCTTACAGATACATTTTGCTGATTACTGGTTTTTCCTTTCGCTTTGGGCAAAAGTAAATCTAAAGCTTCTGGAGTAACTGCAGGAGAAGTCAACATAAAGAATACCAATAACAAGAATACAATATCTGTCATCGACGACATATTGAATTCTGGACTTACTTTATTTCTTCCTCTTAAATTCATATTAAGCAGGTTCGTTTAATAAGTCTAAGAAATCTACTGCGGTAGCTTCCATTTGGTGAACTACTTTATCGGTTTTTACTACTAAGTGGTTGTAACCAATGTAAGCAATAATCCCGACAATTAATCCTGCTACGGTGGTTGTCATCGCTACGTAAATCCCTTCTGCTAAACTTCCCATTTCTGCTTGCCCACTACTCGATGCTAATTCGTGAAATGCCAAAACCATACCAATTACAGTTCCTAAGAAACCGATCATTGGTCCCGCTCCTGCAATTGTAGCCAAAACAGAAACGTTCTTTTCTAAGTTATAAACCTCTAATCGACCGGCATTTTCGATAGCAGTATTAATATCTTCTAACGGACTACCAATTCTAGAAACTCCTTTAGCGGTTAATCGCGCTACCGGAGAGTTTTCTTGTGTGCATCTAATTTTAGCCGCTTCTATATTTCCGTTAGCTACATGATCTTTAATTTGTGACATGAAATTCACATCGGTTTTCGAAGCTGCCTTAACTGCAAAAAGACGTTCAAAATAAATATATAATGCCACAATAAGTAGAACAAATAGAATGGCAATTACAACCGTACCTGCGATACCGCCATCTAAAATCAATTCTATAAAAGACAAGGTCTTCTCTTCAGGCATTTGCTCGGCTGTTTCTTCAACCGCTTCTTGCAAAAATGTAGCTAGCATAAGTTCTGTTTAGTTTTAAAGAATAACGTTAATTAATTGAATAAATTATATTCTTGTGATAAAGCTAAGTTATTTATTATTGATTACAAAAAAAACCAAATCCCTAAAAAGCCAATTCCTGCTAAAACAATGGTGTAAGGAAGTGCCATTTTCACCATTTTAAAATAAGACAAGTTAATAAGTGGCGCTAAGGATGAAGTTAATAAGAATAAAAATGCAGCTTGACCGTTTGGTGTGGCAACACTTGGTAAATTTGTACCTGTATTAATTGCGATCGCTAATTTTTCGAAATGTTCACGAGAAATATCACCGGCATCAAAAGCATCTTTTACTTCACCTATATAAACCGTAGCTACAAAGACATTATCGCTGATCATAGATAGTAAACCATTTGCCGCATAAAATACGGAAGGTTGTGTTGCAGTATCTAATGAAAGTGCCCAATGAATAATTGGATGGAATAAATGTTGATCGTGAATCATCGCTACGATCACAAAAAATACTACGATTAGACCTGTGAATGGCAGTGCTTCTTCAAAAGCTTTCCCGATACTATGTTCATCGGTAATACCCATAAAAGCAGTTTGCACAATGATTAACCCTAAACCAATAAAACCTACAGGAGCTAAATGAAGTGCCAACCCGATAATTAAAAACACCGCAGAAACCGCCTGAACAATTAAACCATATTTTTGTGATTTAGTTCTTTTACGGTCTTCTTCTTCTGTATAATTTTCAATAATACTTCTTGCTATTTTTGGTAGTTTTTGTCCAAAACCAAACCAACCGGTTGTTTCTAAAATAATAGTCGTTAACAAACCTCCCAACAAAACAGGTAACGTAACCGGAGACATTCTTACGAAAAAGTCGATAAAATCCCAACCCATTTTCTCACCAATCAACAGGTTTTGAGGTTCTCCAACTAAGGTACAAACACCCCCTAAAGCAGTACCTACCACCCCGTGCATAATTAGGCTTCGAAGAAAAGATTTAAATTCCTCTAAGGTTTCTCCGCTTAATTCCTTTCGGTCTAAAACACCGGTATCATTATAATCGGTGTCTGCAGATTGAATTTTATGATAAACTCCGTAGAAGCCTACCGCAACACTAATTAAAACCGCAGTCACGGTAAGTGCATCTAAAAATGCTGAAAGAATAGCCGCTAGAATTAAAAAGAGTAACGATAGAAACAGTTTCGATTTTATTTTAGTGAAGACCTTACTAAAAATAAACATCAGTAAAGGTTTCATAAAATAAATACCGGCTACCATGAACATTAAAAGAAAAATAACCTCAAAATTCTGAATTACTTCATCTTTCGCGGCTTCCGGAGAGGTTAACTTTAAAATGAGAATTTCTAAAGCTAACAATCCGCCGGTTTGTAACGGGTAACATTTTAAAGCCATCGCTAAGCAGAAAATAAATTCTGCTATAAAGATCCAGGCTGTGACGGTTGGTCCTAACAAAAAATTTGCAAAAATATTGAGAACCAAAAACGATAATATGGTATATTTTAACCATAAGGGACTATTCCCCAAAAAATTTTTAAGCATTTTCGTAATAAAGTAGATTAATATTATATTACACTAATTGTTTTAGTGCGATCTCGAAAGCAGTCTTACTAATGTTGGTTTTACTGCTATTATTATCAAATGTATTTTGAATGGCATTTCTAATCGTCATTGAAGTATCGTTAAAGATCGCTTCATCGGTCATTTGCACTCTTCTTTCCATAAAGTAAGCAAACACACGCGCCATCCCGCAATTAGAAATAAAATCTGGAATTAAACTTACGCGCTGGTCGGTATCTTCCATAATACTTCCGAAGAAAATTTCTTTATCGGCAAATGGGACGTTTGCTCCACAAGAAATCACTTCTAAACCGGTCTCGATCATTTTAGAAATTTGTTCTTGCGTGATCAATCTTGACGCTGCACACGGAGCAAAAATTTCTGTTTCTAATGCCCAAACTTTTTCATTCACTTCTTCAAACGGAATCAAGTTTTCAGCAGCCAAGGTATTCCCTTTTTTCTCTAAGAATAATTGCTTGATCTCTTCAAAAGAAAAACCTTCTTCATTTATTAATCCGCCGGCACGATCGATAATTCCTACTACTTTAGCACCCATTTGCGCTAAATAATAAGCTGCAGCAGAACCTACATTACCAAAACCTTGCACTACGGCACGTTTCCCTTTTACATCGCCGCCATAAATTTCGTAATAATGACGAACGGCTTCTGCCACACCATAACCGGTAATCATATCGGCCACGGTATATTTTCTCGAAACATCTGGCGAGTAAGTCGTATTTTCTAACACTTTGATCACTCCTTGACGAAGCTGACCGATTCGATTAATTTTATCGGCGTCTGTCGGTTGAAAATGACCTGCAAAAACACCTTCTTGCGGATGCCAAACTCCACAATTTTCGGTAATTGGGATTACTTCATGAATTTCATCTACATTTAAATCGCCACCGGTACCATAATAACTTTTTAATAATGGCGAAACAGCCTTATACCAACGCTCCAGAACTCCTTTTTTACGCGGATCTTGCGGATCGAAATTAATTCCCGACTTTGCTCCGCCAATTGCCGGACCAGAAACCGTAAATTTTACTTCCATCGTTTTGGCCAAAGAAAGCACCTCGTTCATATCTAAACCTTCGCGCATACGTGTACCACCACCGGCAGCACCACCACGCAAAGAGTTGATCACCGTCCAGCCTTCAGCCTCGGTTTCAGAGTCTTTCCAATTAAAAACGATTTCAGGTTGTTTATTTTCGTATATCTCAAGTAATTCTTTCATATCTAAAAAAATCTTAATTTTCGCTCACAAATATAGTTAAACCTTAAGGTGTTTGTGAATGAAATCTTAATTTTTTAGACTTCGAAAATTTTTCCGGAAGAATGGTTTTTTGAAGCTCCCGTTACACTTGCTAAAACGTTAATTTCATTTTCTAAACGTAAGACTCCTAAAAAGCCAAAAATGAGTGCTTCTTTAAATTCGATAAGATTTTTCTGCGGAAGAATAATCTGAGATTTCGTCTTTTGCTGAAGCAGTTCTATTAGATAAGTATTAAACGCGCCACCACCGGTTACCAATACTTTTTGAGAGGAATGATGCTGAATATTTTCTGAAAGCTGAACCGCCACATGCTCAGTAAACGTGGCAATAATTTCTTCGGAAGTGCTTTCGCTTTTTTCTAAAATTGGGAAGATCACTGAATTTACCCATTCAATTCCCAAGGATTTTGGCGGTTTTTGTTGGTAGAAACTCAACTCAGTTAACTCTTTTAATAAGTCTTGATTTACTTCAGCATTTCGGGCAATTACTCCGTCACTATCAAAGGCAAAACCCAATCGAGAGGCATATTCATTCAACACCGTATTTACCGGACAAATATCATACGCGATCCGCTTGTTTTCTATTTCAGTTGAAATATTTGCAAAGCCCCCTAAATTCAAACAATAATCATAATCCCCAAACAATAAACGATCTCCAATAGGCACTAACGGAGCTCCTTGTCCGCCCAATTCTACATCTTGCACTCGAAAATCGCAAACTACTTTTTGCTGAAGTATTGTTGCCAGCTTGGGTAAATTCCCGATCTGAATGGTAAAACCTTCTGCCGGTTGATGTAAAACCGTATGCCCGTGAGAGCAAACTGCATCAAGTTTTTCTATTTTATTTTTCTGAATGAATTGCTGAATAACTTCTGCTAAGTAATCAGTATATTTTTCATCTAAAGCAGCAATATCAGGTCGAGATAATTCCGCAGAAGTCTTTAAAGCCTCAACCCATTTTTGAGAATACGGAATCGTTTCTGCCTTTAAAATAGAAGCTTTCCAGTGTTCTTCACTTGTAAACGCTAAGTAAGCCAGATCGATACCATCCAACGAAGTGCCCGACATAACTCCTAAAACACGAAATTGTTTTCTTCTCATATTCGCAAAAATAACCGATTATCATTGATAATTTCATTACTTACAGCTATATTTGCGAAGTTTCACTAAAAATTTGACAAACACAAAATATAATGGATTTTAAGCTTACTGAAGAGCATCTAATGATTAGAGATGCAGCAAGAGATTTTGCGAAAGCAGAGTTACTTCCGGGAGTCATCGAAAGAGATAATAAACAAGAATTTCCTGCAGAGCAGGTAAAGAAAATGGGAGAACTAGGCTTTTTAGGCATGATGGTTTCTCCAGAATACGGCGGCGGCGGTATGGATACCATTTCTTACGTCTTAGCTATGGAAGAGCTTTCTAAAATAGATGCTTCTTGCTCGGTAATTGTTTCTGTAAACAACTCTTTAGTTTGCTGGGGATTAGAAACTTTTGGTAACGAAGAGCAAAAACAAAAATACTTAACCAAATTAGCGACCGGAGAATCGATTGGTGCTTTTTGTTTAAGTGAACCGGAAGCAGGAAGTGACGCGACTTCACAAAAAACTACGGCGATCGATAAAGGTGATCACTACATTTTAAACGGTACCAAAAACTGGATCACCAATGGTGGTAGCGCCGATTATTATTTGGTAATTGCCCAAACTGACCGAGAAAAAGGCCATAAAGGGATTAACGCTTTTATTGTTGAAAAAGGTTGGGAAGGTTTTGAAGTTGGTCCTAAAGAAGATAAATTAGGAATTAGAGGTAGCGATACGCATACGCTTAACTTTAACGATGTAAAAGTTCCTAAAGAAAATAGAATCGGTGAAGATGGTTTCGGATTCAAATTTGCCATGAAAACACTTTCTGGTGGAAGAATTGGTATTGCAGCGCAAGCTTTAGGTATTGCTAGTGGTGCTTACGAATTAGCAAGAGAATATTCTAAAATCAGAAAAGCTTTTGGAACAGAAATTTGTAACCACCAAGCAATTGCTTTCAAATTAGCCGATATGTATACAGAAATTGAAGCAGCGCGTCATTTAGTAATGAAAGCAGCTTGGGATAAAGACCAAGGCAACAACTACGATATGTCTGGTGCTATGGCAAAACTCTATGCTTCAAAAACTGCAATGGATGCGACGGTAGAAGCGGTACAAATTCACGGCGGAAACGGCTTTGTAAAAGAATACCACGTAGAGCGTTTAATGCGTGACGCAAAGATCACTCAAATCTACGAAGGAACTTCAGAGATTCAAAAAATAGTGATTTCCAGAGGATTACTTCGCGATTAAGAATCGTTATAAATTATTTAGAAAACCCGACTTATTAAGAATCGGGTTTTTTATTTCTCAATATTTCAGCACTTAAAATTTCAGATTAAGATTTTATCGACTTCTTATTTAGATATTATCAAAAATTCAAGATTTAATTAAAAAAACGTGAAATAATCTGCGATTTTAGGATATAAACCTCTTTTTCTTTACCTTATCGTTTCCTTTAAACTGAAAAATTTAAGCTAAAGAAAAAGACTATATGAAGCCACAACAACAGGGACTTTACTCACCGGAATTTGAACATGATAATTGTGGAGCCGGTTTTATTTGCAACCTTGAAGGGAAGCAAACCAACGACATTATTCACAAAGCCATCGATATTTTAATTCGGCTTGAACATCGTGGTGCCGTGGGCGCCGATGGAAGAACCGGAGATGGCGCCGGGATACTAATTGAAATTCCGCATCAATTCTTCAAAAAAGTATGCGATTTCGATTTACCCGATTTTAAAGAATACGCTGTGGCTATGGTATTTTTACCCAAAAGCAGCAATCAACTTAAAATTTGCAAAGAGATTTTTGAAGAAGAAATCGAAGCTCAAGAACTCGATTTAATTGGCTGGCGAGAAGTTCCGGTAGATCGCTCTTGCTTAGGAAGCATTGCCGAACTTTCTGAACCGAAAGTTTACCAAGCATTTATTGCCAAACCAAAAGAAAATAATTCAGAAGCATTCAACGCTAAGCTATTTGCTGCTCGTAAAATTGCTGAACATCGTATTGATGATTCAGAACTTTCAGAAAAAGATAATTTTTACGTTTCTAGTCTTTCTACGAATACCATTATTTACAAAGGGCTTTTAATGCCTAACGATATTAATATTTACTATCCAGATTTAAATGATGACGATGTAGTTACCAAACTTGCTTTGGTTCACCAACGTTTTTCGACCAATACTTTTCCTACTTGGGATTTAGCGCAACCATTCCGCTATATGTGCCACAACGGAGAAATTAACACCCTTCGCGGAAATTTAAGCCGAATGAAAGCACGGGAAGAGTTATTTGAAAGTGATTTTTTTGGTGAGGATCTCAAGAAGATCATTCCGATCACAATGGAAGGAAAATCAGATTCTGCCTCGATGGATATGGCTTTAGAATTATTATTGCACACCGGTCGTTCGTTACCCGAAGCGATGATGATGATGGTTCCGGAAGCTTGGGAAAAAAATCCGGTGATGTCTGACGAGAAAAAAGCCTTCTATGAATATAACGCTTGTATTATGGAGCCTTGGGACGGTCCGGCTTCCATCCCATTTACCGACGGAAATTACATTGGCGCTTTACTAGACAGAAATGGCTTGCGACCTTCTCGCTACACGGTAACCAAAGATGGTTATGTAATTATGGCTTCAGAAACAGGCGTAACTGATATTAAACCGGGTAACGTGGAGTTTCATGGTCGCTTAGAACCGGGAAGAATGTTCTTGGTCGATATGGTAAAAGGTCGAATTATTGAAGATGAAGAAGTAAAATATGATATTGTTACCAAGCGTCCTTACCGAGAATGGCTGAACGATAATCTACTTCCGTTAGCCAATATTCCGTACACCGGAAACAAAACGCCAATAGAAAAGATTGAAATTAATAAGCGTCAAAAACTATTTGGTTACACCTTAGAAGATATTAAAACCATCATCACGCCAATGGCCACGCAAGGCAAAGAAGCGATTGGTTCGATGGGAGCCGATATTCCTTTGGCAGTTTTATCAGATCAGCCGCAATTGTTATTCAACTACTTTAAACAACTATTTGCTCAAGTTACCAATCCGCCGCTCGATGGGATTCGCGAAGAAATTATTACTGATATTAGTTTAACGATTGGGGAAGACAAGAATTTATTCGACATCGTTCCCGAGCATTGCAAAAAGTTAAGAATTCAGAATCCGGTCATTTCTAATGAAGATCTAGATAAAATTAAATACATCGATCATCCCGATTTTAAAGCGAAATCTATATCGATGTTATATGAAGCTGAAAAAGGCTTGAACGGTTTAGAAGCTCGTTTAGAAGAAATGATTTTTGAAATTAACGATGCTGTCGATGAAGGTTGTAATATCATTATTCTTTCCGACCGTGATGTAAACGACAAACTCGCTCCGATACCTTCCTTACTAGCTTGTTCTTTTGTGCATCACCGTGTAAAAGATCACGATCGTCGCTCTTCATTCGGGATTGTGATTGAATCTGCTGAACCACGAGAACCCCATCATTTTGCGTTACTATTTGGTTACGGAGCCAGTGCGATTAACCCATATATGGTGAATGAAATTATTTTCAACCTCGCTAATGAAGATGAAATCGAAGAAGAACCTGAAGTGGCGATTCAAAATTTCAACAAAGCCATCGGAAAAGGAATCGTAAAGATCATGAACAAGATCGGAATCTCTACGCTACTTTCTTATCGAGGTTCTCAGATTTTCGAAATACTCGGGCTCAACAAAAAGTTTGTCGATAAATATTTCTGCAACACGCCTACCCGAATTGAAGGAATCGGTCTTTATGAAATTGAAAAAGAAATTCAGAAACGTTACCATAAAGCCTTTCATCCCAAAACAACAGAAGTTGGTTTAGACTTAGATATTGGTGGTGATTACCGCTGGCGAAGAAATGGTGAACGCCATATGTTTAATCCGGCAAGTGTAGCAAAATTACAACAAGCCGTTAAACAAAATAATCCCACAAGTTATAGTGAATATTCTAAGCTCATCAATGAACAGAATGAACGCTTAATGACACTTCGCGGATTATTTAAATTCCGCGATCTTAATCCGATTCCTATTGAAGAAATTGAACCGTGGACAGACATCGTAAAGCGTTTTAAAACCGGTGCGATGTCGTTTGGTTCCATCAGTAAAGAGGCACACGAAAATTTAGCCATTGCGATGAACCGCTTGAAAGGAAAAAGTAATTCGGGTGAAGGTGGTGAAGATGCCGATCGTTTTCACAAAGACCTCAACGGAAACTGGCGAAACAGTGCCATTAAACAAGTCGCTTCCGGAAGGTTTGGTGTTTCCATTAATTATCTGAGTAATGCGCAAGAAATTCAGATCAAGATGGCGCAAGGTGCAAAACCAGGAGAAGGCGGACAATTGCCCGGTGCGAAAGTGAATCCGGATATTGCAAAAACGAGAAATTCGACACCTTATGTTGGATTAATCTCGCCACCTCCGCACCATGATATTTATTCGATAGAAGATTTAGCGCAATTGATATTCGACTTAAAAAATGCGAATCGCGAAGCGAGAATTAATGTAAAGTTGGTTTCTAAAGTTGGTGTTGGGACGATTGCTGCCGGAGTTGCAAAAGCGAAAGCCGATGTCGTACTCATTTCTGGTTACGATGGTGGTACCGGAGCTTCACCACTAACTTCTTTGCGTCACGCAGGTTTACCTTGGGAATTAGGAATTGCAGAAGCGCAGCAAACTTTATTACTCAACAACCTTAGAAATAGAATTACTGTTGAATGTGACGGACAGTTAAAAACAGGTCGCGATGTTGCGATTGCCGCTCTATTAGGAGCCGAAGAGTTTGGCTTTTCTACCGCTCCGCTTGTCGCCTCAGGTTGTATTATGATGCGCGCTTGCCATTTAAATACGTGTCCGGTTGGGATCGCCACCCAAGATCCCGAGTTGCGTAAAAACTTTAAAGGAACACCGGAAGACGTGATCAATTATATGTATTTCGTCGCGCAAGAACTTCGCCAGATTATGGCAGATTTAGGTTATAGAACTTTAGATGAAATGGTCGGGCAAAGTCAGAAATTAGATATGAATCGAGCCATTAAGCATTACAAAGCGCAAGGCATCGATCTATCGAATATTCTTTACAAGCCAAACATCCCGGAAGATATGCCGCTTTATCGAACAGAGAAGCAAGATCATCAATTAGAAAAAGTCTTAGATTTTGAAATTTTAAGCAAAGCCCATCCGGCAATTTACAGAAAAGAAAAAATGAGTCTCGATTTCCCAATTCATAATATGAACCGAACTACCGGAGCGATTGTGAGTAACGAAATTTCTAAAATTCACGGAGAAGCCGGACTACCTGAAAATACCCTGAATATAAATTTCACTGGTTCAGCCGGACAAAGTTTTGGTGCTTTTGCCACAAAAGGACTTAACTTAAATGTGATCGGAAACACGAATGATTACTTCGGAAAAGGACTTTCCGGCGCGAAATTAAGCGTGCGCAAACCTGCTTCAGCAACATTTAAATCGAACGAAAATATCATTATTGGTAATGTAGCGTTGTACGGGGCTATTTCTGGAGAAGCTTACATTAATGGAATTGGTGGTGAGCGTTTTTGTGTAAGAAATTCCGGAGCTAAAGCTGTGATCGAAGGAATTGGCGATCATGGTTGTGAATATATGACCGGTGGTGTAGCGGTGATTCTCGGGAAAATCGGAAGAAATTTTGCCGCAGGAATGAGTGGCGGAATTGCTTACATTTTCAACCCGAAAAATGAATTGGATCATCATAATTTCAACATGGAAATGATCGAATTAGAAAATCCTTCCGAAGAAAATAAAAATGAATTAAAACAGCTGATTAGCAATCATTTCAAATTCACCGAAAGTAAAGTTGCTAAAGAAATCTTAGAAAACTGGGAAGAAACTTCTCAACAGTTTATCAAAGTGATGCCTACAGAATTTAAAAAGGCATTGAAAAAAATTGAAGAAGAGAAAAAGAAAAATAACAAAGAATTAAAAACGGCGTAATGGGAGAGTTAAGAGGATTTATTGAACACGAAAGAAAGACGGAAGACAATATTGACCCCGCAGAAAGAATCAAGAATTATAAAGAATTTGCAAAACCATTAAGTGAAAAAGAACTCAACACGCAAGGCGCTCGTTGTATGGACTGTGGAATTCCGTTTTGCCACAGCGGTTGCCCGTTAGGGAATTTAATACCCGATTTTAATGATGCTGTTTATCAAAATGAATGGAAAAAAGCGGTGCAAATTCTACATTCAACTAACAATTTCCCTGAATTTACCGGAAGATTATGTCCCGCTCCTTGTGAATCGGCTTGTGTTTTAGGGATTATTGAACCGCCCGTCGCTATTGAACTCATTGAAAAATATATTGCCGAAAAAGGTTTTGAAGAAGGCTGGATCAAGCCCGAACCACCACAAACCGAAACGGGTAAAAATGTTGCCGTTGTTGGTTCCGGTCCGGCAGGATTGGCCGCTGCACAACAATTACGAAGAGCCGGTCATACTGTGACTGTTTTTGAACGCGATAAAAAAGTAGGCGGATTATTACGCTACGGAATCCCGGATTTTAAAATGGAAAAACACGTGATCGATCGTCGCGTACAACAACTAGAAGCTGAAGGTGTCAATTTTAAAACTGGAATTTACGTCGGAAAAAACTATGACGCAAAACAACTAGAAGAGTTTGATGCGGTCGTTTTATGTGGCGGTGCTACACAACGTCGTCCGCTTCCTATTGATGGAGCCGACGCTGATGGAGTGGTACAAGCGATGGAGTTTTTAGCACACAATAACTGTGTGGTCGATGGTTTAGCAGAACCTAAAGAAAGACTATCGGCAAAAGGCAAACACGTGATTGTAATTGGTGGTGGAGACACCGGTTCAGATTGTGTGGGAACTTCGAATAGACACGGAGCAAAATCGGTTACTAATTTTGAAATTATGCCGATGCCAACTGAAAATCGAACCAAAGAACATCCTTGGCCGTATTGGCCTTTCTCCCTAAAAACCAGCTCTTCTCACGAAGAAGGAGTTGAACGCAATTGGAGCATTCTTACCAAAAAATTTCTAAAAGATGAAAAAGGAAATTTAAAAGCTTTAAAAACGGTAGAGGTCGAATGGATTAAAAATGAAAATAACCGTCCGCAACTCAAAGAAATCGAAGGTTCTGAAAAAGAATGGCCTTGCGATTTAGCCTTATTAGCTTTAGGCTTCACCGGACCTGAAAAAACCTTAGCACAACAATTAGGTATACACACTACCGAGAGAAGCAACTTCAAAGCCGAAAAAAATTATCAAACCAATAGAAAGAAGTTTTTTACTGCCGGCGATATGCGCCGTGGGCAATCATTAATTGTCTGGGCGATTTCTGAAGGTCGAGAAGCCGCTTACGAGGTAGATAAATTTTTGATGGGGTCTTCAAAATTACCCACAAAAGGACCGGGAGATTTACCTTTAATCTAAAAATTTTACGCTTAATCAAATATATTAGCTTTTAATCGAATTAGGTTGTGAATAATTGATAAATAGATAGTTATATAGTATGTTTGGCGCGGAAATTCAACTGAAACTTATTCATTTTTGATACAATAAGTTAAAGAATTGTTTTTCAAAACCTTATATCAATTATTCACACCTTCCATGAAAAAAAATTACTCAAAATTTAATCAAATACAGTTATTGTTTTTGACGATGATTGTATTTTTCTCAGTAAATGTACAAGCACAGGTTACTGAAATTTACACTAACTATCTTGGTTACTGGAAATCGACAAGTACAAACCAAAATTCTATACTCCCGGAGAATTCGCACGCAGTATTGGCATTTACTGCTTCAGGAACAACTTACTCTACAGGAGTAAATGACGTAATTTTAAATAATCAAAGCGTCACTTATTCTGCTCAAAACTTTAGAGCGTTACCAATTTTAACTTTACCGACGACAGGCGGAAGCTCTTATTGGTTAGGTTTTGGACAATTATATGATGGCATCGATAATGGTGCAGATACAAGCACTACGAATCCATTTAATGCAAACCCTACAGGTGCTGAGCTAGCAAGTTATTTAACTACCGGACCGCATGGTCTTGATCTTGGAACATATTTCACTAATATCCCTAGTGGCACAAACAACCGATTTGAATTAAGTAGTGCTGGATTAGATTTAGCTAATATTGGTGATGGCGTTCCAGATATCTTTGTATCGCAAATCGCTCAACCCGGAGGTGCAGATCAATTAAGATTTGTAAATTCTTCCGGAGCTACGGTGGGTAACTCTGTTAGTTTAACACTTACTAGCGCTCCTTCATTAGGAACTTGGAAAACAGATTTATATCAATTTACAAGTCAGCCAAGCTCTCAAATTAATATTTCAAAAACAATGCGTTTTGCAGCCATTGAACTTTCTCAATTTGGTATTAACGCCTCTAATGTAGCAGACGCAGTAGCGTTAATTTACATTCCTGGAGGAAGCTCTGATCCTGCTTTTATCGCTTATAACGAACCTTCTATACCGGTGGCAAGTAGAATTGATATTACTGCTCAACCAACTACTTCTAATTGTGACGGTACAATGCCATCTTCTTTTACTATCCAAATAACAGATGATGCAAGCAACAGTGTTGCACAAGCTGGATTTAACGTGACTGCATCTATAAAAACAGGTCCCGGTGATTTATTTGGTACAGTTACACAAACTACCGATGCAACCGGACAAGCTACTTTTAACGATCTTGTATTTGAAGTTGGAGGTGATCATACAATTGCCTTTAATAGCTCTAGCTTAGATGAAGAAGTTTCTGCAACCATTTTAGATGCTACCGGATGTGGCGATGCTACTTGGACAGGAGCTATCGACAATGATTGGAATGACGTTGGAAACTGGGATATCACAGAAGTGCCAAATGCAAATTATAATGTAACTATACCTACCGGGTTAACTAACTACCCTATTCTTGATGTAAATACCGGAGCAGATAATTTAATTATGGGTGACGGCGCTACTATTGAATTAAATGGTTTTCTTTTTACTATTCAAGGTGCGATTACAGCGGGTACAGCCGCATACATTGACGGAAGCGTAAGTAATTCAGAATTAAATTTTTCTGGTCAAGCAGCACAAACAATCCCATCTGGTTTTGTTAATGGCGATTTAGCAAATTTAACGATTGCTAATCCAAATGGAGTAATTGTAAATACAACAATCGACATCACTGAAATTTTAGATGTAGATTCCGGACAGTTAACCACCAACGGAAATATTACTCTTAAGTGTGATTTTACAGGTAACGTAGCGCAGTTAGATCAAGTTACCGGTAGTATTTCTGGTGATATTACTACAGAGCAATGCTTTCCTGCAAGAAGAGCATATAGGTTTGTAACTTCTTCTGTAAATACAACTTCTTCCATAAGAGAAAACTGGCAAGAAGATGCAAGCAGTTATACAGACAATCCTAATCCTGGATACGGAACACATATAACAGGTGTTGATTCAAACAGTGATGGGTATAATGGATTTGATTATACTCCATCTGGTCTCCCTTCTATGTATGAATTGAATAACGTAAGTCAAACATGGTTTACTACTCCCAATACAGATGTAACTACATTAACTGCAGGTGAACCTTATCGATTAATGATTAGAGGTGACAGAAGTATAAATGTTACAGATAATGAAACTACTGCTACAAATACTAAATTAAGAGCAACAGGAACTGTAGCTATTGGCACAACAAATTTCTCAAGTGGTTTTAGTAGTACCGAAGGACATTTTAACTTTTTCGGAAATCCATATCAAGCTATTGTAGATATGTCTGCAGTTTTAGCAAACGCAACATCTTCTAATGTAAATACATTATACTATTACATTTGGGACCCAACACAGGGAACTCGTGGAGCTTATTCAACAATCGATGTTTTAACTAATAGCGGAACTGTTGGAGCCGGAAATAAGTTTTTACAACCTATGCAAGCTGGTTTCTTTTTAACAGGAAGCGCCGGAACTACTCCTACCTTATCATTTTTAGAAGAGAACAAAGCAGTTAACCAGGCGACAACTTCAGTATTTAGAAATGCTAATTCTTTAGAAAAAAGTATACATCTAAAATTATACACCGAAGAAGCTTACAATAATGGTGACAATGCATCTGATGGTCTTAAAATTAAGTTTGAAGAATCTGCAGATAATATGTTCAACAATAATGATGCTCCTAAAATGTTCAATTTAGATGAAAGTATTGCTAGAGATATTAATGGTAATCTTTCTTCAATAGAAAAAAGAAGCTTGCCTTTAAACAATGAATCGCTTCAATTATTCACGACTAATTACAAAGTAAATAATTACAGATTCGAAGCAGAATTAAACGGCTTAGAAGATTATGATGTTTATCTAAAAGATAATTTCACAAATACTTTAAGTTTAATAAGCGATACAGAGAATACGTATAGCTTTTCCGTAGAAATTGACAATGAAAATAGTTTAACGGTTGCTAACGATCGTTTTGAACTAGTGTTTGCAATTTCTTCTATGAATAATGAGAACTTTTTTAAAGACCAATTTAGCATTTACCCTAACCCAACTACTGGATGGTTTAATATTCAAAATAGTTCTGATCAAGAAATCAAAGATATTTCTATCTATAACTTATTAGGGAGAAAAGTTTACAATAGCGAAAATATAGAAGACAATAATATAAATATTAGTCAACTTCAAGCCGGTGTTTATTTAGTAAAAGTAAATACAACTAACGGAAATACGATCACAAAAAAAATTATCAAGAAATAATAGCTATGAAAAGTACCTCAAAACAAAAATTATCGACAGTAGTATTTACAATTCTGTTTCTACTACTAGTACTAAATGTAAGAGCACAAATTCCTTTTGAAGATGATGTAAATGATGAAACTGCAGCGCCAATTGGCGGTCTAGTTTGGCTTTTAGGTCTTGCAGGAGCTTCTTTAGGTATTATTAAACTAAAAGGTAAGAAATAAAATTAATTCGTTTAAATTTTAAAAAGGTTACTAGAATTCTAGTAACCTTTTTAATTACTTGATTATATTTACATTAACATTTATTAAATCGAGACTTAAGATTTCTTAATTAAATCACAATAGAGCCAAAAATCCTTTTTTAAAAATATAAACTATTATATATTTGCTTTAACTATCGAAATGTATAACAAATACATTAATAATCTAATTATGAAAAAAATTACACTTTTATTTTTCTTATTGACATTAACGACCACAATTAGTGCTCAGGAAAATGATTACAATGAAGGAGACAACTATAACCATTGGTCATTAGAGCTTGGTGGTGGTTTTTCTGAACCTGGTAGAAGACTTACCACAGGCTTTAACTCAGATCTTTTTAGTTCTTGGGCTGCAGATTTAGGATTAAGATATATGATAAATGATAAGTTTGGTTTTAAACTAAATCTTTTATACACATCCGTTAATGCAGATGATAAATCTCCAGCAGATTTTCAAACAAATTTTTATAGCGGGACATTAGAAGGTGTTGTTAATGTAGGTTCTGTTCTTAACTTTAGAGATTGGACAAAGACTTTTAATATTCTTGGTCACGCGGGTGCAGGTTATACAAATATGACATTAGGAGACGATGTTTTATTTGACGGCGAAAGTAATTCTTCAGCAACTTTAATTGTAGGTATTACACCACAGGTTAGATTAAGTGATAAAATATCTTTGTATGCAGACATGAGCTTCCAAGGCTTAATGAGTCAAAAGTATGCTTGGGACGGTTATTCTGAAAATGATGTTGTAAACGATATCGACGGTAACATCGCTACCTTTACAGCAGGTATTCAAATCTATTTAGGAAACAAACAAAAGCATGCAGATTGGGTTGATGTAACTGAAAAAACTGAGTTAAGAAAGAAAATCGATTCTGTTCAAGACAGAATGGCTAAACTTGAGAATGACTTACAAGATGAAGACCAAGATGGAGTTCCTAATTACTTAGACAGAGAGCCAAATACTATGAATGGTGTGGCTGTCGATTCTAAAGGTGTAGCTGTAGATAAAAATAACAATGGCATTCCTGACGAAATCGAATCATCTTTAGACGAGCGTTATACATCTAAAACTGAATTTGAAAGAGGTAATGCTTCTGCTGCAGGTGTAAAAAAGTTACTAAACGATGGCTATGTTAATGTATATTTCCAATTTAATAGCGATAAGCCTGAGATATATTCTTACGAAGCTATTAACTATTTAGTGAAGTATATGACAGAGAATCCAAACGCTAATGCAGAGTTAATTGGTTATGCTGACGAGATCGGAAATGCTTCTTACAACCAAACTCTATCTGAAAAAAGAGCTAAAAGAGTATACGATATTTTAGTTGCATCTGGAGTTGAAGAATCTAGATTAGAATACAGAGGAGCTGGAGCAGACGATACTGTAGATAAATCTTCATCTGAAGCTAGACAATTAGTTAGAAGAGTAACTTTTAAAGTTCAATAAGAAACTTTTCAATTCATAAATAAAAAAGCCATCATTTAAATGATGGCTTTTTTTTAGTTATTAAAGTGTAATATTATACATAATGAAGTTTACTCATTTTTGAATATAACTCTTTCTTTATGTTTATAGATCACAGTTTCATTATCTCCCACTGATTTATAAATTGTCATACCAGCAGCAATTTTATTATTATCGCCAATCTTCATACCGGGTATTGTACAGGCATTTGTCCCAATCAAATTTTCATTTCCGATAGAAGTATTACCAGCAATTGCAACTTGAGGACTAATAAAATTAAACTCTCCTATTTGAGTATCATGACCTATAGTACATCGAGAATTAAGCATATTAAAAGCACCGATTTTTACTTTTGCTCCAACAGAGGCATTATGCGAGATAACTGTAGTTTTATCAATTTCTGAAGAAGGAGAGATTATTGCCGTTGGATGAATTAATCCTCTAAAATTTGCTCCTTTTGATTGTAGTTTTAAGATCAATTTTTTTCTATAAGACAAATTGGCAATACCCATAATATACGCTGCCGAAGGATTGATAATATGATCATCAATTGATCCTAAATAAGGTTCATTAAACCCATAATGATGATATGATTGTTGATCATCATCTAGAAAACCTATAACGGTAAGCTGCGAGTCTTTATTTGCTTGATTAAAGTGATTTACATAATCTCTAATCTCTGCGGCGTGGCCGCCTGCTCCGACAATTATTACATTACTTTTCATCTATTAAAATTATTTAGAGCCCTTAAATGAACTCGTAGTTGCTTCACCTTTTTTATTAATATCTTTTGATTGAATTACTTTTTGTAAAGTTTTAAAAAGTATAGTTAAATCTAAAAAAAAAGATTGATTTCTTACATAGAAAACATCGAGTTCTAATTTTTTCTCCCAGCTAATATTATTTCTTCCATTAACTTGCGCTAACCCGGTAATGCCGGGTTTTACTAAATGCCTTTTTTTTTGATTTTCATTATACAAATCTAAATATTTAACTAAAAGAGGTCTTGGCCCTACTATACTCATATCTCCTTTAAGCACATTTAGTAGTTGTGGCAACTCATCGATACTCGTTTTTCTAATAAGTGAACCAATTTTAGTTAACCTTATTTCATCAGGTAGAAGCAGTCCATTTTCGTCTCTACGATCATTCATTGTTTTAAATTTAATGATCTTAAATACTTTCTCATTTTTACCAGGCCTCAATTGATAGAAGATCGGACTACCACCAAAAGAAATTAATAAAACTAAATAAGTGATTAAAATTAATGGACTAAATAATAGCAAA
>JYMV01021925.1_pt1 | contig 24539 bp, 23 predicted proteins | sample 338911 | NCBI WGS metagenome assembly JYMV01 (sample SAMN03354496, study PRJNA234377) | hydrothermal vent metagenome | biome: Deep sea; feature: Hydrothermal plumes at the Eastern Lau Spreading Center, Western Pacific Ocean; material: Seawater | place: Tonga | collected 2009 | depth 2000 m m
CGAAACCTTTGGTCGACGCCTATGCCATATTTCTGAAGGCATATCCTGAGGCCAAAAAGGATTCAGCACTGTTTTTTTTTAGGGAAAGCTTCTGCTTTTAGCGATTACCTAAAGGATCAGCAACAGCATATTCCCCAACTATACAGCAGTTCGGGCTATGTGCCTTTTGAACAGGTGTACGCAATGCAGCAGCGAGCTGCCGTAAATATCATTCTAGAAGCACGTTCAGAGATAAGTCCGTTCTTACCCGGTAAATTTGCACATTGTGTGGCTGCCGATGCACCCATAATTCTTGTGGGTTCGTATTACAGTGAGTGCAAACGTTTATTAGGACCCGAGTATCCTTTGACTTTTGATTTTGATGCTGTCGAAGCTATTTCAAAAGCGATCGGGGAGCTCTATACAAAGTGGAAAATGGATCCGCAACAACTTAAATTAGACCGACCCGATCTACAAGCGTATCTATCTGAACCTTATTTACGAGAACTGCTGGATGGTGAATTGGAAAAAGAGGATCGCTTATGAGGATCTTGTTGGTTTCTATGCGCTCCATACACTTTATACGCTGGACTCGGCAATTGCAGGATGCCGGCCATGAAGTACATTGGTTCGACATATTGAACGGCGGCTATATTAATGAATTAGACTGGGTGACACAACATACGGGCTGGCGATACAAAGGTGGTAATTTTAAGGGGCGTTATTTCTTAAAAAAGAAGTTGCCCAAAGTGCACCGTTTTTTAGAAAATGATGTGGCCAAAGCGTTTACAAGTGTCGTGCGAAACGTGCAACCCGATGTGGTGCACAGCTTCGTATTGTACAAGTGCTGTGTCCCGATTTTCCCGGTTATGAAACAGTTTACCTCACTGCCGTGGATCTATTCTTCTTGGGGAAGTGACCTTTTTTATTTTAAGAACATACCCGAACAACGAAAAGCGATAGAGATGGTTCTGCCAAGAATTGATTATATGTTCTGCGACACTCAGAGAGACGCACAATTGGCAAGATCGATGGGATTTCGTGGTGAGCTTTTAGGAGTTTTTCCTGGAGGGGGCGGATTTCATATTGATGAGATCAAAAAGTATTGTAAATCACCGTCGGACCGACGCCTTGTATTAATTAAAGGCTACCAAGGTAGATCGGGTAGAGCTATCGCAGTACTGGAAACGCTTGTTGCCATTAAAGATGAACTAGAACCCTATGAGGTGATTGTTTTTGGAGCCGATGCTGAGGTTGTTGATTTTCTTGGAACGAATCCTGAAATCGTTAAATTGATCTCAAAGGTCTACACCAAGACGAACGGTTTATCACATTCACAGGTATTAGAACTCATGGGAAAAAGTGTGGTCTACATTGGCAACAGCAATAGCGATGGCATGCCAAACACCCTGTTGGAATCCATAATTACAGGCGCGTTCCCTATACAATCGAACCCTGGAGGCGCTTCCGAAGAAATGATTGCACACGGAAAAAATGGTCTATTAATTCAAAATCACAACGATAATCACGAAATTGCATCACATATAAAAAAGGCCTTGCACGATGTAAAACTACGTAAACGGGCCTACGAACATAATTTGGAATTACGATCTAAGTTAGACTTTAAAACCATACAGCAGGCGGTATTGGCATCGTATGCCACGGTCGAAAAACAACTTTCATAACCATGCTCACGTTATTATATCCATATCGAGACCGAGATCTAACCCGAGTGAAACGGTCGTTCGAATCGCTTCGGAAACAGTCGGATACCAATTTCGACGTGGTGTTTGTGGATTATGGTTCGTGTTCTTCTATGGCTTCGGAAGCCAAAGAATTGGTAGCTACGTATGAGTTTGCAGAATATCGGTACTATCCTACCCAATACCAACCTTGGAACAAGAGTAGGGCACTAAACAGTGTGATCAAAGAATTAGATAAAGGATATTTTTTTGTAGCCGATGTCGATATGATCTTTCATACAGAATTTATCGCATCAGCTGTTTCGCTGCAACAGAGTAACAGCGCAGTTTATTTTCAAGTCGGATTTCTAGATGAGGCTGAAACCAAATTGGACAAATCTTTTGAAGACTATCGAATAAATTTCACAAGTTCGGAAGGAGCTACCGGACTTACTATGTTTCCGGTTGCTGCGGTACACGCTATTAGAGGTTTCGATGAGTTCTATCATTTTTGGGGCGCCGAAGATACCGATATTCACGTCCGACTTAAAAACAATGGAACCCAAATAAAATTTTACGACGCACGGCTTTTAATGTTGCACCAGTGGCACCCTAGCTATAGGAGCAAAGAATCTAACAAGCTTACAAAAGCGCTACGATTGCGAAATATCGTGTCGCTAAATCACGAACATGTAAAGCGAGCCGAACAAGATAAAGTAACCATTGTTAATCCAGAAGGTTGGGGAGCTCCCTTAACAGCATATGAATTTGATGCGCTTCAAAATGATACTGGAAAAACAGTTGAATACAGCAACAAGAATACCGTAATAGACCACTTAATATTTTGCGAACTCCCAAATCTTTCCGAAGAAATACATACGATAACCATCATAGAAGACAACACAGACAAATCGTTAAAACATCAAGCGAAAAAGCGACTGGGAAAACGAGTGCCAGAATTCTATTCTATGAAAACCGTTAACGATATGCTGTTATTACATATCATCTCGTTTTATAGGAACTATGCGTATATTTACCGTGTGCTGGACGACGGTTCCCGATTGCAATTAACTATACAAAGGCCAACCAAGAAAACTTCATGAGCGTATTTACCATAGCCGAAATAGGACAGGCCCACGACGGTAGCTTAGGCATGTTACACGCATACATCGATGCCGTAGCTGAGACAGGTGTGGACGCCATAAAGTTTCAAACCCATATGGCCGATGCCGAAAGTAGCATACATGAGCCCTTTAGAGTGCAGTTCTCAAAACAAGATAAGACGCGTTTCGATTATTGGAAGCGTATGGAATTTTCTCAGGAACAGTGGGTTGGTATTGGAAAACACTGTAAGGAAGTTGGGCTAACCTTCATAAGCAGTCCGTTTAGCAATGCGGCCGTGAACGTGTTGGAACAGGCAGGCGTGGAAATCTATAAGATTGGGAGTGGGGAGGTCACTAATTTCTTGATGTTGCGAAAAATTGTTGATACTGCTAAGCCTATCATACTCTCAAGCGGCATGAGCTCATTTGACGAATTGGACAAGACCGTCGCTTTTTTGGAACGTCATAACGCTACGTATTCTATCTTGCAATGTACTACTAGCTATCCTACCCAACCCAAGGACTACGGACTTAATGTAATTGCCGACTTAAAGGACCGATATAATGTTCCGATTGGATTTTCGGACCATTCGGCAAAAATTGCTACAGGGATCGCAGCTGTAGCCTTAGGTGCCAAGTTGTTGGAATTTCATGTGGTCTTTGATAAAAAACAATTTGGTCCCGATGTTTCTTCATCCTTGACCATAGAAGAAGTAACAGCACTTGTAACAGGCGTAAAGGCCATAGCAAAAGCATTGGAACATCCGGTCGATAAATCTGATAATTCGAGCTTTTCCGAAGTAAAACAAATCTTTGAAAAGTCATTGGCGGTAAATAAAGACCTCAGTAAAGGATATGTGATACAATTTAACGATCTGGAGGCAAAAAAACCTAAAGGATTTGGTATAGATGCTGCCAACTATGAACTTGTGATTGGAAAAAAACTAAATAAAGATCTCAAACAGTGGGACTTTTTAACTGAAGACGCAATACACTAACTATGAGCGACATTCGAAAAATTTGCGCTGTTATTACCGCACGCCCTTCCTATAGCAGAGTTAAAACTGCCTTACAGGCCATACAGGCACATCCAAGATTAGAGCTTCAGTTGGTGGTAGCCGGTTCGGCCTTGCTCGATCGGTACGGTACCGCTGTCAATTTTATTGAACGTGACGGATTCACGATTAACGAAAAGGTGTTTATGGTCTTGGAAGGAGAAAATAAGACTGCTATGGCTAAAACAACAGGACTGGGAGTAATGGAGTTGGCCAATGTATTCTATAACTTACAACCCAATGCTGTATTGACCATAGCCGATCGCTTCGAGACCATTGCTACCTCTATAGCCGCTGCCTATCAAAATATACCATTGATTCATTTGCAAGGAGGTGAAGTAACCGGAAATATTGACGAAAAGGTGCGACACGCCAATACAAAACTGGCCGATATCCACTTTGTAACTTCGGAAGATGCAAAGAAGCGAGTGGAAAAGATGGGTGAAGATGCCAATTATGTTTTTAATACAGGCTGTCCCTCTATCGATCTAGCTGCCGCCGTGCTAGGATCCCCAAAATTAGATTTCGATCCGGTTGAAAAATATGGTGGTGTGGGTGAAACGTTTTCTACCGAAAATGGGTATTTGGTGGTAATGCAACATCCTGTAACCACCGAATATCATCAAGCAAAAGAGGCCGTTCAAAAAACACTGCGGGTAATTGACGAATTACAAATGCCCACGTATTGGTTCTGGCCCAATGTGGATGCTGGTGCCGATGGCACGTCTAACGGGATACGATCGTATCGCGAAAAACACCACCCAAAGTATATTCATTTTTTTAAGAATATGGAACCTTTTGATTTTCTGAAACTGCTTGTGAATAGTAAATGCCTTGTTGGAAATAGTAGTGTAGGCATACGAGAATGCTCGTTCTTAGGGGTGCCGGTGGTCAATATTGGAACACGACAAAACCGTAGATTACGCGGTAAGAATGTGATCGATGTGGCCTATGACGAAGCTGAAATAAAAAAAGCCATCCAATCACAATTAAAGCAGCCCAAGAATCAACGAAGTGAGATTTATGGCGTAGGTAATAGTGGAACACGAATAGCCGAAATATTGGCTACCATCGATCTGCGTTACCACAAAACTATTAGTTACTAATGAAAATTTTAGCGCTCATACCTGCACGTGGCGGTAGCAAAGGAATCCCCGATAAGAACAAAAAAGTACTAGGGGGGAAACCACTTTTGGCATATACCATCGAAGCGGCTTTAGCGGCGACCACCTTAGACCGAATTGTTTTTTCTTCGGAAGATGCATCACTTCGGAAACTAGCCACTCACTACGGTGCGGAAGTTCCCTTCGAACGACCACCTCATTTAGCAGCAGACGATTCGGGTACATTGGAAGTGATTCAGCATGCGTTACGAACATTAGCCGAACAAGGCAACACCTACGATGCTGTTTGCTTACTTCAGGTTACCAACCCATTTCGTACGGCCCACTTCATCGATAAAGCGGTTTCTGCTTTTAAACAAGAAAAAACCGATTCATTACTATCTGTTTTAAAGGTGCCACATGAATACAATCCGCATTGGGTGTTCGAACGTAAGCAAGACGATACGCTTCAGCTTGCCACCGGTGAGAAGGAAATTATAAAGCGTAGGCAAGACTTGCCACAAGCTTATATTCGTGACGGGGCCATTTATATTACACGCACCGAGGTAATTCTAAATACAGCTTCACTTTACGGAAACACCATTGGATATATTGAATCGGACCCCGATCGACATGTAAATATCGATACCATGGAAGACTGGAAGAAAGCCGAAGAACTTGCAACACGATTGTTTTAATGGGACAGACAAAAAAAAAGATCATGATCTTGTTGCCAGATGGCGTAGGGCTTCGAAATTTTGCCTATACCTCCTTCGCAGCAATTGGGGAGCAGATGGGCTGGAAAATGATCTATTGGAACAAAACGCCCTTCGATCTGTCATCCTTAGGCCTGCATGAGATCCCGTTACAAGGAAAGGTTTCAACAAGAACCAATATATATAAAAGAGCTCGAAAAGAAATTGAACTAGCCAATTTTGAAGCTAAATTCAATGATCCTATTTATCGGAATTATAGTTTTCCTCCGGCAGCTAAGACGTTAAAGCAAAAAATTAAGAATAAGTGGGTCGCTAATTTAATTCGGAAATATAAGGGGGCGGGAATTTCAAAATTGCGTGCAAAGATCAAGGCTTCCGAAAAAAACACGACCTACTATAAAAGTTGTTTAACGACATTGGATAACGAGCGACCCGATTTTTTGTTCTGTACGAATCAGCGATCGGTTCAGGCGATCACGCCAATTTTGGCAGCGCAAGAACTAAACATTCCAACGGCAACCTTTATATTTTCTTGGGATAATATTCCGAAGGCCACCTTAGTTTTAGAAACAGACTATTATTTCGTGTGGAGTGAGCATATGAAAAAGGAGCTTTTAACTTATTATGAGTATATAGAAGAATCACAAATTGTGATTACAGGAACACCCCAATTTGAAGCACATTTCGATAGCTCCAAAATAATGGATAGATCCTCTTTTTTATCCAAACACAATTTACCCGAAGCAACCGAGTTTATTTGCTTTTCTGGTGACGATATAACAACCTCGCCACATGATCCTTATTATCTGGACGTAGTGGCCGCTGCGGTGGCAGAATTAAATAGCAAAGGCTATAATTTGGCGATCCTTTTTAGAAGGTGCCCGGTAGACATTAGTACTAGATATGACGAGGTACTCGCAAAACACGAGAACTTGATTTTTTCATTACCGCCCTTGTGGGAAAAGCAAGGTGGTCAATGGGATGCATTATTGCCTTTAAAGGAAGACACAGATCGATTGGTAAATACGATACATCACGCTAGATTGGTGGTTAACCTGGGTTCTTCCATGGCTTTCGATTTTGCGTGCCACAACAAACCGTGTATGTACATAGCCTTTAATCCGAGTTCTGAAACGCTAAAAAAAGATGTAAATACCGTGTACAAGTATGTTCATTTTAGATCGATGCCTTCTTCGGAAGCAGTCTGTTGGCTAAGGTCGAAAGAGACGATAGCCGCGCAGATTGAAGTCCTATTAAAAAATGACAAACGACATGTTTCCGAAGCTTTAGAATGGTTTGAAAAGATCAATGAGTCTCCGCCACAAAAAGCTTCACAACGAATTTGTAGTGCGATCCAAAATATGATAGCTTAGATGTCAAAACTAACGTAACTTATAAATGCCTAAATTTTTCCTATACCTTTTAAAACTTGGCTGTTTGTCATTAGTTGTTGCCCTAGTGCTTCAATTAATGGCCGACACCGGACTTAGGAAGATGGAAAATACGGCGATGGACGATTGGGTTAAAATTTTAGATGGTTCTATTAACAGCGACCTAATAATTTTAGGTTCTTCACGCAGTTATACCGGTTACGATCCAACAGTATTTGAAAAGAACACGGGTCTTTCTTCCTATAATTTAAGTTTGAATGCGGCGCCCTTCAGTTTGCAACAAATCAAACTTGAAAGGTATCTCGCTAATAATAAGGCGCCGAAGGTCATTGTTCAAAATGTAGATTTAACCCATTTTCAGAAACCAAAACACATATTGGATCCAGTTCAGTTCCTGCCTTTTTTAGGAAATAAGGCATTATCGAACGATCTCGCAGCCTTCGACCGTGAGTTTAGTTTACGGAAATGGGTACCACTTTACAAATACAATACCTTCAAGACAGAATTCCGTTTAGGGTTACAATCATTTTTTGGCGACGATATAAGCATTTTAAAATCGAAAAAAGGCTATGCGCCAAAAGATAGAATTTTCAAGGCAGACCTTCATAATTTAAAACGAATACAAAATCATGTACGAGATTCTACCGGATTTATGCGCAATGATGAATATGTTGAAGAAACATTCCGAAGGATCAAAAATAGGGAAGATAAGGACCAAGCGATCTTTATGGTTTGGGCTCCGGAAATTGAAGTGAGAAGGGAATTGGCGACACAGGTAAGTGATCCGTTAAAGGAAAAATTAAGTCGGTTTGCGGAACAGGAAAAGAATGTGTTTTTCTTAGATTATTCAGCCGATCCAATTGCTAATGACACAATAAACTTCTACGATACATTTCATCTCAATAGAAAAGGCGCTACCTTGTTTTCAGAAAAAGTATCAATGAAAATTAATGAACTGCTAACTAATTAAATATGTTATTTAACTCAAAGGAGTTTTTACTTTTTCTCCCGATCGTTTTCTTGATCTATTGGTTCGTAGTAAATCGTAACCTAAAATTACAGAATGCTTTTGTACTATTAGCGAGTTATGTGTTTTATGGGTGGTGGGATTACCGTTTTTTAGCCTTGATCGCAGCTAGCACTTTGATCGATTTTTGGGTGGGTCGACAACTAGGTAAAGAACCTGATAAAAAACAACAAAAAGCACTGTTGACCATAAGTATCGTGTTTAATCTTGGGATCTTAGGTTTTTTCAAATACTTTAATTTCTTTATCGAAAGTTGGGTGGAAGCTTGGGGCAGTTTGGGGGTATCCATGGAAACAAGTAGTTTGAATATTATATTACCGGTAGGGATCTCATTTTATACATTTCAAACACTGAGTTATACCATAGATGTCTATCGAAAAAAATTAACTCCTTCCAACGATCTTATCAACTTTGCGTCCTATGTGGCATTCTTTCCTCAGTTAGTAGCAGGACCAATAGAGCGAGCAACTCGTTTATTGCCGCAATTCTCCAAAAAACGCAGTTTTTCTTACGATCAAGCTGTTTCTGGAGTATCGTTAATCATATGGGGACTATTCAAGAAGGTGGTGATAGCCGATAATTGTGCTTATTTCGTAAATTTAATATTTGAATCCCCCGGTAGTTATAGCGCCTCAGAATTATTCTTAGGAGCGGTGCTCTTTGCGTTCCAGATATATGGAGATTTTTCAGGATATAGTGATATCGCTATTGGAGTGGCCCGGCTCTTTGGGTTCGATCTAATGACGAATTTTAAATTTCCTTATTTTTCTAAGAACATAGGTGATTTTTGGAGACGTTGGCATATTTCATTATCAACCTGGTTTCGCGATTATTTGTACATACCCTTAGGTGGCTCTCGCGGTAGCAAGGCCAATCAAGTAAGAAATATTTTTATTATTTTCTTGGTAAGTGGGTTTTGGCATGGTGCCAACTGGACCTTTATTGCTTGGGGAGGTATTCACGCCTTACTGTTTTTGCCATTACTTCTCGGGAACGTAAACAGAAAACACCTTCATGAAACCCATTTTAAATGGCAGGATATTCTAAAGATCTTGGTCACTTTTGTTTTGGTAACCATCGCTTGGATCTATTTTAGAGCCGACAGTATTGCTGCGGCCAATGATTATGTTCTAAGGTTGTTTGCAACCGACTGGAACATCTTTTCTGTTTTTACTAAAAGTCCGAAACACACTTTGTTCACATCTATCTGCATATTTTCGATCGTACTAATGTTGATCCAAGAGTTTATTGCATACCGAAAAGGCTATAAAGAAGTAAGATTGAACATTGTAACTACCGTTTTTTACATTATTGTCATCATACTACTAGGAGCGTATAAGAATCCTTCAGAATTTATTTACTTTCAGTTCTAATGGCTCGATTTTTCACATATTGTCTTTACACGTTGGGAGTTGCTTTTATACTTCTAAATGTCATAGCACTTGGAAGTCTTGCCTCACTTCGGAACAGTTCTTTTTATAAGCCTAGTTTTTTGTCGAATAGTGTAAAAGAATCCACTTTTGATTACGTGATCATAGGTTCCAGTACGGGGCTAACCACACTTAACACAGTGCTTATAGATTCTATTACAAAGCAAGAGGGTATAAATCTTAGCATGGACGATACTTCTATGAACTCACATTACTTAATGCTACAACATTTCCTGGCCGAAAACAAAAGTGCAAAACGGTGCATCCTAAGCTTTAATTATGGCGATATGGGGAATACGCAACCAAGTCTAAGTGGGAATGATTATAGATTCTTGCCATTTGTTCGTCGACCTTATGTTCATGAATATTATGTTACCTTAGAAGGAACCGGTTTAGGACTGTTGTCGACCTCAAAATACCTGCCATTTCTTGGAGTGGGTTATTACAATGCTGAACTATTCTTTCCTTCCATCGTAACCTTGAAGTCGCCGGAAAAACGCAATCGTTTTGACGCCAAGGGGAATTATGTATATCCGGATTCTCGTTTTCCTTCGGAATCGAAAAAGAGGACCATACGTGCCGAAATGAACAACCCATACTTAAAAATGATCAAGGCAATCTGTGATGAAAATGATATTGAACTTCTATTATATCATCCCCCTATGTACCAAAAGCAGGTAAGTTATAAAGACACTACGTATAATCTTGTGAATCATTCTGATTTGCTTGCTCATCGATCCTTGTTTTATGATGATGCTCACGTAAATAAAAGTGGACGACTTCATGCTTCCATGGCTTTAGCAAATGTGTTGAACACTAAAACGAATAGATAAAATGCTCCTAGTTGTACCCTTTAGCCTGCTATGAATTTTGGGATATAGAAATAGATATTGAAATAAATTAGGTTATATTTAATGATGCACCTCGCTTTTCTTACTTCGGAATATCCGCACCCGCGAGTTTCTCGTGCGGCAGGAATTGGTACAAGTATTAAAAATCTGGCAACTGCTTTGGTGGCAAAGAATATGCGGGTGAGTCTGTTTATCTATGCACAACAGGAAAATGCTGTCTTCGAAGAAAACGGAATTACCTTTCACCTTATTCAGAAAAAAAAATATCCGGTGCTGGGCTGGTTCCTTTATCGCAAACACCTACAAAACTATATAAATAAAAACCATGCAAACGATCCCATCGATGCAATAGAAGCACCCGATTGGACAGGGATCACAGCCTTTATGAAATTAAAGATGCCGTTGGTGATCCGCTTACATGGTACCGATGCTTATTTTTGTGATCTAGAAGGGCGCACCCAAAAGAAGAAGAACTTTATGTTCGAAAAAAGAGCACTTGTTTCGGCAGATCATATTCTCTCAGTAAGTGATTTTACAGCACAACGCACTAAAGACATCTTTACGCTCAAAAAACAAATCACGACTATTTATAACGGAATTGATGTGAATCAATTTCAACCTTTATCAGTTCCGGAGCGGCCCAAATCATTTGTCTATTTTGGTACGATAATTCGCAAAAAAGGGGTGTTCGAATTAGTGCAAGCATTCGAGAAAGTACTAAGCGAAGAACCGCAAGCCACGTTAACTTTAATTGGAAGAGACAGCTTAGATATACGTACCGGAGCGCATACTGTGTCACTGTTGAATAAAAGCATCCATACTGCAACTCAGACGGCGATCACACATAGATCTCATATGCCATATGAAGAAGTCAAAAAAGAGATCGCTGCAGCAACTGTGGTGGTGTTACCGAGTCATGCCGAGGCGTTTCCTATGTCTTGGTTAGAGGCGATGGCGATGGAAAAAGCGCTGGTCACTTCAAACATTGGGTGGGCTAATGAGTTAATGCAAGATGCCAAGACCGGCCGTATGGTCGACCCTACTAATATCGAAGCCTTAGCTAAGGCCATGATGGAGTTACTAGATTCCAAAGAGCTTCGGAAGCGCTATGGAAAAAATGCACGACAACGAATAATAACTTCTTTTGCTTCGGAAAACATCGTACAGCAGAACATAGCTTTTTATAAATCGATAGTCGAATGATCATCATCCTACATCATAACGGAGCGTTTCGAGAAGCTGTATGTTCAAATGAAGGTGTGTTAAAAGTATCTGCTTCAGGTTCGATGTGCGAAGTGCTTTTTGAAGTAGCTGCTAGTTTTCCTGAAGCACTTATAGTATGGTGTGAAGAGCAATGGCGAGGTTCTTTTAATGAGAATGAAGTCGCCTCTATTTTTCATCATCAACGGATCATGGCTTCCTATTCGGTTTCAGGAGTTCCGTTTTTTCCGAAGCAGTTAGGATACGTAGAAAATTCCCCATTTGTAAAGGTGGTTCAAGATATTACTTATCCAACTTGGCAAATGAGTATTGATGTAGGGGGTATATACGCGTCTGTTTTAAATGCAGTTGCTTCGGAAGGATTATCGAATGCTAATTTTTCTTTTTTTCTGAATGTTTTGGCCAAGCAGCTCATGCCACACGGACTGTTGTGCTATTCGGAACCAAAATTAGTAAAAGGTAAGCCTTCGGTTTATTCTGAAGCTTCTTCAAAGGCTTCAGAGCAGCAACTGTTCAATTTTATTAAGGCGAATTATAGAACAAGATGGCTCTGGTTTGCTTTGTTATGTGTTGTTATTTACGAGAAAAGAGTTCCTATCTTTTCATTTTTACGCGCTCTTAGCTTCCGAAGAAAAAAGGTTTCCGAAGGGATTTTAACGCATATTCCATTAGAATCTACCATTAAGAGTTCGATAGACAATAGTATCGATGTTATTATCCCAACCATGGGGCGTAAGGCCTATTTACACGATGTGCTAAAAGACCTTTCGCAACAAACCTTGTTGCCTAGTCGTGTGATCGTTGTAGAACAAGATCCCGACCCAAATGCAAGTTCGTCGCTCGATTATATTGCTTCCGAAAATTGGCCCTTCGAGATCATATTAGAATTTACACATAGAACGGGCGCATGTAGGGCACGCAATCTGGCATTAACACATACACGTTCAGATTGGGTATTTATGGCAGATGATGACATCCGATTTCCGCCTTCGTTACTCAAATCGGCCATGCAATTTCTTCAAACTACAAACGCGAGTGCGTTTACCATGAGTTGCTTAATGGAAGGCGAACAAGAATCGATTGCCAATGTCGTACAATGGATGACTTTTGGTTCGGGTTGTTCTATTGTCGCTTCGGAAATAGCCAAAGAAACACAATACAATCTTGCTCTGGAATTTGGGTATGGGGAAGATAAGGATTACGGAATGCAATTGCGAAACAAAGGCTGCGATGTACTTTATACACCTTTTATTCAACTGAAACATTTAAAAGCTCCCATGGGTGGTTTTCGCCAACCCGTTGCTAAGCCTTGGGGGAACGAGAAATTGGCTCCTAAGCCGGCACCTACGGTAATGCGATTTCAATTAGATCATCGAACTGCACAACAAACCAAAGGCTATAAACTGCAACTGTTTATAAAATATTACAGAAATCAGTCCGTTAAAAATCCATTTACGTATATTAAAAAAATGAAAAAAGCCTGGAATTCCAGTGTCTCTTGGGCGAAGCAACTATAATAACTATGAGATTCTCGCTTATTATCTGTACCTACATGCGACCCAAGCCGTTGCTCAACTTATTGGAGTCGGTTAACGCTCAAACCAGGTATCCCGATGCGATCATTATAGTTGACGGATCTACGAACAATGCCACCTGTAAAGCGTTAGAATTGGCTGATTTTAAAGGATTGGTCTACTACCAAGTAGAAGATGAGGATCGCGGGTTAACAAAACAACGAAATTTTGGTATCTCTAAAGTGGGAACAGACATCGATGTGGTTTGCTTTTTAGATGACGACATTGTACTAACACCTACCTATTTTTCGACCTTATTAGAAACTTATGATCAGTATCCGGATGCCTTGGGCGTGGGAGGTTATATCATTAATGATGTAAATTGGCAGCAACTAAAGAATTCTCAGACTATTGCGACCGACCAATTTGCTTACGACGGGTGGGTCCGAAAGGATGGCTACCGATTTGTATTACGTAAAAAATTAGGACTAGACGCCGACCGCCCACCTGGATTTATGCCAACATTTGCACACGGACGAAGTGTGAGTTTCCTTCCACCCAGCGGTAAGATCTATAAAGTAGAACAGTTTATGGGAGGGGTGTCATCGTATAAAAGAACGGTGTTGGAGGCACAGAAATTTTCAGAATATTTTGAAGGTTACGGACTTTACGAAGATGCCGATTATACATTACGTCTGTCTAAAAAAGGAGAATTGTATGTCCATACCGGAGCTCAGTTATATCATTATCACGAAGCTTCCGGACGCCCTAATCGTTATGCATATGGAAAGATGGTCGTACGAAACGGCTGGTACGTTTGGCGCGTACGTTTTCCCAAGCCGTCACTAAAGGCGCGATTTAAATGGAATGCCGTATCTTTTCTGCTTACGTTAATTAGATTGAGTAATGGCTTAACCAGTTCGAAGAAAAAGGAAGCATTTACCGAAGCTGCAGGAAGATTTGTTGGCTGGTTGAGTGTTTTAGTAAATCCCCCAAAGCGCAAGTGAAATTTGTAATAATCACACATACTCCACATTTTATAAGCGAGAATCGGTTTTTTGCGTACGGTCCTTATATTCGTGAGATGAATTTATGGGCAAAGCATGTGGATGAACTTTTGGTCGTCGCTCCGGTAATGGATAAAGTACCTACGGTTATTCATGCCGCCTACGCCACAGACCGAATCGCAATTTCGAGTATACCTTCCATTTCATTTATATCGGTGTGGCAGGCACTTCGCGCTATAGTTTTGTTCCCGGTTATATGGTTAAAGATCTTCAGTGCTATGAGAAAGGCAGATCATATTCATTTGCGCTGTCCCGGTACCATTGGACTCATAGGTTGTTTAGTACAACTATTTTTTCCGAAGAAATCAAAAACTGCCAAATATGCCGGAAATTGGGATCCCAATGCGAAGCAACCCTTGAGCTATCGTCTTCAAAAATGGATATTGGCAAATCATCGTGTTACCAAGAACATGAAAGTGTTGGTCTATGGAGATTGGAAGCAAAAATCACCAAATGTCCACTCATTCTTCACAGCAACGTACCCTGCATCTATGAAAGAAACACTGCAAAATAACACGATTAGTGTGCCTTTTAAGTTCTTATTTGTAGGAAGCCTTACGTCCGGAAAACGCCCTTTATATGCCGTGCAACTTGTTGAAAAGCTACATAAGAATGGTGTTTTTTGTAGCTTGTCACTTTACGGTGAAGGCGCGGAAAGAGAGAAGATTGCAGCCTACCTCAGAGACCATCACCTTACAGACTTCATCACACTTCATGGCAATGTAAATAACGAGACTGTGACGGCTGCATATAAAGAGAGCGATTTTTTGATTCTTCCTTCCAAATCGGAAGGATGGCCAAAAGTAGTGGCCGAGGCTATGTTTTGGGGTGTTATCTCAATAGCAACGCCCATTTCGTGTGTGCCTTGGATGTTGGAGCATGGAAAACGCGGAATAGTATTGCAATTGGACTTGGAAGCTGATACCCAGAAAATAACTACTTTGTTGACTGATAAAAAGATCCTTCAACAAATGTCGAAGCGCGCTCAAGATTGGTCACATATGTATACGCTTGATGCCTTTGAGAATGCAATTAAAAAGCTATTGTAATGCGGGTGCTACAACTCATAGACTCTTTAGACGCCGGTGGTGCCGAACGTATGTCGGTCACCATTGCAAATGCATTGAGTACCCGGATCGATAGGTCTTATTTGTGTACAAGTAGGAAAGAAGGGGTTTTAAAATCTGATTTGAAAAAAGATGTGGGTTATCTTTTTCTTCGGAAACAAAGCAGCCTTGATATTGCTGCTTTGTTTCGATTGAAGCGATTCGTTACAAAGCACAAGATCGATGTTGTACATGCGCATACCACTTCCTATTTTTTAGCCACCTTGTTAAAAGGTCTATGTCCCAGAATCAATTTGGTTTGGCACGAACACCACGGAAAACGAACTGAAAGTAAAGCAAGCGCACATAAGATCCTGCGGTTCTGCTCCCGATACTTTGATACTATCATTACGGTAAACGAAGCCTTGCAAGACTGGTGTTCGATTAATTTGCATACACGAAAAGTGATTTGTCTAAAGAATTTTGTAAATACAAAGTCCTTCGATTCGACAGCTAGATCGCGTGAAAATAATATAATTTGTTTGGCCAATCTTCGTGAACCAAAGGATCACTTGAACTTACTTAGCGCATTTCGAAAAATTCACAAAGAAATTCCAAATTGGAAATTACAACTAATGGGGAAAGATTTTCAGGATATATATTCTGAAGAAATAAAGAAATTTATAAAAACGCATTCGCTGCAATCTCGGGTAACTTTTTTAAGTCATGATCTGGCTGTTAACGAAGTGCTTGAACAAGCGAAAGTAGGCGTGCTGTCTTCCACAAGTGAGGGACTTCCTATAGCATTGTTAGAATACGGGGCAGCCGGGTTAGCCGTAGTTACTACGGCCGTAGGCGATTGTGAAAAAGTTATTAGTACCTTTGGAAAAACGGTAGCAGTCAACGATAGCGAGGCACTGGCCAATGCCATCTTAGGGTATGCCTCCAACGAAACCCTGAGAACAAGTGATGCTACTGCTTTTAGAACACATATCGCAAAAAATTATTCGGTAGAAGTAGTTATTTCCCAATTAATAGAACTTTACTCTTTTGAGACGAATTAAGCCCTTAAAGAAAATAACCTATATCCAATTGCTGGCATTGCATGCATTAATGGCGTTTGTGATATATATTTCTGAAGCTACATCAAAGTTCTTTCTTTTTGGGATCATCATTTATTTCCTGCAACGCATATTTGCCAATGGTAACAAAAAGGATGAGGTATTATTAGCAGCAGCCTATGTAACAGGGTATGAGGTTTTTTCTAGGATGACAGGGGCCAATGTCATATCCTATGAGTTTGCGAAATATGCTGTAATCGGATTTTTACTTTTGGGTATGTTCTTTAAGGGGTTTACGAGGAAATCTTGGCCGTACATATTCTTTATCTTTTTTTTGGTCCCTGGCGTTTACTTTTCTGCGGTGAATTTAAATTACGATACAAATTTTGCCAATGCGATCAGTTTTAATCTAAGTGGCCCACTGTGTCTGGCTATGTCTGCCTTGTATTGTTATAACAGGAAAATGCCATTTGAACGATTACAACAGATCTTATTAGCCTTAATGCTGCCAATATTTACGATGACGGTGCACCTGTATTTGTACACACCTAATATTAGGGACGCACTGTCGGGTACACAATCTAACTTTGCTGCTTCAGGCGGCTTTGGGCCAAACCAAGTAGCGACTATTCTAGGATTAGGAATGTTCATTCTGTTTACTAGGCTGTTTACGGTAAAGTCAAAAATGATTAACATCATCGATCTGGCATTACTGGCATTTATGAGTTACCGAGGTATTGTGACTTTTTCACGAGGCGGGATCATCACGGCTGCAATATGTGCAGTAGTATTTCTCTTGGTGTATTTGTTCTACGCGCGACCTAAAGACAGAGCCATATTACTTCCTAAAATTGGATTAGTGACAATTGTGATTTCCGTTACCTGGATGATCACTTCTGTTTTTACGGAAGGTCTTATCGATAAAAGGTATTCCAATCAAGATGCGGCGGGTCGATTAAAAGAAGATGTGAGTACGGGTCGTGCGGAGTTGATAGAATCTGAATTAGATGCATTCTTTGAATATCCCCTCACGGGAATTGGTGTAGGTAAGATTCGTGAATACCGATATGAGAAAACAGGTACCTTAGCCGCGACTCATAACGAAATGAGCCGTATCTTGTCCGAACACGGTATGTTTGGGTTTATGGCCCTATTAGTTTTATTATTTACACCTTTAATCTTTCGAATAAGACACCGGTCTAATCTGTATTTGTTCTCATTTTTAATTTTTTGGTTCCTGACCATTAACCACTCGTCCATGCGAATTGCGGCACCGGCCTTTATCTATGGGCTAAGCTTAATCACAATTTACAATGCAAAAAAGAAGCGTCTTATACATAGGAAATAAACTTTCTAAGTCGGGAAGTACGGTTACTTCTATAGAGACCTTAGGTGCTTTTTTACGGCAGGAAGGTTTTCGCGTGCGTACGGCTTCTTCGCTGCGAAACAAGTACCTTAGAATGTTGCATATGTTATGGTCCACACTACGGTATTCAGCTACGATCGATAAAGTGTTGATCGATACCTATAGCACTCAAAATTTTTTATATGCCGTTGCCGTGGCTAAGTTGTGTCGGCTGTTGAAACTTCCGTATATACCAATACTTAGAGGCGGGAATTTACCCGAACGACTCAAAAGCAGTCCGTCTCAATGTCAAAAACTGTTTGGATTAGCTGCGATGAATGTGGCTCCATCTTCCTATTTAATGGAGGCATTTAAAAGGGAAGGCTTTACAAATCTGGTGTATATACCAAATACCATCGATCTGAGTCAATATACGTTTCGACTTCGGAAACAGATCGCACCAAAATTGATATGGGTGCGTTCTTTCAGTAGTATCTACAACCCATTGCTAGCATTGCAAATTCTACAACAACTACGCTCCGAAGGATACAACGCCGAATTATGTATGGTGGGTCCTGAAAAAGACGATTCATTAAAAGCGTGTAAGGATTTTTCCGAAGCAAACAATTTAAATGTGACCTACACCGGACTACTGCCTAAGCAAGAGTGGATCGCATTGGCTTCAGATTACGATATCTTTATTAATACCACGAATTTTGACAATACGCCGGTAAGTGTTATCGAGGCAATGGCCTTGGGGTTGGTTGTTGTTTCAACAGATGTAGGAGGAATCCCTTTCCTAATTGAAGACAAGAGTGATGGTATGTTGGTGCCGCCAAATGATGCCTTGGTTTTTTCCGAAGCGATCAAAACTTTACTGGCTACGCCCCACTTAGTGGAAAAATTATCTAAGAATGCCAGACGTAAAGCAGAAAGCTTCGATTGGAAATCGGTGAAACATAGTTGGATACAACTTTTAAACCAATAAATAAATCCATATTTTTACAGCCCTAGACCTAGCCAATGACCCAAAAATCGAATATCCATTTCGATATTTCCGAACGTAAGATCCTTTTACGCATCCTAGATATTACAAGTGTATTGTCACTGTTATATCTCGTCGGACTCGTTTTTAACTTCGATTACTTTAAGATCAATGGTGATCACTGGGTATGGTCTATCGTATTGGGATTGTATCTTACCGTGTTTGCGACGATCTTCGAACTGTACAATTTACAAAAGGCGAGCAAATTCGAGGTGGTGGTACAAAATATTATACTAACCTCTTCGGTAACGGTGCTGTTCTATTTACTAACACCTTTCTTTACGCCCACCTTGCCCGAAAATCGACTGCAGATCGTCTATTTTTATCTGTCGGTGAATCTAGCACTGTTTGTTTGGCGATACGCTTATATAACGCTTATTTCGGCGCCACGCTTTAACAAACGGGTGCTGTTGTTGGCGAATGGTAAAGATGTTGATCTTATTGTGGAATCTTTACAAAAATCAGATCCCAACTATAGGGTCGTAGGTTTTATTAATACCAGTTCAAAATCTAAGAATGTGATCACATCTGATATTCCGGAATTTGGAGTGGAAGATGTCGCCGGAGTGGTAAAGACCCATTCGATCTCTGAGATCGTGGTAGGTTTACCCCAAGGTGAGGGGATGACGGTTTTTCTGAACAATCAATTGATCTCGTTGCTAGAACGCGGCGTTTACGTACGTGAATATACACAGGTATACGAAGAAATTAATCGACGGGTGCCGGTGCAGCATGTTGAAAAGCATTTTTACAGGTATTTTCCATTTAGCAGAAGTAATCAGAATAAATTGTATTTGTTCTTTCACCGTATGCTCGATCTGCTGTTCTCGCTTATTGGATTGGTCTTCGGACTTATAATTTTCCCAATTATTCTCTTCGGAAACCTATTTGCTAACAGAGGCCCTTTGTTTTACACACAAACCCGTATTGGGAAGAACGGGACCCCGTTCAAGATCTTTAAACTGCGAAGTATGGTAGTAGACGCCGAAAGGGACGGAGCGAAATTCGCTGAAAAAAAGGATGTACGGATCACAAAATTTGGTCGGTTTTTACGACGTACGCGAATTGATGAGATCCCACAATTCATCAACGTTATTAAAGGCGATATGAGTGTAATAGGACCTCGTCCCGAACGCCCGGTATTTGTGAAAGAACTTTCAGAAAAGATCCCATTTTACGAAATAAGACATTTGGTAAAACCCGGTGTAACAGGTTGGGCACAGGTTAATGCAAAATATGGAATGACTGAGGAAGATGCGTTAGAAAAGCTTCAATACGATCTCTATTATATCAAACACCGAAGTTTGTTCCTAGACATTAGCATCGTGATAAAGACATTAAGTACTATTATATTCTTCCGAGGACAATAAAAATTACCGCAACGGAAGCACGGCATGCTTCTTTAAATAAGAAACCACAAATAGGTAACGTACAGCCAATGCTACAAACAATGGAATAAATCCGATGGCAAACGCTTGTACTCCTGTGAACCAGTGAATTACTAATAACGTTAATAGCAATAATAGAAAGATCACATACTTGCGTACCCAAGCCTTTGGTTTGCGTTTGGCAATGGCGTAAGCGATTAATACGTTGAAGGGAAAGGCCCACAGCAAATTGTAATTATTGGCAGTGGCACTGTGATCGGTGGCAAACCACAATAAAAGTAAGATGATCCCGATAACTCCGGTTATGGAAATTAGTAACACATCGGTAAGTCTACTTCTAGTGTCATGCCTATAATCGCGATAGGTAATAAATAAAATTAGTATCGCAATTAAACCAAAGATGGCCAGTGGGCTGGTCACGAACGAATTTTTGGTTTCTTCTCGATCAACATCGTAGAGCGTAGTGGTGTTTTTTACTAAGGGTACTTCTTCTGAACCACGTTCTAAGGTAGCTGTTTCGGCCGCCTTAAAGATATAATCGGGTAAGAATTGATATTCCCAAGCGGTGGCTTTTTGATCGACTACAGCGCCTATGGCCACATCCATTCCCAGACTGCCCCAAGTGTTCGCGTCTACATTCTTTTGAATCAATTCACGAAAACTATAGGTTTCGGTAACAAAGTCGTCGGTATACTGCAATCGTTCGCCCAATACTCTTTTTAATACATCTCTTATTTTTGTCGCACAATTGTCGTAGAAGAAGTCGTAATGGTAGGCGCGGTTTTGTGGACGGGCATTGGTTTGCAAATATTCAAAGAGCGCTTCTTTCTCGACCAGTGTAAGGTCTAGTTGCTGTTCTTTGATCCAACGGTTTTCGGCTACATAACGTCTGTAAAAGGGTTCGTAGTAGCCTTCGCTCAACTCGTACAACAACTTTCCTTGTGCGAACTTGGTATAGAAATTAGGAGTGTTGAAATTATAGGTGCCGTAGTTATATACAATATCATAACCGTTCACCGTATCTTTTACTCTAAAGGCGCTGTGTCCAAATTTATCGTAGAGCTGATCGCCAGGGCCAATGGTGAGAATACTAATTTCGGTTGCTTCGGAAACAGGGATGAATTGCGCGTGTAGGGCCGTCCCTAAGAGTACGAGTAGGTAAAAGGATACTTTTTTTAGCACAGTGTTCTAAGGATTGAATTTGTACAAAGTAACAAAACTTCCGGCGTTATTGTACGATGATTTTATTCACTTATCTAAAAATGCTCCAGTCAAGTTTTAACGAAAAGATATTGGAGTATAAGGCGGCACTTTGATCGCCTATATCGGTCAAGGCGTAGTCTACTTGTATGCCCTTGTACTTAAATCCTACACCAATATTAGGTTGAAATCCAACCGATTCACTACCGTCCAATTGTTGGATATTTTGAAAATTACCAACGCCGGCGCGTACAAACACCAGATCGATATAGCCAAATTCGAAACCACCCGATGGTGTAATGCTTGTAAAAGAAGTAGAAATAATATCGTTGGTTTGTGCAAATCGGAAATTGAGATCGACCTCTGTAAGCAGCGAAAAATCATAGTGAAACACAAACTTCTTTGAGACCCCTAACTGTAATTTAGGAATAGTGATCTCGGTGGTTTCGGGCAACTCCTGATTTTGACCTTCAACCGCATCTTGAATTTCGGCAAACTTCTCTTCGTCGATGCTCCAAGCATTAAAGGTAGTTGTTATATCTCTTGCCATCAATCCGAACTTCCAATCGTTATCGGATTGAAATTGTATACCGGCATCCAGACCAAACCCCCAAGAGGAGGCAAAATCACCTATGATTCTGCGAATTACCTTAGCATTTACACCTATGTTCAAACCATCTAATGGTAAAGCGCGTGCATACGAAAATGTAACTCCGTAATCGGCAGTAGAGAACAAACTAATATTGTCGTAATTGGGTAAGCCGTCGTCATCGAGTAACTGAGTGGTATTTAAGATGTCGTCCACACCAAATCGAATTATTGACAGTCCTACGGCGCTTCTATCGTCCAATGGCATCGCAAAACCTGCATAATCGTAATTTGCAATATTGGCAAAATAGGATGCATGCATCAACGAAAGCTCTTTATCTCCTAAATTGACAAGGCCGGCGGGATTCCAGTACCCCGAATTGACATCTCCGGTAGAAGCAACCACAGCATTCGCCATACCAAAGGCAGCAGCGTCCACGCCAATATTCATAAATTCGTTGGAATATTTTCTGGTGGTTTGGGCCGAGGCCGCAATGGTAATGCTTAGAAATAAAATAAATAGGTTTTTCTTCAAGCCTGAAAATTTGCGCAAATATCTCACTATTTTACAGAATACTAAACTATATTTTTAAGGACATATTGTATTTTCCTGCCCTTAGACGAAAATAGTTTGCTATTTTTACAACATTGACCGCTATATATGATAAAACAAGTCCCAAACCTCATTACTTCGCTAAATTTACTCTGTGGCTGTGTGGCTGTTTTTTTTGCCGTATCTGGTGATCTTGTAACCGCGGCTATTTTTGTTTGCTTCGGAATCTTCTTCGATTTCTTCGACGGACTCACAGCGCGATTGCTACACGCACAAAGTGAAGTAGGGCTGCAATTAGACTCACTGGCAGATGCTGTTACCAGCGGTGTCGTACCCGGAATCGTCATGGTGCAATTGTTAAGTGAAGCCTTGTTAGGAGGTCCTATGGTAATTGCCGATACTTTTGGAAATGATACTTGGAATGAAGGGATGATTCGATATGTGCCTTTTGTGGGATTATTGATCACAGTAGCTTCTGTCTACCGCTTGGCAAAATTTAATGTGGACACGCGACAAACTTCAAGTTTTATTGGGTTGCCTACTCCTGCCAACACCTTGTTGGTGTTAAGCTTGCCGTTGATCATACAGTTTCAATACAGCGAACTGTTGGCGAGTATTATTTATAATCAGTGGTTCTTATTCGGATTTACAATTTTGAGTTGCATACTGTTGAATGCTGAATTGCCTTTGTTTGCTTTAAAATTCAAACATTGGGGCTTTAAGGGCAATGCTGTGCGTTATATCTTTTTGGTATTGTGTGTGGTGCTGTTGGTACTGTTTCAGTTTTTGGCGATTCCTATGGTAATTGTACTGTATGTGTTGCTATCGTTACTTTGGAAAGATAAGGAAGTGCGTTAAGGATAGAGCGATTTGTTTAAGCTCTTTGCCTATTTGAAAAATAGCAAAAGCGAGTCGCGATAGCCTGACCGGGCTTTGCGTGGGAACGCCCACAAAAAAAATCTAAAAATTAAGTTTCTTTTTACGCAATTCGAAGTTCTGGCCTAGATAAACTTTGCGAACCATTTCATCGTTTGCTAATTCTTCGGGTTCGCCATGTTTTAAGATGCTCCCTTCGAACATGAGGTAGGTGCGGTCTGTAATGGCCAAGGTTTCCTGAACGTTGTGATCTGTAATAAGTATCCCTATGTTCTTGTTCTTAAGCTGTGCCACAATACGCTGAATATCCTCCACCGCAACAGGGTCTACACCGGCAAAGGGTTCGTCTAGCAAGATAAAATGTGGGTCGGTAGCAAGGGCGCGAGCAATTTCGGTTCTTCGACGTTCTCCACCACTTAACAAATCTCCTCGGTTCTTTCTAATATGACCAAGACCGAATTCCTCGATCAACTGGTCCATTTTTCTGCGTTGCTCCTGTTTGGAAAGGTTGGTAAGTTGTAATACACTAAGAATGTTGTCTTCGACACTAAGTTTTCTAAAAACCGACGCTTCTTGAGCAAGATATCCAATTCCGTTTTGTGCACGCTTGTACATAGGATATTTGGTGATCTCTTTTCCCTCTAGAAAGATACGGCCACCGTTTGGTTTTATTAAGCCTACGATCATGTAGAAGGAAGTGGTCTTGCCGGCACCGTTAGGTCCTAAAAGTCCGACGATCTCTCCTTGGTTCACTTCTACAGTGATCCCTTTAACCACTTTGCGGCCTTTGTAGGATTTTACGAGGTCTTCAGCTTTTAGTTTCATAAGGTGTTTGGCAATAGAACGTTAAAAGTAGGGTATAATTTTATGGACTAAAAATTATTCACGGTTTTCTTCCAATGCTTCCCAATACTCGTAGGCTCTTCGTAAATGTGGGATCACGATGGTGCCGCCAATAAGTAATGAGATGCTTAAGGCTTCTACGACTTCTTCTTTAGAGATGTTCAATTTAAAACAGGCTTCCAAATGGTAGCGTACACAATCATCGCAACGCAACACCATAGAGTTTCCGAGTCCGAGTAATTCCTTGGTTCGTTTGTCTAAGGCTCCTTCGGAAAAGGCATTGGTATCCAGATTAAAGATTCGTTTAATGACCTTATTGTTGTCTGCTAGTAGTTTATCGTTCATTCGTGAGCGATAGACATTAAATTCTTCGACTAAGTTAGTTGACATTTGCTTTTGCTTTTCTTTTTTGTTTTCGCACTACGGCTTTAGAGATATAGATGCTAATTTCATAT
>JYMV01035863.1_pt1 | contig 24534 bp, 20 predicted proteins | sample 338911 | NCBI WGS metagenome assembly JYMV01 (sample SAMN03354496, study PRJNA234377) | hydrothermal vent metagenome | biome: Deep sea; feature: Hydrothermal plumes at the Eastern Lau Spreading Center, Western Pacific Ocean; material: Seawater | place: Tonga | collected 2009 | depth 2000 m m
GTATTTATCAATGTCCCTGGGTATTTTTCCATATGCCCTCAGATAATAAATAAGAAGGTTTTTTTGATTAAACCTAAAAAAATACAACCTCCCAAAAACCCATCTTATTTTCTAGTTCTTTGACGTTAAATTAGATAAAATAGCTGCCAGAATTTGCAGTTAAATTCATAAGCAATACTACTAAATGCAAAAAATACTCTGAAGAGTCCTTAAACTTAACATAAATACATTCAATTATCTATCAAGAGACAATCTACCCTCCTTTGGCAATAATCTTGAGAACTTTTTCTAAACTTTATCCATCTGGAAAATAAAATATGTATGCAGTTATTATTGCTGGAGGTAGCGGCACTCGCTTCTGGCCAAAAAGCCGGGAGAATCTTCCCAAACAATTACTAAATATTGCCGGCCAGAAAACAATGATTCAGGATACAGTCAACCGAATAAGCCCTGTCATTCCCATTGAAAATATATGGGCAATCACTAATGAGCAACACGCGTTCGAAACCTGTTACCAGCTCAAAACATTGGGGTTTTCCCCATCCCAGCTTCTAACTGAACCAATCGGACGCAACACGGCAGCTGCAATAGGATACTCGGCGCAGATATTAAGTCAGAGCAACCCAGATGCCATCATGGCAGTCTTTCCGGCCGATCACGTGATAACTAAAGCCGAACCATTTTTGGAATTGTTGAAACAAGCGGAAGCCCTTGCTACTAAAAATCACCTTGTTACTCTTGGAATCAAGCCCACTTCCCCCGAAACCGGCTATGGGTACATCAAGCAGGGTGAGTCGATTGGAGAAAATTCCTTCAAGGTCGATCAATTCATCGAAAAACCCGACAAGGTAGCAGTAGAAAAATATTTAAATGAAGGTGGTTACTACTGGAATAGCGGCATATTTGTGTGGAAGGTCTCGGTTTTACTCAATGAAATAAAGACACACTTACCCAAACTCCACGAGCAACTCGAAGAGCTAGTGAATAATACAGCCCAAATCGAAGGGAAGTACCCCTATCGAAAGTTGGCTGAATCCGGAAAGAAAATTTTTCATTCACTAGAATCAATATCCATTGATCATGGTGTTATGGAAAAATCGAGCAAAGTTGCTGTTCTTCCTGCTGGCATAGAATGGAATGATGTCGGGACATGGACCTCTCTTGCAGATATCTCAAAAAAAGACTCTCATGGGAACGTCATAAGTGGAAACGTAATTTCTATAGAAAACAGTGATTCGATTTTTCAGGCAGAAAACCGACTAGTTGCCGCGCTTGGACTTAAAAATATTATAGTAGTTGATACCCCCGATGCGTTACTAGTCTGTCCAAAAGAACGAGCGCAAGATATAAAAAAAATCGTAGAACAAATAAAGTCAGAAAATCGCTCTGAGGTTAGCACATCGATATCAGAAACTCGCCCATGGGGGAGCTACACAATACTAGATAAAGAAGCCAACTATCTGGTAAAACGCATAGAAGTTTTACCTAGTGAATCCCTTAGTTTACAATCACATAACCACAGAAGCGAACACTGGACCATTGTTTCAGGAGTCGCTCAGGTAGAAATTGGAGAAATATTAAAAACTTTAAAAGCTAACCAATTCATAGAAATTCCTAAAGGTGCCAAACATCGACTAACTAACATAGGTGAATCCACTCTAGTTATTATCGAAGTACAACTTGGAGATAAGATTGACGAGGATGATATCACTCGCTACGAAGATAAATATGGTAGAGATGGATAATCAAAAGCTAATTCTCTAAGCCCCATTTGAATCCTTCTCCTGTTCAACAACGAAAGCACCACACTTTTAATAAAAAGATCTTCTATTTTTATACGTTCTTGAGCTAAAGACGAATATTTCACGCCTTACACACTAATACGAGATACAATGGAGGTTTTAATCTGGACCAATGTCTATGAACTACCATTCACTGAGAGAGTTTGTTGATCGACTAGAAAACGAAAACGAACTAATTCGTATCAAGGATCGCGTGTCACCTATTTTAGAAATAACCGAAATTACCGATCGAGTTTCTAAGCAACCGGGGGGAGGAAAAGCCCTACTCTTTGAAAATGTCGAGGACTCAAATATACCGGTTCTGATCAACGCTTTTGGTAGCTTCAAACGAATAAATATTGCGCTCGGTGTACATGATATAGAAAAAATACCCAGGGACATTGATAAATACCTAAAAATCAAGCCTCCATCTTCACTCCTTGAAAAAGTTAAACTTTTACCTATGCTCCTTGAGGCGGCTGCTTTTCCTCCAAAAATAGTTAGTCCACAAAAAGCCTCTTGCCAAGAAGTTGTGCTTACAGGTAATGATGTAGACCTTGGAATCATTCCTATACTGCAATGCTGGCCCGATGATGCGGGTAGATTTATCACGTTCCCCATTGTAGTAAACAAAACCATCGACCAAAAGTTGAGAAACGTTGGACTCTACCGCATGCAGGTTTATGATAAGAAAACTACAGGAATGCATTGGCATATTCACAAAGACGGGGCCCATTTTTTTCATGAATTTAAAAAACAAGGTAAAGTCATGGAATGCGCAGTCGCCCTAGGAGCGGACCCTGCTGTTTGCTATTCTGCAAGCGCCCCATTGCCTTATGGCATCGATGAATTTCTTTTGGCTGGATTTATAAGAAAGTCTCCAGCACCACTAGTTAAGTGCAAAACCGTTGATCTCGAAATTCCCGCAAATGCTGAAATAGTACTAGAAGGGTTTATTGATCCATCGGAAATGCGCCTAGAGGGTCCTTTCGGCGACCACACTGGATATTATTCGCAAGATGGGGATTACCCGGTATTCAACATTACCGCTATTACTCACAGAAAAAATCCGATTTACCTTACAACCATTGTAGGAAAGCCCCCGCAAGAAGATTTTTATTTAGGCAAAGCGACTGAAAGAATTTTTTTGCCACTGATGCGAACCCAGCTACCAGAAATTGTCGACATGAATATGCCTGCTGCGGGGGTATTTCACAACCTTGTTATTATTTCAATCGACAAGCGATTTCCTATGCAAGCAAGAAGACTAATGAGTGCCCTATGGGGAATGGGACAAATGAGTTTTGTCAAGACTATCATCGTCTTTGATAAGAGTGTTGATATTCAAAATACTCAGAAAATAATTGAAATGCTGCTCAATAAAATTGACTTCACGTGCGATCTGTTTTTTTCAGAAGGAATTTTAGATGTACTCAACCACGCATCTGACAAGGCTCTTTATGGTTCCAAGCTGGGAATTGATTTAACAAATAGAATTAAAGGTGAGGACGAATCTAAAACAAAACCAAAAATTGATTACAGCGCGACTTCACCTTTACCAGAAGATATCCTTGAAAAGTTTACCGAATTAACATCCTGCAAAATTTTAGAACAAAAAGGTCTGCATCAAGTTGCATTTGCTACGCTTGAAAAAAAATCGCCGCAACAAGGACCCAAAGTTATCGATAAGTTCATGAACGACAAGGAATTCTCCTCAATAACAATATTAGTAGTTCTGGAAGGTCACGAAAATATAAATGACACATCGACGATATTATGGAAAATACTCAACAACATAGATCCTAAAAGAGATATGTATTTCTTCGGGAATCGAGTTGGCATCGATGTGACATGCAAAACTGGAGAAGATGGCTACACCCAACATTGGCCTGATGAGATTCAGATGTCCGAGAAAGTAAAGAATATTGTTGATCAGAAGTGGATGAATATGTTTCATGAATCATAAAAACATTGTCGTCAAAGGCGCTCGGACACACAACCTAAAAAATATCACAGCAACTCTTCCGCGCAATAAACTAGTAGTAATCACTGGGTTAAGCGGCTCAGGAAAATCTTCTTTGGCATTCGATACAATCTATGCTGAAGGTCAAAGAAGGTATGTTGAATCCCTTTCAACATATGCTCGTCAATTCCTGGAGTTAATGGAAAAACCGGATGTAGATTCTATTGAAGGACTTTCACCTGCCATATCAATTGAACAAAAAACATCCAGCAGAAACCCCCGCTCCACGGTTGGAACAGTAACGGAAATTTACGATTACCTGCGCCTCCTTTATGCAAGAATCGGTCGCGTTTACTGCTATGGATGCGAGCGAGAAATTTCTTCCCAAACCGTCCAACAAATTGTCGATCAAGTTAAAGCGATCCCAGAAAAAACTAAAATAATGATTCTCTCTCCCGTTGTTAGTAAACGTAAAGGAGAATTTAAAAAAGAATTTCAAGAATTGAGAAAAAAAGGATTCGTGCGAGTCCGCATAAATGGTGAGGTCCGTTCTTTAGAGGAGGAAATAATATTAGATAAAAAATTCAAACACACAATCGAGGTGGTAGTAGATCGTCTGATTATTAAAGAAAGTATGGGAAAGAGGCTGACAGATTCAGTCGAAACAGGACTTTTACAAGGAGGCGGCACTCTTGTTGTTAGCATTGTTAAAGAAAATGAAAAAGATAAAGAGCTATTATTCAGCGAAAAATTTGCCTGCAATTACTGCAATATAAGTTTCCCGGAATTAGAACCTCGCCTTTTTTCATTTAATAGTCCTCATGGCGCCTGTCCTTCTTGCGATGGACTGGGAACCAAAATGGTTATCGACCCAGAACTTATCGTGCCGGATCCTTCTTTGTCCATCAGGGAGGGAGCAATCCAACCTTGGGAAAAACGAACATCTGTAAATTTTCATCAAATGTTGGAAAGTATCGCGAAACATTTTAAATTTAAACTTAATATTCCATTTAAAAACCTGTCTAAGCCCATCCAAGATACCCTTTTATACGGAGCAGGCGATGAATCTATCAAATATATATATGAGCGTAATGATAAACAACAATACTATTCTGGAACCTTTGATGGAGTCATATCAGACCTTAAACGAAAATACCATGAAACCGATTCCGTTTCTTCAAGAGAAGAAATTACAAAATTTATGCGTACTCTACCATGCCCATCCTGCAATGGTACTCGACTAAAAAAAGAAGGAACTTCTGTTCGAGTAGGGGGGCATAACATTATAAAACTAACTGAACATTCTATTGACCGCCTATATGATTTTTTCAAGACACTCAAATTATCCCGACAGGAAAATGACATTGCCCGCCGCATTGTAAAAGAAATTCATGAACGACTTGGATTTTTAATAAATGTAGGGCTCGATTACTTAACGCTGAATCGTTCCTCAGCAACTTTATCAGGTGGAGAAAGCCAGAGAATACGACTTGCAACGCAAATAGGTTCAAGTCTTATGGGAGTTTTATATGTCCTTGATGAACCAAGTATCGGACTGCACCAGCGAGATAATGACCGCCTCCTAAAAACCCTAGAAAAATTGCGCGATCTAGGAAACACAGTAATTGTAGTGGAGCATGATGAAAAAACTATTCTTTCAGCAGATCACGTTCTTGACATAGGACTTGGCGCTGGAATCCATGGTGGCGAGGTTATTTTTTCCGGAGAACCAAAAAAACTCTTAAAGGATAAAGTGTCTTTAACAGGACAATATCTTTCAGGAATACAAAAAATAATAACTCCTGCAAATAGAAAAAAAAGTAACGGCTCTTTTCTGGAAATAAGAGGTGCTGAGCAAAATAATTTAAAAAACATCACTGTAAAAATACCCCTTGGATGCTTGATATGTGTCACGGGTGTTTCAGGATCGGGGAAAAGCACGCTAATTATTGACATTTTGTACAAGGCTCTAGCTAAACACTTTTGGAAATCAACCGATAAACCCGGCAAATATAAAACGATTGAAGGAGTCCACCTGATTGATAAAGTTATTGATATTGACCAATCCCCTATTGGCAGAACTCCTCGGTCGAACCCGGCTACCTATACAGGCGTATTCACTCATATCCGTGATTTATTTAGTCAGATCCCAGAGTCCAGAACAAGAGGGTATAAACCCGGCCGGTTCAGTTTTAATGTTAAAGGCGGACGCTGTGAACCGTGCCAGGGTGACGGGGTTCTAAAAGTAGAAATGCATTTCCTACCTGATGTTTTTGTCATATGTGAAGTTTGCAATGGGAAACGATTCAATCGTGAAACCTTAGAAATTCTATACAAAGGAAAAAATATTGCGGATATATTGGGAATGACTGTCGAGGAGGCAAGAGATTTTTTTCAAAATATTCCCGCTGTTCAATCAAAGCTTAAAACCATCTCTGATGTAGGTCTTGACTACATACAGTTAGGTCAAGCAGCAACTACTTTATCAGGTGGAGAAGCACAAAGAGTAAAACTATCCAAAGAACTTAGCAAACGAAGTACCGGCCGAACTCTTTATATTCTTGATGAACCGACAACAGGACTTCACTTCGCAGATGTTGATAATCTTCTTAAGGTTCTTTCCAAATTAGTTGATTCAGGGAATACCGTGATCATTATTGAACACCATATGGATGTTATAAAAACAGCCGATCATATTATCGACCTAGGCCCCGAGGGGGGGGACAAAGGTGGAGAAGTTCTCGTAGATGGACCACCTGAAGAAGTGGTAAAGAACAAAAAGTCTCACACGGGGAAGTACCTGAAGGAACACGTTGTCAGGATGTAGATAAATTGTTAACCAATCAACCCGATCTCAGCCAAGCGTTGGAAGAAACTTCATATTTTCTCTATTGGGATATCTCGGAAGGTGATCTGGGATAACTTATTTTAAGAAGATTAAATCTAAGGTGAAATTAGTTCATTTCGGTAGGTTCAAGGCGGGCGATAGCACGGAAAAGTCTGTCCTGTGCCTCCGCGAATTCATCATCAGACAAATCTGTATTAGCCAGTGCTTCTTCTGCTTTAACCAAAGAAGCTTTCGCTCGTTTCTTATCAATCTCGTCTAAAAATTCTACTGCTTCAGCTAAAACAATTACTCGATTACCTGTAACCTCCAAGTAGCCTCCACTAATAATCATATGGATAGTTTCTTTTCCTTTCTCACCAAGCAACTCATAGGAAAACCGACCGGGCCGCATTGTCGTCAGAATAGGAGCATGATCATACAAAATACCCAGATCGCCTTCTACGCCAGGAATATTTACCTGGTCCACTTCTTCATTCAGCACAAGTCTTTCTGGCGTTACGACACTAAGCTGTAGTTTGTTTTCAGCCATATCTTATTTTGCCTGCAGTTTTTTAGCTTTCTCGTGAACTTCGTCTAGTCCGCCTACCATATAAAAAGCCTGCTCTGGAATATCGTCCATATTTCCATCCAAGATTTCCTTGAAACCAGCTACAGTGTCTTCTACTTTTACATATTTTCCTGGAGAGCCTGTAAAAACTTCTGCCACGAAGAACGGTTGAGAAAGAAATTTCTGAATTTTACGAGCTCGAGAAACTATTAATTTATCCTCTTCTGAAAGTTCTTCAATCCCAAGGATAGCGATAATATCTTGTAAATCTTTATATCTCTGAAGAACTGTTTGAACATTACGTGCTGTATTGTAATGGTCATCCCCTAAAACCTGTGGGTCAAGAATTCGCGAAGTTGAGTCCAGTGGATCCACTGCTGGATAAATTCCCAACTCAGAAATACGACGATTAAGAACAGTAGTAGCATCCAAGTGAGAGAACGTTGTCGCAGGAGCGGGGTCAGTCAAGTCATCGGCAGGCACATAGACTGCTTGCACCGAAGTGATCGAACCTTTCTTAGTCGATGTAATACGTTCCTGCAAATTACCCATTTCTGTCGCAAGAGTCGGCTGGTAACCAACTGCTGATGGGATACGTCCCAAAAGAGCTGACACCTCTGAGCCCGCTTGGGAGAAACGAAAAATATTATCCACAAAAAATAGAACGTCTTGTCCACCTACATCACGAAAATATTCCGCGCAGGTAAGACCTGTCAATCCAACACGCATTCTTGCTCCTGGAGGTTCGGTCATTTGCCCATAAATCAGAGCTGTCTTGTCGATAACCTTCGACTCAATCATCTCGTGATAAAGATCGTTCCCCTCACGTGTCCTTTCACCTACCCCAGCGAAAACTGAATATCCTCCATGCTCGGCACCAATATTACGAATGAGTTCCATAATAAGTACTGTTTTACCAACACCCGCACCGCCAAAAAGACCGGTCTTTCCCCCTTTGAGATAAGGTTCAAGTAGATCAATAACCTTGATTCCTGTCTCCAGCATTTCCATCCTAGTATCCTGCTCGTCAAAAGGCGGCGCATCGCGGTGAATACTCCATCTTTCCTCGGACTCAACTGGAGGCTTCTGATCCACTGGATCACCAACCACGTTGAGTATTCGACCCAAAACTTTTTCACCCACAGGTACTGAAATTGGGCCACCAGTATCGACCGCTTCCTGTCCTCTAACCAAACCATCGGTCGGATGCATGGAAACAGTCCGAACCGAGTTATCTCCGAGATGTTGGGCAACCTCGAGAACGATCTTCTCATTTTCATTCGATGGACTTTTGAGGTGTATTGCATTGTAGAGTGCAGGAAGTTCTCCACCTTCAAAATTGATATCTATTACCGGACCCATTATCTGAATGATCCTTCCTTTATTCATTCCCTTCCTACCTCCATATCATTAACTTTATGATCAGGCCTTGAGTGCTTCAGCCCCGTTTACGATTTCTATCAATTCTTTTGTAATATAAGCTTGACGTGCTTTGTTGTAGGTGAGTGTCAAACCACCTATCATTTCCCCTGCATTACGGCTAGCGCTATCCATGGCAGTCATCCTTGCCCCGTGTTCACTGGCAATGGATTCCAGAAAAGCACGGTAAACCTCCACCGTCATATATCTTTCAAGCAAAGTATCTAAAATGGCTTCCTCTTCTGGCTCGTAGATATAGTCAACAATACTCATACTTGCTTTCCCTGTATCTAATTTTTCCGGAACAATTGGAAGGAGTTGTTCTAAAATAACTTCCTGCTGCATAACAGATTTAAATTCATTATAGAGAACATAAGCTCGGTCAATAGATTTTTCAGAGAAAAGAGTCGAGAGAGTTGAACTTATTTCAGCTGCCTTGAGATAATTAAAGTCACGCGTCCACCCTGAATGGTCATGCAGTATTTTGTTTTCTTTATTCTTGAAATAAGCGTGTCCTTTTTTTCCAGCAGTGATGAGTTGTATTTCCTTATCACTATTATCCTTTATAACTTGTATTGCTTTTTTAGTGATACTCCCATTAAAACCACCGCATAACCCTCGGTCCGCAGTAACCATAAGGATGAGCCAACGCTTCCCATCTCTGTTATCAAGAAGAGGATGCACATCATGATTACACCTAGCTGAAAGATGGTGAAGAACATCCATAAGCTTAAGAGCATATGGGCGAGCAGACATGATAGCCTCCTGCGCTTTCCGCAGTTTAGAGGCCGAAACAAGTTTCATCGCCTTGGTGATCTGCTGAGTATTTTTCACACTCTTAATTCTTCTTTTAATATCTCTGAGGTTTGGCATATTTATCTAAATAACTTGTCAGATCAAAAAATAATAACTGCAAATACTTTTAAAAAAGTTCTCTCAAAACTAGGCCTGAAATAAACCTTTATATTCCCCAATGAGTGCTTTGATTTTTTCTTCCATTGCATCATCAAGTTTCTTTTCTTTTTCAATAGCTTCAATGACATCCTTATGTTTTTCAGTAACAAAGTTTAGAAAGCTAACCTCAAACTTCTTAATATCTTTAACTGCAATATCATCAAGCAAACCTCTAACACCAGAAAAAATTGAGATAACCTGTTCAGCCACTGAAAATGGCTTATACTGATCCTGCTTTAGGATTTCAACCAGACGCTCACCACGGAGAAGCTGCGCTTGTGTAGCCGCGTCGAGGTCACTACCAAACTGAGCAAAAGCCGCCATCTCACGGTATTGAGCAAGATCAAGGCGTAATTGTCCGGCAACCTGTTTCATAGCCTTGACTTGAGCTGAACCACCAACACGAGATACGGATAGGCCTACGTTGATCGCCGGGCGAACACCGGAAAAAAACAAATCTGATTCAAGATAAATTTGTCCATCAGTTATAGAAATAACATTTGTAGGAATATAAGCAGAAACATCACCCGCTTGTGTTTCAATAATAGGTAATGCTGTCAGAGACCCTGCGCCTAATTCATCACTTACCTTTGCCGAACGCTCAAGAAGTCTAGAGTGAAGAAAGAAAACATCTCCTGGATAAGCCTCACGCCCAGGGGGCCTTCTTAACAACAAAGACAACTCACGGTACGCTGCTGCTTGTTTAGAAAGATCATCATAGACGATCAGACCATGCTGGCCATTATCACGAAAATATTCCCCCATGGCACAACCCGCATATGGAGCTAAAAATAGCATAGGAGCCGGTTCGCTCGCAGAAGCAGATACCACGATGGTATATTTCATTGCGTCGTGCTCTTCCAGGCTCTTTACCACACGCGCAATTGTCGACCGTTTCTGACCGACTGCTACATAAATACAAAAAACGTTTTTACCTTTTTGATTAATGATCGTATCAATCGCGACCGCTGTTTTTCCTGTTTGGCGGTCACCAATGATTAATTCGCGTTGGCCACGCCCTATAGGAATCATCCCGTCTATTGCTTTGATACCAGTCTGCAGTGGTTCGTGAACCGATTTTCTGTCGATAACACCAGGAGCAATTCGTTCAATAGGTCCAACATTTTCTGTCTTGATTGGACCTTTACCATCGATGGGTTCACCTAGAGCATTGACCACACGACCAACCATCTCAGGTCCAACGGGCACTTCCATGATGCGTCCTGTTCGTTTTACTTCATCACCTTCCTTAACATGGTCATCAAAACCAAGAAGAATAGCACCTACATTATCTTCTTCAAGATTCAAAACCATACCTACCAAGTCCCCAGGAAAAGAAAGTAGTTCGCCGGCCATGGCGTTTTCAAGGCCATGAATACGAGCGATACCATCTCCAACGGAAATTACACGACCGGTCTCTTTAAGCTCTATACCTTCTTCAAATCCTTCAATCTGTTTTTGTATAAGGGAACTAATTTCATCCGCACGCAAACTCACTTACGCCACCTCCTCTTTTTCTATCGTTCGTTTCAATATAGCTAATCTGTTTTTGATGGTGGCATCAGCCACTTGATCGCCTACTTGAAGCTGAATACCTGCAATTAACGACTGGTCTTCAGTTGTTTCTATGAGAACGGTTTTCCCCAAAATCCGGTTAAGACCGATTTTCAATTTTTCTATATTTTCACCAGTCAATGGATGAGCTGATATAACACTAACCCTAACTTGGTTTAGTCTCTCATCTACAACGGATTCGAAATAATCGGCAATATTTTTTAAAAACAGAATTTTTCTTCTCTGAACAAGAATTCCAAGCAAATTACGCACAACGTTTTCTGCTTTAAGCCGATCGCACAACTGGCCTACCAACGCATTTTTTTTAGCTACAGAAATACCAGGATGAGAGAAAAAACGCTCCAATTGCCTATCAGTCTCAAAGGCACTTCCAAAGTCTTTTAAGTTATCCAACGCTCGCCTGAGTGCACTCTCATCAGCAATACTGCCAGAAAGGGCTTTTGCATATCGCTTGCTTATAACATTTTCAATCATAGTAATTTTATCTGATCAACTCAAACTCCCCTGCTTTCCATTTCTCGCAGGACTTCTTCTATAGATTCATCGATCAATCGCTTCTTATCATCATCACTCAGTGACTTTTTAATGACTTTTTCGGTAGAAGCCATGGTTAAAGCTGCCGTGTAACTGCGTATCTCGTTAAGCAATTTATTCCTGGTGATTTGAATTTCTTGTTCGGCATCATTTTGCATTTGTCGAACTTTCACCTGGGTTTCCTGAATCGATTTTTCTTGGATTTTTTTTGATTCATCCCCAGCCATTTGAATAATGGTTTGGGCCTTTTCGTGGGCATTTTTTAATTCTCTTCCTAAATCAGCCTTAAGTCCCTCCGCCTCTTGCCTTAATTTTTCAGCGTCACCAATTTCAGAACGAATTTTATTTTCACGCTCTTCTAAAACTTCCAAAATGGGCGGAAAAGCAAATCTTTTCAATAAAAAGAAAAGAATAGCAAAGGATATCAAAGACCAAAATATTAGCGAATGAAATACTTCAACTTGCTCAAATTGTGGCATCGTTTATTATTTAAAATAGGGTTGAGTTAAATAAAAATATTGATTTTCATCCATTAATCGTAAACAAAATAATTTGAACTCTATTTAATATTTCCCATTATGATGAAGGCAAGTACAAGCCCATAAAGAGCAACTGCCTCCACCAAGGCGAATCCGATCCAGCAATATTTTGCAATCCGGGCCTCGGCATTGGGTTGCCGACCAACAGTTTCAATCGTCTGGGCGAAAATAAAACCAATCCCCACCGCAGCGCCAGCAAACCCAGCCGCACATAAACCCATTCCAATCAATGCTGCTGCTCCTAATTCCATGCTCTTATCTCCTATAAAAAAGTAACACTAGTTAATGAAGATGAATCACATCTCCAATGTAAACACAAGTCAGGATCGTAAAAATATACGCCTGAATAAAAGCAATCGCTATTTCTAGACCATTGATGGCCACAGTGAATCCAAAAGGCAACCAACCTATCATCAAGGGAGTTGACATAGCCAAGCCAAATAAAACATAAAGAATCGTGTGCCCAGCAGTCATATTGGCAAATAACCTTACCGAAAGTGAGACAGGCCGAGCAATCATACTGATAATTTCAATAGGGATCATGATTGGAATCATGATTTTAGGAACTCCCGGCGGCACTAAAATGCCAAAAAAGTGAAGCCCATGCTTGGCGAATCCTATAAACAGAGTCAATATAAAAATACCTGTAGCAAAGACCCCGGTAACCACCAGTTGACTGGTAATAGTATAAGACCCAGGTATCATTCCGATCAGATTGCAGGCAAGAACAAAAAAGAATATGGTCGCAATAAATGGAAAGTACTTAGGAGCCTCTTTTTCCCCAATGAACTCCTCCACCATTTCCTTAAGAAATCCTAAAGAAATTTCTGCGACAATCTGTAGTTTCCCGGGAATAAGGCGCACACCACTTTTAACCACGAGCATGAACAGCCCAAACACAATGGACAGCCCAATCCACATTGCAATTACCGCTTTACTAATGGATATATCAAACCCCATCAAGCTCAAATGGACAATAGGATGAATTTCAAAATGATGTAGAGGATTTTCCATTTATTTGTATAGTTCTAACTCAAACTCCATTATTTTGGTCTTTGTCGTTTTCTACAGTAATTTCCTTCGAGACTCGATAAACATTAAGACAACCTGCAGCTCCGCCCAAAATAACACCTGCCGCTAGGAACCAAGGCTTTGAATTAAAATAACGATCAAGTGCATACCCCATAACAGCACCTATCATTACTGCTACTGTAAGTTCCGTCCCTAACCTGAATGCAATACTCAAGCCTTGACGAAACTCACTGCCTTTATTCATTATAAATGTGTCTGGGAATTGAAGGCCCAACAGGGAAAATCGGGTATCAGAATACACAAACTTTTGAATATTGCAAGGAAGTTTTTACGACAGCAGTTGCGCAGGCTTTTCACATCATTTTTTGTGGTCAGCCTTGGGCACATGAACTAGAAAAATAAAATTGGTCACCATGGCTTCTTCAAAAGAAGCTCAACTCAGTAAGCAAGTTCCCCGTGCTCACTTTCAAATTCCTGCAACGAAACCATATCGATTGCGTCCCATGGACAACCTTCCAACAAAGTATCCATGGGTCCTTTTGTAATACACTTTTTACAGCCAATGCAAAGCAACGGATCAACCTCTATGCGAATCATGTGGGGAACATCAGGATTTTGCACTTCAAGCATACAATTATCTACCGGGCATTCGGTCACGCAAATAGGAGACCCACCACATCCCGTACAAGCATCATTAATTATAGCCAGTATCTTTGGCTTACGCTTTCTTTTCTCTGAGCGTTTCGCTTTCTCGGCAACCGCCATAATCTATACCTCTGCGCCAATGATTGTTTATGAAACAACAGACATCAATAACTAATAAAAAACACACAGTTATATTGCGATGGATTATTACCAGAAACCAGCTCTATTTGCAATATTTCTCTCATCTGTTCCACAGATACTTACTATATTATAGTGAGATTAGCAAAACAAAGTTAACGGTAGGTCAAACACATAAACAGCAGGTCAAATACATAAAAATGGTTCCTTTATTAAATTCTGCCCCATAATCAACCCAGACCATCAGGGTTTTTCGTTTGCAGATGGTACGGGTGTATACTAAGATGAGGGTCAATGGGAAATGTATGCAATCCCGGTCACACCTGCCACCCCATTGAGCGTATAGTTTATAACTATCGTGCATCATACAAAAAATCTGCCTCGGCTTTGAGAAAAGCTGTTAGCGCATAAAGTAGTAAATTGAGATGTCATTTGATAACATTCTGGGGCAGGATCGCCCCAAACAAATCCTTGATAAAGCACTGAGAAACGGTCGAATTCCCAACGCATATCTTTTTTACGGTCAGGAAAGCGTGGGGAAAAAATTTACCGCCATTGAAGTCTCCAAAGCTTTAAACTGCAAAACCTTGGGTCCAGCAGATAGTTGCGACCAGTGTCTCTCCTGTCTTAAAATCGGGAAACGCGTCCATCCAGATTTGTTCATACTGGAGCCTAAAAAGAGTTCACCCGCTTCAAGGGAGGCTATTTTAAAAATAGACGAGATTCGCGAACTACAAAAAAAACTGCTTTACCTTCCTTATGAGGGGAATACTAAAGTGGCCATTATCAATAATGCGGAGTGCATGAATCCTCAAGCAGCCAATTCGTTTTTAAAAACTCTCGAAGAACCACCGACCAAAACTCTTATTATTCTTATCGCATCGAACCCGTATCAATTGCTACCTACTGTTGTATCCCGTTGTCAGGGAATTCGGTTTTACCCGTTACCCTCTGAAGCCATAAAAACAATCATCTCCCATCATTTAAAAAATGAGCCAGGAGAAAGTCAACCAGAGGAGATTGAGCTTAGGTCGCGGCGCTCCATGGGACAAGTTGCCTACGCCCTGGAAGAAGACCTGTTAGAAACATCGGAAGACCGAGAAGAGTTGATTCGCTTGATCAGTATCATTTCCTTCAAACGAATGGATCAAGTCTTTCTATGGACTAAAACCAAGGCAAAACAAACTGAACGCATACTATTGATTCTCGACGAGTTAACGCGTATCTTACGAGATGCAGTTTTAATCAAGGTAGCGCCCGAAACTAGTGTAGTCACTAATAAAGACTTAATTAAACAGCTCAGAACATTAGCTCTGCAAAAATCAACACCTGCACTTCTTACAATGTTTGAAACAGTCCAAAATACCAAGGCGGCCATAAAATTAAATGCAAACTCTCAACTTGCCCTAGAAAACATGCTCATCAACTTTTGTGAAGCGGCTTAGCAAATAGGAAAATCAAGAATGATTCAAGCTCTACAGGAAAATTCAATTCTACCGAAAAAAAATCCAAAAACACCCTCGTTCCTCATCGGAGTACGAATTGAAGGCGCACCAAAATCAAGCCTTTACGATCCCGGGAAACAAAATTTTCGAGTAGGAACTCAAGTTGTAGTAGAAAGCGATAATGGTGCGCAAACGGGTATCATCGCCTCTAATAAAATTCCCAATATAACAAACACTGAGAATAAGGTTCCTAGAATTCTGAGAACCTTCAACAAAAATGATCTTCAGACACAGACAAGAAAAAAACAAACAGAGCAACGTGCCAAAGAATTATGCCAGCAAATAATTAACAAATTGAAGATAAAGATGAATTTGAGCAGAGTGAATCATATCTTGCAAGAGAAGAAAATAGTCTTCTTCTTTACCGCTGAAGGAAGAGTTGATTTTCGGCAACTCATCAAGGAACTTGTTTCGAACCTGAAACAACGAATTGAAATGAAACAAATGGGGGTAAGAGATGAAGCACGTGCAATCAAAGGTTATGGCGTATGCGGTGAGACGCTATGTTGCTCAACTTTCCTTAAAGAGTTTACCCCGGTAACAATTCGAATGGCTAAAGATCAAGGACTCGCCCTCAATCCAAGCAAAATTTCAGGAGCATGCGGACGATTAATGTGTTGTCTTCAATATGAGCACCAAACCTACAAGGAACTCTCTCAATCCATGCCAAAATTAGGGGAAAACGTTCAAACCCCAGGAGGTCTAGGCAAAGTGATTCAAAACAATATTATTAAGCAAACTGTTCTTGTTAGACTTGAAGATGAAAGCATACTTACCTATTCAATCGAAGAACTTTCGCCGTCATAAAACAACATTAAAACTCATAAACTACTCAGCGGACCAAGAATCTAAAAAATATCTTCACCGAGACGAATATAGTTATATCCAGGCCACCTTTAAATTGCCGCCTAAAAATCAAACACAACAACCAACTTCTCTCACGTGAAAATACCTGAAAAAAAGTTTTCCATAACGACGCCGATTTATTATGTAAACGATGTACCGCACATTGGGCACGCCTACACAACAATTGCCGCTGATGTAATCGCCCGCTACAAAAGATTGGATGGTTACAAGGTTTTTTTTCTAACGGGCACGGATGAACATGGACAAAAAGTCCTTCAAGCAGCACGGGATCTTGGTATTGAACCACAAGAGCACGTTGACCAACTTCATAAACGATTCAAAGAGCTTTGGACGCGGCTTAACATTTCTAATGATGATTTTATTCGCACCACTGAGAAGCGGCACCAAACTCTTGTAAGTGACATTCTGCAACAACTCTATGACCGCAAAGAAATTTATAAAGATAGTTACGAAGGCTGGTATTGCACACCGGATGAAAGGTTCTGGACAGAAAAGGATCTCGTTAATGGTAATTGCCCTGAATGCAAGCGTAAAGTTGAGAAGATTCAGGAACACAATTATTTTTTCAAAATGGGACAATATCAAGACTGGCTGAAGAAACATATCAAATCAAATGACAAGTTTATACAGCCTACGTCACGCCGCAATGAGGTTCTTGGTTTTCTCGAAAAACCCCTTGGTGATCTATGCATCTCGAGACCGAAAAAAAGGCTTCCCTGGGGAATCCCCCTCCCCTTCGATGAAGGCTATGTAACTTATGTTTGGTTTGATGCCCTCATCAATTATATTTCAGCACATGGTCCACTGGAGAAAATAGGGTCTACTGGTTTCTGGCCAGTTAATCATCACTTACTAGGAAAAGATATCCTCACAACGCACGCTGTTTACTGGTCAACCATGCTCAAGGCAATTGGATTCGACCCACCGCTTAATCTTTTTGCGCACGGGTGGTGGACAATAAATGGTCACAAAATGTCTAAATCGGTTGGCAATACGGTGGAACCTAACTTACTTGTGGACCAGTTTGGCGTTGATGCGATCCGTTATTTTCTTCTTCGTGAAGTACCTTTTGGATTGGATGGAGATTTTTCGCACAAAGCATTGATCGGTCGCATAAATAGTGATTTAGCCAATAACCTTGGAAACCTTCTCAACAGAACAATGAGCATGATCAAACGCTACCACGATCGAATTATACCGGAACCAAATTCGCGTGATGAAGATGGCGATCTCAAAAATGAGTTCCAGATGGGGACTGAAGCTGTGCAAAAACTATATGGCGATCTGGCTTACAATAAAATTCTTGAACGTATCTGGCTTTTGGTAGATGCAACAAATAAATACATAGACACCAATAGCCCTTGGAACCTCATAAAAACAGAAAGTGGTAAACAAAGACTCGCAACGGTGATGTACAATACAGCGGAGTGTATCCGCTCGATTTCCATTCTTATTTATCCTTTTATGCCAAAAAGCGCAGAAACCATGATGGAACAACTAGGTATTGAAACCTCGATAGATGAGCAGGGACTGGAATCTCTCAAAACCTGGGGAGGTATCAAATCAGGGATAAAAATTCGACCGGGTTTGCAATTGTTTCCTCGCATAGACGACAAAGATGCTGAAAAAATTCTCAACTCAGTCGAATCACCTAATGACAAAGATCAAAAACCATCTTCACATACAGAAATAGAGGGCATATGTGATCAAGTACTCATAGATGATTTTATGAAAATTGACCTCCGTACAGGGAAAATTATTGAGGCAGAAAGGATCAAAAAATCCAAAAAACTTCTCAAACTAAAAGTCGATATTGACACCGAAGTACGGCAAGTCGTGGCAGGGATAGCGGAATGCTACGAACCAGATCAATTGATCAACCGTACTATCATCTTGGTTGCCAACTTAAAACCAGTAAAATTAATGGGTGTAGAATCACAAGGCATGTTACTAGCCGCTAACAACAATGGCCAAATCATATTAGCCGGGTTCGACCCCATGCCAAGACAAGGAATTAGGGTAAGATGATTATAGATACGCATGCTCACATAGATATGGATGCGTTTGACGATGACCGTTCTGAGGTTATACAACGCGCTAAAGATAATGGAGTTGATTACGTTCTTAATGTTGGATGCGATATCGAGAGTAGTTTGCGTTCTATGGAACTGGCAGAACGCTATGATTTTATATATGGAACCGCCGGAGTACATCCACATGATGTGAAAAAAATAGACCATCAAACCTATGATCAACTCAAGCAACTACTTGCACATCCTAAAATGATCGCTCTTGGAGAAATTGGCCTCGATTTTTACAAAAACTATTCTCCTCCCGACCAACAGAAGGAGCATCTCCGTAAACAAGTTGAACTTTCACGTGAACTAAAAAAACCAATTATTGTTCACTGTCGCGATGCCAACGAAGATGCTATTGCTATACTTTCTGACTATTTTCCCAAAGATCCTTTCGCACGCTCGGGAATTTTTCATTGCTTTTCAGGAAATCAAGAACTTGCAGATCGAGCACTTGAGATGGGTTTCTATATCTCTTTTTCCGGTTCGGTCACTTTCAAAAAGTCAGAAGAACTTCGGGCCATTGCTAAGACAATTCCTGCGGATCGACTTTTCGTTGAAACCGATTGTCCATTTCTCGCTCCCACACCCAATCGTGGCAAACGAAACGAACCATCTTATGTCATACATACCGCTCAACTAATTGCTGATGTTCGCGGGCTCGACATTAAGGATATTCAGCGCACCACCACGCTCAATTTTTTTGAATTATTTGGAATTGGCAAGGAAGCTAAAACGGGGACCGTATCATACCAAATTCGTAACTCGCTATATCTAAATCTAACAACACGATGCACAGCCGATTGCTCGTTTTGCACTCGACTGACCCGACCAGTAGTGCAAGGCTACAACCTAAAACTCGACCGCGAACCTACGTCCGAAGAAGTGTGGGACTCGATCGATGATTGTAAAAAATATGATGAAATAGTTTTTTGCGGATATGGCGAACCAACGTTAAGGCTAGATACAATCAAAAAAGTCTCCAAAAAGATTAAAGAAGCAGGAGGAAAAGTTAGATTAAATACTAACGGACACGGCAATGTTATTAATAAGAGGAATATCCTTCCTGAGCTTAAAGGATTGATTGATTCTGTGTCTATAAGTCTTAATGCAGATACGGAAGAAGCATATGACCAAATCGTCCGACCTCTTCCTGGCCTACGCAATGGAATATATAATAAAGTTAAGGAGTTTATTGAAGAGGCAAAGAAATATATTCCAGAAGTACAGGCAACTATAGTGACCCACCAAGAAGGAGTGGATGAAGAAAAGTGTGAAGAGATGTCTAAAAACGATTTTGATGTCAAATATAGACCAAGGCGATATAATATCGTCGGATAGTTCGACTTAGGCATCCCTAAACTCAGCTAGTGGCAACACCAACGTATTAACTTACAATTTTCCATAAATATTTTTTCTTTAGAGCTATGAACTGGATTTCAACAGGTGCAATATTCAGCGGGCTTAGTGTGATGCTCGGTGCAATGGGAGCCCATAGCTTAAAAAATATTCTAACTGAAAAAAATCTTAGCGCATTTCAAACAGCCACTGAATACATGGGTTACCATGGTCTAGCCCTGATACTTGTTGGTATTGTCTCTTTGCAACTTAGCGATAATGGTGCAAAAGCACTTAAGAAAGTTGGTATTTTTTTTACTGCTGGAATATTGATGTTCTCGGGTAGTATTTACATACTTATTTCTGATGGACCTCGCTTTTTTGGTCCGGCAACTCCGCTAGGTGGACTTTGTTTCATGTTAGGCTGGTTTATATTCGCTGGCGTGATTATTAAACATTTTAAAAGTAACCCTTCTTAAATATTCCCTCAAACGCTCGCTCTCAAACTTTCACAAAATGCAATTTTGTTAGTCGATGCCTAAAAAATCCTCTTAGTTTCCTTTCACCGCCTGGGGAAAGTTGAATTGTTTCTTGCTCTGAAAATAAGATCGTAAAAGAATGGCTCCTATGAAAAAAAAGATTGCTCCCAGTGCTGGAATTATAGCCGTTCGTTCTTGAATAGATCGAAAGTCAACCTCACCGCTAATATCTCCAGTATAATGATTCAACATTTCGCCATATTCCACCAAAAGGTGGACAGGATATATAATAGCAGGGCTCCCCTTTTTACGTTTTACGGCTACCTTTATGTTTTTCTCCTGACCACCTCGAATCGTGAACCCCATCATTTGCGCCAACTCATCTGCCACAAGCCCTGGAGGCAACAGGAGCATTAATCTAATATTTTTAAATGAAGTAGAATTATTTTTCAGAGAAATATCCAGTAATGATTCATCGCCATTTAAGGTCGTAATGATTTTACCATCAATAGCAGACTCCACCTGCTCGCGAAAATAAAATGAGTCCGTATGAATATGCGCATGAGGCTCAATACGCAGATCTGTTTTATATTGGGTCATGATAACAAGAGGATATCGTCCGCTTCTTAAGACTGGAGGATGATCATCATTTTCAAGCATAACTTTCCGACCTGGTTCAAGCTGGACGATTTTAGACATCATAGCCATAGTGTGATGAAAGTGAACCATTGGTTGAACGTCATAAAGAGTCCTTTGCCCATTATTTTGTAAAGTCAAATGGATACGGACTTTGCCTTCTTCAGTCACCAAAGTATTAGTGGTAATAATAAGTTGTTGGCTATCCGCCAAAACCAAAGGAATAAAATTAAAAATAAATAAAAAAAGAAAAATCACCTTTTTCAAAGCATCAGTACCATTAAAAATTAATCTAGAAGTATTGTTACGCTTTTCTGTTTATTAAAAGGAAAAACTGTTAACATTATTATACGAAAACTATGAAGGAGGTGGTAAATGGACGCTCCCATAATTATTTTATTAATACTTGGCCTGTTTCTTTTCAGCGCGCTTAATATTCTTAGGGAATATGAGCGTGGAGTTATCTTTATGCTGGGTCGATACTGGAAGGTGAAGGGTCCAGGACTCATCATCGTTATTCCCGGTATTCAAAAAATGGTTAAGGTAAGCCTACGCACAGTAGTCATGGACGTCCCGCCACAAGACATCATCACTCGAGACAACGTAACAGTCAAGGTTAACGCAGTTATATACTTTCGCGTAATGGACTCTAAGAAAGCCATTATAGAAGTAGAAGATTTTCTTTACGCAACATCTCAAATATCACAAACTACACTACGAAGTGTTTTGGGCCAGAGTCAACTAGATGATCTTTTATCTAAACGAGACGATATTAACTCCCAGTTACAAAGGGTGATAGACGAACAAACTGAACCATGGGGAGTTAAAGTCGCAAATGTTGAGGTTAAAAATGTTGATTTGCCTCAAGAAATGCAGCGAGCCATTGCTAAACAAGCGGAAGCAGAACGGGAACGGCGTGCCAAAGTAATCAATGCGCTGGGCGAATTTGAAGCGGCGGAAAAACTAGGTCAAGCAGCAGATACCATAGGGCAACACCCACCCGCCTTACAACTAAGGTTCCTGCAAACAATTCTAGATATCTCGACTGACCGAAACACAACTACCTTCTTCCCACTCCCCATGGAACTATTTGAGGGATTCTATAGACAGAGGAAATCTGAGAATAACAGTCATGGTGATTAAAATAAGCTGAGCTTCAGTTTGCCACTTATTTTCGAGCGAAAGTAAATGCAATAAAACTATACGCTGATCTGCTTTCATAAGTTTACAGCCATGGAACCTCAAGCGATCATCTCAAGCTTTTTACAACGGATAAGACGGCTACGTTTATATGCCAATATCCTCCACGGAACATACATTCTCCTAACATACATTGTCGGAAGCTACCTTTTAGCTTGTCTGGCGGCACTGAGTTATAAACCGATCGTTGAATGGGCTTTCCCAGTAATAGGAATATTTTGCATCGGGCTGGCCTACATAATTTATAGTCATTTCATTAAAATCCTAACCATACCGTTTTCCAAAGATGATGCAGCGCTACTTGCGGAATCACGTTATCCGGAAATAAACAACTCTCTAATAAACTCTAACCAGTTAAGCCGGCACCTCAAAGATTCGCATTTTGAAAACACCGCTTCCCTAGACTTAATCAAGGAGTTGCATAGAAGAACAAGTAAGGAACTAGACAAAGTTGACCCATCATCAATAATCAACCAAAGCAGAGTAGTTCTTGGCCGGAATTGGTCTTTAGGTGCATTAGGGTTGCTAGCAATAACAACCGTTTTCATTCCCGAACTTCTCACAGAGGGCTATGAGCGTTGGACCAATCCAAAAAAATTAACTAAGGCTTCACAAGAAGAAATAGCTAATCAAAATCAATCAAGCCCCAAACCCAGTGTTATCAGTTATTCAATTGATTCTTTGGGTTTGAACTTTCATTTTCCATCTTATACGGGAAAAAAACCAGAACTGACAAAACCTTCCAACGGAGCGATCCATGTCCTACCGGGTACCGAAGTCGGTATATCTATCAAAACTAATGCCATGGTAACTGGAGCCAATTTAGTCTTTAACGAAGAAGATACTTTTTCCATGAAACAAGAAAGCAGTACCTCGTTAAAGGCAAACCTCTTAGTGAAAGAAAAAGGAGTTTATCAGTTCAAGGTTAAAGACCCACAGGGCAATAAGCATCTACTCACAAAAAAATATCCGGTAACACTCGCAAAAGATCAGCCCCCAAATATTGTTTTGTTTTTAGCCAATCCCAAGCCTGTATATTTTTATACCGATAAAGTTCAGTTATATTATGAAGGAAAAGATGACTTTGGTATCAATGCCGTAAATTTGGTGGTTTCCATTAACGGTGAAATAAATCGTATTCTCGTAAAAAAACACAAGAATCAAGAAAAAGAAGTTAAAGGCAGTTACACATGGTCTCTAGCACAAATGACTATAAACCCGGGTGATCAGATTAATTACTATCTTGAGGTAAATGACAATGACAATATTTTCGGCCCCAACAACGGCCAGTCAGAGGCATACAACTTCAGAATCTTTGACTCGGAAAAAGAGATGGAAAACCTTGTCGAACTGCAGGTAGAACTTACCGAAAAAATGATCGCTCTTCTCGCTACGGGATTAGTAAAAGGAGCCTCTCTCAAAAGCCAACCGAACAATCTCATCGGCTGGAACCAATTATTTGCGGTCACCATTGACGAACTGATCAAAATAGTAACCCTTGCACAGCAAATTTACGATCGGGGGAAAACAATCAATCAATTTCCTCAGCATTATTTAGATTTGCTTAAAAACATCACAAGAGGATTGTCTCAAATTCGCAAAAACCAGATAAAAACCCTCAGTGACCTTCAAGGCCAAATACATGAACCTACTCAAGCAAAACTAAAATTCACGTCGCCATACGGTTCTGTCAACCTTCAAATGACAGAACATCTCGAAAAAGATATTTTATTTCTGGTTAAAATGACCAACGAGCAAAAACTAAGCAGGGCAAAAGCCCTAGAAGAAACACTTAATGAACTTACCCAAACACTACGCGAAGATTTGGAAAAATTTAACAACAGAAAATCTCCCGAAATTACAAAAGAATTAAAAAACAAAATAAACAAAATTGAAAGAACCTTACAGAAATTAATGGATCAATTATCACATCAGACGCAATCGATGCCGGATGAGTTTTTAAACCCAAATGCATTTAAACGATTGGACATGAGAAAGCTTTCTGAGACTCTAAAAAAGATGCAAAGTATGGTAAGCCGAGGAAAATTTGAGGAAGCGATGGAAGAATTAAAGAAAATGGAAGACGAACTCAAACTTCTTGCGAATCAGATACATCGTGCTGACTCAGAAAGAGAAAGTTTTCTTGACCCTGAAACAATAAAAACACTCGACAGTGGCATTAAAGATCTTGACCAATTAGAAAGGCGACAAAAAAATCTAGCAGAAGCAACTACTCAGATGAGTCAGAAAATGAGGCGACAGCAATCAAAGAAATTTGAAAACCAAGTGGATAAATTATTCAAAGACCTCCTGCATGACGTAGGTACTATCCGCAATCTTTTTAAAGGAGATAAAAAGTTTCTTGCAAATCATGAAGTAATGAAACAAACCGAGCGTTACATGAAACAGGCGGAAACAAACCTTAGAGAACAGAACATGCGGAAAAGTATCGAATCTGA